>JACDJB010001292.1_pt1 | contig 20689 bp, 19 predicted proteins | sample 7454121 | NCBI WGS metagenome assembly JACDJB01 (sample SAMN14253290, study PRJNA609438) | sludge metagenome | isolation source: sludge after 25d culture with pyrite | collected 2018-12-20
AGTGCGAGCAAAAAACTCTGCTTAAAATCCGCAAAAAGCTCACTACCAAAAGCAAGAAGCAGAAGCCAAAGTAGCGTCTTACTCACTTTGAGATAGTATAGATCCCATTAGCTCGACACTCAAGCTCTTTGCGTAACTCTCGACCTCATCGCTATTTGTAAGCATAAAGTCTCTTATCTCTTTTTCATCTAAGTCATAGCCTAGCTTTTTTGATGCTAGTATCTCAACTGCTGCGAGTCTATCGATCAGTTTTTCTAGCTCATAACGCACCACGCCGTTGTTGGCGTTAAACACGATATCCATCAACTTACTTTTGATAGAACCTGTAAAAATATCATCTTCATCTTCAAACAAAAAGCTCATAAAAGATCCTAATTTTTTGCAATTATACCAACTTTGTGACAATCCCAACTTAACATTTTGATACAATTTCGCTATGAAAAGTTACGATTATGTGGTTATTGGTGGCGGTGTTGCGGGGTGCAGCATCGCCTATGAGTTGAGCTTAAGAGGCAAAAGCGTTGCCATAGTGGATCGCGATGGTATAGCAAGCGGAGCAAGCGGGTGTGCGGGGGCATTTCTCTCACCTCTTGCAGGCAAAGCTAACCCGTATAACTTACTTGTAAATCGTGCGTTAAAGTATTCGCTAGGGTTTTACGCCTCACTTAAACTTAGTAGCTTCACACCAAATGGAGTTTTGCGTCTTGCAAACGCCAATAACTCAAAGCACTCTTTGATGCAAGATGGCTCATTTTTAGATGCAAGCAAGCTAGATGAGGGGTTTAGATCTGATACTAAAGGCTACTTTTTTGATGATGCTGGGGTGGTAGATCCGCTTGAGGTGTGCAGTGCTTTAACTAAGGGCATCGACATATATAAGCAAGAGGTTACAAGCTTAGATCTAGCAGACGATGAGTACACCTTTGATGGCATAAGATCTACTAAAGTGATCCTCGCTCAAGGTGTGCACAAAGCTCTTGTAGATACTCCATATATGAAGATCTCCGCTATCTATGGCGTAAAAGTAGATGCCACAAGTTGCACAAAAGTACCATTTAATATACACAAAAATATAACTCTCTCTGCTACCAAACCAGATGGCTCTCTTAGCATAGGAGCAACAAAAGAGCGTCACGACAGTAGCGAGTTTGAGTGCAACTCTAGGTGCGATGAGTGCATTTTTAGCCCAACAAATGACGCACTAAAGCTAAAGGAGCTACTAGATGAGGCACAAAGCTTTATGGATCTAAAAGATCTCGTGGTTACAAAAGTGCACAAAGGTGCAAGAGCCACCATCAAGAGCTACTTTCCTGTTTTGGGTAGAGTTGTAGATAGCTCATCATCTCTACATAAGCACCCAAGCATCGCTCATGGCACAAAGATCCCACCATCACTTCTTAGCTACTACGGCGAGATTTTTATCTTCAACGCTTTAGGATCTAGAGCATTTGTACTTGCTCCATACTTAGCAAAACTGCTTGCCGATCACCTCGAAAACGAAGCAGATCTACCAAAAGAGGTAGATATCCACAAGCTCTTTTACAAACACGCTAGATCTAAGCAGTGATCTCTGTTCCAACTCCCACAGAGGTAAAAAGCTCAAGCAGAAGCGAGTGCTCTATGCGACCATCGATGATATGAGCCTTGCTCACTCCGCCATCTACCGCCTCTAAGCAGGCATCAACCTTTGGCACCATACCACCATGTATGACGCCACTCTCCTTTAGCTCTTCGATCTTTGCTTTGGTAAGTGAGCTAAAAAGCTCCCTGTTTTCATCTAGTACACCCGATGTATCAGTTAGAAAGATGATCTTTTTTGCACCGATAGACTTTGCGACAAATGATGCACATAGATCTGCGTTTATGTTAAAGCCTGGGTGACCTAGTTCACTTGATGCAGCGATGGGAGCTATAACAGGTATGAAGCCCTCATCTATGAGCTTAAGCACTACTTCAGACTTGATCGAAGTGATATTTCCCGTAAGCCCAAACTTAGCAAAATCCTTAGCCCTTGCAGTGATAAAACCTGCATCTTTTCCGCTAATGCCGATCGCTTTTGCACCATGGAAGTTTAGAAGTGAGACGATCTCATTGTTGATCTCGCCACTAAGCACCATCTCCACTACCCTCATCACCTCTTTTGTGGTGACTCTTTGACCATCTATGAAGCGACTCTCTAGCCTTAGTGCATCTAGCATAGAGCTTATCTGCTTACCGCCACCATGCACCACAACAGGGCGGATCCCAACAAGATACATCATCATGATATCTTGTGCAAACTTCTCCTTAAGCTCAGGTGTCTCTTGAGCAGATCCACCATACTTTACCACCACTATCTGCTTGTTAAACTCCTTGATATACGGCAGTGCATCAAGCAGTGTCGATACAGTCTCAATCTTTTTTTGCAACTCTACTCCTTATATATTTGTCAATCTCTTCAAAAACCCACTCATCTACTTCAACCGCCAGATCCAAAAGAGCAAGATCTAGATCAAAATCTCTCATCTTAACAAAGTCCTTAAAGGTTACCAACGCCCTTGAGTTACCATCTCTTTGTAGTATGGAGACAACTTCATCTCTGTTAAAGGCGTGATGATCTGCGAAGTAGTTTTTGCTAACTACGCCACTTGGCAAGTACGCATCAAGTCTTGCGGGTCTTGCGATCGCTGTTATGAGTGACATTTTATCACTTTTATCCATTATGCTAACTGCTCGCCTAAAGTCTCTACCCTCTTTTAGCACAGTAGCTTTTTTACCTCTCCATAGCCTCTCTCTAAGTGCACCCGATGGCAGGCAAAAGTTGTGAGGCAGATCCACATCTATGAGTAGATCTAGCTTTTTGATGCTATGTTTTGAGTAGCCATCATCAAGAAAAACCACTTTAGCACCCATATTTTTAGCCTCTTTGATGCCAACAGATCTATCTTCACTCACTATCACGATGGTATTTGGTAGCTTTAAAGCGTAGATCATCGCCTCATCACCGCTTTGATCTACACTAGCTAAAACACCCACGCCATCACTAACCACCACTAAACCCCTGCTAGATCTACCATACCCACGAAGCACGATCGCCACACCCTCGTAGTGCTTAGCAAGTGCCGTTACGAGCGGAGTTTTACCGCTTCCACCTACACTTAGGTTGCCTATACTTATAACACTTATGCCGTGATCTATCTCGCTACTGTTTTTATAGCGAGTCCACGCCACAAAGCAGTAGATCCAACTAAGTGGCAAAAGCAAAAAGCTAAGCAGTTTTTGAGCCAAACGAGGCTTATAAAAGTACTCCTCAACCCAAAAAACTAAAGCACTTTTCATACTCTAGTAGATGCGACAGCTTTTACCTTCTTGATCACAAACTCCACCTCTTCACTGCTCATAGTAGAGTAGATGGGTAGCGACATCACCTTTTGGTAAGTCTGCAAAGCGTTGGGGTAGTCATTTAGCCTAAGGTTATACTTCGTTTTGTAGTATGATAAAAAATGAAGTGGTATGTAGTGAAGCCCCACTTCTACGCCCTCTTTTTTAAGCTCCAACGCAAATGAGTCGCGGTTTTTATCTACTGTGATGATGTAGTTTGAGTATAGATGCTCATCTGATGAAGCATAAGGCAAACTTATGTGATCAACTCCGCCTAGCTCCTTATTATACCTCTGTGCGATCGCTCTAGTTTTTGCTATGTTTTCATCTAGCTCATCAAGATGTGCCCTTATATAGGCGGCATCAAGCTGGCTCATACGGTAGTCAAACCCTATGTCGATCACATCATAAACATAGCTTGGAGATCTCTCATCTCTATCTATACCGTGTGATCTTAGAAGCTTTGCACGAGATAAAAACTCCTCATTTGATGAGACTAACATTCCACCATTACACGCATTTGGCTTGAGGTGACTTGAGAAACTAAAGCAGGTTATATCTGCTCCGCTTGAGCCGATTTTAATGCCATCATAGGTCGCTCCTAGTGCATTTTGAGCATCTTCAACCACTCTGATCTTATGGCGTTTTGCCATATCATAAAGTCTATGCAGATCCACACTCTGCCCCGCGATGTGCGTTACGATCACCGCTTTTAGCTTTTTGTTTTTTGATGATGCAAGGTAGCTCTCTAGGGCATTTAGATCTATATTATAAGTAAGTGGATCTATATCTACAAAAAGAGGCTCTGCATCAAAATGCCTCACAACCTCTGCTACATTTGGGTGAGCATTGACCGAACAGAGGATCTTATCGCCTCGTTTTAGATCTAAAGCTAGCATCGCTAGATGCAGTGCTGCCGTACCATTTGATGTAGCAAGTGCATACTTTGAACCTATATATGAGCAAAACTCACTCTCAAGCTCCTCTACTTGATCAAGCTCATCACCATCAAGCACATCGCTCACATTTGAGTAAGTCTTTCTCGAACTCTCATACCTATAAAACTTCACATTCATCTACTCTCCTCCAAAAGTCGCAACTAGTGGCAACTGGCTTTTAAATCTATTTGTTATAACTCTTTTTTGTACAAACTCTACTAGCTCCGCCTCATAACCGCAAGAGATTAGCTCATCTCTGCTTAGTGCCTCATCTATATAAGATCTAAGCACCGCATCAAGCTTATCGTAACTATACCCAAGATCCCCCTCATCGCTTTGTCCCTCATAGAGATCTGCTGATGGCGGTTTGTTTATGATACTTTTAGAAACCCCAAGATACCTCGCAAGCTCAAAGATCTCACTTTTGTAGAGTGATCCTATGGGATTTATAGCACTTGCTAGATCACCATAAAGCGTGGTGTAACCTAGCAAAAGCTCGCTTTTGTTGCTTGTGCCTAACACTAGTGCGTTATACTTTGCACTTAGATCATAAAGAGTTGCCATTCTAAGCCTAGCTGAAAAGTTGCCCACACGCTGTAAGTTAGCATCAGGGTTTTGCTCCTCAAAGTACCTAAGCATCGGCTCTATGGAAGCTGTTATACACCTAAGATCAAACTCTTTACAAAGTAGCTGTGCATCTGTAAATGAGCTACTGCTTGAGTGGTGTGATGGCATCATTACGCAGATGAGATCATCTGCAAAAACTCTTCTAGCAAGTAGTGCCACCACTGCGGAGTCAAGCCCGCCACTAAGCCCTAAGATAACTCTGCTAAAGCCTCTTTTTTTTACCTCTTGGCTTAAAAATGAGTCTATCTGATTTACTAAATGTGTGTATCTTCTCAAAAAAATCACCTCTCTAGCTAAAAAATTATAGCCAAAAGTTAGTTACAATAACACAAAAAAGATTAAGGATCTCTATGCAAATAGTCTCAAAAGCAATGGGAGAATACCAGACAAACTGCTACATAGTAACCATAGATGGCAAAGACTTTATCATCGATGCTGGCGTTGGTGCGGTGCCGTGGGTGCTACAAAATGTAAAAAACCCTATCGCCATCTTCAACACTCATGGTCATTTTGATCATGTTTGGAGCAACGCAGAGCTTCAAAAAAAGCTCGGCACTCCACTCTACACCCCCGCAGGCGATGTGCAGATGCTAAGCTCATCTGCGTGGATCTCTTCACTTCCACCATCAAAGCCAGATGTCGTGGTTATGCCAAATGAGGTCTTTGACTTTGATGGTGTCATGGTCACTTTTCATCACTTCGCAGGTCACACCCCTGGGTGCTCTATGATCGAGATGGGTGGGGTATTTTTTAGTGGCGATTTTATATTTAAAGGCTCTATCGGACGGGTTGATTTTCCGCTCTCAAATCCTGCAGATATGAAAGCTTCGCTAAAGCGTTTCAAGCTCTTCAAAAACGACGCCACCATCTACCCTGGACATGGCGAAAAAACCACCATCAAAGCAGAGCAAAAGCTAGCGGACTTCTGGATAGATGCTATTTGACCTCTAGTGCCATGCTATCTAGCACAACAAATAGCTCTTTAGAGGCGGCTTCTGCCTCCGCAAAGGCTTTGGTTATGAGATCTGCATTTTTGATAGCATCATCTTTAACATAACTAGGGATCGATCTTACTCTATCGTGAACGGTTTTGTGGATCGGATCTATCTTAGGGTATGAGGCGGTTTGACTAAAGATCTCCTTGCCATCGCCAACATACCACTTACCAAATCTACAACTTGTGTGATCCGCAAAGACAAACGATGTATCATTTTTAAAGACTGCGTTGTAACCATTTAGCTTATACGCGATGTGATCAAGCTTTGCAAGGTTGATAAACATCTCACTTGAGACCTCTTTGTTGCTTCGCTGGATCAGTTTTGCACTATCTACTAGCTCATCTAGGCTTGAAGTAAAGGCATTTAGCTTATCTAATGAAGTGCTCACCTCTTCATTCATCTGTTCTGCAAACTCCTGCATCGTCGCACTATTTTGCTTGAGCAGGTTTATGTTTACCTCAACTTCACTCGTAGCCTTTTGAGTTCGCTCTGCAAGCTTTCGCACCTCATCAGCAACTACTGCAAACCCACGACCATGCTCACCCGCTCTTGCAGCTTCGATCGCAGCATTAAGAGCTAGAAGGTTTGTCTGATCTGAGATATCTTTGATAAGCTCTATGACAGTTGTGATCTCTGCAACACTGTTGTTTAGCTGATGAGTCTGCTCTTTTGACTGCTCGGTTTTGTGTGCTACACCATTTAGCGACTCACTCATCAGCACAGCGGAGGCTTGCACCTCTTGCACTACACCCTCAGTTTGTGAGTTTTTCAAGTTGATCTGCTCTAGTGCTCCCATGGTATCTACGATCCCTTTTTGCACACCACTTACACCGCTTAACACGCCCTCATTTAGAAGCTCGGTAAGTGAGAGTGTGAGTTTGTTTGCTTCGAGGCGTTTTGCACTCTCAAGCGATGACTGCTTAGATGCACTAAGGCTACTATTTGCCTCTTTTAGTGCCATATTTGCCGTGTCAGCTAGAAGATTTGCAGATGTTTGTATGAAGCCTATCTCATCACCACAAGTAAGCGAAATCCGCTTTGAAAAGTCTCTACTTGAGATGATCTCGTCCATCTCATTTTTAAACCTACTGATATTTTTCGCCATACTTGTAGATACCAAAAAGCCAAACACAAGAACCACTAGCACAACAATAGCTTCGATAAGCCCTCTTGTCACCATAAAGCTATAAGCATCACTTTTAAGAGTTGAGATCTGCGTTGTTATATCTTTGACTAAGCTATTTTCGACATCTTTTAGCTTGTTGATCTTTTTGGTGATAGTAGCAAACCAGTAAACACTATCGATACCAAAGTTACCATTTGGGTTATCTAGTGCCACTCGACGCATTCGCTCAACCTCTTTAAACTCCGCATCGCCCTCATACTGTCTGTATTCACCTGCTAGCTTCGCATCTGCTAGAAACAAAAACTTGCTCATAAAGGTGTCTTGAGCACTAAGTAGACCTATAAACCTCTCATAAAAGCCCTTAGCAAAGTTGTCTCTACTAAATGTCGAAGAGAGCACAGCTCGCTCAAGCCCTGCTCGCTCTTTTGAGTACAAAAAGTTTACAAAAGCGTTTAGTGAGTTGTTTACTTTCGCGTTGGAGCTAACCTTTAAGATCTCCTCAATAGAGACCAAAAACTGTGCGATAGTGCTTGTGTAGTAGTTTACAGGCGTATCTACCTCTACGCTAAGTGAAGACACACCACTTCTGATCTCGCTAAGCTTTGTTAGGTTTGAGATAGCCTGTTGCATGCTACTCTTAAGCGAAGCAGGAAGTGAGTTTAGATCTAAGCTTGCATAAAATCTCTCCAGCTCCGCTTTTGCCGCGTCGGAGTCCTTTTTGATGGCGGTTAGCTCATCTTTAAACTTAGTGCCTTTTGAGCCTATAAACCCAGCTGAAGATCCCCTCTCTTTTTGCAAGTTGTGCACTAGTTCGCTCACTCTTGTTGAGTAGGAGATGACATCTTCTAGCCTATCAAGCTCACGAAGCTCCTTATATCTATTACCTGTTTCGATTATAAGCGAAAAGAGTATAACAACTACGGGTACGATAACTAAAATTGCCATTTTGGTTTTTATGGATAGTTGGTTCAACATAGCGGAGCCTTAAAAGTAAAGTGTTGGTGGTGGATTATATCACAGTTATAAATGATCTTGTACATTTTTTGTGCTATTTGCGTGCTATTTTTGTCTCATTTTAGTTGAGCTTTATCGCTTTAAGCTATAATTTTGCAAAAAACTAGGATCGGTATTGCACTCTTTTCAAAACCTCTCCACCCTAAAAGATCTATATATGCTCAAATCTTTTGGCTACTCCTACATAGATAGCATCAACATAGACACCACCCCCTTGCAACTAGATCAAAACTCCATAGAAGATGTAGCAAATACCATAAAAAACTGCTACCTTTGTGACTTTAGCAAGTCGCGAAAAGCTCCTCTTACAGGGAGTGGAAGCTCATCAGCTAAGGTGATGATAGTAGATCACACAGTCTCGCTAACTCAAGATAGTAGCGGAAACTACTTTGCGGGCAAAAGTGGAGAGATGCTTCAAGCAATGGTAGAGAATGTACTACATTTAGATACCAAAAACGACATCTTTTTTACTCACGCTATCAAATGCAAACCAAGCCCACACGCAAAGGGCTTTGAAGTGGAGTGGAACTCATGCAAAAGCTACCTCTTTAAACAGATAGATCTGCTAAAACCCAAAATAGTTATAGCTTTAGGCAAGGAAGCTTATGCTAAACTAAGCGGTGACAAAGAGGAAAACTTCCAAAACATACGAGGTAGCATCATAAAACTAAATAGTTACACACTAGTAGCGATCCATCACCCAAGCTATCTACTCAAAAACCCGCAAGAAAAACGAGTGGCTTTTGGAGACTTGCAACGCATCGAGGCTCTGCTATGAAGCTCATATTTTTAGCACTTTTTGCCATTATTTCGCTTGAGGCAAAGAACTTTTATGTCTCAAGCATACCACTACCATCACTTCATATCATCAACCTTAGCCCACTTCCATGTAATGACAAATGCCTAGAAAACCTACTAAACCAAAAGATGTACTTCTCGCTTCTAGCCCATACAAAAAGTGAACTTGAGAGTGAACTTGAGCTTACTACTATCAACTTCGCAGAGCTAAAACAAAGTAGCAAACTTGAGCGACTAAGTAGCACTCCTCTCCCGCTAGATAGCATAGAAGTAGCACTTTTACTACCTCACAACAGCATCGGTAAATACACCTCAACAGTAACTAGTGCGACGCTTAGCTACTTGATATACAAAAACTACCCATTTAGACTAAAAAGCTTCACCATAGAGGGTGAGGGTAGCACAGAGATCGCAGAAGCACTTGAGCAGATCAAAAACGATGGCTTTAGGTATGTCATAGCACCACTTACCGCAAATGGCGAGATAGAGCTTGCAAAAGTAAACACAAACCTAGTGATCTTCATACCCACCATAAACAAAAAAACAACAAGTTCAAAACCAAAAGAAAACATCTACTACGGCGGGATCGACTACGAGCTTCAGAGCCGAAAACTTCTTGCTCACAGTAGTAAAAAACTAGCTCTCATAAGCGATGGATCTAGCATATCAAACCGACTAGGTCTGATGCAGGAGTCACTTCTGGACTCACTCCACCCATCTGTGATGTCTAGGCGGTTTGTTTTGCCCCCACAAAGCACAAAGATAGATCCATTTATCAAGTCAAACCCATTTCTAAATGGCTCTACACTACTGCTAAATACGCCTATCGTCAAGTTAAGCATGGTGCTATCACAACTTAGCTACAACGACTTTGAGAGTGCAAATGTGCTCTCACTTCAGACAAACTACACTCCGCACATATTCACTATGACGCAGTACAAAGATCGCAAGCAGATGCTCATAGCCAACTCCATCGTACAAAACAGCGACGATCTCGTAGAGATAAACTCACTGCTAGACAATGACATCTCTTATGACTGGATCAACTACACAACCACCGTAGGCATCGACTTTCTTGCACACCTTGCCTACCAAGAAGAACGCACCTACAACATCGAGGTCAAAGATAACTCTATGATCTACCCTGTGGAGCTACTCATACCTGCACTAGAGAAGTTTATACCATATAGAGATGAGTGGAACTAACCAAAGATCTCATCTATGAGGCTTTTTAGATCTAGGGGGATTCTCTGCACTTTGGCATCTAGCGAGGTATAAACCAGCGTTATACTCATCTCAAAAAGCTTTGTTTCGCCTTTGTAGATCTCCTGCAAAAGCGTAAACGAAGCAGATCTAAACTCTATTATGCTGTTTTTGACATCTAGCAAATCTCCTAGCTTCGCACTTGCTATATACTCAGCTTGTAGTCGTTTTGCCACGAAGTGCCCACTCTCACTAAATGGCATCAAAGAGCGACTAAAAAACGCCTCACTTCGTGCACGCTCACAAAAGTTTAAGTAGTTGGAGTGGTAAACAATCCCTCCCGCATCAGTATCCTCATAGTAAACTCTTATCTGCATCACAATCCTCTCTCATAGCTCTATAACTCTTTGCAACATCTCTTTGATCTCCATCTCATGCGAGATGAGAAATATCTGCCTATACTGCTCTTTGATGGTGTGAAAAGCTTCAAGTATCTCCACTCTTCTAGCTTCATCTTGACTACCAAACACCTCATCAAACGCCAAAAACCCGATATTTCCAGCTCCACTTAGCTCACCTAGCGTCTTAGAGATCGCTATGCGTAGTACCAAGTTTGCAAGATCCACTTCACCGCCACTAAAGCGGTCTATGGGGAACTTTCGTCCCTCATCATATATATAAAAGCCAAACTCGCCATCTACCTCGATGTGCTGATATCTACCCTTTGTTATCCGAGCATACATCATTGAGGCTAGTTGAGATATTCGCGGAGCTACCTTTGAGTTTAGCTTTGTTTTAAACTCGCTAAGCGACGCCTTGATCTTCTCATAGTCGCTTAGATCTTGCTGTTTTGTAGCTAGTTTTTGAAGGTGGATCTTGTTTGTCTCAAGTGAGGCTTGAAGCATATTTATCTTGCCATCTATCGAGGCGATCTGCACTTTAAACTCATTTGCCATAGTAGCTATCTCATCTTTTTGTTTTTGCAAAAGCACAAAACCATCAAGCTTTGCTTTGTGATCTACTTCGTTGTAGATAACTGCTACTAGCTCACTCTCTTTGCTTGCTAAGATCTTCACACTCTGCTCCATATGTTTTGCTAGCAGATCTAGCTCTTTTTGAAGTGGCTCTACCCTTAGCAAAAGGGTTTGCAGTCTGTTATGCTCATCATATTTTGGCTTTAAGATCTGCTCTTTTTGAGCTAGATCTTGGTGCAACTTCTCATCATAAGAGTAGATCGCAAGCTTCTCAAGCTCCCTCTTGTTGGCAACTCCCTTAAGCTCTACCTCTTTAAAATAGCTCGTAGCCTTAGCTAGATCTTGCTGTTTTGTCTCTACAACCGCAAGCAGACCACTAAGCCTATTTAGCTCGCTACTAAGCTCCCCGCTCTTTCTATCCAGAGCCACTTTTGATAGCTCCATCTTAGATAGCTCTAAAGCGTATTTGTCGATCTTTTCTCTTTGCAAAGCCTCTATCTTGCTAGACAAACTAGCTATGACTCTATCGTACTCCTCCAAAAGAGGTCTTGTACAAGTAGGACAGTTTGAGTCTCTGCCAATTGCTTGGATTTGGACTATTTGAGCCTTTGTGGTATCGATGAGTTTTTGCTCACCTGCAATCAAAGAGTTTGTGGCTTTTATCTGAGTCTCAAGATCTCTGATAGTAGCTTGAAGTCTGTCCGCTTCGCTTTTGATCTGGTGCTGTTTTGATTGTAGATCTGCACCATTTTTTACTTCAAGACTAAGTGAGTGTATATCATTTTTAGCCTTTGTGTACTGCTCTCTTAGCTGGATCTGCTCTTTGTTTAGACCATCTTTTTTAAGCTCTACCTCTCTTAGGCTCTGTTGCTGTTTTAGGCTCTGCTGTAACTCTTCAAACTCTACTTTTACAGACTTCAAAAGAGCTAGATCTTTTTGTTTTTGCTCCAGATCTTCTAGCTCGGCTAGCAGTTTTGTCTGCTGAAGCTTGCTTGAGGCTAGAGAGTTTTTCATAAGCTCAAGCTCACTTAGTAGCTTAGCTCTATGCTCCTTTGTACCCTGCAGTCTCTCAAGCTCTTTTTTTGCCTCAAGCTCCTTAGCTTTTATGCTCTCTAGCTCCTTAGATCTAGCCTCTAGATCTGCTTCTATGATGGCTCTGTTTTCACCATAACCCTTTATGCTACTCCTCTTTGCCTCTAGCTCATCGCTACTTAACAGTACCTCTTTGTAAGCCTCCATATCCCGCTTCAAAGCCCTACTTCTCTCCACTAACATAGCCTCGATGGCATCGATCTTCTCTAGTCCTAGAAGCTTTCTGATCATCTTTTTGCGATCTTCTGGCTTTAGAGCACTAAGACTTGCTAGCTCTTTTTGCGAAGCAAAGAGTGTGTGCATAAAGGCATCTTTACTCATCTTGACAAGCTTTGTCACATAGCTAGTAGTCTCTTTAGATCCACTCGCAACAAGCTCGCTGTTTTTATATATCTTCGCGTTTGCACTTAGTGCTCTGCCTCTAAACTCTCGCTCTACTTTATAAGTAACACCATCAAACTCAAAGCTTAGCGACACACTAACACTCTCTTTTTCATCTGCACTAGAGTTTTTCACAAACTCCTTTGAGCCTCTTAGATCACCATAAAGAGCAAAGAGTATCGCCTCAAAGATCGTGGATTTTCCACTTCCATTTTTGCCTATGATCCCAACTAAACCCTCTTCAAAGAGGAAACTTTTTTTAGTATATTTTTTAAAATTGAGCAGATCAAGACTATTAAGTATCACTATGCACCTCTTCGTACTCGCTAAACAGCTCTTGAACCTTTAGTCTTAGTCTATCAAACTCATCAGATCTGCTATCCTCTTTGATATGCTCCAAAAAGTACTCCTCTAGCAAGAGCGACTCCACATCATCTATACTTTTGGCTTCGCTTAAGCCTTTAAACTCCCTTTTTACATTTACAAACATCGCTCCAACAAAGAGCTTTTTTATATCAGCAGTGCTTATGTCAATCGACTGCATGGCGGTTAGATTTGTCAGTTTTACTTCACAGATCGCACCCTCTATGCCACTTAGATCTAGTTCATCTATGGAAGCTTGCATATCTTCGCAGTCGATCACAAACTCTAAGATAGATCTACTCCCAATCTCCTTGTACTCCACGCTTAGATCTCCATCTAAAGTAACTACTACAAACCCTTTTGAGTTTCGTTTGTCGTTTAGGCTTGTTCGCTCGCTACTTCCGCTATAAAAGGCATTTTTATGCCCCCTAACCTGCCCAAACCCGTGCCAATGCCCAAGTGCAACATACTCCATCTGCTCAAAGAGATACTCCCTATCTGCTGGATAGACCCACTCTCCAAACTCCTGCATAAGGTAGTGTGCACCAACTGAGCAGTGCATCATCATTATGTTTTTTTTGGTTTTATCTACCATCTCTTCGCACAGATCTATCTGCACAAGTGCCTCATTTTCATCATTTATGTGTGGCAAGCAGTGAAAAATAATCTCCTCAAACTCCACCTTTTTATACCTCTGATCATAAGCGACATAGATATTCTCAAAGTTCTCAAAGATCTTAAGAATTGGGCTACTTAGGTTTGTTCGCGGGGTTGAGTGGTTGCCCGCGATGAGGATAAATGGGATACCTAAAGAGTTGATGATCTTAAACTGCTCTAGTGCAAAAGTGATCGCACGATTACTAGGACTAGATCTATGAAAGAGATCTCCTGTGTGGATTATATACTTAGGTCTTATCTCTTTTATCTGCTCAACCACTTGAGTAAACGCATCATAAAAGTCCGCTTCTCTTTGGTTTATGCCATCTTTGCTGAGCACATCTAGATCATTAAAACCCAAATGAGTATCACTAAAGTGAACTATCTTCATTAAACTGTGCCTACTTTTTAATTAAATATGTGATTTTTACATCACTAATTCTATAATGAGCTACTTCACTCTTATATTATCTACTACAACTATAAAAAACTCTTTAGACCAAAGCTCTATCTCTCTTAAGTCTTTTATAAAAGGTTGAACATCATTTTTTGCTTTTGAGATATCAAGAGTCTCTATCCTTTGTAAAAGCAGTTTTTTAATACTCTCTTTTGTGAGCTTGTTTGGTATTTGTATACTATTTTCTTCTAAATACCTACAACTTTGAGACAATCTTGAGCTTAAGTGAACCAAGTCAAGCTCAACGCCATTTGCTATATACCAGAGCAAATCATACCAATCTCTTCCCTTTGGTCTGCTACTCCATGCACGACACAGTATGGCATGTATTTTACCCGCATATAGTGATGGTAAAGTAAAAGCATTTATAGAAAATGGTCTTGGAGTTAGTCTTATGGTGCTTGCTGTTTCAAACTGTAATGGCGGGTTTGTATCAACTTCTAGTTTTATTTTCACACTCTTATCTTTATGAATCCTATTTGTTACATCTTTTGGAGCATTTATATTTATAAGATGCTCTATGGTATTGCCTTTTACAAAAGCAGATACTGTGGCACTACTGCTGTTTTTCTCTTTGATCTCCATTGTTACATCAAATCCAAAAGATTTCAAGCTAGAGATGATCGCATCTTCATAAGGCTTGAGATCAAACTCCAAATCAGCTTTAAGAAGTGAAAAATCTAAATCTTCTGAAAATCTTGGAAGATTATGAAGCAATCTAAGAGCCGTTCCGCCATAAAATGCAGCATATTTAAAAAATCCTGCATCATAAAGCCCAAGTAGCACCATCTCTTGTAGTATCTCCCTTAGGGCATCATAGCTACTATTTGGATTTGAGAGATCATATCTCTCTAGCATTTTCATAAGTGCTAGATGCGTCATAACTTTCCTTTTTCAAGCACTCGCAAGAGAGTTTTTAAATTTTTAGATCTATAAGCAGTTGCAACTTCCTCTATAAGTTCAAAATCCAATGATTTTGTTATTTCAAGCCTGAGATCATACTTGAGATACTCTATCATTGCACCTTGAGTAAGAGTGCCAATGCCCCTATCGTATCTTATCTTGTCGCACAAAGCTTTTTCAGGAGTTGCTATAAATCTCCCACCCTCATCTTTATCATAAATCCAATCAACACCTATAAAATAGGCTTGAAGCGGTACTTTTTTATAGCTAAATCTTCCAACAGGTGTTTCAAAAAGCTTCTCATTTTTACTTGTTGCAGATGTTATCTCACTCACCCTCTCAGGTATCATTCCATAGTAGCTTAAGGCATAATCAAAAGAGACATACGATGGTGTATAAAGTCTGTTTGCAACACTGATTAAATCGATTGGTTTTGTAAGATACGCTTTTGAAAAGGAGTAAAAGCCTTTTTTAAGTCTTATAAGATCACCACTTTTTACTAGGTTTGATATTTTATCATTGACATTGTTTAGTGATTTTTCTAGTAACGTATAAAGCATCTCGTGTGAAAATATAGATAGTGGCAAAGCATTTCTTATTTCTATTGTTTTCATAATGATTATTATACTATAAAATCAACTATATTATATAGATAATCCAATAATTTTGGATTATCAGTACCAATAGCAAGCTATCACCTTCACTCACTTCTTCCTCTACAACTCTACAACCCTCTACCACATATTCTTGATCTATGTTTTACCCTCCTTATATCAATACTCTTTATACATACTTAGCTTTGTTAAATTGCATTTGACAATGTTATTTTTTGGTTTTCTTGCTACAATAGCCCGCAAAAAGGGAGTGTAGCGAGAAAATATGGCAAATAGCTTGAGTATCTTAATGGTAGAAGATGATCTTATTTTAGCAGATCTCATAAAAGACTACCTACAAAACTACAACACTAGCGTAGATGTGATACCAGATCCAACCATGGCAATGGATCTACTAAACAAAAGAGGCTTTGATCTCGTACTTTTAGATCTAACTCTACCAAAGATGGACGGACTACTGCTGTGTGAGAAGATCCGCTCATCTTTTGATATCCCCATCATCATATCTTCAGCTCGCACGGAGGTTAGCGACAAGGTTTTAGGACTAGAAAAAGGAGCTGATGACTACCTACCAAAGCCATACGATCCAAGAGAGCTAGTAGCTCGCATACAAGCTGTGATGCGTCGCAGATCCAACCCAAAAGTAGACGATGAGCTGAGCTTTTTGGACTTTAGAGTAGATAGATCTAAGATGATCATCTACCACCATGACGCCCCGCTAGATCTAACTGTTGCGGAGTATGGCATACTACTGCTATTTTTACGGCGTCGAGGCATTGTGCTAAGTAGAGGCACGATCTTAGATGGCGTGGAGGGGCTAAACTGGGAGAGCGATGAGCGAAGCATCGATGTGATTATTAGTCGCATCAGATCCAAACTCCAAGACAACCCACGCTCACCCAAATACATAGAGTCGATCCGAGGGATCGGGTATAGGATGAAGGCTTGAATAAACACTCCATCATACTCAAGATCAGTCTCTTTTTTGTTCTTGCTACCATCGCTATGAGCGTGCTTTTTAAGATGATGTATGACTATGAGTTTACCTCTGTCAAGGAGAACCTAAGAGTTCACTACCACAAAATCGCCAAGCATGTGATGTTTTGGCATACGGGCAAAGATAGCTTTGAGCTACTGTTAAAAAACCTAAAAGATGAGAAGATCATAGTTGTCGAAAATCCAGACATATACAACGCAGTAGTGCGACAAAAGAAGTTTGACACCATTTCGTGTGGTATGCAAAACTTTGAGCTTTATGAAATGGGCGGATCTCGCTATATGCTAACCCCAGAGATCACGGGATCGTTTCTGCTTCAAGATGTGATTGCAAAACCTATCAACATCAACTATATGTGGCTACTTTATGGTGCATTTATCATAGTGCTTGCTGCTCTTTTTCTCTCCATAGCCATCAGCATCTACCCGCTAAAGCACCTACAACTTCAGATCAAGCGTTTTGGTGAAGGTGAGATGGATCTAGAACTTGCAAGTAGCAAAAAAGATGAGATCGCAGAGGTGTCAAACGAGTTTGATCGTGCGGTGAAGAAGATGAGTTCTATGATGAGTTCACGAGCTATATTTTTGCGTAACATCACCCATGAGCTAAAAACCCCCATCGCCAAAGGGCAACTCTCGCTTGAGTTTTTGCAGGAGTCAAAAACCAAGGAGATACTAAGCAACATCTTTGCAAGACTAACTCTGCTCACTAGAGAGTTTGTGCAGATCGAGAACATAACTGCGTGCGATTGTCAGGTAAAAAAGGGGAGTTATCGCCTAAGCGACATACTAGATAACGCAGTAGATCTGCTCTTTTTAGAGCCTTCAAGCATAGAGCACAACCTAGATAACCGCAAGATCGAAGCGGATTTTGAGCTTATAAGCATAGTCTTTAAAAACCTCATCGACAACGGGATCAAGTACTCCTCAAGTGGTATGCCATACATACAAAAGAGAGAAAATGAGATCTCATTTTGCAGTAGAGGCGATGAGCTAGAGTACCCTCTTGAGCACTATATACAACCCTTTGTAAAGTGTGAGATAAGCACCGAAGATAGCTTTGGACTAGGGCTTTATATAGTTTACTACATACTAGATAAGCACGATTTTGGCTTCTCATATAGCCACAAAGATGGTATAAACTGCTTCACGATCCACCTACAAAAAGCATTAACACTTCATTAACATAAAATTAACATCTAATTCACATCGCCCATATATACTTACTAGCGTCAAACCCTCTCTAGCGAGGGTTTAGAACAATCCCGCAATGGGTAAAAAGGATCAACTTATGAAGAAAATCTTAATGGCTTGTCTGCTCAGCTTATCGCTTTGGGCTAACGATAGTAGCGTCTTTGAGGCTAGCTACAAAACACCTATTGATAAGGTGCTTAAAAACATCTTGACACAGTTTGAAAAAGATGGGCTTGTTGTTGCGTGGCAACTAGATATACTAGAGGAGTTTAAACAAAAAGGGCTAGATAAAAAGTTTGGTGCTGAGTTTAACAAAAACAACCTAAGCAGTGTAAAAACCCTAGTAGCCTGCAATGGCAAGTTTGGCAACGACATTATGAACGCCGATCCAGCTATGATGGCATACTGTCCGATCAGAGTTACACTAACTGAAAAAGATGGCGTAACTACGGTTTTGTATGTTCGCCCAAGCTCTGCACCAAAGAGCACACCAGCTTATGAGGCTCTAAAAGCCCTAGAGAGTAAAGTTACAAAGTCGATCGAAGATTCGATGGAGATGGAGTAGAGATTTTGCTAGGCTTTTTGCCTAGCAAAACAGACAGGAGAGATTGTCGTTAAAATGTATAAGTAACCGCTGCTCTATAATGGTTTTGCCTACGCTGGGTTATATTATTTGCCGTAAGTCCGTTGTACTCACTTAGTCGTCTAGCATTGAAAACTCTTACAAACAAGTTCTCATTTACTCTATAATTTAACCCAACATTTACCTCATACGCACTGTTGTTTGCATAGAGATTGCCATTCATAGCAGTTGTGTCTGACTTGCCATAGTGAGCATAATCAACCATTGCTCTTAAACCCTTCATAATCACATAGTGCCCACCAACTATATAAGCGTCCACATTATCCCTATATGCGTTTCTGGAAAATATAGTGCTTGTGTATGCTGGATCTGCTCCCCATGCGTTAAAAAATCCTCCTTCAGCTTCGCCACTCTTGTTTGCAGAGCCATTGAGTGCTGCATAAACACCCCACTTTTTGCCCTCCAATGCGATTTTGGCACCATACATTGCAAAGTCTTTCTCACCTGCATATGATCTACCTGTATCTTTTTGCATCAGATACTGTGCACCTAGTTTGACGCCCATATCATCGCTGATAGGTAGTTTGTACTCTAGCTCTGCATAGTAGTCATTTACTATATCATCGCTGTGGTAGAACCATAGATCTGCTTTTAGGTTTTTTATGCCTGTATAGGTTGCTCCTAAAACTGTGCGACCATCGGTGTTTTTGCCTAGTCCTGCGATCTTGCCCATATCGTAAAACCTTGCTTGTTCAAGCGTTCCACCCTGCTGAACAAACTTAGTGGCAGCACCCCCTGTGGTAGTTGCTTCACCTATAAGTCCAAAGTCCGTAGCTGAGCGAGAACCCATCGACATAGCTGTGATCTGCCCAGCGGTTAGTCGTAGTCCATCGATCGCATTTGTGCCAAACATATACGCCTCATAGAAGTTTTGCATAAGTGAGACTTGGATCTTAGTTAGCGGAGTGTCTACCTCTTGACGACCCAGTTTTGCGTCAAAGTACTTATGTTTGTAGGAGAGATAAAGCTCGCCCATCAAAGCTTTTTACTTGCCATCTTTATCCACCACTAGCCCGCCCGCTGGCTTGCCACCGTCACTAGGCGTCCAGTCGGTTAGCCCTGCATCACCGTTAGCATACATACCTATGCCAACCTTTAACCCCTCCATAAGACTTGGTGTCTCATACTTCAGTTTTGCCAGATACCCTGCCCCCTCGCTTGGTGCCCAACCATTTTTCTTGTCACTAATAACATAGACGCCCCTTAGCATAAAGTCTATATTACCACCATCTTTACCACCCACACTCACCTCTGCTGCCATCGCTGAGGTTGCCAAAACCGCCGCTAATGATAGTCCTATAACCTTTCTCATCTTCCTACCTTTGTGTGTTTTTCAAAGTTTAATGGTTTTTACCTTAAACTTGATGCTACAAGTATAAGAAATGCATATAAATAGGGTGTTAATTTTATGTTAATGGAGTGTTAATGAGGGGGATCTTTCGAAGCTGATTTGAAAAGATTGAGCAAGAGTGACTAGCTCTTGCAACATATAGAGCAACAAGGCGGGCGACTCTTGTTATTAAGCTACTTACCGAGTGGTCAAACTCATTGCCTATTGGAGCCCCGCACTCTATATATAAAATCATATCAAAAAGGGATCAAAATATGCAAATCAACATAGAGGCAAGATCGAAAAAAGCCTATTTAGATACAAATGTGTCGGTTCGAAAAATAGTAACAAAATAACCTATATGCCCATATAGAGCTTGATAAAAAAGTAAAAAAGTTTAAAAAGGATAAAAAAGACTTTGAGGCTGATTTAAAGGGTAATATTATAAAAAAAGTAAAACAGTAACGGTAAGACTCGCACTTACAATACCCGCTTCTTTAGAGTGGCGTCCAGCTACTATATTACTGCCATCAATTACTGTTTTACTACTAGAACTATACCAAAAGGAGTTAGAAAATGCAAATCACCATAGAGGCAAAAGAGCTAGAAGCTACAGAGAAGATCTCCCAAGAGACCCAAGGCATTAGCACCACCACCCATTTTTAAGAGATTTCAATACATCGTATGTGTCGGTTCAAGCTAGGCGTTTTTAACGCTTTACCTATGTCTTATCATATTTCAATACATCGTATGTGTCGGTTCAAGAACGCCCTGATGCGTTCCCAGTTATCAAAACTGTTGAATTTCAATACATCGTATGTGTCGGTTCAAGTCGCTTAGTAGCTACAAGCGGTTTAGCGAGGTGGCAATTTCAATACATCGTATGTGTCGGTTCAAGGGAGAAGTGCTATACCATATAGAAAACAATAATCTATTTCAATACATCGTTTGTGTCGGTTCAAGCTTCCACTTCTCGACCGCTTCACAGTCTTCTTTTGATTTCAATACATCGTATGTGTCG
>JACDJB010001293.1_pt1 | contig 20666 bp, 17 predicted proteins | sample 7454121 | NCBI WGS metagenome assembly JACDJB01 (sample SAMN14253290, study PRJNA609438) | sludge metagenome | isolation source: sludge after 25d culture with pyrite | collected 2018-12-20
CGGGGGAGGGGTAGGCGGTACACCCCATAGGCAACACTTTCGAGCCAGCCTCGTTCGGCGTAGTGGTGGGCGAGTCTTCTGCTCACGCCACTTGCGGCGAGCCAGGTAGAGTCCACCAGGAAGCCTGGCGGTGCTTCTGCTAAATGGCGCTTTGAGGCATCCTCTGAATGTCTAACCACATTGGACATTATAGGGCATAAGTAAAGTCGATGGGGGCTTGCGGACTAATCAGCTTAATGCTCAGGAAGAAGTGAAGCCGCAGTAGAGTCGGGCGGCATGGAGCACAATCCTACTTCCACCCGCAATCGAGCCAAGCAACAATCTTGCCTCGGCCAAGGTGGACTTCCCCCGCCTCGGTGTATACATGACTGCTTGAGCTAGAGTGCTCAGGAATGAAAAGTGTCCAATGAAGAGTTTATGTTCTGGAACTCGCCGCAAAGGAAGGCCCGTTTCGCGCTAATATGCGACAACTGCAGGACATGTTCGTCGCCGTCTTCGGGCCGGGGGAGACTATAGCGGCTCCGGACCTCGTTGGAAGCCGATGGAAAGGCTCAACGCTAGTCCTGGCTCCCGTACCGGAACGCCCTTCTTCCCGTCATGCGAATGCTACGGCTTCCCACCACGCACCTGCCGCCGACACGCCGGGACGGATTTGGGACAGTTTTTGGGACAGTATGACGAACCCCGCGCCGAGCAGCTCGGCGCGGGGTTCCTGTGTGTGACGTCCGGGACGTCGTTTCCTCATGGTCGGGGTGGCCAGATTTGAACTGACGACCACTTGACCCCCAGTCAAGTGCGCTACCAGGCTGCGCTACACCCCGGACTGTCCGTGGCGGCGGTTGGGTGCGGCTCGTTGGGGCCGCCGGCGCACGGGTGTCCCTTGCAGGACGCAAAGGCAAGTTTACGTTCGGGCGGCTGTGGCCGTCAAGGATGCAAGGGGTTGGTTGGGGCGCTTGGTGTCGCCGGCCCGATCACCACCGAAGGCCGCTGGTGGGCCGCACGCTATGGTTCGTCAGCGGCGGCGGGTGCCAGTCGTCACTGGAAACCCCGGTGCATGCGAGTAGGGTACGGCACGTGATCAAGTCAACAAGCGAAGCACTCGTTCACGTTGAGCACTTCCGGATGGACTTCGGCCGGACCACCGTGATCAAGGACTTGTCCTTCGACGTCAACCGGGGCGAGACCTTCGGGTTCCTCGGCAGCAACGGCTCAGGCAAGACCACTACCATCCGCGCACTGTTGGGCATCTATCAACCAACTTCTGGCACGCTGCACATCTCTGGGCGGCCGTTCAAGCCGGAGGATGGGGAGCAACTCGGTTATCTGCCGGAGGAGCGCGGGCTTTACAAGCGCGAGTCGGTCATCGACGTCATGACGTACTTCGGCTCGCTCAAGGGCTTGGGGCGCGAGCGGGCGCGGGCGTGGTCGCTCGAGTTCCTCGAGCGCGTGAACCTCGCTGATCATGAGAAGGTGAGGCTGGACAAGCTCTCGGGTGGGCAGCAGCAGAAGGTTCAACTCGGGGTAACGATCATGAACGACCCTCAACTGCTCATCCTCGACGAGCCAACTAAGGGGTTCGACCCGGTCAATCGCAGGCTCGTCATGGACATCATTCACGACCGCAAGAAGGCCGGGGCAACGGTGATCATGGTGACTCACCAGATGGAGGAGGTGGAGCGCCTCTGCGATCGCGTGCTCCTGCTAAAGGGCGGGTTGGCGCGGGCTTATGGCACCGTCGCGGGCGTGCAGGACTCGTTCGGTGGCACGGTCATAGAGGTGGAGCATGACGGCAAGGTGCCACCTTCCAGCTCTTACACGCTTGAGTCCGACCGGGACGGGCATGCCGTGCTAGCTACGGTGCGCGGGGCAGACACCGGCGCCATCTTGCGAGAACTCACCGCTGGCGGCTTGAACGTCAAGGCGTTCACGCCGCGGCGGAAGTCGCTGGATGACATCTTCATCGAGGTATACGGCGACGAAGTGGCGAGGGAGGCCTAAGGTGGCGCAACATAACCTAGGCACTGTCGTGCGCTTCGAGGTCGTGCGCACCATCAGTAAACGGCGGTTCTGGCTGGCGACCTTGGCTGTGCCGATCATCTTGGCAGTCGTGTTCCTGCTCGTGTTCGTCTCAGGGAACGCCTCGGATGAGTCGTCGAGCGAGCTGAAGAACGCTCAGTTCACCTACCAGTACGTTGACCCGGCTGGCCTCGTCGACCAGGCCTTCGTGAATGCCGCCAACGGCCGGAAGATCACCGATCCAGCGGCTGGCGAGGCGGCGGTGCGCAGCGGCGAGATCACGGCGTTCTTCGACTACCCAGCTGATCCAGCGACGCAACCAGTGAAGGTATACGGCGAGGACAAGGGGCTCTTCGCCAACGGCCAGTACTCGTCCGTGGCTCTCGCCATCTTGCAGCGGAGCGCTGAAGCGCGCGTGAACGCCCCCGAACTCAGTCAGATAATCCAAGGCAACGTCGCCACCGTAACCACGACGTTCAAGAACGGCGTCGAGGCTGGCGGCTTCAACTCCCTCATCCCTCCGCTCATCTACATCGTGATCTTCTACTTCGTCCTGCTCATGCTCGGCAACTTGATGCTCAACTCCACCCTCGAGGAGAAGGAGAACCGCGTCACGGAGATGATCCTGACCACCATCAAGCCAACTAGCCTGATAGTAGGGAAGATAATCTCGCTGTTCATCATCGGCATCGTTCAGATGCTCGTGTTCGCCGTGCCCGTCGTCGTCGGTTACTTGTTCTTCCGCGAGCAACTCAACTTCCCTGGGCTTGACCTCTCCGGACTGGTGTTCGATCCGCAAGCCATGATCGTCGGGGCCCTCGTACTCATCGGCGGCTTCGCGCTGTTCACCGCCACGCTTGTTGCGCTCGGTGCGGTGATGCCAACGGCTAAGGACGCGGGGCCGATCTTCGGCGCCATGATGGCCCTCATCTTCGTGCCCTTCTACGTGCTGCCGCTCACGATCAGCAACCCTGACGCGCTCATCGTGCAGATCTTCAGCTACTTCCCCTACTCTGCGCCGATAACTGCGCTGCTACGCAACGCCTTCGGTACGCTGAAGTCGTGGCAGGCGATCATCATCATCGTCACCTTGTTCGTGCTGTCCGCGATCATCTTGCGCCTCGCCGTGCGCCTCTTCCAGTACGGTTCCATCGAGTACTCGCGCAGGGTGAACGTGCGCGAAGTGCTCACCCGCAAGGCGCATGATTGACGGATCACCGCGCTGCCCGCGCTGAGTGACGCCAGCGCCCGGCACGGCGCCGTGACTTATCATCACGATGTGACCCAAGCGCAGTTAGAACCACTCGACGTGCTGGACGCAAGCGGCAACCCGACCGGTGAGGTCAAGGCGCGCGGCGCCGTGCACCGAGACGGCGATTGGCACCGCGCGATCCACATCTGGGTAGTGCGTGAGGGGCGGCTAGTGCTCCTCCAACGCAGGGCCACGACCAAGGACCTGGAGCCGGGCAAACTAGACGTGAGCGTCGGCGGGCACGTGCGCGCCGGCGAGACGTTCATCGACGCCATGAGGGAGGCTGAGGAGGAACTAGGGTTGGTGCTGCGGCCGGGCCAACTCGCTTACCTCGGTACCGCCGTCGCCGTCAGGCACTATCCTGCGTTGCCCACGCCCATGACTGATCGCGAGCACCAGGACGTCTACGCGGTGCTAGACGACCGCGCCCTCACCGATTACCAGCTGCAAGTGGCGGAGGTAGACACGCTGTACGAGGTGCCTATCGACGCGGCCATCGCTCTGTTCCGCCATGGCACGTACGTCGCCGCGGCCGGCTACGACAGCATGCGCCGTCCAAGCCACGCCCTCCTCATAGCCGACGACCTGCCAACTCAGGGCAGGGAACTGCTGGCCGAGGCGCTCGAACGCGTGGCCGCCTACCTCAATGGAGAAGAGGCGTCGGACATAGCCCAACGCCCCTTCCAGCGGCCCGAGTAACGAGAGGGCGCCTTAGTTCTCGATGACGGTCGGAACGATCAACGGGTTGCGGCCCGTCGCCTTGCGGATGTAACGCCTCACCGGGTAGTAGATGTCGTCGCGGATGTCCGACAGGCGGCGTTTCTCGCGCACGCCACGCTGCAAGCTCTCAAGCGCGATCTTCTCGACCTCGCCCTTGAGACCGTTGCTGCCGTGCGCTACGCCGCGCATGATCACCTCGACGGTCGGCGTCTTGCTCGCCAACGCCATGATGACGACCACGCCCTCGGCCGAGAGCGTCTGCCTGTCGCGGATGATCGGCTCCGTGACCTCGTCGCCTGCCTTGCCGACGGTGTCGATAAGCACGACGCCAGCGTCGACGCTGCCCGTCACCTTCATCTGGTCACGGCTCAGTTCGACGACGTCGCCGTTCGCGACGATCATCGTCTTGGTCGGCGGGTGGCTCATGCCGTCCGCTAGGCGCTGGTGGTGCACCTGGTGACGCATCTCACCGTGCCACGGCAGGAAGAACTTCGGGCGGGTGAGGTCGAGGATGAGCTTCAGCTCCTCACGGCTCGCGTGCCCGGAAGCGTGCACCTTGTAAGCGGGCGGGTAGAGGACGTTGACGCGGCTGGCGTAAAGCTGGTTGATGACGCGCCCGACGGCCTCCTCGTTGCCAGGGATGGGGTTGGAGGAGAGGATGACCGTGTCGCCCGGCTTGAGCCTGATCTTGCGGTGCGTGCCGTTCGCGAGGCGCGAAAGCGCGGCCATCGGCTGGCCCTGCGAGCCGGTGCACAAGAAGAGGACCTTGTCGTCCTGCAGGTCGCCGATGTCGTCTGAGCTGAGGAGCGCGTTCTTCGACTCGATGTAACCGAGCTCCGTCGCGATCCCGAGCGCCTTGACCATCGAGCGGCCCTCCATGATCACGCGGCGGTCGTAACGGTCCGCTATGCGCAGGAAGTTCTGCAGGCGGTGCACGTGCGAGGAGAACGTCGTGACGATGACGCGGCCCTTAGCCTTCGCGACGATCTCGTCAACTGCCATCGCGACATCGTGCTCGCTTGGCGTGTAGCCGGGGCGCTCAGCGTTCGTGCTGTCCGAGATCAAGAGGAGTACGCCCTCCGCGCCGGCCTGTGCCAGCTTGTGGAGGTGACTCGTCTTGCCGTCAGCTGGGTTGTAATCGAGCTTGAAGTCGCCGGAGTGCACCACGCGCCCGATCGGCGTGTGGATGACGAGGCCGGAGTTGTCGGGGATGGAGTGCGTCATGCGGAAGAAATCAACCGTGAAGTTCTGGCTGATCTTCACGCGCGCGTCCGTGCTTATCTCGCGCAGGTCGACGTCAGACTCGCTGAGCTTGAACTCTTCGAACTTGCCGCGCAGGAGCCCAAGGGTGAGGCGCGCGCCGTACATGGGGATCTTCGGGAGGAGCCTGAGCATGTAAGGCAGGCCGCCGATGTGGTCCTCGTGCCCGTGCGTAAGCACCCAACCCTTGACCTTGTGGGCGTTCTCGACGACCCAGTCGATCTTCGGCACGATGATGTCGACCCCGAGCATCTCCGTCTCCGGGAACGCGAGGCCGCCGTCTATCAGCAGGATCTCGTCGTCGTACTCGAAGGCGAACATGTTCTTGCCGATCTCGCCCATGCCGCCAAGCGCGATGACCTTGAGCTTCTTGTCACCGTCCGTGCTTGGTTGAGGGCGGTCGTCGGCGCCAGCGTTGGTTTGGTGGGTCTGCGGCTTGCCGCGTGGCCGGCGCGAGCGGCCAGCGCCTTCCTTGGCGGCCGCGCCACTCGTCGCGCTAGGCGGTGCGGCGCTGCTGGCCGGCTTGGTGGCCGGGGTAGCTTCCTTGTTCTTCGGCTCGGCCCGCCTGGGCCGGCGTCTAGGGTTGACCTTGCGGTCTTCGTCTGCCATAACTTTCGTCTCGAGCCAGGGGTGCGTGGCGCCTGGTGGCGCGTTGGCGGTTTCCGGCTCGAGCTCCCTTCATTGGTTAGCGCGGCGCTGTGGAAGCGGCCGCGAAGTACTGCTATTGATGGTGCCTGGTCGGACGGCCACTAGGTGGACGGCCGACCAGTTGGTCGCTTAGAAGCGGTCGCGCCTCGGACCGCGGTCGTTGCCGCGCGGCCCACGGTCGCCGCCGCGGCCGCCGCGATCGCCGCCTGGCCCCTTGCGTGGGCCGCGCGGTGCGATCTTGCCTTCCAGTTCCGGGCGAACCAAGTCGATCTTGCCGCGGTCGTCGATGCCGTTGACCTTGACGCGCAGTTGGTCGCCTTGCTTGAGGAAGTCTTCCACGTTCTCGACGCGCTCCTCGGCGATCTGGCTGATGTGCAGCAGGCCGTCAGTGCCGGGGAAGAGGGTGATGAAGGCACCGAACTCGGTGACCTTGGCAACGACCCCGTCGTACTCCTTGCCAACTTCGGCTGAGGCGGTGATGGCCTCGATCTGCGCCTTGACGGCCGCGGCGGCGTCCGAGTCCTCGGAGTAGATGCGGACGGTACCGTCCTCCTTGACCTCGACGGTCGCACCCATGGCTTCCAGCTCGCGGATCTGCTTGCCACCAGGCCCGATTACGGTGCCGATCTTCTCGGTCGGGATCTTGACTTGGAGGATGCGTGGGGCGCGCGCCGAGATCTCGCTGCGTGGCGCCGGGAGGGCGTTGGCCATCTCACCCAAGATGTGCAGGCGGCCGGTGCGCGCCTGCGCGAGCGCCTCGCGCATGATGGCGGCGGTGATGCCGCCGATCTTGATGTCCATCTGCAGCGCAGTGACGCCGTTGGCGGTGCCGGTGACCTTGAAGTCCATGTCGCCCAGGGCGTCCTCGGAGCCGAGGATGTCGGTGAGGATCCGGTAGTTAGAGCCTTCCATGACGAGGCCCATGGCGATGCCGGCGACCGGTTCCCTGAGGGGCACGCCTGCGTCCATGAGCGCTAGCGAGCCGGCGCACACGGTGGCCATCGAGGACGAGCCGTTCGACTCGAGCGTTTCGCCTACCACGCGGATGACGTAAGGGAAGCTCTCCTGGCTCGGCAGGACGTCGACGAGCGCGCGGCGCGCGAGGTTGCCGTGGCCGAGTTCGCGGCGCCCAGTACCGCGCAGGCGCTTGACTTCGCCTGTCGAGAAGGGCGGGAAGTTGTAGTGCAGCATGAACTCTTCGCTGTCGTCGAGCGTCAGGTCGTCGACGAGGCGGTTGTCGCGGCCGGTCCCGAGGGTGGCGACGCCGAGCACCTGCGTCTCGCCGCGTGTGAACACGGCGGAACCGTGCGCCATCGGCAGCACGCCCGTCTCGATCCAGATGGGGCGCACCTGGTCGGAGGTGCGGCCGTCCGTGCGGAGGTTCTCCTCCAGGACGAGGCGGCGCATCTCGGCCTGCTCGGCCTTGTCGAACGCGGCCTTCACTTCGTTGATCTGGTGAGCGGCGTCCGCTATGGTGGCGTCAGGCACGAAGCGAGCGATGACCTCGTCGCGCAGCGCCTTGAGGGTCTCGGCGCGCTCGTGCTTGCCCTGGGTGAGGAGGGCGTCGCGCAGCGTGCCGCTCACGGCCTGCTTGACGTTGTCAGCGACCTCGGCGGAAAGCTCGAGAGATGGCGTGAAGCCGCGCTTCGCGCTGCCGATCTCTGAACGCATGCGCTCGATGAGGGCGACGACGGGCGCTAGTTGCTCCTGAGCGAACTCGATGGCGCCGACCATGACGTCCTCTTGCAGCTCGTCGGCGGCGGCCTCCACCATCAGCACAGCGTCCTTGGACGCCGCCACGGTCAGCTCCAGCTGCGAGCCGCCGTCATGCAGGCGGCGCATGCTCGGGTTCGCGAGGTAGTCGGTGCCGTCGAAGCCAACCGTGCAGCACGCCGTTGGCCCGTTCCATGGAACGTCAGAGATGGACAACGCGGCGGACGCGCCGATGGCGGCGAGCGGCGCCGGGTCGTTCACCTGGTCGGCGGAGAGGACCGTGACGATGACTTGCACCTCGTTGCGCAGGCCCTTGGGGAAGAGCGGGCGGATCTGGCGGTCGACGATGCGGGCGTTAAGGGTGCCCTGGATGCCTGGGCGACCCTCGCGGCGCATGAAGGAGCCGGGGATCTTGCCGATGGCGTAGTGTCGCTCCTCGTACTCGACGGTGAGGGGGAGGAACGGGACTGGCGATGCGCCGTCGCTCATCTGGGCGGTGACGAGCACCAGGGTATCGCCGTAGCGCACGGTGACGCTGCCAGCGGCCTGCTTGGCGAGCTTGCCGGTCTCGATGACGAGTTCTCGCCCCCCGAACTGGGTGGTGTAGCGACGGTGGTTTGGTAGGTTCACGCTCTCTCCTTCAACTGCCTTGTTACCCGCTGTGCGCGCCGTGACGCGTTTACGTTGGAACGCGAACGGCGGCTTGATGCGCCCCGGTGGGGCAATAGATGGGCGCGGCCACCTTGTAGCTTCACGCCCCCGTACTGTGCGAACGGCGAGGCCGCACTGGCCTCGCCGATAGAGCCGAACTCGCTGTGACGGCCGTAGATCACGGCTGTAAGCGTATTTTCACTGACTCGAACTAGCAGAGTGGACTGCTTCCTGACGCTTGACCTCAGCGGCGGAGGCCGAGGCTAGCGATGAGTTCCTTGTAACCGTCGTAGTTCGTGCGCTCCAGGTAGGTGAGGAGGCGCTTGCGCTTGCCGACCATCATGAGGAGGCCGCGGCGGCTGTGGTGGTCCTTCTTGTGGACCTGAAGGTGCTGGCTTAGCTCCTCGATGCGCTTGGTGAGGAGTGCGACTTGCACGGAGGTCGAGCCGGAATCCTGGCTGTCTTTACCGTACTTGCGCATTACTTCGAGCTTCTGTTCCGCGTTCATGGGCATGAGGATTGCCTTTCAGATTCTTATTACCCAGGCCGGATCCAATGATAGGAGTCGATGCCGGTCCAGGCGCCAACTAAGGATGCTACCACAGGCCGCGGCGGCGTGCGCTAAGCGGGCTTACTTCGAGCGGCCTTACGCGTGGCCTTACGCGTGCCGCTCGAACCAGTCAACAATGGCGTCTAGGCGTTGCACGCGTCGGTCGGGGCGACCGGAGCGCGAGAGCTCGTGCCCTTCGCCCGGCACCCTGAAGAACTCCGTCTCCGCCTTGCCGAGGCGTTTCAGCACCGAGAACAGCTGCTCACCCTGCTCGATAGGGCAGCGGTAGTCCTCCTCGGAGTGAACTATCAGCAGGGGCGTCGTTATCTTGTCAGCGAAGCGGATGGGGCTTTGCCGCCACAACGCCTCGACGTCACCCCACGGCACTCCGCCGATCTCGCGCTCGACGAACCACGGCCCGATGTCTGAGGTGCCGTACATGCTCGTCCAGTTACAGATGCTGCGCTGGGTGACGGCGGAGCGGAAGCGCGTCGTCTGCCCGACCAGCCAGTTCGTCATGAAGCCACCGTAACTGCCACCCGTGAGGTGCAGCGGCGCGTCCTTGCGGCCCAGCCTGGCGTGGCCGGCCTCGGCGAAGGCCATGACGTCGTCAGCGTCGACCGAGCCGTAGTTGCCGAGGAAGCTGGTCGCGAAACTGAAGCCGTAACTGCTGCTCCCGCGCGGGTTGCCGAAGATGACGGCGTACCCCTTGGCCGCCAAGAGCTGGAACTCGAGGTTGAAGCCGTAACCGTAGTTCGTGTGCGGCCCCCCGTGCACCTGCACGACGGCAGCGCCATCGGCGCGCGCCTTCGCCGGCCTCAGCAGCCAGTAAGGCGCGTCGGCGGCGCCCGCGGCGAACGGTCCTTCGGGAGCGACGAGGGTGAGGCGCCGGCTCCAGGCGTTGTTGACGCGGCTGACTTGCGACTCGCGGCCGCCGCGCCAACGGGCGTAGACCTCACCAGGACGGTCGGGGTACTCGGCCGTGAACAGCGCCTCCAGCTCACTGTTGTCCCGCGGAACGGTGAAGCCGGTGACGACGCGCCGTTCAGGCTGGAGCACTTCCACGTCGCCTGTCAGGTCTATGCGCGCCAGCCCGCTGGCGCCCTCAGCGTTCAGGTTGATGAGTAGGCTGCGGCTATCCGGGCTCCATGCCGGCGCGGAGGAGTACGTGCCGTAACGGCTATCGCCGCCAGCGCTAGGCGGCGTTACGCGCTCGCCTGAGATCAACCGCGGTTGGCCGCGCTTCTCGCCAAGGTCGAGGACCCACACGCCCGACTCGGAAGCGACGTCGTCTTGCACTTGGCTGGCCGTGTACGCCAGCCACTTGCCGTCAGGCGAAGGTACGAGCGTCGAGACGCCGATGAGCTCTGGCAAGCGGACGGCGTGGGCGCCGGTCTTGAGGTCGACGGTGACCAGGTCGGTCGTGAAGTCGCCGCGCGGCCGCTCGCCCGCCATGACGAGGGCCCAGAGCGTCAGTCCGTCGGGCGCGACCGCGATGAGGGTAGGGGAGCCAGGCAGGTCGGTTAGTTTGCGGGTCGCCCCACTTCCCGAATCGACGACGTGAACTTGCGCCGGAGTCGTCGGCAGCACCCCAGCCCCGTCTGCTCGCCAGTAGCGCTTCGTTATGCGCCGGGGAAGACCGTTCTTCGCGCCAAGGTCCTCGTAATCGTCTAGCGTTACGTACGCAAGCTGATCGCCCTCAGCCCACGCGAACGACATGACTCCCGTCTTGTGCTCGGTGACGCGCTTAGGTTCGCCCCCGTCGAGCGGCATGACGTACAGCTGCGGCCGTCCCCCCGCCTCGGCCACGCGCAGGAAGGCCACGCGGTCGCCGCTTGGTGAGTAGCGCGGCTTGGTGTCGGCGTACTCGCCGCGCGTGAAACTGTCGCCGCCCTGCTTGGCTAGGTTCCTGCTGAGGTGCAATCGGCTGCGGTAGCGCGGCGGGGTTGCGTCGGCGCCACCTTTGGCGCCGTTGCCGCTTGACACGATGTCGGTGACGACCCAGATGGCCGAACGCCCATCCGGCGCCACCTGCACGTCCGATACCGTTGCCAGCGTCAGCAAGTCACTGCTCTTCACGCCTCTTGCCATGACTGACTACCGTTCCGCGCCGCGCTTGGGCGCCTTGACGTTCGACCGCGCCGAAACCGCGGCGTAAAGCAGGATCCCGGCCGCAACGCCGGCGTTGAGCGAGCTGACGCGGCCTGCGAGGGGTATGGCTACGAGCTCGTCGCAGCGTTCACGCACTAGGCGGCGCATGCCGTCGCCCTCCGAGCCGATGACCAACGCCACTGGCCTGGCCCAATCGAGGTCGCTCGGGTCGTTGGTCGCACCGCCGTCTGCGCCGTACACCCACACGCCGTCCGCCTTCAACTCCTCGATGGTACGCGCCAAGTTCGTCACGACTACTAGGGGAATGTGCGCCGTTGCCCCAGCCGCGGCCTTGACGACAACAGCAGTGAGGGGCGCTGAACGTCGCTCCTCCATGACCACGCCGTGCGCGCCCAGCGCCTCTGCGCTGCGGATGATGGCGCCGACGTTGCGCGGGTCGGTGAGGTGATCTAGCAGCACGAGCAGGAGCTGCTCACCGCGCTGGCTCGCCCGCTCGCTGGCAGCGGAAAGCGGCGCCGTCCTGATCTCGCGTAGAAGCGCGGCAACGCCCTGGTGCTGCGTGGTCTTGAGCTCCTGGTCTAGCTGGATGCGCGGCACTTCGTCAAGCGGCACGTCTGCCGCGCTGCTGGCGCGGCGCAGTTCCTTGAGGATGGTTGGCTGCACGCCCCGCGCGACGGCGACTCGCTCTACTTGCGAGTCGCGAAGGGCCTCCAAGACAGCGTTACGCCCGTAGATCCACATGCCGGGAGTATACGTTCGCGGTCGAGCCTAAACGGCCAGGAGACGGCGGGCGGCCACTTCGTCTGCCGCCAACTGCGCGCGCAGCTCGTCGATGCCCGCGAAGCGCACCTGCCCCCGCAGCCGCTCCACGAAACGCACGTCGATGGTGGAGCCGTAGAGGTCGCCGTTGAAGTCGAAGAGGTGCACCTCGAGGGCAGGCGGCTCCTCTGCGAACGTCGGGCGGGCGCCGACGTTCGCCATGCCGCCGAACGTCTCGATGCCCACCGTGACCCGCACGGCGAACACCCCGGAGGGTAGTGCCTTGCCAGGAGCGACCGCCAGGTTGGCCGTCGGGTACCCGATGCTGCGCCCGCGCTGCTGCCCGCGCAGCACCGCGCCGCGCACGAGGTACGGCTCGCCGAGAAGGTGCGCAGCGCCAGCGACGTCGCCCTCCGCCAGCAGGGCCCTGATGCGCGACGACTTGACTGGCGCGCCGTCCACCTCGAGCAAGGTGAAGGCATCTAAGTGGTTCGTGATGGCGCGCAGGTCGGTAACGTCACCACGCCGAGCGTTCCCGAAGCGGAAGTCCTCGCCGACCACGATGGCAGCAGGCTCGAGCGCGGCCAGCTCACCCAACCACACTTCCTTGCGGGTGGCGGCGAAGGCCTTATCGAAGGTCAAGTTGACGACCACGCTCGGCTTGAACTCGGCAAGGACGAGGAGCTTCTCCTCCGGGGTCATCAGGTAGGTGGCGCCTTCGAACAGCACGCGTGCAGGTGGGAAGAAGGTGATGACGGCCGCTGGGCGGTGCAACGCCTCCGCAAGGGCGCGCATGCGGGCGAGGAGCATGCGGTGACCCAGGTGCACGCCATCGAAGTTGCCGATGCACAAGACGGCGCCGCGGAGCTCCGCGTCAGCCAAGTCGGTAGTCGTGCGGGGGAGGGTCACAGGTCGACGCCGGAGCGCGCCAGCACGTGCCTAACGGCGAGCAACGTCACGCCGGAGGTCGACTCGGTTCCCGCACGCACGGCGTTCCAGACCTCGAGGGCGTCACGCCACTCTGGCGCGAGCTGCTCGCCCGGGTCTGGGGTGCCGGGCTGGTGTTGCAGTTCGGTCGCTTCATAGAGGTAGCACTGTTCGTCGGTGAAGCCAGGGGAGGCGTAGAGGCGCGTGATCAACCTCAGCTCGCCCGCAAGTTGCACTTCTTCGCTCAACTCACGCCCGGCGGCGGCCAGCGGGTCCTCTCCAGCGTCTATCAGCCCCGCCGGTATCTCCCACGTGCTTACGCCTACCGCTGGTCGCATCTGGCGCACGCCGAGCAACTCGCGCCCGCGCGCAACGATCACTGCCACGGCGTCAGGGTGCTCGACTATCTCCCAATGTTCGTCCTGGACGGCCACCGTGATGAGCCGCCCACGGAACTTGATGTCGCGCATGGTGCTCCGAAGTCAGTCGAACGCGGCCCGGCGCCGTAGCACCGCGCCTAGCTGAGGTCAGTTGTCGTTGCCGTCCGGGTTGTAGCGCAAGAAGGCGGGGATGTCGTAGTTGCTTGGATCGTAGGTCTTGCCGCCGCCTGCGCCGCCTATGCCAGCGCGTAGGTGCGTCGGGCGCAACACGCGCGTCTGTGGGGCCTGGTCGAAGCCGGCCGCTATGACGGTGACGCGCACCTCGTCGCCTGCATCATCGTCGTACGTGACGCCGAAGAGCACGTTGGGGTCGTCGACTTCGGTGGCGTCGCAGATCTTAGTGACGATCTCGTTCGCGTCGTGCAGGGTGAGGTCGTCGGAGCCGGTGATGTTGATGAGGAGGTTGCGGGCGCCCTCGACGCCGCGGGCCAGCAGCGGGGAGTGCGTGGCGCTCTCGGCTGCCTCGTCCGCGAGGTTCTCCCCACGGCCAGCGCCGATGCCCATGAGGACCGTGCCAGCGCCCTTGAGGAGCGCCTTCACGTCAGCGAAGTCGACGTTGATGAGGCCGGGCACGTTGATGACGTCGCTGATGCCGCGAACGCCGTGGTACAGCACGCGGTCGGCCACGCGGAACGCGTCCTGCAAGCGCGCCTTGCGGTCGAGCGCAGACATGAGGCGTTGGTTCTCCACCACGATGAGCGCATCGACCTTGTCCTCGAGGCGCCTGAGGCCCTCTTGCGCCTGCGCCATGCGGCGCGGCCCCTCCATCTGGAACGGTGAAGTGACGACGGCGATGGCCAAGGCGCCGAGCTCGCGGGCGACTTCGGCAACCACTGGCGCGCTGCCAGTGCCGGTGCCGCCGCCCATGCCGGCCGTGATGAACACGAGGTCGGAGCCGCGCAGGGCCTCCGCGATGCGGTCGCGGTCCTCGAGGGCGGCCTTCTCGCCGACCTCCGGGTCGGCGCCAGCGCCGAGACCCTTCGTCAGGTGGTCGCCCATCTGAATGCGGACGTCGGCCAGGGAGGTGGCCAGCACTTGCGCATCGGTGTTGGCGGCTACGAACTCGACGCCCCGCAGCCCGGTCTCGATCATGCGGTTCACAGCGTTGTTGCCCCCGCCACCCAGCCCGATCACCCGGATGACTGCGTTGTCGACGTTACTCATCGCCTCGCCCACCTTTCCATTTCAACCTTAGAAGAAGTCCTTCAGTACCTTACGAATGCGACTGATGAAGTTCTCGCCCTCATCGTCGCTAGGGCGGGCCCTGCGGGTCGTCGGCGCGATCAGCGGACCATGTGCAACGCCGTACCGTACCAAGCCTACCGCCGTTGCATGAGCTGGGCTCGCGACGACGTCTGAGAGGCCGGACACGCCGTCCGGCTTGCCGATGCGCACGGGCAGGCGGAAGCGGTCGTTGGCGACCTGCTCGACACCGGGCATGAGCGAGGCGCCGCCGGTGATGACTACGTTGCCTGCGAGCAACTCGAGGGCGCCCATGCGCTGCTCGATGTCGCGCCTGACCATGTCGAGGATCTCTACGACGCGTGGCCTGATGACCTGAGCTAGCTCGAAGGTGGAGATGCTCGCCGTGTAACTAGGGTTGGCGACTTCCAGCTCGACGTCGCGGTCCGCCAGTTCGGGAAGGGCGACGCCGTAGCGGCGCTTGACGCGCTCGGCCTCGTCGGGTGGGATGCGCAGGAGTTGACTGATGTCTTGCGTGATGTGGTCGCCGCCGAGGGGGATGACCGCAGAGTGCGAAAGCGTGCCGCGATGGAAGACGCCGACGTCCGTCGTTCCCCCGCCGATGTCGATAAGCAGCGTCGTCAGTTCCTGCTCGCCGCGGTTGAGCACGGCTAGGCCAGAGGCGAGAGCCTGCACGACCATGCCGTCCACGCCGATGCCCGCATCCGTAGCGCAGCGCTTGAGGTTCTGCAGCGGGCCTTGGGCGCCAGCGACGATGTGCACGTCGACCTCGAGGCGCACGCCGGACATGCCAAGCGGGTCCTTGATGCCGTCGTTGCCGTCGACCACGTACTCCTGAGGGATGACATGGAGGATCTCCATGTTCGCTTCTAGTGGAACGGCGCGAGCGTTCTCGATGGTGCGCTCGACGTCAGTGCGCGTGACGTCGTAACCACGGCGGATGGCGGTCATGCCATGGCTGGTCAGTGCCTTGAGGTGGCTGCCTGCCACGCCGACCCACGCGGAGTGGACCTCTACGCCAGCAACGCGTTGCGCTGCCGCCACCGACTGCCTCACGGCGGCGATGGTGCGTTCGAGGTTGACGACGACGCCCTTGCGGAGGCCGTCAGATGGGACCGTACCCTCACCGATGATGTCGAGAACGCCGTCGGAGGCTACCTCGCCGATGACGGTGCAGATCTTGGTGGTGCCGATGTCGAGCCCGACGATTATGCGTTCGTCACTCATGTGCCTTGCTCACTCCCCAAGGGTAAACCGCCATGCGGCCCCCACGGTGGCTTACGAATGCCGACCAGTGCTCGCGCAGAGCCTCCGCGCTCGGCGTGAAAAGCTGTGTGCCGTCCAAGAGAATTTCGAATCCTTCCGGCGAGTAGCTTATCACCTCGGTGCCGAACGGTCGCAGCAACCTCAAGAGGGTGATGGCCTCCGAAGTGCGCACCGGACCCCAGCCTTCGAGCCGTGGTAGCCCCGCCGTCTCCGCCGGGGTCGCGCCGAGAAGGACTGTACCATCGTCCGCCCAGGTCGTCTCACCGCTCGCGATGGCGGGCTGGCGTTCCGTCACGAAGATGCTCACGCGGTCAGGCCACTGCCTCACGACCGTCGCCTGCAAGATCCAGGGGTCCGCGACGAGACCCCTCACCCTGCCCGCCGTTACCCACAGGAACGGCTCGCCTCCGAACACGTTCGCTAGACGCTTGATGCTCTCCGCGTCGTGATGAACGTTGCCTTCCACGGTCACGTACTTGACCTTCGGAACGAACAGGCTGACGACGAGTGCCGCAGCTAACAGGATCAGGAGTAGCAGGCCGAGGCGGCGCACCTCAGAAGCCCCACAGGCGCCATTCCAGCTCCAGCGGCTGCGGCACGCGCTCCTTGACTTGCGTGAGGAGCTCGAGCACGTCAGCGGCGGTCGCGTCACCGAGGTTGACGACGAAGTTGCCGTGCTCGTGCGCGACCATGGCGTCGCCGACGCGCAGGCCCTTGAGGCCTGCCGCGTCGATGAGGCGCCCAGCAGAGTCGTTGGTTGGGTTCTTGAACGCGCAGCCTGCCGACTTGACTTTGGGTTGTCCTGCGCGCGCCGCGTCGACCAAGTTCGTCGTGTTGGCGACGCTCTCGGGAGTCGCCTCCGTCAGCTGCAGGCGTGCCCGCGTGACGATAGCGCCGGCAGGGAGGTTGGCGTGACGGTAGCTGAAACCGAGCTCGGCGGCGGGAACCACTACTAACGCACCGTCGACGAACAACTCGACCTCGGTGACGCTGTCGGACATCTCCCCGAAGCGGGTGCCAGCGTTCATGGCGATGGCGCCCCCAAGTACGGCCGGCACGCCGGATAGACCCTCTAGCCCGGAGAGGCCTGCGCGCTGAGCGCGCCGCACGAGGCCGGGCAGGGGAGTGCCAGCCCCGACCCACACGTCCTTAGCCGCGCCGAAAGCAGCCATGGTGTTGTACGCGCGGCCTAAGCGCACGACGCGCTCAGGCACTCCGGCGTCGGCCACGAGCAGGTTGGCGCCGGACCCTAGCACGCGGTAAGGCGCGGACGTCGCTAGCGCCAGGTCGGCGGCGTCATCGACTTCCCACAACTCGGCCTCGCCGCCAACACGCAACGTGGTGAGGTCGCGTAGTCGCACGGTCCGCACTCTCGGCCTGGCCTCCGGCGTGACCACGTTAGCCTCTGGCACCCGCGCCAGTGCTGGCACCCACGCCAGCGCCTGCGCCCGCGGCCGCTGCTGCTCTGGCGCCAAGCCCGGCCGCTACCCGCCACACGTCGCCAGCGCCGAGGGTGATGATGAGGTCGCCAGGAACGGCCGTGGCGGCGATGTACTCCTCGACGTTGCCGAGCTCGAACACGGCGGCGTTAACGCCGAGGGTGTTGATGCGCTCGGCGATGAGTTCCGGCGACACGCCAGCGATGGGCCGCTCACCTGCTCCGTACACGGCCAGCACGACTACCTCGTCTGCGAGGGCCGCAGCTGCCGCGAGGGCAGGCCACTGCCTGGCCGTGCGCACCCAGCGATGTGGCTGAAGCACGGCGCGCACGCGCCTGCCGGTTGCGCGGGCCGCTTGCAAGGTGGCGGCGACCTCGGTCGGGTGGTGGGCGTAGTCGTCGATGATCAGGGCGCCGTTCAGTTCGCCGTACGACTGCCAGCGCCTGCCAACGCCGTGGAACGCCGCTAACGCAGGCATCGCAGGGCGCGGGTCTAGGCCGGCGGAGTGAACGGCAGCGATGGCGGCGGCAGCGTTCAAGGCGTTGTGCTTGCCTGGAACGCTCATGACGACCTCGAACGGCTCGAGCTCTGGGCATGAGAGGGTGAAGGCGCTGCCGCCCGGGTTCAGTTTCAAGTCGGTGATGCGGTAGTCAGCACCTTCATCCATGCCGTATGAGCGGACGTTCGCGTGGCCCGTCACGACCTCGGAGAGCCCAGGCCAGTCGTGGCAGTAGACGAGCGCCTTGCCTGCCAGCGCGTAGCGCCTGGCTGCCGCCTGCAGGTCCTCGAAGGAGGCGTGGTAGTTGCGGCGCTCGTCGTACTCACCGGCAACGTGGTCATCGTCGAGGTTCGTCACGACGGCGACGTCCGCGACGAGGTCGGCGAAACCCGGGTCCGACTCGTCGACTTCCGCCGCCAACCAGGTGCCCGGCCCGTAGCGCATGCTGCCGCCGATGATCGGGAGCGAGGCGCCGAGCTGCACGGAGGTGCCCGGCTCGAGGTCGAGGAGGATGGTCGCGAGCATGGCGGTCGTGGTGCTCTTACCGTGCGTGCCCGTCACGGCGATGGCCTTGCGGCGCGAGAACAACTCACCGAGGAGAGCGATGCGGCGCAGCACCAGGACGCCGGACGCGCGAGCGGCCACGAGTTCAGGGTGGTCGTGGGGTACGGCCATGCTGTGGACGAGGACGTCGATGCCAGCTACGTGGCTGGCGTCGTGGCCGGTGCAAGTGCTGATGCCGTGGCCGGCTAGCTCGTCCAGTACGGAACCGCCGACGAGGTCGCAGCCGCTGACCTCGAAGCCTTCAGCGCGGCACCAGCGGGCCAGTGCGGCCATGCTCACGCCGCCGATGCCCATGAAGTGGATATGCGCACCAGGCAGGCCGCTGAGCGTGCGGCTCTGTTCTTGCGCTTCGTTCGACGTAAGTGGGTTCATAACTTCAGTTCACCAACTCCAACACGGCGTCAACGATACGACGCGCCGCCCCAGCTGGCGTGCGGCGCGCTGCGGCCGCGGCGGCCCCAGTGCGCCAGGCCGGGTCGAGGGCCGCTGCCCAGGCGGCTGGCAGGCGGACGACGTCGCGTTCTTCGACCATGACCCCGGCTCCGGCGGCCTCGACCGCGCGGGCGTTGTGCCGCTGGTGGTCGTCAGCCGAAGTTGGCAGCGGCACCATGATCGATGGCACGCCGTGGAAGGCTGCCTCGGAGAGAGTGCCGACGCCCGCGCGCGTGATGGCGAGGTCGGCGGCTGACCACGCGGCCGTCGCGTCGAGATAAGGCCTCGGCTGGTAATTCGGGCCGCTCACGCGCGCCGCGACCTCCTCGAACCAGCGCGGCCCCGTCGAGTGAAGCACCACGTGTTGCGCATCTAGTTCCTTTGGCGGCGCCAACCGCTCGTACGCGTCTGGCACGGCCCTGTTGAGGGCGAGCGACCCCTGCGAGCCGCCCATCACGAGCGTGACGATTGCGTCATGAGGCAACCCGAGGAGGTCGCGGGCGGCGGCGCGCGCGAGCCGCTCCTCGCGCACGGGGAACGGCACGACCAGCGTCGCGCGCGCCTTGACGTGCCGCAGGGCCTCCTCCTGGGCGGATACGAACAGCCGCGCGCTGCTAGCGAACCAGCGGTTCACGCGACTAGGAAGGGCGTTGCCTTCGTGCAGCACGAGAGGGATACCCAGGCTGCGGGCGGCGGCGCAACCGGGTAGCGATGCGAAGCCGCCGAAGCCGATGACCAACTGCGGGTCGAAGGAGCGTGCCAGGCGGCGCGCGTCCACCAGTCCCTTGGCGGCGGCGAGCGCCTGGCGTGGGTCGGGGCGCTGCCTGTCCCACTTGCCGGTGCTGACCCCGAAGAACGCCAGGCCCTCCTCCTGAGCGAGGCGCTCCTCCATGCCGCCGCTGCCACCCATCACGGCGACCTCGATGCCGCGCTTACGTGCCTCACGCGCAACAGCGAGGGCGGGGTAGATGTGCCCGCCAGTGCCACCCGTGGCGAGCAGCAGCTGCGTTAGGCCGCTCATGCGCGCCGCGCCGCTGGCTGAACGGGGGCGGCTGCCGCCGCGCCGCGCGGCTCCGGCGCTTCGGCCTCCGCGCGTTGCACTTGGCGACTGGCTAGTTGCAGGAAACCGAACGCCACGGCCACGGAGAGCTGCGAGTTCAGGCCATAGCTGATGCCCGGCAGCGGCATGCCATTTCCGGGGAAAATGCCAGACGCCACGAGGAGGTTGAGGCCAGCCTGACCGCAGATGTAGGCCGTGGCGCCAGCCGCGAGAAGGGCGGCTGGCCCGACGACGCGCCTAGCGATGCTGTAACCGTGCCACGCGAGTAGCCCGTAAAGCACGATGACGGTGAGCACCCCGATGAAACCGAGCGAGTGCGCGAGCGACACCGCGACGAAGTCGGTCTCCGCCTCGGGCACTGGCACGCGGCGGCCAGGGCCGACGCCGAGGACGCCACCGCGACCGATGGCATCTAGCGCGCGCAGAGCCTGGTAGGAAAGGTCGGCGGCCTGCGACTGGGACCCCCAGCGGTCGAAGTAGCCGACCATGCGCTCGCCGATGTACGAGAACTGGCTGAGCACCGTCCCCGCCAATAGCGCGGCAGTTGCCGCGGCCGTGAACATGATGGCCAGCACGCGCCCCATGGTGGCTCCGGCCGCGATCATGATGGCAACGGCGAGGATGAACACGAAGCCTGCCGTGCTGACGTCCGGCTCGACGACGATGAGGCCGGCGGTCAGGCCGATGACGAGCATGGGGCGCCAGATCTCCCAGTTGCCGTTGTGGTTGTAGAAGAACGTCGCGAGGTAAGCGATGACGGCGACCTTCATGAGTTCGGACGGCTGCACGCTGACCCCGCCGACGAGCAGCCAGCGCTTGCTGTCGCTGCCCGAGGGCGATACGCCGATGAACAGCACGAGCAGGAGCGCGAGGAGCAGCGCGACGAACGCGTAAGGCGAGAGCTTGACGATGTGCTTCGCCTGCAAGCGCCCGACGACGAACGTAATGCCAAGCGTGAACGCGAGGCGCAGCGCCTGCTCGCCGGCCAACCCTGGCATGGCCGCCGCCACCCCAACGATGCCGAGCATCCCGAGGGTCACTTGGATGCTGAGGAGCAGGCGGTCGCTCATGAGCTGCGCTCAAGCGCTTGGAAGGCGGCGATGGCCTCGCGGTAGGCGGCCGCGCGGTCCGCGTAGTCGATGAACTGGTCGAACG
>JACDJB010001298.1_pt1 | contig 20618 bp, 16 predicted proteins | sample 7454121 | NCBI WGS metagenome assembly JACDJB01 (sample SAMN14253290, study PRJNA609438) | sludge metagenome | isolation source: sludge after 25d culture with pyrite | collected 2018-12-20
CGCCCAAAGTACAGTTCTTCAGTGGTACGATTTGGCATAGGCGATTCTTTTTGGTTCTTGGCGTCAGATACCAATAACCATAAGCCCTCGGGCAAGAATCGCCTATTCCTTTTTACCCGCTTAATGAAATTTCCGGGCTAGGACGTAGCCGGGCAGCGACTGCCGCGCCACCAGGGTGCGCAGGTCGTAGGCGAAGTCGGAGAAGCGCGCCGCGCTGCCCGACTTGCGGTGCAGGTGCCGGAAGTCGAATTGCCAGCCGTCCGGCTGCTTGCCGCCGTGCTTGCGCACCAGGCGGTACAGCCAGCGTTCGATGCCGCCCTTCAAGCGGAAATAGGCCGGGTCGATGGTCAGCACCAGGGCAGCGTCCAGCACGCCCGCATAGAACCAGTCCGGCAGGATCAGTTCGATGCCCAGCGGCACGCCGCTGGCATCGGCCAGTTCCTTCCATTCGTTGATCCACGAGAAGCGATGCAATCGCCTTCCCGTGGTTTCGCGGATGGACGTGGCCACCGTGGTCGATTGCAGCCGGTCGAGCGCGGCTTTCAGCCGCAGGTAGTCGTTGAGGGACGTGCCCCGCCCGATGAAACGCAGGATCTCGTAGGGCGTGGCGCGTATCCAGCGCGACGGGCGGATGCCCGCGTCGCGTGCCTCCACGATCTGCGAGGCGGCCCATATCAAAACGTCGGCATCCCATATCGTTGCGATGCCGTGCTCCTGCGTACCCTCCACGCGGATGGTGATGCCCCCGGCGCGGAAGTCGATCGGCGCGACGCGCCGCGACTTGGCGAGCGAGAAGAACGGAAAGGCCATCAAGTCCTGGCTGTCGCGGGGTGCCATGTCGCCCGGCAGCGCGCGGAACAGGTCGAGCTGTTCGCGCTGCAAGGCTTGCCCTGGCGGGCTGGACATGGCGACGACCACCCACACGCCAGCGATCAGCAGCCATCACGGTAGTCGCCCGCGTGGCGTTCGGCATATTCCGGGTCGGAAGTCGCCTCGTAGCTACGCTGGTCGGCCCAGGCGTCGAGGTCGGATACCGCGTACATGACGCGGCGGCCGAACTTGCGGAACTTCGGGCCGCCGCCGATTACGCGCTGTTTCTCCAGCGTGCGCGGCGAAAGGCGCAGGTATTCGGCGGCTTCGTCGTTGGTCAGGTAGCGTTGGGGCTGCGCAGGCGCAGCGACAGCAGCGGCGGCAGGCCGCAAGGGAGCGGGTCGCATGGGATGTACCTCCATCAAGCCCGGCCACACCACGCGGCCGGATAGAGGCACTTTCAAGAAAGCGAGGCTTCTTGCTAAGGGACGATCTGCGGGGGGCGCGAAACGTCCCCCCTATTGCAACGGTAGCAGCGGAAGCTGTGCCAGGCGGCGATAGCCGCCGCGCATCAGCGCATCGCCACGACGTACCAGCCGCCGCACGCGGGCACGCAAGGCGCTATCCTTGTGCCAGTCGGCGGCGACGGCATCCGTGCCGAACAGACCTTCGGCGACTTCGCGCAAGGACGCGCCCGCCAGGGTCGCGTCGAGCGCCTGCAAGGTGTGCAGTTCCAGCACCGCAGTCGTCGTGGGCCGAGAACGGGCCGCCGCCGCAGGCGCGGCAACCGTTGCCATGGTCAATGCGTCCAGTTCGGCCGCGAGCGTGCGATAGCGCGCGCAGGGCGTGGCGCAGGCGCGGGTGGCGTAGAGGTAGGCCATGCCGTCTTCCAGGCCCGGCGCGAGCGCGAGCCGCAGGCAGCAGCCGGGCCAGTGCGACACCAGCACCAGGCGCTTGCCATCGTGGATCAGTTGCTTGCGGCCAGGGACACGCCAGAACCCAAAGGCATGGGCTTCGGGCGGCGGGTCGGCATCGGGGTAAATCTGCACCACGGCATCGTGATCGGGGAACCAGGCCGGATGCGCGTCGCGCGCATCCAAGTCCGGGGCTTCCAGCAGGCGCAGGCCCCAAGCCTGCCCCGCATCCGGCCGACGGCGACGGCGTAGCCAGTCGCGGCGGTAGCCGGGATTACGGCGCAGGTATTCCCAGGCCAGCGCGGGGCCATCGAGGTGCAGCGTATAGAGATACGCGGCAGTCGGATACCAGTGTGCGGCGCTCGAATCAGCCATGACGCAACCTCCTGTCGATCAGCAGGAACGTCGCCATGAACGAGGCGCAAAACACGGTTTCAAGTCATTAACTGGCCATTGCGAAACGAGTAAACTGAAACCGAAGGTGTCAAATCAGATTGGCTCTGGAGCGTTGCGCAAATCGTCTGAATGCGACGGCTGCACCGCCAGGAAAATGACGCGCAGCATCTGATACCGTGCCGTAACTCGCGCCAAGGATCAGGACTGTTTTCAGCAGGGTCGCACCGCTTCGGTGCAAGAATGTGGATTCAGACCTTCACGGTCTTGACTGAGACTGAAATAGTCACGATGCGCCCCGGCTGGCCGGGCTGCGTTGGCGTTCATCAGTCCGTGATCGCGCCGTTCTCCTGCGCCAGCCGGACATACTCCGAGAGCGGACGCACCGGCTGGAAATACCGATCCCGCCGCACCGGCAGCTTGCGCGGCCCGACGATGCCCGCCAGGTCGGACAGCTTGACCGTCCCGAGCGCAGGCATCCCGATACCGAGGTCGATCAGGCCGTAGGTCGTGTCGCCATCCGCAGGATCGAGCGACACCAGCAGCCAGGTCGCGTGCGCGTCCGGGGTGAACAGGCGCACCACCGGCAGCGGGTCGAGCCGCTGACCAGCGGCAAGCACCGCGCCGTGGGCCAGCAGCCGGGCGCGTTCATCAGCGGTGACAAGCGGCAGGGTCATGGGCAGCCTCTCCACGAAACCGACGATGCGCGAATGCGCTTTGGTGCCGAAGCGCAGAACCGCCGAAACGCATCCGTGCATTCGTGTGGAAGCACCGATGCGCAAGCCATCGCATCCGTGGAAGAACGGATGCGCCGAAGCGGAATTGTCGGAAGCCGGAAAGACACGGATGCGATTCCCCGGTTCTGTCGGAATCCGCAGATGCGGACTTCCGTAAAAGCACGAAAGCGGGCCTTTCAGCCATGTATGAACACTATAGATTGTAGCCCTATAGGGCGCAATGGGCTGTCATCTTGGTTTTTATGGGGAAACCAAGTTAGTGACAGCGAAACACTCATTGGCAACGGCAATACGGACAGTCAGGAAGGCGCGAGGCTTGAGCCAGGAAGCGTTCTCCGACGTGTCCAGCCGCACCTATATGAGTACGCTGGAACGCGACTTGAAAAGTCCGACCCTGCACAAGCTGACCGAGCTGTGCGAGGTCATGGAAGTGCATCCGCTGACGCTGTTGACGCTGGCCTACGCCGGCGACGACGCGCACAAGGTCGATGAACTGCTGGCGCAGGTGCGCCAAGAGTTCGAGGCCGTGCTGAAAGAGCGCGACGCGCCCTAGCGCGTCTGGATTTCCGCAAGCGGAGCGCGCAGCGCCGCCAGGCGCGAAGGCGTGAGGGATTGAAGCCGAATGGACGTGACGCCATTGGCGGCATGGGGCGCAGCCCGAAAGCCCGGCGGCGCAATGCACCGACACGCCATATTGTTCCTGCTGCCACGGGCTTCGAGCCATCCGACCATCGCCAATGCGATGCCGATCCTGGACATGCCGGGCATGAAGCAACCGCCGAAACCCTGTGCGTGCGGTGCTGCGATAGCAGCACCGCGCCCCGCCGCAATGGACGGGACGCGCTGGGCGGCCGTCAGGCCGCCTTGGGCTTGCTGCGCGACCAGATCAGGTCGTGCGTGCCGTTCTCGCCTTCGATCAGGCGGGCATAGACCGTCGCCGGGAATGAAGGATCGTCGATGGCTACCGACAGGTAATCCCGCCCGGCCTCGCTGGTTTTCTTCCACGCCGCGCCGAAGTCGTGGCCGGCCGCTTGCAGGCGGAAGTCCGGGGCGCTTTCGTTCTCGCCCTTGTCGTTGGGAACCAGCTTGACCTTGACGTTGAGGGTCAGGGTGCGGAGCTGGCCGGTGAAGCCGTCTTTCTCTGCGGTGAAGGTGCCAATGTTAGCCATGATGATTTCTCCTTTCGGGTTGAACAAGGTCGCGCCAGTGCGTCCTTGTTGTGATCCGTCCGGCGGGGGATGGGCTGGCCGCACCGCGCAGCGGTCGCAACATCGTGGAGAACCTGGAAGCGAAAAGAATTTGTCCCGCGAGGAATGCGCGCAGCGCAGGGGAAATTGTTTTCGCTGGAAGGTTGCGGCCATGAAGCCCAGCCACCGCCAGGATTCACAACAACACAAGGACGTACTGGCCGCCCGCTCCCGAATGGAGACATGGCCGACTCGGCATCCCCGCGCGACGGCTTCACCGGCCTGCACCCTGACACGGGCAAGGACAACGCCCAGCGACAAGGTGAAAGCGCCCCTGCCGTAGCCTTGCGGCCTGGTGCTTGAGGCGTGGCGTGGAAGCTCCATTGCAAGGCCGGGCGGCGTGTCGGTGAACCGTCATTCGTGACGCACAGGCGACGAACCGCCAGCGTCGAGGACGGTACGCTTTCGTGCAACCTGTCGCAGCAAGCCGGGGCGTAGCCCCAAAAGTCCCGCCCTTTGCGGCGGGGCGCGTTCGGAATGTCGTCGACGCTCTGCGCCGACGCACTGAGGGGCTTCGAGGGTTCCCCGCGCTCAAGGTGGCTTGTGCGCCCCTTCGCCGCCTTTCCGAAGGCGGCGAAGGGGCGTTCTGGCTTTGGGCATTGAAACCGGGTGCGGCCACTGCCGCGCCCGGATTTGCTTTTTCACCGCACCCAGGACGACACGGCCTGGGCGCGGTGCTGATCGTGGTTATTCCTTCGTTTCGACAATCCACCACACGGCACGCGGCAAGGCGCGGCCCGTGATGGGGTGAATGTCGGTCAGGTGGGCGCGGGCCGTCCAGCCGCGAGGCGGACGGTAGCCGCGCACATCGCCATCGCCGTGCCAGCGGCGGGCGCGCACCGTGCCGGGGGCATAGGTCGCGCCCATGCGTGGGCGGCTCGTGTGGGTGTGGCTCATGGTCGGCATCCTCGACGTGAAGCGCCCCGGTCGGAACCGGGGCGCTCATCGGTGCAGGGTCACGCCGCCAATGCCTCGGCCGGTTCATCGGTCATGGCGGCGGTGTCCGTGGTGTCGGCTTCCGTTTCCGTCGCCACGTCCTGTGCGGCCTGCTGCTCCGGGGCTTTGGCGGCGAAGATGGCGGGCATCCAGCCGGTGCCGTCAGCCAGCCGCTCGGCTTCGCTGGCAATGTCTCCCTTTTTCAATTTCGCCAGTCGGGTGACGTGCGCCGGGGCGTACTGCTCCACGGCTTGCAGAATCGCGGCCTTCGGGATGTGCTGGAAATAGCCCTCATTGGTGGGCTTCCACCATGCCGCCATGCCCAGCCCCACGGCCTGCGCCAGTTCCGCGCCGGGTTGGTGCTGTGCAGCGCGAGGCGTTACCACGTCCACCGTGACGGCCACGCATACCGCCAGCAGCCGCACCAGTTCGTCTTGCGACTTCGCCAGCAGCGCGGCGAGCAGTTTGGCGCTGTCCTGCGGCAGGCCTTCACCCGCCACCTGTTGCAGTTCGCGCAGCGCCACGGCGGCGGGCGATTCCGGCCAGTCCGGGGCCATGCCTTCCAGCCGGTCTTGCACTTTCAGGCTTACGCCCAGCGGCAGGTCGTGGCCGTAGCGGCTTTCCTGCAAGACGGTCTGCACCATGCCATGCACCAGCGCGGCCAGCGCCACTTGCGGATGCCGGGCGACTTCGATTTGCAGCGCGGCGGTGCGGTGGGCGCTCAACCGTTGCGCCAGCCGGTCGGACATGGCGGCGGTCTTGGGCTGCTCGTCATCCTCGCCTTCGTCGTCGTTCCCGGCATCCTCGCCGCTGAAACCTTGGCGCAGGCGTTCCAGCGTGCGCAGCGCCTTGGCTTCGGCTTCGCGCAGCAGCCCGCGATGAATCACGGCCTGCCCGTTGCGATCGATGGTGACGATGGCACCGGCGGCGGCCTTCACGGTCGGGCTGTAGTCCTGCAAGCCTTCTTCCAGCGCCTGCAACTGCTCGCCCACGGCTTCGCCTTCCTCTTGCAGCGCGTCGGCCTTGTCCTCGTCCTCGGCGTCCAGCGCGTCATCCACGGCTGCGGCCAGTTCCTGCATCTTGGATTGCAGCTTCTCGATGCGCTGCGCTTCGCGCTTGGTCGGCTCGCGCCGTTCCCTCGGCGCACGCTGGAAAGCGTGCAGGTCGGCATGGGTCACGCCCGGCGTGGCATCTACCCATGCCCAGCCTTCGGCCTTCACCTCAGCGGCGATGCCCGCCAGCCGGTCTTGCGCCAGCCTGTCCAGCAGCGCGGCATCGGTCAGATACACGCCCGTATCACCTTCCGCGAACAGGTCACGGCGCACGCCACCGCCTGCGGCTTCGTAGGCGTCCAGCCCGACGAAGCGCACCAGCGGATGCCGGTAGGCGTCGATTTCCCTTTCGGTGAGGCGGTCGCGCAGCGCGGACGGCTGGCGCTGCCACGTCGGCGCGTCGTAGAAGGCGGCTTCCTGCGCGGCGTGGTCGTCGGTGATGGCAAGGGCCATCAACTGGTCAAGGCTCACGGCATCGGCCCGATAATCGGCCATTAGGCGCGGCGAGACATTGGCGAGTTTCAGGCGGCGTTGCACCACCAGCGGCGTGACGGAAAAATCTGCCGCAATGTCCTCGATGGGTCGGCCTTCGGCCACCAGCGCGGCGAATGCCTCGAACTGGTCTGCGGGGTGCATGGCTTCGCGCTGCACGTTCTCGGTGAGGCTGGCGGTGCGGGCCGTGCCATCGGCCACCAGCAGGCAAGGCACCTCCCATTCCTTGCTGATGCGGTGCTTCTTCGCCAGCAGCTTCAATGCGGCCAGCCTGCGGCCACCGGCCACGACTTCGTAATGCTCGCCATCGGCGGCGGTAATCACGATCAGGTTTTGCAGCAGGCCCACGCGCTGGATGCTCGCGGCCAGCTCGGGGATGGACATGCGCGGGGTCTTGCGCACGTTGCGGCCCGTGGGGCGCAGCACCAGCCGCGACAGCGGAACCAGAATCAGGTTCTTGGTCGGGTCGGCGGCTTCCAGTGCGGCGGCATTGACGGCGCGGGCTTCGGTGTAGGTGATGGCGTTCATGGTGGTTCTCCAATCAAGTGAAACAAGGGAATGGAGGGGAAACCGCCCCTCCGGCGGGTGAAACATCGGAAGGGGTCAGGCTTTCAACTGGCGCAGGCCATCGGCCAGCATCCAGAGGGCACGATTGAGGCGCACATCGGAATCAATGCCCTGCACGGGGCGGGTCTGCTGGCGGCGTCCGTTGGCGCTGCGGCCGTGCAATCCGCCTTTGGTCAGGTTTTCTTGCGTGCGGTTGAACACGCTCCACAAGTCCGGGCGGCGGTCATCGAACCGGCGCGGCATCAGGATTTGAGATTCGGTGATGGGCGCGGGCTTGTTGTCGCTGGGGTCGTACTTGAGGGCCAGCGCGGCGCGGGCGAACACTTCGGCTTCGGAGTCATGGAGCGTGATCGCGCGCATGGCATCGCGGGATTCCTTCACGCGCTCGAAGCCGCTCAACACTTCATAAGCGCCTTCGATGACGGAACCGGCCACGTCGCCTTTGTGGGGGATGCGAACGTCTGCCACGGTGTCGCCGCAGACAAGGCCATTGCTGCACACGAACCGGAACATGCCCGCGAGCATCTGATAGCTGCTCGTGCCATCGTGCGAGTTCAACAACACGATTTCATTGGCCTCCGCGCCGTTGATCTGGCTGGCGTGGCACAGGCGCAGCATGTGTTTCGTATGCTCGCGCTTGCCTTCATCGCGCACGCGGGTTTGCGTCACCATGAAGGGCTGGAACCCTTCTTTGCGAAGCTCGGCCAGCACGGCGGCGGTGGGGATATAGGCGTACCGCTGCGAACGGCTCTCGTGCGGGGCGTCCGCGAAGATGGACGGCGCTACGCGGTGAATCTGGTCATCAGTCAGCGGGTAGTCGCTGCGCAGCGAGGGGGAACGGGAAGCGAAACGGGATGCGAGTTGCATGGTCTTTCTCCTGACGAAAAGGGTTTGCTGTTCAAATCGCACACCGGACTCCTAGATTCGGAGCCCAGCCTTTCGGCTGTTCTGTGCGGTTGGCACGAGGAACCCGGTTGGCCCTGTTGCCACCGTCTTTCCTGAGTTCATCGCCCGCGACGGTCAGGAGTGCGCGAACGGGTGCCGTCAAGGAGGCAAGCGCAGGGTTGGTGCGGCCCGCGGGCGCAGCCGAGGACACGGCCCTGCGCGCCTTGACGGCGCACGGGCGTGGGCTACAGTCGCGGACAAGGTGATGAAGTCAGGAAAGACGGCTGGACATGGCAACGGCCGCCTCGATGTGCCGAACCGCACGGCAAGCGCAAGCGCGCAGGCCCGAAGCTGGAAGCCGGGCCGGAGGCGTCAGCCGAGCGGAGCGAGGGAACGATGGAAGCCCGACAGGGGCGAGACTCGCGCAGCGAGGCTCGATGCGCAGCACGACAGCGCGACCGGCCCTGTCTTCAGGCCGGGGACGCTCAAAGCGTGAACAGCAAGTATTCGAGAGTCGGTTCGGCGAAAATTGCTTCCGTGCTGGCAAATATGCCTGGGCTCAGGAACCCTCAGTTATGTCGTCAACCTTGGACGCGTTCTACGAGCGATCGGCTCACCTGAAGACTCTGTTGAACACCAATCCCGCCGAGGCGGTGGTTCAGGCACGGACTATCGATCTCGATACACCTGATCGCTACAACATGATGGTCTTGCGGGCGGCTGTCTTGGTCGATGGCGGCGCATTGACCCAGCAGCAAGACGCGATTGAAGAAGGTCTTACGCTGTTTCGTGAGCTTCACGGCCTATTCCCAACCGCAGACATCACCTACAACCTCGCGAACGGGTTGGTCGCCGCTGTCGGTACTCCGCCCCGCGCCCCGAGTTGGCTGGATCATCAGGAACGCACTGCGGAGCTTCGCGCCGAAGCACGGCGCTGCTTCTGGAAAGTGGCGCAGGACCCGTACGCCGACTCGTCGCTGCGAACTCAAGCCTGGACGAACCTCGCCAACCAATTCAACGCCAGCTATCGACTTGGCGAAGCCCACGATGCCTGGCTCGCTGCACTGGCGATCGATCCAGAGAACGGCGTTGCGGCAGGTTCGGCAGCGCGTAATCTGTTGTGGCTCTATGGGCGAGGCGGCTGTTCTGACCTGACGCGCATAGAGGCAATCTTGCTGGCCAAGATTGCGCATCGGCATCAGGATCGGGTTATCCAGTACGCTGGCGCGCAGGCCGCGGAACAGATCGCTGCATTTGCCAGTGCGGCAGGAGATGCACCGCCACGATCAGCGCACACAGATCCTTTCATCGAATGGGCAGAGCGCGAACGCCTGACGCTTGCACCAGTCGTCGAACTCGTCGATCCCAGCCTAGGCAAGCTCGATTGGCTCATGCTTCCGGGGATTCTGGAGCGCGAGGCAGGTGCAAGCGGGATGCCGCCGCCCGTGTTCGCCATGTTCAACGTGCTGAAGAGCGATTTCATCCTCGCGCGCGACCTGACATGGCGCTCCCTCGACGAAAGCGGGTGGCCCGCGACGGGACGATTTGGAGACACGCTTGACTATGCGACCTACGGCCCGGATGCATCCGCACTCATCTTAGCGCATCGCACGGCACTTGACTTGCTCGACAAGGTCGCTGTCACAGCGAACCACTATTTCGAGTTCGGGCAACCACCGGATAAGGTCTATTTTGGCAAGCTATGGCGCAGAGCCCCCGACAAGACAACCGGCGTGCGCGTGCTTGCCGAGAAGGTCGAGAAGACAATTCGCTTGGGCGTCAGCGCCCTCTACGGTCTTGTGGAGCTTGCCGACGACTACGACAGTAGCGCGGGTATCCTGCGCTCTCAAAAAGACCTCCGCAATGCAGGCACGCATCGCTTCGTTGTGCTGCACGACATTGGCGATCCTACGAATAGCAGACAGGCGCCTGAAATTGAACGCCACTGGCGAGAGCAATTTACTCAGGAAGTGTTGCGCGCCTTGCGCGTCGCTAGGTCGGCCATCCAAATGCTTGCGCTCTCGATCGCGCAGCACGAGCAAGGTCTGGCGCAGCGAACGGGCGACCTTGTCGGGTCGCTGATCGTCCCCGATCACGATTGGATTCGTGGCCGTGACCACGAACCCTGAAATCTGGTTCAAACGGGACGGCAGCTCCTGATGTCAGAGCAGGCCACGTTCAGCGAATGACGCCGTGGCGTCGCCCGCGACGACGACGTGATCAAGTACGCGCATGTCCACGAAGGCCTTCCTAACCTGGATTCAACAGAAACCGCCGTCAACCCGATTTCCGGCAGAAGTAGCGTAGTGATGACAGCACGGACGAAACCGATGATGACAACTGAAGAATGGTCGGAACGCTGCGCCAGCGTGAAGGATGCCATGCGGGAATGGGCGAAGCGTTTCGCAACTCCGATCAGCCTGTCAGAAGAATATGGTCATGGCGTCTCGTGGGGAACAGGAACCTATCTGGATATCTCTGGCAAGCACGTCCTGCTGACGAACAACCACGTCGTTGCCGATGTCCCTGCAGGTGGTCGTCTGGCACACCTTCCCGGCCCAACGGACGACTATGTAGCCATCGTCAACCCGTGGTGCTGCGCCCCATATCCAACGGACGCGGCCTTCACTCCAATTCCGAACGACAACTCCGCTGGGATGAAGGAAGCGGTGCCATACAACTTGATCGAGCCACGGTTCGCCGCAGAGCAAGATGAAATTCTGTTCTGGATCGGCTTTCCCGGTTTTACAGCGAAGCGGCATGAGGTGCCCACGGAAGCGCGGCAACGCATGACCCGCTTTGGCGGCCCATTGGAAATACCGGGCTTGCCGATGCTTTCGCAGATTATCAAGAATTGGAACGGAGAGAACGAAGATCTATTCGACTCTGCCTCCCACGTCGCCGTCCACTACCCGAACGAGGCGCAGAGATCAGCGAACGGCCCAACCGCCCCGCTGCCAAATGCGAAGGGAATGAGCGGGAGCCTGTTGTGGGACACGAAGTATGTGGCGAGCCTGCGTAGTTCGACGACATGGTCGCCGGAGAATGCTCGCGTCTGCGGACTTGTGTGGGGTGCTTTGGATGATCCTGAAGTCGTGATCGCATCCAGGATCGAGCACGTCCGACAAGCCTTGGGTTGGCCTTGATCTCCGTTGCGACATTCATTGCGCACGTCACGTTACGCGAAGTGCCATCGGCTCTCAGGCCGGCATCGAGTTCGCCTCACTACGCCGTAGCAAGTTGTCCCGATAGGTACTGAACTTCATCATGTCTCCATGCAACGTACTCATGGAGTCCGAAGTGGAACAGCTATCACAAACCTCCAACGCGCTCCCCTTGCCCGGGACGGAAGCCTACGAGGAACTGCCGCAATTCCCGAAACGCAGCCCCCTTCCCTTCCGGCGCACCATCCGCCGCCAGGAACTGCGGCTGATCGTCCCCTTGGCTGAAACGACGATCTACGAAATGGAGCGCCGCGGCGAGTTCCCTCGGCGCTTCAACCTGACACCGCGCTGCGTCGTGTGGGACTTGACCGAAGTGGACGCCTGGATCGAGCAGCGCAAGCAAACACCTCGCGGCCGCGTCTCGAAACCGGACGTCCACCAACGAAAGACCCGCCCTGTCCGGGCGAGCTCGGGTGAGGAGTGAGGACGCCCCTTATTCGGACGATAGGCGCTCGATGATTATTCGACACTGCTCCTCGCTCATCAGTGGATCGTTACGCCGAGATAGCCATTCATCGGGTAGGCCTGCGATCGCGCGGAACCGCGGATAGAAATCGCGCCGCCGATCCGGGTCGAGCGTCGCAAGCGCTTCCTTGGCTTGTCGAGAGAGGCCTCGCGGCGACCAAATCTGGCCACGTTCATCAATAACTATCACCAGCGATCGATGGGTAAAGCCGCTGGTGTCCCCGATACGTCCGCTCGACTTCCCTCGATGGTATTTCTGGAGCGTGAGTGCGACGACAAGACTACGCTCGGAAACCTTGAGCAGGGCAAGCAAGGTGCCACGACTGACGAACAAACGGTATCCAGTCTCGCTCCACGCGTACTCACCCCGCCCGCCCTCAGCACCCCAGGCTTCGGCACGATAGGCGGTTCTCCCATCGATTGACCACCGGCGGATCACCTCATCATCCGCAACAGTCCTCAACAGGTCTCGCGTCCAATCCGATGGGAAAGGCCTGTCGAGTGCGGTGGTGGCACCATAAGGATCATGCCGATCGAGTTGGCGCTCGGTGTTTGGTGTCTTCGCGACCCATGGCTGAACCGTGTGACCGTCATCGCCAAAGTGACGGGCAATCTCATCTTCATCGTCAGGCAACCATCGAAAGAAGGCTTCCGCTGACAGCACGGCCATAATCGCCGCTCGCGCATCACCAGCGTTCGCCAGCACGCTTTGCAGCGTGACCGTTGTATCTCGCCCGATCGACCAACGTCCTGCGACCGGAAGCCAATCCGCCGCCGCCTTGCCGTCCAGCAAGCCGAGCAACGGTGCCAGCAGATTACTGTCTTCGCGGACGCTGCTTCGCTCACCGCTCTCCGGCATAGGCATGTCCGCCTCCGGGGTAAGGTCTAGCGGAAACGGATCGGTGAGATCGGCCAGCCAGAGACCATCGTTTCTTGACAGTGTGTATTCCCTCAGGAACGCGGCCCAAGCATCACCGTTCCAGTCCTCGCCGACCACTGCCCTTGTCGCGAGCAACTCACCCGCCACCAGCATGAGGGCGTGCCATCCGAGGTATCCACCGTATCGATCTCGATCCGGAACATAGCCCGACGACCAAGACTCGTCATGGCTCCTGCTACGTGGGCAATCGTGCATTCCGCGAACAGTGGCGTCCCACTGCCGCACCCACGCGCTGATACGGTCTTCCACCTCCCACCCTGGACAAACGAAGACGCGGCACAAGCGTTCGATCTGATATTTGTTGAAGTCGTAGTCGAGATGGAAGCCATCCTCTGATCGCGGTGAGGCATCTGGCCTGGAGACATACCGGAACTCGCGATAATCGGCTCGGGGGGCCGCTGGGAATGGCGACTGATTGGCGGGACCGAGCTTGGCGATAAGCGCTTCGCGCTCCTCGGGTGCCAGTACATGCGCAAGCTGGCGAAGTATGTCTATCGCGAACGCGCGCATGACGACATGCGGAAACTCAGCGGAAAAGGCGATCCGCTCGAAGAACGCGCGATTGGGAGCAAATGCGAGAGCAGCGTCTTTCGCCACGCGAGCGAGCGCTATCAGCAGCCAGAGCTGCGCATGCATTGCGTAGAAAGGCAGCTTCGCATCGCCGAAAGGCAAGCTCGAAGCAAACTCAAAGCGTTCGATCAGTCGTTCAACGACATCGAAGCATCCGGCCACCACCAAGCGCCTCACCGCATGCGCAGCGCGCCAGCGCATTGCTGCGATGGGATGGCCAAGTCGCGCCCACACGAGCCCCGCCACGACTGTCGCCTCGTCGGAAGGAACCGCAAAACGAGCGTCCCACGGTCCGTCCCCAACTTCGGGCGGCAGCTTTTCACCTGTGTTCGCCAGAAACCGTTCGAGGCCTTCGGCAATGGCGCCGGCACTGACGTCAGACGCCAGTTTCGCGGCAAGTGCGAGCCAGGCATTGCCGCCAAGACTGTTCGCGGTGCTCCGAAGCGCTGCAACTACGTGCTCGACGAGGGCTGCGCGGTCGGCATGAAAATGCTGCTCCAGCCCCCGCCAGCCACCCCACGCGTCAGTGCTTGAACTGGCAAGTTCGGCGGCGTGCTTGGTGGCCAGGCGCAGTCCCAAGTCAGGCAGAGCATCGCGCATCGCCGCCGATGACCTGCCCCATTCCTCCAAGTAGTCGTCCAGCGCGTGGATTTTGTCGGCAAGCGTGGCAGCGGTTGCTTCAACGACCGCGCGGACGAATCCGAGGCGTTCGGCGGGAGAGTTTGCTCGCCTAGCCAGATCAATCATTGTCCGAACCGGCCAGCGCCGCCCCGAATGATCAATCTCCTCGTTGAGAATCTGGCGGTCAATGTCGTCCGAGTCCGTGAGGTCCACCGGGAAGACGACCGGCAGCTCCATCGCGGTTGACGGAGACATGAGCGTTCGCGATTCGGATTGGGGTCCAAGGCGAGTGAGCAGGCCCTCAATTCGCGTTCGAGCATGAGAAGCAGCAGGAAGACTGCGCTCAGCCAGGTCATGTAGCCCTTCGATCGTCTCTCGCGCCGGAGACAGTTGATCCTCACGATCAATCTCGACCAGAAGGAGGTCAAAGAACCATTCCCGTCGCTCTTGAGGTAGGCGACCAATGACCTCTGACGCGAAGCCCGAGATGTGCCACGTCCACGTTTCGACTGGAGCAGCCAAGCCAAACAGAGCGACGGCGGCTTCAACTGAAAGCTTCGAATCACGAACGAGGACAGTTAACGCTGGGCCGAGCGACAGTCCGAGCCGAGCGGCGTCACGATCATCCAGCCGTGCCAACGTAGCCAACATCGCCCGACCAGCGATTGGCACCATCGTTTTCGCGTATTCAGTCCAAGGAAACTTGCCATCCTCGTTCTGATTCAGTTCGAGGATACGCGCCAGGGTGTGCGCTGCCGCCGGCGAAAGTTCGGGACCCGAATAGTGGCCGGTCAGCTCCAGCAAGTGATTGGTACGATCGAAGTCATCCGATCCAATGGCCTCGGCAAGATCAAGCGCACGGCGAAAATAGGCCGCAGCCTCATCGGTGCTCACTCGCCAGGCTGCGCGAGCTAGGTCACCGTAGGATGAGATTCGGGAGCCGACATCGGTATCGAGTTGGATCTTGTGCTCGACATGGCCAGCAAGGAGGAGCGCAGCATCATGGCACTGTGGGAGGCGCGATAGTCGAGCAACCACCTGGGAAAGTTCCGGCGTGAAAAGGCCCGGCGCGCTCGCTGCCCATTCGACCATGCGCTTCGCCATCGCGGCATCGAGCGCACCTAGCGCATCGGCAAGGTCGAAAATCACTCGAAAACCGTTCCGCGCGAGATACGCCTTCCCGTCCCGATACGGATAGTTGGATGACTGCTCAACATCATGGACAAGTCGGTCAAAGGCCGCGGCCACCATCTCTTCCCGCGCCCTTCCTTTGGACGGGCGAATGATGTCGGCGACATCCTGCGCATAGTTCAGCAACGGCAAGATCCGGCTGCTAAGCACGCGCGAATAGTCCGATCGCTTCTCCTCATCGAGTCCACCACGCCTCTTCCGCCGGTGCCGAGTGCCATCGAATTTCGGAGCGGCCAGTTTCTGGTTAAGTACCCGACTGAAGCTCGCTGGGCCCCGCGATCGAGCACCTGCAGGGACCAATCCAATGAATTCCACCGGCGCCATGTCAATCAAGGCTGCGCGCTTGCGGCTCAAGGCGGCTCGAACACCGGCGGCCAGTACGGTCACGTGGATCGCGCGGTCGCTCGGGTAGTCACTGAAATAGTCATAAACGCTTGGTGGTGTAAGTGCCGTTCCAGCGAGGACGCTTCCTGCCTCTTTCTCCATGCCGAGCTCTATTGCCATGGCCGATGCGAGCACGCTGGCCATCGCCAAGCCTTCGCTTTTGCCACTCGCAGAATTTTTGACATTCGCAGAAGATGCGGCAGCAAGTGCAACGACAAGTCCTCTGGCGTGGGATGGGTCACGACCGACGAATGAAAGCGCGGCGGCGTAGAGTGCGCGAGATGGCAGTCGGCAACGTAACAGCCGCGTTGCGATGCGCGTCTTGGGCGGATGCGCCGAACGCTGGTGTCGATCCAGAAGCTCGAACAAGTCCCGAAACTTGGCGAAGGCCACATCGTCGTCTCGACGGGCGAAGAACTCTGCGACGCGCACGTCATTGCCCGCCAGCATCTCGACATAGGCGAAGCCAATATCGTCCCACTGCCTTGAGGTTCTTGATTCGCTAAAGCGCGCGCTGCGTTTGGTATGCGCGGCCCAATTGTGCCAATCGATTGATCGCCGAGCGTGACGACGAGCCTCGTCTCGGTCGCCTGCGAAGGCGTTCGCAAGCGCGAGCGCAGCGTGTTTCCCCCCCGGCCAACCAACAGTGGTCGCGGAAAGCCGTCGCAAGGCTTCGGGGTCACCGGCTACTGCGGTGAGGTCAGGATGCTCGTATAGGAAGCGGTCGGATCGCTCATGGCCCGCGGCAACGAGCGACGCTTCCAGCAGCAGCCGCAGAAGATCGTCGCGCCGGTTCAGCTCTCCCACCAGCGCTATCGCGGCAGTGATCCGCGACAGACGGATGTCGCGTGTGCTTACCTGTGAAGCGCCTCGGGGAACACGCAAGTCGTAGGCCAGTTGAATGAGCTGATCGGCATCACGTAGCGAGGTGAGCAACGCGGGCAGTGCCCGGGCTGCATAGTTTGAGATGAGCTGGCGTTCTTGGAGAGCGGCGATAACGCGATCTCGACCGGCCTGGCTCGCTCCGTAGCTCAATCGGATCAGGGTCTCGGTCGGTTCATCTCGAAACATCAGGCCGTGTGGCGTTCGTTCAAGCAAGGGGGCGAGGTCGGCCGCGAAGCTCTCAACCTGCTCCGCGATCAAGCCGTGAGCCGCGGCAAGCTCTTCAATGGGAACTGGGGGCGCCAGCAAGGCGATGCCTGTGAGCAGGAGGTCAATGTCCGCATCGCTTGCACCACGAGCGCGTGCGGTTTCGCGCGCTTCGGTGAGACGCTTGCGAAGCAGCACGTCGAGCAGATCTTGCGGCTCTCCAGGGGTGTCAGGGAAAGACACGGGATCAAACGGCCGTCCTGTCGCAATCAGGTTGTCGAGACAGCGTGGATTTCGACCTGACCGAGTCAGCATAGCGGCGATCTCGTCGGCCGAAGCATCCGGCACGCGCCGCTCGATGAGGGCACGTACTTCCGCGTCAGTGAACAGTGGAACCGTGAAAGAACGGTGCGAGGCACCGCCGGTCGCCAGCGCGAGCCGTTCGGTTCGGCACGATGCGACGATGCGAACGCCGTCGATTGGATCGACGCTGATGCTGCGCATGAGAAGATGTGCGAACGATGATGTCGCGGTGTCCTGCGCGGCAAGCCCGGCGTGGTCGATTGCATCGAGCACCAGTGAGACACATGCATCGCTGCGACTTCGCCGAGCCGTCTCCACCGATTGGGCGAGCCGTCGGCGAAACGCCCTCAGCAAGCTCGTTACGTCCGCCACTGGCAACAGAATGTCGCACAGCCCTTGCCCGGCCATGAGATTGACAAGGTGGACAAGCGTCCTTTCCGGGAGGTGCCGACCGTCGGCGGGATCCCGCCAGCGACCGGCGCCGAAGCCATCGAAGAGCACCACAGGTCCATCGGCTCGCAATCGGTCCGCGAGGCCTTGCATCAAGACAGTCTTGCCCATCCCGCCCGCAGCATGGACAACGAGCGGAAAGCCAACTTCACGGGCGAGGGTTGCAATGCCGCCAAGAACGTCGCGCTGAATGACGACCTCAACCTCGGGGAACGCGTCAGGCGTGGGATACAGACGGTCCTCGTGCTCCACCTCCAGCTCAGCCAAAACCGCTACCCGATCAACTCGCTTGTCCGTCTCGCTACCGGGACCGGCCTTGATCCTGATGAGATTCCGCAGCTTGAGCAGGCGTTTCTCCGCATCCGGATCGCCTGGTTCGCTCCATGCGGCGAGAATTGTTGAAATCGCACGCTCAGCCTCGGTCAAGCTTCCCTTGCTGCCGACCAACTCCAATCGCCGCAGCAGGTCAGCAGAGGGATGGGGATAGTCTTTCAGGGCTTGTGCGATCTGGCCTACTTGGCGAGCAACATCACCGGCTTCTTGCGTGCCCGCGACGACCGCTGAGACCGCCTTCCCTAGGTTCTCGTGGATGGGCCTGTTCGTCGCAAATTCATAGCGGACCACGGCGAGAACATGATCGTCGCCATGAGTCGCCCGAAGCTCGGCATCAGTCACGGCAAACTTGGCAAGAGTTGATGCCAGGTCAGCAGCTCGAACTGCCGTGTCGGCGCTTGCAATCGAGTATTTGAACTGAACGACCGTGACTCGATGCGCCCGGGCAACATCGGTGGCGCCGTAGTACCGGACGAGATCGGCAATCTCGACCGCACCGGTTCCCAAACTCTGCTCGTCCTGCTCGTCGAAACCCTCAAGCGTGATTGCTGTGAGGTCGGTCGACGGCGGCAGGAGTTCAAGAGCGGTGCGCGCGGCCCAAGCTTCATGAAAGGCATGACCTGCCTTTGATGCTCGAACTTTGTCGATCTCTATCGGCGTTGTGCTGGTATCGTCATCACTCATGGTCGGCTTGTCGTGCTTGCGTCATCCGACTAAGGCTTCCAGCGCCTCGGACGCCGAGCGCGGCAGGCGCTGCCCCTCCTTCGCCACGTTGACCTGTAAAGCCACCCGCGCCACGTCAAAAACGTCCTTCGCCAGCGCATAGCTGCCCTTGGCCTGCAGCCAGGCCAGCACGTCCGCCAGATGCCAGATCGACGCACTGCCCTCATGCACCGGCGTCGGAAAGCTGCCGGGATGGGCCAGCATCAGCTTGCGCATGTTCTGCCGCGACACGCCCACGATGTCGGCCACGTCTGTCAGCCCGACCAGATCGGGCGCCACCTCGATCAGCCGAGCCGACGGCGCAGCACGGCGCACATCTGCGAGCGCACTGCGCACCGCGTCGTCCGCATCAACAGCTTCACGGGTGAATTCCAGCGCCAGGCGCCCCGGCTGCCCGATACCGACCAGGGCGTCATCGCAACCAGCTTCGGCCAGCCGCTCGACTAGCTCATCTAGGTCGCCAACATCGTCGGCAATCTGGTACTTCAGAGTGAAGGTGTATTCCATTACGCTACGGACCATCAGAGGGTTCCACTATTAGGCCGATCGGCAAGGTTGTCAAGTGACAACCTTGCCGCCGTTTCAGGCTACCGCGCTCAACGCCGGTACGACTACGCTCTTTGGCAACAGCGTTGGCACGTAGGTCTGCCCGCTACCCCAAGCATCGACCAGGTTGGCCCACTCTTGCAGCATGTGACGCCGCTGCTCGGCGTACTCGGCCTTGTTGTAGACCGAGCGCGAGGAACGGCCGTCCTCGTGCGCCAGGCACTTCTCGATCCAGTCGCGGTTGAAGCCGATTTCGTTCAACAGCGTCGAGCCGGTACGGCGCAGGTCGTGGACGGTGAACGGTTGCAGCGGCAGCCCCTTGGTCTTTGCCGCCTCCGCGATGAGTTGCGTGACCCGATTCAAGGTCGCATTGGACATGAACCGCTCGGCGTCGTAACGAGAGGGAAAAACGAACCTGGAGCCGGCCGCGCAGGCGTGCAGCGTCACGAAGATGTCGAGCGCCTGGCGCGAGAGATAGACCACGTGCGGGTTGCGTCCCTTCATCCGCTGCTTCGGGATCGTCCAGGTCTTGCTCTCGAAATCGACCTCATCCCAGGTGGCCTGGATCAGTTCGCTCTTGCGTACCAGCGTCAGCAGGATCAGGCGTAGCGCCAGCTTGATGGTCGGATAGGTTGCCACCGACTCCATCTGTTGTACGAACAGTCGGATTTCCAGCGGCGACAGGGCGCGATCCTTCGGCACGAAGGTGGCGATCGAGGACGGCCCCACGCTATCAGCAGGGTTGACCACCTTTTCACCGTGGGCGATGGCGTAGGCGTAAACCTGCTTCACGATGTCACGGATCTGAACCGCGGTGGCCGGCGCCCCACGTTCCTTGACCTTGTTACACAAGGCCCGCAGGTCTTCGGCCTGAATCTCGGTCAGCAGGCGATTCTTGAAGACCGGCAGGATGTCCCTGTCGATGATGTGCTTGCGCACAGCTCGGGTGCTGTCGGCCCATCTCGTATGGGCAAGGTACGTCTCCATCGCCGAGCCGAAGGTGTCGATGGCGTCCACACGGCGCTTCTCGCGCTGCTTTTCCAGCGCAGGCGATACGCCCTTGAGCACGGCTTTGCGCGCGTCCAGGAGCAGTTCGCGCGCCATCGCCAGCGAGATACCGTCGGGGCCGTAGCGCCCGAGCGTCAGCGTCTCGCGGCGACCGTTGAGGCGGTAGTCGTAGCGGAAGGTGACGGTGCCGCTGGGCGATACCGTCACGTACATTCCATCCCGGTCAGAAGCCTTATAAATCTTTGACTTAGGCTTCAGATTGCGTAGTGCAGCGTCAGTAAGCATCGAGGTTTCCTCCGGCTTGTGACGGCTTTACCGTCAGGTTTTACCGTCAAGGACCTGGAGACCTGCTGATGCCCGGAAAGCCGCATAAAACAAGCATTCCCGAGAAGGCTTTTACCGTCAAAGACGGTAAAAGTCTGAATAGTGAACGAGAGCGTCTTAATCCGGCCTCGATTTTTACCGTCAGCTCTACCGCCAACTTTTTCTGCTGGCCGGCGATAGCCACCGATAGCTGCCGTGACGCACTTCTTTATAAATCAACACGTTACGGCGGTTTTTCGATAGCTGGCGATAGTCCTCGAAGGACGAAAATTCACTCCCACTCTATTGTAAACAAGACATTTTTATCTTTTATATTCAATGGCTTATTTTCCTGCTAATTGGTAATACCATGAAAAATACCATGCTCAGAAAAGGCTTAACAATATTTTGAAAAATTGCCTACTGAGCGCTGCC
>JACDJB010001299.1_pt1 | contig 20616 bp, 22 predicted proteins | sample 7454121 | NCBI WGS metagenome assembly JACDJB01 (sample SAMN14253290, study PRJNA609438) | sludge metagenome | isolation source: sludge after 25d culture with pyrite | collected 2018-12-20
GGTTTCGCCGGCGACGTATTTGGCGCGGTAATCGAAAAAATCGTGTCCTGTGGTGGGAATGATCTCGATGAGCGGCAGGGCTTCCAGATCCGCGTTGCCGATAACCGATCCGGTGATCTCCCGTCCCCGAATAAAAGCCTCCAGCAGCACGGTATCATCGTGGGTGAAGGCATCGTCCAGTGCGGCCGGCAGATCAACGGCTTCGCGCACAATGCCCATGCCGATGCTGGAGCCGCACGAAGACGGCTTGACCACCAACGGCAGCCCCAGCCCCTCGATCCAGTCGTCCGGTCTGATGGCTTCCCCGTGGCGTACCACCCGGTGCGCCGGCACGGGAAGACCCGCTTGCAGGTAGCGCTCCTTGGACAGTACCTTGTTCATGGCCACGGCGCTGCCCAACACACCGGAACCCTGGTAGGGAATGTCCAGCAGGTCCAGCAACCCCTGAACCGTACCGTCCTCACCAAAGGCGCCGTGCAGGACGATCAGGGCAACATCGATGGCCTCGGCCTCGGCAACCAGGCGGCCCAGGTCACAGGCGGGATCAAACCGCCGAACCGTGTACTTGTCCTTGTTCAGAGCGGCTGCGACCTGGTCCCCGCTGCTCAGTGACACCTCCCGTTCCGGCGAAACCCCTCCGGACAGCAGGGCAACCGTCTTTTTGTTCATCTTTCAGCCTTTCCAGTGCAGCAGCCGCTCTTTGGCGGCGTCGTATTCCTGGCGTGTCAGCAGGTTCTGCTCCAGCAGCCGGGCCAGTTCACTCAATTCGCGGATCCGGGCCGTTTCCGGATCTTCGAGCTGCCGCGGCGCATGCCCCCCTTCGTCCTCTAAGGGAAGCAACCGTCGCCCCTCGGGGGCCCCCACTTTGATGGAGGCGATGCCCCCCAACAGGCTCACTTCCACCGATCGGCCGCGAAACCCCGGGCTGCTGAGCATCTCGGCGAGGGTCTTGCCTTCGGCCTTCATCCGCTTCCAGAACCGGTAAGCCGAGTAACCGATCAGGGCCGCTCCGCCAAGGAAAATCCAGAGCATATACTGCACAAAGCCCCTGAAAAACAACACCATCAACCCCAGGCCGGCGATGAGCAGCACATGGAGGGCCAAAATCATATAAGCGATCAGGACGCTCTTCAAGAGTCCGTTTTTTTCTTTGGGCATATCACTCACGGCAGTATCCGATTCGGCAGGAGAGAATCAATCGTTTCGGCGTTCTTCCCCGGGCGCGGCCGCCACGCGGAAAGCCAGTTTTTCCTCGTATTGCGGCGGGACGTCCAGCGCGATGGATCCCTTGCGCATCAGGTTGAGTCGCATGATCAGGAAATTGATCTTACGGATGGCCCGGTATCGGGCCTGGGTATCGGTCATGGTGGCCAGGAGGTCCTCGGTGCGCTCGATTTCCTTTCTCAGTTCGATTTCGGCGGGTAAGCAGTCGGCATTCTTAAGAATCTTGTAGGCCAAGCGCAGGTCCTCGGGGATGTGCCGGTCGTCGGCAAAAACGATGGGCGCCCCCCGCCCTTCCAGCCCCTCGAAAGCGCCCTTGCGCTGAGCGTTGAGAATCCGTTCTTCGACGATGCGTTCAAATCCTGGAATCATAAGTGATCCGGTCGGCGCGCCCGCGCCGGTCCAATGGGTGTCCAATCTCATGATTTTTTCAAGATCCTCGATATTCTTCGACCTGTCAAGTCCACGGGCATTCCTGTCTGCAATGAGGAAGGAGCCATCGATAGCGATTCAAAATGAGGTTTCGAGAATCACCGAAAATCCTCATTTTGATGTTTTTTCAGTTTGAGTTTTTAGTCAAGCAAATAGCTGTTTTATAGATTACATATTGATATAACTTATTTTTTTCCTCACCCCCGCTTAATTTCAACTACTGGCATGGCTGTTGCTGGTGTTACCGTGAAGATAGCCCAAAATCTTCGGGGCGCTTGGACGGAGTGCAGTGCGCTTTACGGCCTTAGATGCCAAGGGCCCGTGCAACCGACAAAACATGAAGATCTGGTCTTTTCAACGCTGACTGCTAATCGGGAAAAGGAGGTGATGATCTCTTTCATTCAGTTTTTTCCAGTGCGCTGGTAAGAATTATCTTACGACAAAGGAGAGGACGATGCCAAGTTTTGTCATTGAGGAAAAATGTGATGGCTGCAAAGGCGGGGACAAAACGGCCTGCATGTACATCTGCCCCAACGACCTGATGGTGCTCGATGTCGATCGCATGAAAGCCTACAACAGCGAGCCGGACATGTGCTGGGAGTGCTACAACTGCGTCAAGATCTGCCCCACCCAGGCGATTGAGGTCCGCGGTTATGCCGATTTCACCCCCCTTGGCGCCAGTGTCCAGCCCATGCGTGGCACCGCGGACATCATGTGGACGGTCAAATTCAGGGGCGGCACGATCAAACGCTTCAAGTTCCCCATCCGCACCACCCCGGAAGGTTCGGCCACGCCGGACGGCGGGTACAGTGTCGGTCCGGGCACCCTGAACGATCAACTGCTGTTTACGGAACCGGCGTCTTTGAAAGAAGACAAACTATGGACACTCGGGGACTGAAGGGGGTGATCGATGATGCAGGAATTCAAAACTGTTGAGGTAACCACTGATCTGTTGATCATCGGCCCGGGCATGGCCGGCTGCGGTGCCACCGTGGAGGCGGCTCACTGGGCCAAACAGAACAACATCAAGGTCACCGTGGTGGACAAAGCCGCCATGGAGCGTAGCGGTGCCGTGGGGATGGGCCTGTCGGCCATCAACCAGTACCAGGGGACCAACACTCCCCCCGACTACCTGAGCTATGTACGCCAGGACCTCATGGGGCTCTGCCGCGATGACTTGGTAATGGACATCTCACGCCACGTCAACGGCACGGTGCACATGTTCGAGGGCTACGGCCTGCCCATCTGGAAGGATCCGGACGGCAACTATGTCCATGAGGGCCGCTGGCAGTTGATGATCAACGGCGAGTCCTACAAGGCCATCGTGGCCGAGGCGGCCAAGAACGCCGTCGGCATCGACAACATCATCGAGCGGGTCTTCGTGGTCCGCCTGCTCCTGGACAAGAACGACAAAAAACGCGTGGCGGGGGCCATCGGCTTCAGCGTGCGGGATCCGGAAATCTACGTCTTCAAGTTCAAGGCCTGCATCGTGAGCGCGGGCGGCGCGGTGCACGTCTTCCGGCCCCGGTCCACCGGCGAAGGTCTCGGCCGGGCCTGGTATCCGCCCTGGAACGCCGGCTCCAGTTCGTACCTGACCACCACCGCCGGCGCCGAGATGACCAGCCAGGAAGTGGTTTTCATTCCCGGACGCTTCAAGGACGGCTACGGGCCGGTGGGCGCCTGGTTCCTGCTGTTCAAGGCATCGGCCACCTCGGCCACCGGGTTCAACTACATGGCCGAAGGATTGGCCGAAGGCGGCGAGCTGCACAACTGGCCGCCCTACGGCAAAGTCAAGCCGATTCCCACCTGTCTGCGCAACCATCTGATGATGATCGAGATGTACCACAAGGGCGACGGACCGATCTTCATCCACACCGACAAGGCCATCGCCAAGCTGGCCGAAAAAGCGCCGGACGAAAAGACCTACAAGAAGGAACTCAAGAAACTCGAGGCCGAGGCGTGGGAGGACTTCCTGGACATGACCATCAGCCAGGCGGTGCTCTGGGCCTCCAAGGACGTTTTCCCGGAAGAAGGCCCGTCGGAAATCATGCCTTCGGAACCGTACTTCATCGGTTCGCACTCCGGGGCCTCGGGCGCCTGGGTGTCCGGCCCGGAAGACTTGCAGACCCCCGAATCCAAGGAGGTCTATTTCTGGGGCTACAATCGCATGACCACCGTCAAGGGACTGTTCACCGCCGGCGACGGGGTCGGGGTGTCGAGCCACAAGTTCTCCTCGGGTTCCTTTACCGAAGGCCGTATCGCCGGCAAGGCGGCGGTGAAATTCTGCGTGGAAAACCCGCAGATGCCCGAAGCCGACTCGGCCGAAGTGGACAAGTTCAAGGAACAGCTCCTGCTGCCTTTGAAGCACTACGAACAGCATCACAAGTACACCACCCTCGGCACGGCCACCAAGAAGTACGACATGCCGGTGGAAGAGGTCAATCCTTACTACATCACTCCCAAGCACGCCATCTTCCGTCTCAACAAGATCATGGACGAGTATGTGGCCGGCTGGGGCTCCCAGTACAACTGCAGCGCCGTTACCCTCAATATCGCTCTGGACCTGCTCAAGCTGCTCAAGGAAGATTTGACCAAACTGGCGGCCCGCAACCTCCACGAGCTGATGCGCTGCTGGGAAAACGTCCACCGGGTGCAGATCGCCGAGGCCCATACGCGTCACAAGCTCCACCGTGAAGAGACGCGCTGGCCCGGCTACTACTACCGGTCGGATTTCCGCAAGATCGACGAGGACAAGTGGGGCAAGGTGTTCGTCAACTCGGTCTATGATGCCGAAAAGGACGAGTTCACCATGCTCACCCGGCCCATCATCCATCTTGTGGACATCAAGGAGGTCGTCGGCATGTAAGGCGATGGCCTGAGTCCCCGGGTGCTCTCTCCCTGCACCCGGGGATGTGCCGAAGAAAGGGAGCATTCCGGATGCATGCATCCACCGATAGGAGTCGAAACCGATGAGCCCGGACGGACATAAGACCAAAATTTCGCGGGTGACGGAGATTTACGTAGCGGTGTTTCCCGTACCGGTGGACGAAAACGAAATGACGGAAGTCATTCTGGCCGGCTATCGTAAAGACCCCAACCGACCAAATATGTCGCAGGTCCGGGCGACTGTGGAAACACATGCAGGCGCGGTGCAGGACCTGGTGGAACTCTGTGACGAGATTGTTGAAACCCAGGAAGAGATTCATTCCTACCGCTTGCTCAAATTCGACAAGGACGGCATCCATATCTTGAGCCCCGACAGCTTCCGGGCGCCTTCTCAGCCGACGCCCTTTACCGCCGCGAATGTCCAGTGGGGCTGTTGCTGACCGATTACAGAGTGGTGAGATGAGTGACAGACGCTTGGGTAATGCCATACCAGCGTCCTCCAATGGCAGCCGCATGGGCATGGGGAGCCTGTGCGGCTGCCAAATATTTCAACGACGGCGTGGCCAAAACCGCGCCTCGCACGGACGGCGATGAGTTCTGAAAAGCAAATGGACTGGTTTCAGGAGGGGTACCGGGCGGGTGAATCGTTTTCCCGCCTGGAAGCGGACTACGATGAACTGGCCGCCATCTATCGCGCCGGCACTATTCCCAAGGGATGGGATATCTACCGGGCCGAAATTCTGAACCGCTACCTCGGCGTCCAAGGCTTCGATTTTCAAGCCTACGCCAGTGGTTTTGCCCGTGCCTGCATTGACTTTTATGAAAAAATATAGTCTCCAAGACTTTCATCCCGAAAAAACGGGAAGTTCACCGCTCGGTGGGGTTGCCAGTTGAAAAAACCAAATTTTCTCAACCTGATTTAATCGGGAGGAATCGCGCCAATGCCTAATGAGGGGTTATCCGGCTTCGAGACGATATCGGAAAACGAAATTCAGCCTGTTCTGGAAATACTGCGTGGAGGCGATGTCGCGGAGGTCGCCCGACGATGCGGTATGGACGAGAGCCATCTTTGCCGACTGCGCGACGAATTGATGGCCCAGGCGTCTCGACAGCGGGCCCAGGCGGAGAGAGAAACCGGAAAACGCGTGGGACGCAACGACCCCTGCCCCTGTGGATCGGGGAAAAAGTACAAGCACTGCTGCATGAACAAGGACCTTGAAGCACAACGCCAGAGCGGGCAAACCCCGGAGGCCCCCTCCGAGCAGCGCCAACAGGAACAGGAGCGCTTGGCCCAAAGCATCGAGAAAACCTTTGCCCTGATCCGTGCCGATCGCTACACCGAGGCCGTGGCCGCCGCCTCAAAGCTGGTGCGCCGATACCCCAACGAAGACCGACTCCACGACATCATGGCCACCGGATATCTGTATACCGGCAACTTCGAGGCCGCCAGCACCATTTGCCGCCAGCGCCTGGCAGCCGCCGAAGCGGAAAAGGCCTATTTTGTGGCCCATGGCCGATACCAGGACGCCGATATCGACCAGCCGGCCCTCTCCTACTATTATCCGCCGTTGACATGGCTCCAAAAGCACTGGGTGGTCCTCAAGGGAGCCCAGTATCATGCCGACTTGCCCGTCCCACCGGATCCGACCATCGCGGCCCTGATCGAAACGCTTAAAAGCGCCGATGACACCCGCAAATTTCCCCAGACCCAATCCCAGGGGCTGGAACTGCGGCGTACCGCGCTGCAGTCGACCCTGGATGCCATCCAGGCGGTGGGTCCGCCGGCGGTGGCCTACATTCGGCCCCTGGCGGTCAAGTACGGTTGGAGCGGTCTGCTGGTTCCCGAGCTGCTGTACGCAATCCCCGGGGAAGAGTCCATCCGCACCCTGCTGGACATTTCCATGTTCGGCTTCGCCTATGCCTCTGGCGCCAGTCTCCACTACCTGGAAAAACGGGGTGCGGAGGCGGTGCGCCTCATCCGCCAGCGGCTGATGGAAAACCCCTCATTCGATCCCATCAAGACGGGAATGGTATCGGTGCTGGGCAACCTCGGCGGATCCGAGGCCTACAACCTGCTCATTGACCTGCTGGCCCATGACAGTGCTCACTTGGTCAACTGGGCAGGGGATGCGCTGGGAAAATTCAACAACCCCGAAGCGCTACCCGCCATGATCGCCGCCAGCGAACGCATCGGCGGCCAACCGATGATCGACGCGGCCATCGAGCATCTGCGGGATTTGGCTTAGCCCCGGGGCCCCGGCCAAACCGGTGGGGGCGACCTTACGGCCGGTGGTTTGCCACAGCGATCAAGCCCCGAGACTGCAACCATCACGCCAGGCGAGCCTTGAAACCAGAGAACTGGGACGCTTTGTGGATGTATTGCCGCACCCGCTCCAGCGTGGCTTGATCTTGGCAGATCACCAGATCGCAACGACATTTGCGTTGACAACGATCACAAAAGTAGTTCTCATTGAGGGCGTTGCCGCAGGCGCAAAAAGGTTCCATCGCCAGTTGGTCGTTTTCCAGGTGAGCACGGTAGAAATCCTGGTCCATGGGCTGAGGCTGATTTTCCATGAGTATCTGTTCTCCGTTGGCATTCTTTGTTTCGTTCAGGTTTATCTTCTGAATATTTTATTTGGTTATTTTCACAGTTAAACAAACTTATTTTCAAGCGAGAAGGACAATGCCCCCTACAGATTCGATTCCGCGCTGTCCCCACTGCGGCCAGCCGATGAAAAAATGGCGTGTGCCCATTGCATCGACTTGGCCCAACGAGTTTTTTTACGTCTGTTTTAACGACGAGTGTCCTTACTATCTGGAAGGCTGGCAACAGATGTGGGCACAACAGGCCACTCATGCGTCCTACCGCTGCCGTTGGGATCCAGACCAGGGAAAGTTCCTTCCCCTTCCCGTCTGGTCGGCCGACGCCCTGAAGGACGCCATCATCGATCCGTGACCTCGACCTCCGGCGCCGGCAACACCTGAGAGAGGCTCTGGGGCAAGACGCCGGTGCCGAAAAGGGCGAATTCAAGCCAACGGCCAGCGAAATACAGCAGGGTTTCATCGTCTTCCTGCAGCCGTTGGCACAACTCGTCGTTGAGGGCGAAACGGCGTTTCAGACTGCTGCCGGCGACAAACTGGCGGAAGGCATCCAGGTTGTAACAAGCCATAAAATACATCTGCAACTGCCGCTGGCCAAAGTTCTTGAAGGCAATGAGGGGTCGGCCGGTGCTCAAGCGCAAGAAGGGCAGATTCATCTGCTGGTAGGCCTCCAATCCCTGATCGGCCAACCAATCCGTCACACGCCACACCCGCCCCTGGTCCCACCCGAGACAGTACGACTCCCGAATGGCAAAGTAACGCCGCTGGAGATGCCCCCCCACTTCCTTCAACGCCTGCCCCAGCGGATACAGGCGACAGGCGCCCGGTCGATCCGCGTACACCGTGCACCCATCGGCGGACACGAAGGGACAGCGCCCGGTGTCCGGATCCATCCGCAACCGGACCACGGGCAGTCCGCAAGTGCCGTCGCTGGAAACTTGGGTAAAACGATCCAGAAACGCTTCGGCCGAAATCCCCAGGGTTCGCTTCAGGCGCACGATATCATAGGGGGTCAACACCAGATTGAGGTTGGCGCAACAACGGGTGAAGCAGGCCATCCCCGGCTGGCAGGTAAACTGAAACCGGTCCTCGGCGTCGGTGGCCATCTCCGCTGGCAGTGTCATTGAATCCCCAATTCTTGCTTTTTCGCCGCCATGGCTTCCGGCTTGACCTTGAGCACCTGCTGCGCCAGGAGACCGTACTCCAGCCAGCGCAGGGCGAAGCGATAAAGCGCCTCGTCATCGTTGCGGATGGCCTCCACCTCTTCGGGGCTCACCTCGAAGCGCTCCAGGAAACTGCTCTCCAGGACGAACCGGCGAAAACGATCCAAATCGTAGCAGGCCATGTAGTACATGTCCCGGATCTTTTGGTTAATGATCTTGTCGCTGGTGAGCTTCTCGTGGTTGGTGATCCGCTTGAGCAGGGTCTCCATCTGCTGGTAGGCCTCGATCCCCTGGGATTCGATCCAATCGCGCAGAATCCAGGGGTGATCGGATTTCAAGCCTTGGCAAAAGGGGATGTCGAGCACGGAATAGTAAGCCTTGCCGGCTTTTTCGGTGATCTTGCTGCTTTCGGGTTGAAGCGGGTAGATGCGGCAGGCCCAGGGACGATCGGCATAGATCCGGCAACCGGCATCGGTGACAAAGGGGCAACGTTTGTCGCCATCGTCGCTCATTTTCAGCACCACCACCGGCAGACCCGTGTCGCCGATCATGGTCACGGTGTGACGCGCCAAAAAATCAGAGGAAGACATGCCCAGGGCCCGCCTCATCCTCAAAATGTCGTAAGGCGTCAAAAATATGGTGATATCACGACAACAATGGGTGAAACACGGCAACTCCGGGTTGCACGTAAAGTGGAATACATCGTTGGGGCCCAGAACGGTCAATCCGCTTTTTTCTTTGGCGATTTCGGAAGACGACATGATTTCGACCTCGGTGCCTTGTCCTCCAAGCCGTAAGCGACGATCTTGCGGCGGAGGGTGTTTTTGTTGATGCCGAGAGACTCGGCGGTGACGGCCCTTTTCCAGTTGTTGCGCTGCAGCGCTTGCAGGATCGTGATCTTTTCGATTTCCCTGAGTGTGGTTCCCCGAGTGAGACTTCCGGGGTTGATCCGTGACAACAGTCTTTCCGGCAGGTGACGCAACTCGATCAATTCGCTGTCACAAAGCACAAAGGCCCGCTGGATGGCATTTTCCAACTCGCGAATATTGCCGGGCCAATCGTAGAGGACCAGCGCCGCCATGGCCTCCTGACTGATCCCCAGCACCTTTTTCTTCTGTTTTTGCGTCATGCGGCTGATGAAGCAGTCCACCAGCAGCGGGATGTCTTCCTTGCGCTCTGCCAGCGGCGGCAGGCACAGCCGCATCACATTGACCCGAAAGAACAGATCCTCTCTGAACTTCTTCTCCTCCACCAACCGATCCAGGTTGCAATTGGAGGCCACCACGACCCGGGCGTTGGTGGGAAACGGCCTGACGGAGCCCAACGGTTCGTACTTGCGGTCTTCGAGCACGCGCAAGAGCCGCACCTGCAACGCGTGGGAAATGTCACTGATTTCATCGAGAAAAATCGTGCCGTCTTGGGCCCGCTCGAAACGCCCCGGTTTGTCGCTTTTGGCATCGGTGAAGGCACCGGCCTTGTAGCCGAAGAGCTCCGACTCGATGAGGCTGTCGGGCAGAGCCCCGCAGTTCACCGGCACGAAGGGCCCTTTGCGATGAGCGCTGGTATTGTGAACCGCCTTGGCCAGCATCTCCTTGCCCGTGCCGGTGGGCCCTTCGATCAACACGGTGCAGTCGCTGTCGGCAATCATCTTGACGGTGGAAAAGATGTCCAGCATCTTTTGATTTTTACTGATCATGTTCTCGAAGCTGTAGCAGTTGTTGAACGAGGTGCTCAGCTTGCTCAGGGAGGAAAGATCACGAAATGTCTCCACGCCGCCGATGATTCGCCCGGCTTCGTTTTTCAACACGGTGGCGTTGACGACGATGGGGATGCTCTGGGCTCCGGGCCGCAGCATGTAAACCGGGACGTTGAAAACCGGCTTTCGGGTGCGTATCGCTCTGCGCAGCATACAGTCGGACTGACAGGCATTGGTCCGGAACACCTCAATGCAGGGCTTGCCGATGGCGTCCTGTTTGGAAACACCGGTAATTTTTTCCGCGGCCCGATTAAAAGAGGTGATACGCCAGTTCAAATCTACGGTAAAAACTCCCTCCTCGATGCTGTCGAAGATGATATGGCAGCTCGCTTCAACGGAGTCTCGTGGTGGTCCCATGATCTTCATTGGCATCATCCCGGTCTTTTGAGACCATGGCGCCTAAGATCACGTTCTGGCCGAAGCGCCCGTCGTTTAGGGGAAAGATCCACCGGGATCAGGCAGGCGGATCTTTTATCCACCTCGGTTCAGCTTCGCAGCGCTCCCGACGATCCGACAGGTACCCAGGGAGGTTTAAAACAGGCTCGATGGCGGCGATATACGGATCGCTGGGGAACGGAGGGCGCAGGGGATTTGTTGCAAACCGATGCGTCGCCGGCCTCTTTTGATCATTTGCCATAACAGTACCGCACCCGGCCTGTCAACGGCCTTTTCCGCCAGCGGCCGCCACGCCAGGGTTCGTCAGCCGGGGCGATCCCCGGGTGAAATCCCGTCCCAAGCCTCAACCCGACCCGGGCATCGACCCCTTGAACCGATCCTCAATCCGTCATGGAAAAGGAACCGACAGGGCAAAATTGGGATTGACATCGGCTCCCGATTGCCTTAGAAATTCAACCCTACTTGTCGGGAAGTGGCTCAGCCTGGTAGAGCACAGCGTTCGGGACGCTGGGGTCGCTGGTTCAAATCCAGTCTTCCCGACCATCAAAACAGCATGGGTCAGGCCCGGTCGGAACTATCGCCGGGCCTGACTTTTTTGGCCGATGGGCCATCGCCATCCTTTGACGACCTGGTGACGACCTGGCGGCGGGGTTTTCTTGCCGTCGTTTCCGCCTTCCGTTGGAGGCTACCCGACCGACCATGACGCCAACGCCCATCGTTCGCTTTCGCAATGTGACCAAGCGCTACGGGGACACATCGGCCGTAGACCGGATGAACTTCGACGTCTACCCGGGCGAGTTTCTTACCCTCCTGGGACCTTCTGGCTGCGGCAAGACCACCATCCTGCGTCTCATCGCCGGCTTGGACGAAGCCGATGTCGGCGACATCTTCATCGACGGCAAACGTGTCAACGGACTGCCGCCCAACCGCCGCGACGTCAACACCGTTTTCCAGAATTACGCGCTCTTTCCCCACATGAGCGTTGCCGAAAACGTGGGGTTCGGCCTGAAGATGAAAGGCCTGCCGCCTTCGGCCATCACATCCCGCGTCGGTGCGGCCCTGTCGATGGTCAAACTCGACGAACTGGCCCGGCGGCGGGTGCGGGCCCTCTCCGGAGGCCAACAGCAGCGGGTGGCCGTGGCCCGGGCCATCGTCAACGAGCCGTTGGTGCTCCTTCTCGATGAGCCCTTCAGCGCCCTGGACTACAAACTACGCAAACAGATGCAGCTCGAACTCAAGCGGTTGCACCGCCGCTTGGGGATCACCTTTCTGTTCGTGACCCACGATCAGAACGAAGCGATATCCATGAGCGACCGGATCATCGTGATGAACGATGGTCGCATCGAGCAGATCGGCACTCCGCGGCAGATCTACGAATCGCCGGACAACATGTTCGTCGCAGAGTTCGTAGGCGAAATCAACACCTTGGATGGCGTGGTAACTGCCGCTGAGCAGACGACCCTCACCGCCCGGGTGGAAGATGCCGAATTTCCCATGACCAACCGGCGCGGGTTTCAACCGGGACAGCGGGTCAAGGTGCTGTTGCGGCCCGAGGATCTGTTTGTCAGTCAACTGCAAGACGAGGCCCCCGGCCCCCATCTCACCGGCACGGTGGAGGACCAGATCTACAAGGGAACCACGGTGGATGTGTTCATCCGTCTGGCCTCGGGCACCACGGTCTGCGCCACGCAATTTTTCAACGAAGACGCCGAGGACATCTCCTATCGGGTCAACGAATCGGTCCACGTCACCTGGATCCGGGGCTGGGAGGTGGTGCTCCCCGATGACTGACCGCAGCCCTTTCAAAACCGCGGTGGTCGCCGTGGTCGCCTTTTGGATTTTGGTCTTCGTTTTGCTGCCCAACCTGCTGGTGCTGGCCGCCAGCGTGTTGGCCCGCGACGAAGTGCGCTTCATCCGCCCCGGTTTCACCCTGGCGCATTACCGCGCCCTGATGTCGACGGAAATTCTGGGCATCTTCGTGCGCTCCATCGCCTATGCCGCCGGCACCACGGCCATCTGTCTGGCGGTGGGCTATCCCTTCGCCTTTCTCCTGGCGCGTTCGTCGGCCCGTAAGCTGTTGCTGATGCTGGTGGTCATCCCCTTCTGGACCTCCAGCCTGGTGCGCACCTACGCGCTGATCATCGTGCTCAAGGCCAACGGCCTGATCAATACGCTCCTGCTGGAAACGGGCCTCATCCAGCAACCGTTGCCCTTGCTGTACAGCAACACCGCCGTGTTCATCGGCTTGGTCTACACCCTCTTGCCGTTCATGATCCTGCCGCTGTATGCGGCCATGGAGAAATTCGATCCGGCCCTGATGGAAGCCGGCTACGATTTGGGGGCTTCCCGTCTCCAGGTGTTGCGGCACATCCTGCTGCCGGTCACCCTGCCGGGCATCATCGCCGGCGCCACCATGGTCTTTCTGCCGGCCCTGGGGCTGTTTTACGTGCCGGACCTGCTCGGCGGAGCCCGTTCGATGCTCCTGGGCAACCTGATCAAGAACCAGTTTCTCGCGGCACGCAACTGGCCCCTGGGAGCGGCGGCCAGCATGACCCTTACCCTCCTGATGGGCCTGCTGCTGTGGGCCTATTTCGTCAGCGTGCGCCGCTACGGGGACCCGCGGGAGGCACTGACGCGATGAGAAGGCGACCAGCCAAAATCGCCCGCATCCTCTACCTGGTGACGATCTACGGGTTTCTCTACCTGCCCATCGCCGTGCTGATTCTCTACTCGTTCAACGACACGCGTTACTCGAGCAACTGGCAGGGCTTCACCCTCAAGTGGTACACCGCGCTGGGCGACAACCGCATGCTCCTGGACAGCCTGGGCAACTCCCTCTTGGTGGCGCTGCTCTCGAGCACCATTGCCACGGCCATCGGCACCCTGGCGGCGGTGGCTTTCCAGCGCTACCGGTTTCCCGGCCGTAAGCTGCTCTACGGCCTGCTGTTCGTGGTGATGATGAGTCCGGACATCGTCATGGGCATCTCGTTGCTGATGTTCTTTATCCTCGTACGCCTGGAACCGGGATTTCTCACCCTGGTACTGAGCCACATCACCTTCTGTTTGCCGTTTGTGGCGGTGACCATCCATGCACGCATCGCCGACTTCGACCCCAATGTCATCGAAGCGGCCAGGGACCTGGGCGCCAGCGAGTACCAGGCCTTCCGCCACGTGATCCTGCCCATGCTGTTGCCGGCGGTGGTTTCCGGGTGGTTGCTCAGCTTCACCCTCAGCCTCGACGATGTCATCGTCAGCTTCTTCGTCACCGGGCCAACCTTCGAAATCCTGCCGCTGAAAATCTACTCGATGGTTCGGTTGGGGGTCAAACCGGAGGTCAACGCCTTGTCCACCGTGCTGTTTGCCATCACCCTGATGACGGTTTTCGTGTCCCACCTGCTGGTAAAGGAGAAAAGATCATGAAACGCTGGATCGTCCTGGCCATCCTGTTTTTGCTTCCCGTCCTGGCGACCGCCGCGGAACAACGAGTGGTGGTGTTCAACTGGTCCGAGTACATGCCCGACGCCGTGCTGGCGCAATTCGAGGAGGAAACCGGCATCCAGGTGATCTATTCGACCTACGACAGCAACGAGGCGATGTACGCCAAGGTGAAGCTGATGGACGCCGGCGGCTACGACGTGGTGTTTCCCTCCACCTATTTCGTCAACCGCATGCGCCGGGAGGGGCTTCTGGCCCCCCTGGACAAGTCGCGCCTGGCCCACCTGAAACACCTGGATCCCAACCTGCTGGACAAACCCTACGACCCCGGCAACACTTACAGCCTGCCGTATCTCTGGGGCACCACCGCCATCGGAGTCAACGCCGCCATGACCGACGCCAGCCGCATCCGGAGCTGGCGCGACCTGTGGCGCCCGGAATTCAAGGGGCGGGTGATGCTCTCGGACGATCTGCGCGACGTGTTCGGCATGGCCCTGCGGTTGCTCGGCCATTCGGCCAACAGCACCGATCCGCTCCAGATTGAAGCCGCTTACCGGGAACTGGCGGATCTGATGCCCAGCGTGCGCGTCTTTGAGTCCGGCTCCCCCAAGCAGCCGTTTCTCAACCAGGAAGTGGCCATCGGCATGATCTGGAACGGCGAAGTCTACATGGCGGCCAAGGAAAATCCGGACATCCGATACGTTTATCCCGACGAGGGCGCGCTGATCTGGGTGGACAACATGGTGGTGCTCAAAAACGCGGCCAACCTCGAGAACGCCCACGCCTTCATCGACTTTCTCATGCGGCCGGAGGTGGCGGTGGCCATCAGCGAAGAGATCGGCTACGCCTCACCCAACGCCGCCGCCGTGGAATTGATGGATGCGTCGGTACGCCACAACCCGGTGGTTTACCCGTCCGGAGAGATCATCGAAAAAGGAGAATTTCAGCTCGATGTGGGTGATGCCATCCTGACGTACCAGAAGTATTGGCAGAAGCTCAAAAGCGGCAACTGACCAAATGACGCCCCCCGGCCCTGTGGACTGCCAAAACGGAAACGGTGCGACGGGAGCCGGGATCCAAAAGATGGCGACAGGGGTTCACGAGAGGCTGTGGGTGCATTGCACCAGGAGCGCCTCGGTGCCCCGCAAGGGCCGGTCGGGCGCCGGCGACAGGGGCGCATCACCAGCGCGCAAAGGCGAGCGCATGGCTTGGGCGACCCTCTCGAACATCATTGTCAGCAACGCCTTGACGGGAATTCTGGCCCCCGGTGCCGCCAGGGCCTGCTCGGCCGCCGCTCTCTGCGATTGAGCCGTTTTCAGGAGAACGAGCTTTTGCAGCAGCGCCCCAATCCGCTGGTTGGCCGGACTCGCCTGCTGCCGGCAACGGGCCATGAGTCGCTCCAGGGACGCGACGCCACCGCTGGCCAAGGTCCGGCCCAGCTGTTTCTCGCCGATAAAGTCTCCGGTGGCCACCAGGGCGTCGATTCTTCGGCGCAACGTTTCGCCGCGCCACTTTAGATAGGCGTGCAAGCAATCCCGCAGCATTTCGGGGACCGGCACCGAAACCGGCCTGAGGCAGGCATCGGCCGCCGCCGTTCGGGCCCGGAACTCGGCCCGCGCCTGGTACCAGAAACGGCGGTTGAAGCGCTCGTAATCACTGCGCCCCACCGGATACCGTCCTCCGCGACGGCGGATCTCGCCAATCCAGCGCATCAACATGTGGCCGCTGCGGTCAAAAAGACGCCTGCCAGCGACAATTTCAAAAAGAATCCCCACCACGGCATACCAATCCTGAAAATGCAGTATCTGGTCGATCTCATCGTACAATTCGCCCAGCAGCACGTTGGGCACAAAATGGGACGGGGTGGCGTAGGCGGGGGTTCCGCCAAGCTGGGGTTGACAGCCGGCGGCGCCCCCGGCGGATGGAGACACCACGGCATTTTCCAGGTCGATGAGGCCGATGGTGAAGCGTTCGGGATCGGAGAGAAAATGCGGGTACTGGGCCGGGTCTCCAGCCACGAACAGGTTGTCGGGCTTCAAGTCCCGCATCGCCACCTGATGTCGGCCCAGCCAAATCAACAAATCCAGTAGGTTGGCACCCAGTGCGGCCATGGGCCCCCTGCCCTTTTGCATGGCGCGACGCTGGACTTCGGTGTGGGACAGTTGCCGGTAGCGATGGACGGTTGACCGGTATTGGGCCAGCACTTCGTCTCCCTGCGGGGTGAGAACCGCCGCGACCGAGGGACCAATCCGGCCTCCTTTTTCCACCGGAACTTGCACCGCCCGCCTTAACAGCCAGTTTCTCGTTTCGGTTTCCGTCAGCACCACATCCGGCGCCGCTTCCCTCAGGACACGGCGCGCCCTGTCGTTGAAAGCGGCGCAAAGATCGTTCAGCTCGAAACAGAGCGCAGTTCCCGCGCTCCCGTACTTCTGCTCGAAAGCCGCGCAGTCGTCCACCAGCGCCGCATCTTCCCCCGCCACCGCCGCCGCCAGCCGCCGAGTGTCCCAAATCGTTTCCCGGAGAACCGGACCAAGAAACCGATGTCGTGAAAAATTCATGAAAAACGCGAAGGTATCACCGATTTTCAGGTAGCGCTGCCGCGACGGATCCGCTTCGAGCCAGCGACGGTAGCGCGCTTCCAGTTGCGGCTCGTCGGTGTCCGGCACATCGGCAAAACGTTTGATCCGACGCAGAACAGCGCTGAGACGGGGCACAACGCAGCATCGTCCCGACAGACGGTGGACGATGCGCTCCTCTTTTTCCAGGCGCTCCAGGTAATCGGACAGGTCGGCAATGGGTTTCGGAGGGATCTTGACCACCAGGTACGTATCAAAAATAACATGGAAACATTGGCTCCGGCGTCCGCTTCCAACGCCGAGGACACCAATGGTCATGCGTCGTTCCCGCCACTGGCCGTGGTGAAAGAGCCGCATCCGGTACTGCCACTGCTGCGCCTCTTCGGCCACCAGCGTCAGCTCCGTTTCCGCCCCCGGGGCTGCACCGATCTGGGCCCGGAACAACTCGAGAAAGTATGATTCGACATCCGAGCGCCGGGCCAGATGGGGGCCGGAATGCGGTTTTTCCAGTGGCGGTTTCGTCATCGTCACCCGAACCAGGGGTAGTGTCCGTCCAGAAACGAGGATTTTTTCCCGGACAACCGGCTTGCCTGTCGGTGACCGGTCTGCCGAAAACGCCACCCGCCGGGCTCTACCGGGCGGCGATCCTCAGGGCACGCAACAACACGCTTACCGGTCGCCCCAGAAGAAAATCCAGGATCACGGCGGGAACCCGCCCGTCCGCGGTCAACCCTTCCCGCAGGGTTTCGTCGTAGCGGATCATGCCGGACAACTCGGCCTCCACGCCGGGCTCTCCACGGCGCCGGGCCAATTCCGTCAGGCGCCGGGCATCGCAGCGTCGGTCATGCTCAGCCACCAGATCCCACAGCCCGTCGATATGGCCGATCAAATCCACCCTGGCAAGGCGATCCCGCCGGTAGCAGCGCTCAATCTCGGTGGTGTCCCAGCACCGCAGAATACGACATTCCAACGGTCGCCGAGCATAGATGGTGCATCGATTGCCGTCTGCCTCGAACAGGATGCAGGCCCGGGATCGGGGGGCGTCCCGGATCTTGACGATGTCACTTTCTGCCGAAACGAGGATGCCGCCGGCCACATCGTCTCTCACCGGCTCCCCGGCCCGGATGGTGTAGAGGTCGGCCGGCGAAATGAGCCCTTCGGTCACCAGCGTCTTGTCCTCCAGGTGCAGGGCCGGACCGCCGCGGCGGCAGCAGGTGCCGCAACGCCGGCACGTTCCGATAGGTCCAGTGTCGGTAGCGGCGGTCTCCCGGGAGGCCAAAGAGGGATCGGGTCGGAGATGGTTCATTGGGAAAAAACGTCCTGTCGGGTGGCATCGGATCAATAATTGGAATCAACACCTATCAGATTCCCCCACCATCTGACAACGGTCGTGCGGTTCCCGGTTGAGTCGCCCCCTGGAATCGGCTATCATCCCTACCATGAATCCCTCCTCGGTGAACAAGTTGGCCTTGCTGGGGCTCATCAGCCTCATCTCGGCCATTTTCCTCGCCATGGTGCGCCATTTTCTCATGGCCATCCTTCTGGCCGGCATCTTTTCCGCCATGGCCCGCCCCGTCTATCAGCGCCTGAATCGGCTTTTCGGGCATCGACCGCCCGTGGCCTCGGCCGCCACCCTGGTGCTGTTGGTGTTGCTGGTGCTGATCCCCCTGGGCGGTCTGCTGGGCATCGTCACGGCCCAGGCGATCAAGGTCGGCCAATCCGTCACCCCCTGGGTACAGGAACAGGTCAACCAGCCGGCCGAATTCTGGGAACAACTGCACCACCTGCCTTTTTACGACCGGGTGGCCGACCTCCTGTTGCCCTACCGGGAGTCCATCTTGCGCAAGGCCGGGGAGCTGGTGGCCTCCATGAGCCGATTTCTCATCGGCAGCCTGGGCTCGGCCACCGTTGTGACGGTCAATATCCTGTTCATGCTTTTTGTCCTGCTTTACACGATGTTCTTTTTCCTCATCGACGGCGAACGGCTTCTGGGAAAAATCCTCTACTACCTGCCTCTGGAAGACAAGGACGAACGGCGGATGCTGGACAAGTTCACCTCGGTGACCCGCGCCACCCTCAAGGGCACCGCGGTGATCGGCGTCATCCAGGGAACGTTGGCCGGGGGCGCCTTCGCCGTCGTGGGGATTCCCAGCGCCGTCTTCTGGGGCACCGTGATGGCCGTGCTCTCCTTCATTCCCGGCATTGGCAGCGCCTTGGTCTGGGTGCCGGCCGCTCTCATTCTTGCTGTCAGCGGCAACTGGGGACGAGGACTGGTCCTGGCCATCTGGTGCGCCGTGGTGGTGGGCAGCGTGGATAATTTCCTCAGGCCCCAACTGGTGGGCAAGGACACCCAGATGCATGAACTGATGATTCTTTTTTCGACCCTGGGAGGCATCGCCATGTTCGGGGTCCTGGGGGTGATCATCGGGCCGATCATTGCCGCCTTGTTCGTGACGGTGTGGGAAATCTACGGGGTGGTGTTCGCCGATCTCCTGCCCGGGGTGGGCCCCTCCGATTCCCCGCCGTTACCGCTCCGGAAAAACGATCCCCCCAACGACTGAACCCATCGACGACGCGACGGGAAAGGCGCCCGAATGGACTTGTGGTTGCGCGACTGGCACTGGCTGATCCTGGGAATGGGACTGATCATTGCCGAACTCTTCATCCCCAGCTTCACCATCTTCTGGTTCGGCTTGGGGGCCATGGTGGTGGCGGCTTGGCTTTTTTTCGCCCCGCACCTGTCGCTGACCGGTCAGCTTCTCCTCTGGGCTCTGGCCTCGGCCCTGTTCACCTGGCTCTGGTTCCGCCTGATCCGGCCGCGCATGAAGGACCGCACCAAGGCCGGCATCAGCCGCGAGGCGGTGATGGGCGAAAGCGGTCAGGTGATCCGCGCCCCGGAGGCTGACCGCCGCGGCATGGTACGCTTTGCCACCCCCCTTCTCGGGGCGGATGAGTGGCCGTTCATCTGTGAACAGTCCGTGGATCCCGGAGACCGGGTCTTTGTGCGGGATATCTCCGGCAATACCCTGATCGTGGAAAAGCGGGAATAAGTGAAGGTTGCGAACGGCTTCGAGGTGGACTTTCGTCAAATTTTAACAGGCAAGGTTTTCAGGAGGGAGTGAACTCCATGGCCGGCATGGCGGTTGTCAGCGTATTTCTGGTACTGGTGATCCTCACCATCTTTCTCGGGGTGCGCATCGTTCCCCAGGGAAGCAAGCATTTGGTCCAGCGCCTGGGCAAGTACAGCAAGACCCTCGGTCCCGGGCTCAACATCATCATCCCCTACATCGACACGGTGGCTTACAAGGTGACCACCAAGGATATCGTCCTGGACATTCCCAGCCAGGAGGTGATCACTCGCGACAACGCCGTGATGGTGGTCAATGCCGTGGCCTACATCAACATCGTGTCTCCGGAAAAGGCGGTCTACGGGGTGGAGGACTACAACATCGCCATCCAGAACCTCGTGCAAACATCGCTGCGCGCCATCGTCGGTGAGATGGACCTGGATGACGCCCTCTCCTCCCGCGACCAGATCAAGGCCAAGCTGAAACTGGCCATTTCCGACGATATCGCCGACTGGGGGATCACCCTCAAGACGGTGGAGATCCAGGACATCAACCCCTCTCAAACCATGCAAAGCGCCATGGAGGAGCAGGCCGCCGCCGAACGGGCCCGCCGGGCCACCGTGACCCGGGCCGACGGGCAGAAGGCCGCCGCCATCCTCGAGGCCGAAGGACGCATGGAAGCCGCCAAGCGCGATGCCCAGGCCAAGGTGCTGCTGGCCGAGGGGACCCAGCGCGCCATTGAAAAAATCACTGGCGCCGTGGGGGCCAACGACCTGCCGGTGATGTACCTGCTCGGTGAAAAGTACGTGGAGGCGCTGCGGGAAATGGCCGCTTCGACCAACACCAAGGTCGTGATGTTGCCCGGCGATCTGCCGGCGGCGGTAGGGGCCATCTTGAATCATCCGGGAAAGTGAAGGTCATTGGAAATAGTTGAAATGACGATAATTGCTGTAATGAATAGAATGACTAAAATGACTAGAATGACTAAAATGACTAAAATGACTAAAATGACTAAAATGATTGAAATGATTGAAATGATTGAAATGACGATTGGATAGAGTTGCGAGTGACTAAAGTTACGA
>JACDJB010001303.1_pt1 | contig 20581 bp, 21 predicted proteins | sample 7454121 | NCBI WGS metagenome assembly JACDJB01 (sample SAMN14253290, study PRJNA609438) | sludge metagenome | isolation source: sludge after 25d culture with pyrite | collected 2018-12-20
ACCCATCAGAATCAGCACCACAGACGGGATAGTGACCCAATAGCTGAAAGCATTCAGGCGCGGGAAAGCCATGTCGGACGCGCCGATCATCAATGGCACCAGATAGTTCACCATCGCGCCGACGCCCAGCAGAATACTGGCAATCATGACGATGCCGTGGGCACTGAAAAGCGTGTTGAATTGATCGTTTGTCAGCCATTGCATCCCCGGCTGAGCCAGTTCGATGCGGAATGTGATGGCGAAAATTCCACCGACAAGGAGAACCAGCAGGCTGGTGATGCCGTACTGGATGCCGATGACTTTATGGTTGTAATCAACGTTGAGGTAGCGAGACCATTCCGGTTTGCCCTCGGGTGTGCCGTGGCGCAGCGGCGTCCGCTTGCCGACGATCCATTTGAGCCAATCGGAAAGCACGCCCGCGCCCACCAGGAAGCCGATCACGCTGACGATCGCCCCAAAGGCTACGGCCGGCTCATAGAGCCAGGGGGTCGGCATCCCCTGCAGAGCGCGCAAGCCGGCAATAAAGCCATAGCCCAGCGACCAGGCGATGAATTGGCCGACCAGCCCCTTCACCAGGGCAGAGGTTAGAAAAATTTTGAGTGTCCTAAGCATCACTTTGCTCCCTGATTATCAACCGACCCATTACTGGAGCGTTTTAATATACGCGATAATGTCGGCAGCGATATCCAGATCGATCGCTTCGGCCGCTTCAATTTCCTGCTCGCGGGCCGTGAACTGATCCCGATAGTTTTGCGGCATGATGTTCGGGTTAAAACCGGCGACGATTTGCAAATTCGGATCGTAGATTGAGGTGTGGATATACTCATCGTCAACTGTGACCGTCGTGCCGTCGGTCATTTGTTCCTGACGCTGGTAGAGTCCCTGCCAGGTGGGGCCGACACCGGGCGTGCCATCGGTCGTGTGGCAGGCAACACAACCGAAACCCTCGGCCCCCGACCAGAACGCCCCACGCTCTTCCGGCGTCATCTCGGCAAAGGCCGGCGCGGCCGATTTCTCCTCTACCCAGGCCTGGAACTCCTCGGCGCTGACGACGCGCACAGCGGCTTCCATTTGGGTATGGTTCAGCCCGCATATCTCGGCGCATCGCAGGTGATACGCCCCCGTCTCCGTCGGAGTGATGCGCAAGGTTGTCGTGCGGCCGGGAACAAGGTCCTGCTTGACGCGGAATTCCGGCACCCAGAAGGAGTGGATCACGTCCTCGGCGTTCATCTCCAATACGATGGTTCGATCAACCGGCAGAACCAGTTCACCCGACTGGATATCATCCTGCTCCGGATAGGCGAAGCTCCATATCCACTGTTTGCCGGTGACGTTCACCGTCATCTCACCCTCTTTCGGCCGGGTGATTTCGTTGAGAGTTATCGCGCCCCATACGCCAAAACCAATTACCACAAATGTGGGAATAACCGTCCAGCTTACCTCCAGCCGGGTATTGCCGTGAATGTGCGGGCCATCCGTCTCATCGCCATCCTTGCGACGGAAAACGAAAACGGAATAGAGCATCAAGACCATGATGAGTGAAAACAGAAACGCAATCATCCAGTAGTGGACGTTGAAAAGAACGTCGATCGGCCCCGCTTCCCAGCTGGCCGCGATGGGCAGCGCCAGGATGACATTGAACAGCAATCGCAAGCCTACTGTCGACAAGGCGATCAGAATGATAGTAATGATTAGGTGTTTAAATCGTCCCATTCCTCAATCGTCCTACTTGTTGATAGATCAATCTCCACCCACTACCTGATTCAGCGTAGTCGGTAGTTGACCTACCGCGGCCATCCGAAATGACAAATGCCGCATGCCCCAACGTGATGAAGAACAAACTGACCGCACAAGGCTGATCGACCAAACCGGCTCCATCATCGTTGAGAAACGCTCCGGAGGAACGCTCCCGCGGCCGGTGTGGCATTTTACTGTGGGGTGTTCAGAATAGCAATAACCCCAATGCCCAGACCCACAACCAATAGGCCGCTTACGACAACGGCGATAAAATCCCAGGGGATCGCCAACGATTCACCCCGATTGAACGCGGCAATTCGGTCCGCTCGTAGCCATAAAGCCATGATGATGATGGCAATCACCAGCGCCGCCAGCACCAGAATGCTGACGATGTTGACGATTTCCGACTGGCGTATGATCTGACGATCCGGGAAAAGCGCCGACGCGAACAGGAACGTCGTGAAGGCAACGAAGAGCAGGATAGACAGGGCGGTGGTGAAAACGGACCAGCGCCGCCATGTGGACTCGGGCGCGGCACTGGTGGGCCGCGTCTGCCGCATTGTGGCGATTCTGTCTGTCTCTCGTTTTTGCAACGATGCCACGCTGGTCTGATAATCGGCGCTGCTTGTGGCGCGGGTCACAAGGCGCGAGAGGATGATGTAGATAATGCCTAACGTCAGTCCTGCGCCGATGACCAGACCGGGAACGAGAAATGCCAGTCCAAGCATGATTTGCCAGCTCGGCAAGGTGATTTCAGACTGACCGCCAACAGGCATGGGCAAGGCAATCGTGACCGTCGACTGCTCTCTCGGCAAGGATGTAGACGAACCTCCGTCCAACATGGCCGGCAACAGAATCGTGAGCAGTCCGCTGCCGACCAGAATGATAAAGATGATTCCCCAAATTTTCCAGGATTGCTTGTTTCTCAAGACCCTATCTCCACTTGACTATGTTGCCGTCGAACCGAAGCCGACCACGGTGGTGTATACTACCATAATTGCAGAGTTGCAACAGAATTCGCGCCTTGAATTGTCTATTCGCGGGTCAACCCCTTGTCTCCCAACCGGCCCAATAGCCTCCGAAAAGGCGAGCCGTTTGTCTCGGCGGGCAGTTCCTGCTGCAATTCGTCGCGCAGGGTGATCAGGGTACGATGATAGAGCGACTTGATTGCCCCTTCGCTCCGCCCCATTACGTCGCCGATCTCGGCATTCGACAAATGTTCAACAAATTTAAGCGCCAGAAGCTCCTGTCGATCGGTTGGGAGCCGACGCACCGCGCGCAGCAAGGCTGCTCGATCTTCGGCCAACAGAGCGGCCGCTTCCGGCCCGTCCTCATTCACCTGCCACCGGCTCAGATCATCGAGAGAGATGATTTTCCTGCGGCTGCGATCGCGATGCCAGTTGGCAACCAGGTTGTGGGCAATGCGATAGAGCCAGGCAGAGAATGGCACCCCCCGGTCGTCATAGGTGCCGATATGCTGCCATGCGCGCATAAACGTCTTGGCCGATAGATCCTCGGCGTCCGCCTCGCTGCCGGTGCGATAGTAGATATATTGGTATATGCGCTGCGAATATCGCTCATAAAGTCGCCCAAAGGCTTCCTGATCGTCCCTGGCGCGCTTGATGAGTGACGATTCGTCGAGGGTTGAATCCACCGGCCTTGTCGTCATTTCAGCCGCAATTAACCTGCCCGTCTCCTAGAATAGACGGCAGTATAGCAAAAGCGGTCATGCCTGACGACACCTCGATGAGCGTGAGTTGCCGCGTGGGCTGTGATGCCCGATCAGATTTTGACTTTTACGCCGGTCGATCTTATAATCCCTCTTCGCGTGACGCAGGTTGACCAACCACGCCTGAGTCCCGATCTGGTAACAACAAGTCAGTATGACCAAAACCGGCATCACGTACGGGTGCCGGTTCTTTTTGGAGGTTTACGTGTACGCTATTGTAGAAAGTGGTGGCCGGCAATACCGCGCCGAAGAGGGCCATACCTTCTCCGTGGAGAAGCTGCCCTATCAAGTCGGTGACCAGGTGGAACTGAGCAACGTCTTGCTGATCGCCAACGGGGATTCAGTTCAGATCGGCCGGCCGACCGTGGCTGGGGCCGCCGTTAAGGCGACCGTCGTTGAGCAGTACCGGGGCAAGAAAATCCTTGTCTGGAAATATCGGGCTAAGCTCCGCTATCGCCGTCGCCGTGGTCATCGCCAGGATTATACGCGCTTGCGTATCGATGAGATCATTGCCGGCTAGTCGGCCGGGGAACGTTTAGGAGAGTTGAAAGATGGCACACAAGAAAGGTGGCGGTTCTACCCGCAACGGCCGTGACAGCAACGCCAAGCGCCTGGGTATCAAGCGCTATGGCGGCGAACAGGTCGGGCCTGGCGTGATCATTGTTCGCCAAAAGGGCACCAAGTATCGCCCGGGCAACAACGTCGGCTTGGGCAGTGACTACACGATCTACGCCCTGATCGACGGGCAGGTGACGTTCGAGAATCGCTTCGGCCGCAAGGTCGTCAGCGTGTATCCGGTTGGTGCAGGGGAGTAAGTCACGATGAAAGAATCGCTCCACCCCAAGTGGTACCCTAACGCCAAGGTCATCGTCGAAGGCGAAGAAGTGATGACGGTCGGCGCGACAAAGCCCGAAATCTCCGTCGAAGTGTGGTCCGGGACACATCCCTTCTACACTGGCACGCAGCGCCTCATGGACACCGAAGGCCAGGTTGACCGCTTCATGCGTCGCCTGCAAAAGCGTGAGGAGATCCAGGTGCAGACCGATACGGTCAAGCAACGCCGGATGCCCGAGAATTTCAGCGTCGAAGAGATGGAGCTTGGCACCCGTGTGAACAACGCGCTCGCCCAGGCCGGACTAACGACGGTCGGCGACGTGTTGGCTTTGCTCAAGCAAGGCGATGATGCCGTTCTGGCGCTCCAGGGCGTCGGCCAGACCGCGTTGATCAAGATCAAGCGCTACATGCGCGACGAAGAACTGATCGACTAGGACAGCGGTTAACCGGTTATCGGTTTTGGCCGAACAACCAATCCAGAGGATAATAGGCAGGTACGCAATGAAGCGTACCTGCCTTTTTTGTTACCAGGAGAAGCCATTATGACGCCATCTCATGCGCCACACCCGCGCGGGCGCATCGAACTCATTTGCGGCAGCATGTTCAGCGGTAAGACAGAAGAGATGATCCGTCGCCTGCGTCGCGCCGTCATCGCCCGCCAGCAGGTTCAGGCCTTTAAGCCCGCCATCGATTCACGCTACCATGTGGAAAAGGTTACGTCGCACAACGGTTTGCACTTTGAGGCCCAGCCGGTCGGCCGGGCCGTCGAAATCCTGACGGCGCTCGACCCACAAACCGACGTCGTCGGCATCGATGAGATTCAATTCTTTGATGAAGAAATCGTGGAAGTCTGCGAAAAACTGGCCGATCAGGGTAAGCGCGTTATCTGCGCCGGACTGGACATGGACTTCCGCGGCCTGCCGTTCGGTTTCATGCCCGCTCTATTGGCCCGCGCTGAAGATGTCCACAAGCTCCATGCTATTTGCGTGGTGTGCGGCGAAGAAGCCAGCCGAACCCAACGACTTATCGAAGGGCGTCCGGCGGCATTCGACGATCCGATTGTACTCGTGGGCGCGGCCGAGGTATACGAAGCGCGCTGTCGCCAATGCCATCAAATTCTACACCGGGAGGGTCCCAGCCATGCGCGACATCTGGTCTGATATTGACAACGTGCTGATCGACGAGATCACATTACAAACCCGAATCAAGGCAATGGCGACGCAGATCGAGGCCGATTATGCCGGGAAAGATGACCTGTTGCTCATCTGCGTCCTCAAAGGCGCATTTATGTTCCTGTCCGATATAAGTCGCGCGCTCAAGCGGGCGCACAGCGTCGATTTCATGGGCATCTCCAGTTACGGCAAGGGAACCACGAGCAAGGGCGCGGTGCAAATCATCATGGACCTGAAGGCGCCAATCGAGGATCGCAACGTCCTGATCGTGGAAGACATCATCGACAGCGGCCGAACGCTCGACTACATGACCCGCAGCCTGATGGCTCGCTCACCGGCCTCGCTACGCATTTGCACCCTGTTGAACAAACCGGCCCGCCGCGAGATTGACGTCCAGGTCGACTATGTCGGCTTCGATATTCCAGACGAGTTTGTCGTAGGCTATGGCCTGGATTTCGATGAGCTGTATCGAAACCTGCCTTTCATTGCCGTACTGAAACCACAAGTTTTCGCCCATCTCCTGCTATAGGGGTTGCGAAGGCCAATCGGGATCACGTGAACAGCCCGCTACCCTCATCACTCGCACGGTTGATGGAACGGCTTCGTCCCCACTTCCCGGCCGAGGCGCAAGCAGTCTACATTGTCGGCGGCGCCGTGCGCGATGCCGTGATGGGACGGCCGGTGCACGATATCGATCTGGCGGTGGCGACCGGGGCCATTCCTCTCGCCTTTCGCCTGGCAAAGGTGCTCGACTTGCCCGCCTACGTCCTCGACGACGAGCGAGATGTCGGCCGTATCGTTGCCGGGGCGGAAGGGATCACCTTTGACGTTGCCCGTTTTCGTGGCTCTACCCTGGAAAGCGATCTCCTTGGGCGCGATTTCACGATCAACGCGATGGCGCTGCCGATTGAGGGGCGCTCCCTCGCCGACATCATCGATCTCCACGAGGGGGTGACGGATCTACAAGCCGGACTCGTCCGCATCGTTCATCCCGGTTCAATTGACGATGATCCGGTCCGCGCGCTTCGCGCGGCGCGCTTCGCGGCGCAATTCGGCTTCAGGCTGACGGACGAGACCATCGCGGCAGTCCGAAGGGTGGCGCCGCAGTTGCCGGAACGAACGTCAGCCGAACGCCTGCGCGACGAGCTGTCCCGGATTTTGACCTGTGGCTTTCCCCATCAGGGCGTTGCGCTGCTTGCGAAACTGGACCTGCTGCCCGTTGTACTCCCGCGTGTGGCCGCGCTCGACGGCATAACCCAATCACCGCCGCACCACGAGGATGTTCTGCACCACACGCTGAGTGTCTTGCGTTACCTGGCACAACTTGAAGCCCTTCTGAACGACGTGCATCTCGATGCCGATTGGGTCGCGACGGCCGGCAAAACCCTGGCCCCGTTTCGCGCCCGGCTTCTGGATCACCTGGAAAGCGCCGTGGATGGCGGAGCCACAGGACACCTGTTACTTCAGTGGGGTGGATTGCTCCACGACGTGGGCAAAGGCGACACACAAACCATCGATCCCCACGGCCGCATCCGGTTTCTTCGCCACGATGAGGTCGGGGCTGCTATTGCAAGCCGGATTTTGCATGACCTGAGCTTCAGCAATGAAGCCATACGACGGGTTAAGACAATCGTCACCGGGCACATGCGGCCGCTCTATCTGGCAGCGGAAGATCACCCCCCGTCTCGCCGCACCATTTACCGCTATTTCCGCGCGCTGCGCGAGGCGGGCCTTGACGTCGGCCTGCTCGCCCTCGCCGATCACCTGGCGACATATAACGGCATCGGCAACGAAGAAGTGTGGTCGTCGCTCCTGTCTGTGATAAGCACGCTGTACAGCACGTACTACCATGACCACGAACAGATCGTCGCCCCGCCCCGGCTGCTGGACGGGCACTCGATCATGGAACTGCTGGATACACCCCCCGGCCACGAGATTGGTCGGCTTCTGCAATTGCTAGAGGAAGCCCAGGCCGCGGGCGAGGTCTCCACGCGGGACGAAGCGGTGGCCTTTGTCAGGCAGCACCGCGTCTCTTGAACAAATAAACCCGACCGCCCTCGACTGGAGCTGCCGGAGCTTCCCACGATGACTGTACACGCTAAAGCGCTTGCCTGCCCTGATAACCGCTGTGCAATTCGTGGTAGTAACGAATGGAAGGCTCGCCGTAGCGCCAGCAAAGATAGACGTCGCGGCCGTCTCGCTCGCAAAGGAAGTCAAGTAACCCGGCTTCCAGGCTCTTGATCACACAGCCATGCGACGTGATGCGCTCGACCAGCGATTCGATCTCCGCAAAATCGCCGACCAGCCGCGATGCCTGCGGACCGCCCACATCGCTATGCAAGTCGCCCAGCATCCCGCCCAGTTGCCTGGCGGAATGGCTGGCGCGAGCGCGCAATTCCAGCACCCGGCCCACCAGCGGCTCCAGTTCGGGCAACAACGCATTGGCTTCTTCCACGGTGAAATAGCGAATTTCCATGACACACCTCAACGGCCCGAACAGGACAAGAAACAAAAAAGGGGTGGCGGCCTTTCGACCCGCCACCCCCGGAAAGGTTATGCAATCAGCAGAGACTATCCACCACAGCCACAGCCCGACGACGCGTCGCTGTAGCCGCCACTATCCTTTGTTTTGAACGAGGTGCCGCAGCCGCAGGAGGTGACGGCGTTCGGATTCTCGATCTTGAAACCGCCTCCCATGATGCTGTCGACGTAATCAATCGTCGCCTGATTAAGATACATCATGCTCGTCGGGTCAATGAAAACTTTGACGCCGTCCTGCTCGATGATGTGGTCATAATTGCGGGCCTCGGCCTCCAGGGCCATGCCGTATTGCATACCGGAGCAGCCGCCGCCGGCAACAAAAACGCGCAACCCATAGTCCGGCACGTTCTTCTGAACCAGCAGATTACGGACAGTCGCTGCGGCCGACTCGGTCAGATAAACCGTCTCAGTCTCCACCTGCTCTAACTGTTGAACATCCATGTTTCAAACCCTCTTCTCAAAGACCAAGCGCGTATCTTTGACAAATATTGACAGGATTCTATCAGTGGACCGGGTGGTTGTCAATTTTCATCAATAATTTCTGAATTATCGGCCGCGTGCCTGTCGTTTCAGGAATAATAGCGTGAGATGCGGGGCAACAACACAGGAGACCCGCCTTGACGCTCTGATGAGCCTTGGATATTCTGTCGGGTGATATGGAACCAAAGAGAGAAAGTTTCCGATTGTTTACCCCTGTAGGGTACAGGTTATTGCACATCATCGGGTATCTTGTTGCGATGCTTGCGCTCGCCGCTTGTTCGCAATCGGTGGAAATAGAGCCGCAAGCCCAGCAATCTGCTCCGACACAAGAGGGGCCGCTTGCCCAGCCCATAGTTGATTCATTGCCGACACCGGCCGCCACTCTGACGCCGCCCGCCTCGCCTACACCGGCCCCAACCATGGCCTTGCCGCCCGAAGCGGCTGGAACTGCGGCCATTGTCGCCACCCAGACAGCGGCCGCCTTCCCGCCTACGCCGCCCGTCGTCTCCGCCGCCACCGCGCTCCCGCTCTATAGCGAGCCAATGCCGACACCCTTCGGTATATATAGCTGGACATTGAAGGTTCCCATCCTCATGTACCATTATGTCAGCGAACCGCCACCCGATGCCGACATTTATCGCGTCGATCTTTCCGTCACGCCCGACCGGTTCCGGCAACAAATGACCTTCCTGCGCGATAATGGCTACACGCCCGTTGATCTGTACGCATTGACGACGGCCATCGTTGACCATACCGAACTCCCCGAAAAGCCCATCATCCTTACCTTCGATGACGGCTACCTCGACAACTATGAGAATGCCTATCCCATCCTGGAAGAATTTGGCTTCAAGGGCACATTCTTCGTCGTGAGCGAATTCATCGACCAGGAGCGGGAGGGTTACATGACCTGGTCGATGGTTCAGGAAATGGCGCAAGCGGGCCACCGCATCGAATCCCATTCGCGCACCCACCCCGATCTGGCAACGAAGGACCGCGACGGGCTGATCTGGGAGATACTCGGCTCACAGGAGACCATTGCCGCTCACACAGGCCGGCGACCACGCTATTTCTGTTACCCGGGCGGTACCTACAACGAGACCACCATTCAGGTATTGGCCGAGCTGGACTACTGGGGGGCGGTGACAACCGAGAACGGCAGTTGGCATGGGTTCAACGACCGATTCGAATGGCGACGTGTCCGCATCCGCAATACCACAACGATTGAAGAGTTCGAGCGTCTGATCGACCTGGAAGGGACCGTCCGCGGCAAATCTCCGGGCTGACAAGGGGGCTTTGCCATCGGAAGTGGGCTGGGTTACAGTTGAAACAACCCGAATCAAGGAACTACTATGGATAAAGTCATCATCAAAGATCTGCTCCTGCGCGGCATCATCGGCATCAACCCCGACGAGCGGGAGAAAAAGCAGGACATCCTTCTCAATATCGTGCTCTATACGGACATTCGCCGCGCCGCCGAAACCGACAACATCGAAGACGCAGCCAACTACAAGACTATCAGCAAGCGGGTTATTGAGTTCGGCGAGCAATCGTCCTATTTCCTCGTCGAGCGACTGGTGACGGAAGTCGCCCGTCTGATTATGACGGAATTCCCCATCAGTCGGGTTCAGGTGCGGGTCGAGAAGCCCGGCGCGCTGCGCTTTGCCGCGTCGGTCGGCATTGAAATAGACCGCCGACGGGAAGACTTCGGCCTGTAGCGCCTCCGATCGAGCATCAAACTCGTCATGCATCGTGCGGTTGTCATCCTTGGTTCAAATATCGACAAGGAGCGAAACCTGCCGGCGGCCGTGCGTTTGCTGTCCGGGATGGTTGAGATTATTGACGTCTCGGGTGTCTACGAGACCGCGCCGAAGGGGTTGCTTGAACAGCCCCGTTTCTTCAATGCCGCCATCCTGGTGCACACCGATCTGACGCCTGCGCAGCTGAAAGACGGCCCTCTCGCTGCAGTCGAGCGCCGGCTGGGACGCCACCGCGTGACCGAAAAAAACGCGCCGCGCACTATCGATCTGGACATCGTGCTCTACGACGACGAAGTTATGACGTATACGCCGGGCGACGGCCGCGCCCGGCGCCTGCCCGACGCCGACTTGCTGCGCTTCGCCCATTGCGCCCTTCCGGTTGCCGACCTGCTGCCCGACATACCCCACCCCGAAACCGGTGAACCTTTGCAAACGATTGCGGCTCGTTTACTGAGGGCGGCAACAAGTGAGCACAGCGATGACATTCGCCCTCGCCCCGACATCGATCTGCGGCGCGCGGCGCGAAGCTCGTGGGCTAAGGGGTGAGCGGAAACTCCATCGCGTCGGAGACCGGGTTGGCTGCCTCATCCAGCACCGGGACATTCTCCAGCGACGGGAAACGGTACATACCAACGCGCATCGTCCACGGCTCAAGGTCTTCTACCGGCAATGGCAAGTAGAAACGGCTGATCACCACATCGCCCGGACGCCATTGCGCAGCGGCAAACGCGGCCGCATCGGATTGGGCTACCCGCTGCCCCGCAGCGTCGAGCAGGTGATTGAAGAAGTGGTAGTCGGCCGGATCGGGATTGTCGGCCGTTCGCCACTGCACGTCCCACAATATTCCCCCCGCCACTTCTCGCGGATCATTGTGCCCCACCAGGCGAACGAAATTCGCCAGCAGCGCCGGCTCCCCGAGCATGACGTCGGGTTGTGGCGCGGCCGCGCCCGGCAATATGCCGATCGTATATGCCGGCTCCGCGCTCAACTCGATATTCTCGACCCGCTCCAAAGCCGTTTGATACAGGTCGCGCGCGGATGTCGGCCTGTCGGCCGCCGGGCGATCGAGGAGAAGTACACTCATTGAAGCGGGGAAAACAGCCTCCCGATTAAGATCGACGAAGCGCACCGGCGCGCCGTGGAGCAGCGCCCGAAACTCGGCCGGGAAGTCCTCCTGCTCAGGATTCGCGCCATCGCCCGCCGGCAAGATTTCCGCTGCGCCGTGCTCCGCGGCCAATCGCCGCGCGGCTTCGGCCGCGGCCACCTTCACCCCCAATGGGACGCCGAACCCACCTGCCGTCGGATCGCGCGTAACGGCCGACATGACGCCCGCCCAACTCGCCAATTGCATCACGGCCACGACGACAAGGGCCGACCAGGCTACCGCGCGTCGTCCTCGTGGCGCATCCCTCACAATTCGCCCGAAAAACGCTCCCGCCAAAAGGCAGAACGCGGGCAACACGACGATGAAATAGTGAACGTGAACCGGCGTCCATTGCCACGCGAATAGAAGCACCGGGCCTAATAGCCACGCCAGGCAGATGAGCAGGTAGTCCGCCTCCCGCGCGCCGCGTTGTCGAAATAGTTGACGAGCGGCCCAGCCGACCGCCACAACTACGAATCCCGTCCACAACCATTGAGTAATACCCTCCCCCGGCAAACCGTTGTAAGCCGGACCGGCCAGCGGCCGCAGCCCCGCTCCGGCGATCAGCTCCAGCGTCAATCGGAGTGATTGCAACGAGAATCCGCCCGGCGCTTGTCCGCTCGACAGGGGCAACCCACCTTCCAGCTGCGCCCGACTCCACAGATACCACAGGAAAGGCGCGGCCGTCAGAAGCGCCAACAGCACCCCCAGGCCGGCATAGCGCCAATCAACCCGGCGGTGAAAGACGACGAGGAAGAGAAACGTAGCCGGCGCCAGACCTACGGCAGCCGGGTGGATTTGCACGGCCACAGCCAGCAGGAGCAGATGGAGAGCAACATACGGCCGGCGATCCTCGACAAAGGCGAGAGCGGCGCAGATCGCCCAGGCGACGGCTACCGCGGGCAGCAGGTTCTGCGCCCAGATTTTGCGCGAAAAGACAATGGCCCATGGGCTGACGGCCAACATGAGTGCGCCGGCGATTGCGACTGTCGCGCCGCCATATCGCCTTCCCATCCAGTATACGCCGACGACCGCGGCCACTCCCAGCGCGCCGGTGAATAGCGTCGCCGCGTAGACATGTTGCCTGATGAAAAGCGGCAACGAGTAGAGCCACACACTCATCGGCGCGTTGGGAAACCCGACCGAACTGCTGATGCCGCGAACAGCCCATTCGCCGTCGCTCATACGCAGCGCCAAAGTCAACAATCGCCCCTCATCCGCCTTGAACTCCGTCAGGTCGGGTCGGCCCAGCCGCGCGACGGCGGCGACGAGCAGAATCAGCAGAAAAATGACCGTCTCCCGACGATTACCGCGCCGTCCCGCCTCAGCCGTCATAGCCATCCGGGTCCAGACCCAGCGTCAGGCTGACAGGACAATGATCGGAACCGAAAACGTCCGGGTGAATTGATGCATCCGTCACGTGTGGCCATAGATCGGGAGAGACGAAGAAATAGTCCAACCGCCAGCCGACGTTTTTCTCACGCGAGAAAGTGACCTGCGCCCACCAAGTGTAAGCCCCGACGGTATCGGGATGCAACGTCCGGAAGGTGTCCAGATACCCGTGTTCAATAACCCGGTCCAGCCACTCCCGCTCGATGGGCATGAAACCGGTGGTGTTTCGATTCTGTCGCGGGCGGGCCAGATCGATTTCCCGGTGCGCCGTGTTGACGTCGCCGCAGAAGATGACCGGCCGGCCCTGGCGTCGCAATTCCTCCGTATAATCCAGGAAGTCGGCTTTGTATTGCATCTTGAACGGCACACGCAGGTGATCGCGTCCTCCGTTGGGAAAATAGGCGTTGATCAGGACAAACGCGCCGTAGTCCGCGATCAGGGTGCGCCCCTCCCCGTCGTATTCAGCGATACCCAGGCCAACCTGCACCGATCGAGGCGGCCGACGCGTGTAGAGCGCCACGCCGCTGTACCCGCCCCGCTCCGACGCCGCCCACCAGGTCGTATAACCCGGCGGCCGCAACAACGCCTCATCTAGTTGATCGGGCCGGCACTTCGTTTCCTGGAGACAAAGGATGTCCGGTTGGGTTCGCTCCAGCCAATTGAGAAACATCCCTTTTCGATGGACCGCGCGCAGGCCGTTGACGTTCCAGCTATAAAGCTTCAACATGGCCGCCATTGTAACACCGTCACCTGCGAACACGGAAGCGCATTGAATCGAAATCATGACCGGGCTACAATCGCCCTGATGGCGAACAACCGGAACGATCGTCCTTTGAATCTGCATGACCTGAGCCGCACCCAACTACAGGCGTTGCTGGCAAGTTGGGGCGTCAGCGAATATTACGCCGGTCTCATCTGGTCGGGTCTCTATCGCGACCTGGCGACGGACACGGGGGAGATAACCGGACTGCGGCCCGATTTGCACGAACGATTGTCAACCGAAACCACCATCGGCGATCTGCCGCCGCGCGCGTTCATCGACAGCGCCGACGGTCACACGCACAAGTATTTGCTGGCCTTGGACGATGGACAAGCGATCGAGACGGTATTGATGTACTTCCAGGGCCGCGCAACCGCCTGCGTCAGTACCCAGGTCGGCTGCGCCATGGGCTGCGTGTTCTGCGCCACCGGACAGATGGGATTTCGTCGCCACCTGACGCCGGGCGAAATCGTCGGCCAAATCATCCACGTCAGCCGCGTTCTGAGACAGCGCGGCGAGTCGCTGCGGAACATCGTCCTCATGGGCATGGGCGAGCCGCTGCATAACTACGAAGCTACCATGAGCGCGATGGAAACCGTCATGGACCAGCGCGGCCTGGCGATCGCGCCGCGCTATATCACCCTCAGCACCGTTGGCGTGGTCCCCGGCATCCGGCGACTGGCGGACGAGCGCCGCCCCATGCGCCTGGCCGTCAGCCTCCACGGAGCGACCGACGAAGAGCGCGGGCGACTCGTGCCACCCGCGCGGCGGTGGCCGCTGGCCGAACTAATGGACGCTTGCCGCTATTACAGCGCCACTCTGGGACGGCGCATCTTCTTTGAATGGGCGCTCATTGAAGGCCGGAACGATGGCCCCGATCAGGCTCATGCGCTGGGCCGTTTGTTGACAGGCCTTGAGGCGCATGTAAACCTGATCCCGCTCAACCCGACGGCGGGTTATACGGGACGCCCGGCAGACACGCTCACCGTCAAGTCATTCCAGCGCGTGCTGGCCGATTACGGCCTGCCCAGCACCGTGCGCCAGCGTCGCGGCATCGACGTGGCCGCCGGCTGCGGCCAGTTGGCGACCGGTGTCGTGGGGTCCCGGTAGCTCAACCGTTGCTGACCAAGCCACCGACCGAAGGCGCGCCGCAGCCCTAACGATCCGCCACCTCCCGTTGGCTCCAGTCAGGGTCAGGCGTGACATAGATTAGCGGCATGCTTATCAGTGTCACTGCGAATTTCACCGCCACGTTGAAGAGGAAAATCTGCCGCACCGTAGCCCACGGCAGGCTAAGCGGATCGTTGGCCAGCCCCGGCAACGGGCCGAAGGCAATGACGGTGAAGATCAGGGAGTCAATGGGGATGCTAATTGTGTTGCTCGCCAGCACCCTGGCCCACTGATAGCGCGTCGTCACCCGGGTGACGAACCAGTGGTAGATCTCCGTGTCGATCAGTTCGCTGACGATCTCGGCCATTATAGAGGCGATGACGATGCGCCACACCGGCCCCAGAATGGCGCTGAACGATTCTCCCAGGCCCCACGACGGATCGCTCGGCACGCGCGCCGCCCACGCCAGATAAACAGCCATCACAAGATTGATCGCTGCGGCGGTGACGATAAGCGTCTGCGCGTTGCGCTTGCCCAGAATCTTGTGCACAACGTCGCGCAGCGTGAACGTGAGCGGATAAATGAACGTGCCCATGTCGACGGCCAGACCGAAAACGATGCCGATCTTGAGGCTGGCAACGTCGGAGAGCATCTGCGCCCCGGCATAGGCGGCGGTCACAATGATGGCCGCGCGGCCAAACGAAACGGCCGCTGCCCGCGGGGCAGCGGCCGCCGATTGCAATTGAGTCATACGGATATCTCCTTTGTTTTGTTCAGGCGGGTGCATCGACCGCCGCAGTTTTATTGGCCGGGTAGTCTGCCACCGGCGAAAGGGAGTATAGCAGAAAAGTAACCCGGCTTTCCACACGCCCCGAAAATGCTTGTAAAGTCGGGCGCTAAGACATCCTGGTGTGGATGCACAGCAACACCCCGGTTGACAGCCGGACAACCGCCCGTTCGGCCGTCAACCGATTACTGATCCCCCGCGCCGGGCCAAAAACAAGCAGCTCGTCGTGAAGCGGCCAGCGCAGGCCTTCGGTGGCCAGAATGTGGGCCGGGCCGCCGATGGGAATGAGGGATACCGTGTCACCGACACGCCCCTCGATGACGCCTTCGCCGGTGATCAGCCATGCCGTCTCGACGCCCTCGACAAGTCGCACGGCCACTCCCTCCAACAGAGGGTGAGCCATCAGCAGGATGTTGGCCAGCGTCTGATCGAGCCGGCCGCCAATCCCTCCCAAGACAATCAACTCGGCTCCCGAATAATGCTCCACAGCATGGAGCAATGCCAGCTCAAGGTCCGTTTCATCCTTGTCGGTCGGGTAGCGAATGATCGCGATTGCCTCTCCGGCTGCTTCCGGCTCAAATCCTGCCGGCAGCGAATCCAGATCACCAATGAGCACATCGGGCGTTCGGCCGAACGCCAGCGCATAACGCAGGCCACCGTCGGCAGCGATGACGGCCCGCGCTTCGTCGAGCCAGGGGCGAACAGCGTCCATATCGGCGATGACGCCATTGGCGAAAATAATAACCTTATCGCGCTTCCGGTTCGCGCCCTGCATGGGGTCTTGCTCCTCCTTTACCACTGTTACAGTGCTATTGCTACTATGCCATTGTAGCAGCGCCACTGCCACGAGCTTATGGTATCCCCACCCACAGCCGGACGCCAACCCGGCGAAATGACGCGAGCGCAACCGTTATATATAGCAGAGACACAACAGGCATGGCCAAATAAGGGAAATCAGAATAAACTCAATCATCACACGCTGGACAAGCTTTGCAAAACATCATGAACGAAACATCATCGCACCGTAACAACGCGCGTCAATCCGGCCTGTCGTCAGAAATACAAAGAGAAGTGTGGCAGATCAACCACGCCATCTCGGACGGCTGGGCATCTGCCGGTATTGAGTTGCGAAACGCATGGAAGCGCATGCGCAAGCTCCATGTCGACTACGTCGTCCTGCCCGTGGGCGGGTCATTTCCCGAGCGCAATGGCCCACCACGCGGTTTTTTCGAACGCTACCTTCCCCTACCCGCCGAACCGCTTAGTCTGCAATGGCTGAACGCAATATTGCGCGACATCGGCGATGCTGGCAATGTGCGCGGCGTGGTGTTCGTGTTCCGGGATTTCAGCGCTGGGCCGGCCACCCTCCAAAATTTCCGCGCCGCAGTTGGCCGTCTCAGGGCGACCGGCAAAGAAGCAATCGTCTATACACCATATCTCGACCTCGCTCACTATTACGCAGCTACGGCGGCCGATCGCATCGTCGCTCCGCCCGGCGCCCGGTTCGAGGTTTTGGGGCTATACTCCGAAACTGTGTTCCTGAAAGATGCATTGGCGCGCCTCGGTCTGGCAGCGGATGTCGTGCAGATTTCGCCGTACAAGACTGCCTACGATCAACTTAGCCACGCCGACATCTCGCCCGCGCATCGAGAGCAGCTAAACTGGCTGCTGGACGACCAATACGAACAGTTGACGGCCGATATGGCGGCGGGGCGAAACATGACCCAGGCCGATCTCGCGCGACTCATCGATCGCGCCCCTTTCTCGGCCGCGGAAGCGCGCGCCGCCGGGCTGCTCGACCACGTCGCCTATGACGACGAACTGGCGGATTGGCTCGCGAACGATCAGGCCACATCGCCCACCGATTCTCGCGAATCAAGCCCCACCCCGGACAATCCCGCCGATGAGCGCAAGGCATCCATCATACCCAAGCCGGCTGTGTTAAAGACGTGGGGAAACGCGCACAACCTGTTGCTCGAACGAGCGCGCAGACATACCCGGAAGTTCATCGGCGTGATCACTGTTGAAGGCCTGATCACCATGGGGGTTAGCCGACAGCCGCCCATTGACTTGCCTCTCCCTTTGTTCGGAAGTGAAACCGCGGGGGAGCAGACTCTCATCAGTATGCTGCGCCGGGCGGAAAAAATCGACGACATGGCCGCGCTGGTGCTCCACATCAATTCCGGGGGTGGATCTGCGCTGGCCTCCGAACTTATCGGCCGCCAGGTGGAACGCCTGGCCGCCAAAATGCCGGTCGTCGTCTACATGGGTAACGTCGCCGCGTCCGGCGGCTACTACATCGCCGCGCCGGCCGCCCACATTATGAGCCAGCGCGCGACCATCACCGGCTCGATTGGCGTGATCGTCGCCCGAATTGCTACCTCGGGGCTGTATGACCGGCTCGGCGTCAATCGAGTGGCGCTTGCCCGAGGCGCACACGCAGACCTATACCACGACGCTGAACCATGGTCGGAGAGCGAGATCGAGATCCTCCGCCGGACAATCGGCGACATATACACACAATTCAAGGATGTCGTTGCCCGGGGGCGCGGGCTATCATCCGAAGAAATAGACGAAATCGGCCTGGGTCGCGTCTGGACCGGACAACAGGCCCAAACCCGGGCGCTCGTGGATAGCCACGGGGATTTCCTGGACGCCATCGCCACGGCTGCCAAAATGGCCTCTCTGCCGGCCGAAGATGTATATGCCATATCCGTGGCGAACCTGCATGCCCACCACAGTGGCTACGTCGTTGCCCCTCGCAATGGACTTCACGCCGTCGAAGAGACGGTTCGCCTGCTCACCGGCGAATCATTGCGGGCGCTGTCCGGTCAACCCTTGGCGCTACTACCATACAATCTGCGGTTCAGGTGAAAAATCGGCCGCCGCATCCAGCCAATCCTCAAGCCGGCTATCCGTATCGCGGATGTAAATAGTAATGACCGAGTAGCCGCCCTCCGGCCGGCGTTCCAGACGGTGTTCCAGTTTACCGAGCATTGTCCACATAGCTGTATTGCTGTTCTGAACGGTTCCCAGCAACTGCTCAACGCCGTGCTCTGCGGCATGAAAAATGAGCTGCTGGAGCAGATTTGTGCCGATTCCAATATTCTGCATGTCGTCGCGCACGGAGACGGCAAGCTCGGCCCGAGTGGGCGATAATCTGACGTAGCGCGCTGCGCCGGCCGGCACATCTTCACGCTCCGGCAAATCGACAAACGCAACCAGGCCATATGAACCGGCGACAACGCCCTCGGCAATGTGTTCCGCCTCGATCCAAATCCGATCAATGTCCACATGGTCGGCCGGCTGCAGGAATCGGCTGTAGCGACTCTCGGAACCCATATTCTCGAAAAGATCAACGAGAAAAGGGGCATCCTGCGGCACCAGAGGGCGCACGTGCACCGGTATACCGGTCTTGGTTTCAAATGAAGTGAATATCCCTTGATTGCTCATAGCTTATACTCAATGACGCATTGCGTCATAATCAGGGTAGCATAACACGAAGCGAAAATCAATACTTTCACATATTCCAACGTTGCGTTAATGCAATCCTTTTAGACTCGGTTGCATAATCAGGAACGGAGTGCGCGCACATATCGGGCAAAAAGAATGCAACCTTTATGGGCGCTTACCGTAATGTAGGTACAAGACAACTCTGTATAACCAACCGCGCGTCGGCAGTAAGCAATTGTTCCGACGACAAGTCAACAGCATCGGCGACGGTTTTGGCGAAGTAAGGAACAGAACATGAGCAAGAACGATAGCGATTCTCTACGAGCATCTTTGGCGGAGCTTCCCTTCATCAGCCCGGCCCAGGTCGAACAGTGGGTCGAACTGCAACAGACCATCGATCGAACCCGTGACTACCTCATCCGGGCGGTGCCCCAGGCCCAATTCAGCATCGACGAGGCGCAGAAGATATTGGCCCAGCGCACCTATACGCTGGTCTTCTTCGGCGGCACGGGCGTCGGCAAAAGCACACTAATCAACGCTCTGCTCGGCCGGAACCTTCTGCCGACCGGAGCAGTCACGGCCGTCACCGGCACAATCGTCTACATCGAACAAGCCAACGAGGGTGAGGCCGAATCGCTGGTATTGAACTACTGGAGCCGCGAGGAGTTCGCCGAGCGTGTGCGCCGCCTCTGCCAGCTGGCCGAAATCGACAGCTTCGACATTACCAACAGCGGCGAGCGCGAGCAAGCGCGCAAGGATATCGAAGCGCTGGAGGAGAGTCGCAAGGATCAGGCCAAGACCGAACGGGACGAGTATCTCGACATCTTGCTCGACTGCATCGACTCCTACGAAAACAACAAGGAACTCTTCAAGGCCGGCACTCCCCCACCCGTCAGCCTGTCGCTGGAAAACGACGAATCACTCAAGCATCTACGCGAGGACGGCTTCAAGGGCAGCCAACAGCGGCAGATCCGCCTCATCAAGTCGGCCACCTTCCGCATTCACCCCAAGCCTGGTGTGCCGAGTCTGTTGATGAACGGTTATCTGCGCATCGTCGACGTGCCCGGCCTGGGCGCGGGAATGCGGCTGCACGAAGCCATCACTCTGGAAGAGATGAAGCGCGAGGACGCGATGGTCGTCCTGGTGACCGACGCCGGCCGCCAGCGTGTGGACGAAATGAAGTCCCTGGCCGCCGTCAACTGGATCAAGGAAAACCGGCTCTTCGGCCTCAGCGGCGGCGATCTGGACGAGGCTGCGTCGAAGATCTTCCTGGCCGTTAACGGAGCCAACGTCCGGCAGGCATTCGATCGCCTGAATTCGGGGCTGCCCGAAGCGGAACTGGAAGTGAAGGACGTCACCCGCTACATCGCCCCCAACTATTGGGAGCGCTATAGCAATCGTGGCCACAACCGGCCGTATTTCCTCGTCATGGCCCCATCGGCCCTCTACGTGCAGGATCCGGAGAACGCGCCGCATGAGTTCGCCAGCGAAACCGAACGCATCGTCAAAGTCTTCAAGGATCAGCTCGGCAACGTCGACGGCAAGGATCCGCTCGATCCCGACACAAAGGAAGCGCTGCTGAAGCTGAGCGAAGTGCCCCTGTTGCGCGAGAAGCTCATCCATTTCATTCAGCACGAGCGTGTGCGCAGCCAGCTGCGCGAGGCGGCCACCCGCACGCGCAACGC
>JACDJB010001305.1_pt1 | contig 20554 bp, 16 predicted proteins | sample 7454121 | NCBI WGS metagenome assembly JACDJB01 (sample SAMN14253290, study PRJNA609438) | sludge metagenome | isolation source: sludge after 25d culture with pyrite | collected 2018-12-20
CCGAGCCATCCCACGGGCCGGATCCGCACCGTGCATCGGCCCCGATCCGCTGCGAGCACTCCGGTACTGTCGGATCCGTGGCGACGTTCGTCCTGGTGCACGGTGGCGGTCACGGCGGCTGGTGCTACGCCAAGGTCAAGCGCCGGCTCGAGGCCGCCGGCCACGAGGTGTTCGCACCTTCGCTGAGCGGGCTCGCCGAGCACGCGCACACGCTGGCCCCGGGCATCGACCTCCACACCCACATCACCGACGTGACGTCGTTGCTCTTCCACTGGGACCTGAGCGACGTGGTCCTCGTCGGCCACAGCTACGGCGGGATGGTCATCACCGGCGCAGCGGACCAGGCCGTCGACCGGGTCGGCAAGCTCGTGTACCTGGACGCGGCGAACCCGGGCAACCACATGTCGCTGGCCGACGTGGCCGGACCGATCATCGAGGTGACCCGACCGATGGGAGAGATCCGCAACGGCGTGGAGCTGGTCCTGCTACCGGCACCCGGCGCCGGCGCCTTCTACGGCGTCACCGACCCCGACGACCTCACCTGGATGGACGCCCGCCTGACCGGCCACCCGTGGGCCTGCTTCGAGCAGCGACTGGACCTGCAGCACGAGGACGAGCTGTGGGCGATCCCGCAGTACCACATCGTGTGCGAGTCGACGCTGGCCACGAGGGATCCGGAGCTCATCGCGACAGCCAGGGTGGCGGGCCGGCTCTGGAGCATCGACACCGGCCACGACCTGATGATCACCGAGCCGCAGTTCGTGGCCGATGCCCTCGTCGAGATCGCCACCGACCCGGTCTGACCGTGCGTCGTCGTCGCGGACCGACCATCACGGACCGGGCGGCGGCAGTTGCTCCGTGAGGATCAGGCGCCGGTGAGCGCCAGGTCGTCGAGGTCGAGCGGCCGTGATCGCAGCACTGCCGCGGATGAACGGCGTTCCACGCCGTCGGACTCGATCGACAGCTCGGTCGGCCCGGCAGCTGCGGATGCCACGACCACCCGGCGCTCACCGCCGGGGCCGGCAGCGGCAGCGGCGGGCTCGGCCGGTCGGGGTCGCCCGATGGGGATGACGTCGGCCACCCGACGGTCGTCGTGCTCGGCGGCCGGCACCGCGACGGGAGCAGCCGGGGCCACCGACGGCTTGGTCGCGTAGCTGTCCACGTAGGTCTGACCGGACAAGTTGCGGATCTCGTACATGACCTCGTCGACGATCTGACGCAGGACCAGCCGGTCATCGGCCCTCTCACGGTAGCGATCGACGCTGATCGGACGGCCGAAGCGGATGTGCACCCGACGGAACGGCAGCGGGAACCGGGCGTCGGGTGGCTGGACCACGTCGGAGCCGATGATGCCGACCGGGATGATCGGCACCGCCGTCCGCAACGCGAGCCGGGCGATGCCGGTGTGCCCCTTGTGGAGCAGGCCGTCGCGGGCCCGGGTGCCCTCGGGGTAGATGCCGAAGAGCTGATCGGCCTCCAGGCAGGACGCCGCCGTGTCGAGTGCCGCGGTGGCCGAGTCGCCGCCGGAGCGGTCGATCGGGATCATGCCCATGGCCGGGAACACCCAACGGGTCTTCCAGTCGTCCATGTACTCGGCCTTGCCGACGTAGGTGATGCGCCGAGGCAACGTCAGCGGGACGAAGAACGAATCGAGCACCGACACGTGGTTCGGGGCGATGATCGCCCCGCCGCTGTCGGGCACGTGCTCGAGGCCCTCGGTGGTGACATCCCACAGGAACCGGAACGGCGGTGTGAGGACGGCACGGAAGACGGACTGGAGCCGTCCGGCCTCTCGCTGGTCCTGCTCCTGGTTCACACCGCTCCTTCCACGCGCTCCGACAGCGATTCAACCGACGCCGGCGGGATCGAACTGCGTTCCCGCTGACCTCAGGGCAGTGATCCTACTCATCGCGACCCCGGCCCATGAAGGGGTTGCGGCTGGTTTCTGGGTGAACTCTCGGTGGACGACCGGTGAGTCCGCTGAACGGCTCGGTCGGTTCGATTCAGTTCGATCGGTTCGGTCGGTTCGGATGCACGACGGGTCGATCGGTGCGCACACCGAGGAGCGCCGCCGCGTGCGAGACGCCCACTCCGCTGGCCGCCGCGGCGTCGATCGCGGCAACCGCGCCGGGCGTGTCGAGGTCCTCGTCGAGCGCAGCTCGCACCTCACGCAGCGCTCCGGATCCGTCGCCCGCAGCGACCCAGCTCGACAGGCGCTCCGTCGCAGCCGCCATCAGCCCGTCGTGGTACTCCCAGCTCTCGCGGTAGTGGTGGGCGACGCATGCGAGCCGGATGGCACGGGGGTCCCACTCCTGTGCGAGGTCGGAGACGAACACCAGGTTGCCGAGCGACTTCGACATCTTCTCGCCCTCCATCCGAACCATCGCCTGGTGCATCCAGTGACGCACGAGCGGCTCGCCCGTGGCGGCCTCGGACTGGGCTGCCTCGCACTCGTGGTGAGGGAAGATCAGGTCGCTGCCGCCGCCGTGCAGGTCGATCGTCGTGCCGAGCTCCCTGAGGCACAGCGCCGAGCACTCGATGTGCCAACCCGGTCGACCCGCACCCCACAGCGACTCCCACGCCGGCTCGTCGGGCAGCGAGGGTTGCCACAGCACGAAGTCGAGCGGATCCCGCTTGTTCGGATCCTCGACGTTGCCGCCGCGCTCCGCTGCGAACGCGAGCATCTGCTCACGGCTGTAGTGGCTGATCTCGCCGAACTTCGGATAGTTCGCCACCTCGAAGTACACCGCTCCGCCGGCCTGGTAGGCGAAGCCCCGGTCCAGCACCATCCCGATGAAGCCCCGGATGTCGGGGATGGCCGAGGTGGCGCGGGGCTCGGAGAACGCCGGGATCATCTCGAGCCGATCCATGTCGGCATCGAACCGAGCGAGCTCCGCCGCCGCGAGATCCAGGTAGTGCACGCCCAGCTCGCGGGCCTTGGGGAGGATCGAGTCGTCGACGTCGGTCACGTTGCGCACGCAACGGGTGTCGTGGCCGAGGTCGCGGAGCCGACGCTGCAGCACGTCGTAGGTCAGGTACGTCGCAGCGTGCCCCAGGTGCGTCGAGTCGTACGGCGTGATCCCGCACGTGTACATGGAGACGATCCGGCCTTCGGGCTCGAACGGAACGATCGCCTCACTGGCCGTGTCGTAGAGCCGCACGGTGGCGCAGGCTAACCCGCCGCGGCCGAGCGGACCTGGAGGCTCAGAATCGTCTCGGGACGACGCGCAGGTCCCGATGGGGTTCGACGTAGTCACCGCGCCGCTGGCGCTTCGGCAGCGTCACCTTCGTCGGCTCACGCGGCTCGTAGGGGATCTGGTCGAGCATGTGGCTGATGATGTTGAGCCGGGCGCGCCGCTTGTCGTTCGAGTCCGCCACGAACCACGGCGCCCACGCCGTATCGGTTCGGGCGAACATCTCGTCGCGGGCCCGCGAGTAGTCGTACCAGCGGCTGTAGGACTCGAGGTCCATCGGGGACAGCTTCCACGTCTTGCGGCCGTCGTCGATCCGCGCCTCGAGCCGGCGGGTCTGCTCATCCTGTCCGACCTCCAGCCAGTACTTGAGCAGGACGATCCCCGATTCGACCATGGCGAGCTCGACCTCGGGAACCATGCGGAGGAACCGGTCGACCATCGGCTCCGACGCGAAGCCCATCACGCGCTCGACACCGGCCCGGTTGTACCAGGAGCGGTCGAAGACCACGACCTCACCGGCCGCCGGCAGATGCGCGATGTAGCGCTGGATGTACATCTGGCTCTTCTCACGCTCTGTCGGTGCCGGCAGCGCCACCACCCGGAACACCCGCGGACTGACGCGCTCGGTGATCCGCTTGATCACTCCACCCTTGCCCGCGGTGTCTCGGCCCTCGAACACGACGCAGACCTTCGCGCCGGTGTCCACGACCCAGTTCTGGAGGTGCACCAACTCCTCCTGAAGGTGCCGCAAGCTCCGCTCGTAGTCCTTGCGCGCCATCTTCGGGGCCGAGTCGGCGTCGACCGGCTCATCGACACCGGGAGCTCCACGATGCCCGGAGCGCTTCTTTGACATGGTGCGAACCTCCTCGGCCACGGCCGGCAGGCCGGTGAACTGCCTCAGGCCGGCAGGCCGGTCCGTGCCTCAGGCCGGCAGGCCGGTCCGTGCCTCAGGCCGGCAGGCCGGTCCGTGCCTCAGGCCGGCAGGCCGGTGAACCGCACGGCGACGCGGGTCTTGTACTTCATGTTCACCTGCAACAGCACCGCAGCGAACGCCTCGATCGGCGCTGCGTTGCTCAGCTCGCCCGCGTCGACAGCGCGGAGGTCGGGGATCTTCGACACGATGTCGATGGTCGTCGCCGTCGCCGATGGATGGTCGGAGCACACGAGCACGTCGGACTCCACCGGGTGTGCGATGTCGCCCAGCTCGGCGGCCGGCACGTGGTGCATGCTCGCCGCCACGAGCGAACGCGGGATCGCCGCTTGCACCGAGGCTGCGACCGAGCCGCGCGGCGGGACCAACGGCTGGAACTCGTGGCCGACGCGGGCCAGCGCGTTCGCCATCGAGATGACGACCTTGCCCTTCAGCTCCTTCTCGCAGTCCTTGACCGTGGAGGCCGCTGCGTCCCACGGCGTGGCGACGAAGACGACCTCGGCCGACGACGCCACGTGGTTGTCGCCCGCCTCGATCGACAGGCTCCGATCCGGCCACTTGGACAGGAGACGGTCCCGGACCTCCATCGCCCGGTACTTCGAGCGAGAGCCGACGACGACGTCGAAGCCCACCGAGGCCAGCCGCGTGGCCAGGCCGCTGCCCGCCGGTCCAGTTCCACCAAGGACACCGATCTGCATCAGGGCAGTGTGCTCGGGACGTCCTCGAAGTTGCAACCGGGCAGAGGTCGCAGGGTCAACTCGGCCGATGCCAGTAGCCGGGGTTCGCCACCGCCAACTTGTCGCGCACCGAGGCCCGTACCGCCGCCGACACCTGCTCGATGCGGCCATCGACGGAACCCTCACGGATCGCCGCGGCCAGCGCCGCGTCGCTGTCGACGCCGAGATCCGCCAGCCGCGCCGCGTGCGCAGCCGCCTGAGCCGGACCGAGCTCGAGCTGGCGCCGGACCGTGGCCACGACGTTGGCGGCGACCCGGGCATGGAACCCCGCACGGCCATCGACCGACGAACGGACCTCATCGAGGTACTCCCCGACCGCGTCCAGCAGCTCCGCAGCGGTCGGCCGGTCGTGTGGGGCCTCCACCATCGATGCAGCATCGGCAGACGCCGACACCGGCTCGACCGCGGACGGGCCGTCGATCAGGTCCAGGAGGTCTTCCTCGTTCTCCGCAGAGCGCCGCCCGATCGCAGCCAGCTCCACCGACCGACTTGCTCCGCTCAGGTGCGTCGCCGCCTGCGCGATGCAGATCACACCCCAGCGCAACGTGCCGAGGGCCTCCCACCAGCGCAGCTCCTCGGTCGACACCGGTTCGCCACCACCGGCGACGTACCCGTCGAGCAGGTCCGACGCGGTCCCCACACCACCGGCGACCAACGGTGAGCCGAAGCGCCATGCCCTGACGCAGAACCAGCCCAGGTCCTCGACCGGGTCGCCCACGTGGGTGAGCTCCCAGTCGAGCACCGCCCGGAGGCCGGTCTGGTCGACGACCAGGTTCCCCATCCGGAAGTCGCCGTGCACCACGCAGCGGCGTCGGACGGGCGGTCGGTGACGTTGCAGCCAACGGATCCCGAGCTCGAACGCCGGATGCGGCTCACCCAGCGCGTCGAGCACGACGCGGAGCTGGTCGAGCGGATCGTCGTCGGCCAGGCCCGCGAAGTCGCTGATGTCGACGCGGTGCACCGCAGCGAGGGCGGCGCCGGCCTGGCGGGCCAGGTGGGTGCGGGCGTCGGCGAAGCGCTCGTCGCGAAGGATGCGCCGAGCGATCGTCTCTCCGTCGACGCGGACCATGACGATGAAGGGGGCACCGAGGTCGTTGCGGCCCTCGTCGGTGGCGACGACCTCGGCCACCGGAACACCCGCCGCCGCCGCAGCGCGCAGCAGCTCCCCCTCGGCGGCCAGGCCCGTGGCCCCACCGGCGCGCTCACGCTGCAGCACCAGGTCACGCACCGATCCGTCGACGTCGCCGGCGCTGAACGCCCACGTCTCACGCGACGCGCCGCCGCTCAACCTGACGAGGTCGCCCACGATGACGGGTCTGCCCGTCCGGTCGGCGAGCGCTCGCTCCAGGTCGCGTGCCAGCTGCTCGGTCCGGTTCGTTGCGGACCCGCTCGCTCCTGCGCCGTCCACCCCTGACCCACCCGGCCCTGCCACGTCAGCCATCCCGGTCCGACTCGTCGCGGATGTCGCCCACGATCGCCTCCAGCACGTCCTCCAGGGTGACCAACCCCGCCACGCGATCGGCGCCGCGATCGTCGCGCTCCGACACGACCGCCACATGACGTCGAGCCCGACGCATGCGCGGCAACAGCTCGCTGAGCCGCTCGTCGGGCCGCACCCGCAGCGCGACGCGCACCAGGCCAGGAGGCAGCAGGCCGTGACGTCGCTCGTCAGGGATCCGCAGCAGGTCCTTGGCGTGCAGGAAGCCGACCACGTCGTCGTCCGACGTGCCCACGACCAGCACCCTGGAGTGGCCGGACCGGTGAACCAGCTCCTCGGCCTCGACGACCGTGGCCGTGGTCGGCACGGTGACGAGCTGCGCGGCGGGGGCCATCACCTCCGACACGCGACGGTCGAGGAACCCGAGCGCGCCGGCGAGCAGCACGTGCTCGGTGGCCTCGAGCTCCCCCGACGCCACCGACTCCTGCATCATCACGGCGAGCTCGCTCGGGGTGTGAGCCTGGCCGAGCTCGTCGGCCGGCTCGACGCGCAGCAACCGGGTTCCCCACCGGGACAGGACGTCGAGCACCTTGACGACAGGCCAGACGAGGAACGTGATCGCACCCTGGAGCGGTGCCAGGAGCGTCGCCGAGCGCTCGGGCGCAGTCAGCGCGACCGACTTGGGCACCATCTCCCCGAGCACCATGTGGAAGAAGGCGACGATCGTCAACGCCACGATCACGCCCAGCACCGTCCCGGTCGCGTGCGGCAGCGGGCTGTGCTCGAACCAGCCTTCGATCACCGACCCGATCGCCGGTTCGATCAGCCAGCCGAGCAGCAGGGACATGACCGTGATGCCGAGCTGGCACGTCGCCAGCTGGAGGTTGAGCGAGCGCATCTGCCGCAGTGCCGCCGATGCGCCGAAGCGGCCCTCGTCGACCCAGTGCTCGATCCGTTGACGCCGGGCCGCGAGGAGCGCGAACTCGACCGCGACGAAGAAGGCGTTGCCGGCGATCAGTGCGATCGCGAGGCACAGCAGCACGTACCAGCTCACCGACGTTCACCCGCCGATCCGCGCTCGCCCGAGCGATCTCCGTTCCCGCCCGGTCCCTCCGGGGCTTCCAGCTCGCTCTCGGGCAGCCAGCCCGGCGGCGGAGCGACGAGACGGACGACGGCGACCCGACGGCCGTCCATCTCCGAGACCTCGACCGACCACCCGTGCTGGGTGAAGCCGTCGCCGACATCAGGGATCGAGCCCAGCCGATCGAGCACGAAGCCGGCAAGCGTCTCGTACGGCCCCTCGGGCACCGTGAAGCCGCACGCCTCGACGACCTCGTCGGGATGCAGGCGACCCGACAGCAGGTGCGCGCCCTGCCAGCGCCGCACCAGGGGTTGGGACACGGCGAGGTCGTGCTCGTCGGAGATGTCGCCGACGATCTCCTCCACGAGGTCCTCGAGCGTGATGATGCCAGCTGTCGCGCCGTACTCGTCGAGCACCACGGCGAACTGGCCCGACTCGTCCTGCAGCTGGACGAGGAGATCGCCGAGCTCGCTCGACTCGGGCACCATCACGACCGGCCGCAGCAGCTCGCGCAGAGGTGCCCGACGACGCCGCTGCGACTCGATGCCGAGGACGTCCTTCACATGGACCACGCCGACGATCTGGTCGAGGTCGCCGTCGACGACGGGGAACCGGGAGAGGCCGGTGCTCTCCGACACGTCGAGCAGGTCGCCGCTGTCGCCGTCGATCGGAAGTGCCCGGACCTCGGGCCGAGGAGTCAGCGCATCGGCCGCCGTCTTCTGGCGGAACCGGAAGCTGCGATCCAGGAGATCGGCCGCCTGCACGACGAGCGTGCCGCCCTCCTGGGAGGTCTGCACCAGACGGTGCAACTCGTCGCGACTGCGGACCGTGGACAGCTCCTCGGCCGGCTCGACCCCCACCAGCCGGAGCAACCCGTCCGCCGCCGCGTTGCAGACCACGATCACCGGCCGGAAGACCGTGACGAAGAACCCAAAGGGGGCCGCCATCGCCAGCGCCGTCGGTAGCGGTCTGGCCACGGCGACGCCCTTGGGGATGAGCTCGCCGACCACCATCTGCACGACGGTCGTGAACAGCAGCGCCGTCACCACCGACGCCGTCACCGCCGCGGCCGGGTCGAGCGGCCCGAACAGCGGCTCGAACACCGGCGCCACCACCGGCTCGGACAGCACGCCGAGTCCGAGGCTGCACAGCGTGATGCCGAGCTGCGCGCCCGACAGGGAGAAGGACAACCGGTGAAGGATCGACTCGACCAGTCGAGCCGACCTGGAGCCTCGCCCCACCTCCACCGCGACCTGACTGCGGTCGACCGCGACGAGAGCGAACTCGGCGGCCACGAACAGCCCGTTCGCCAGGATCAGCACGAGCACTGCGAGCAGCCCGACAGCGGTGCTCATGGATCGGTCCCCGGCCGAGGGGCAGCGCGAGTCACCAAGTGCGGCGGGCCACGACGGCGGTCACGCAGCGCACACTACCGGCGCCCCCGTGCGCGGATGCGAGGAGCACAGGCCGGCGCTGCACCGGACCGGCGCGCTCCTACAGTTCGTGGCGTGCAGGACCACGACCGGAACGACACCTCGCACGGCGCCGCCGCCGGAGCTTCCGGCAGAGCCCCGCGCCTGGCTGCTGGCGCCCGGGCAGCGGTGCGAGTCGCCCGGGTGGCGGCCAACGCCGTGGGCGAGGTCGACCTGACGTTGGCCCAGTACCGCGTGATGGTGTTCGTCGACGGAGTCGACCGCACGGCGAGCGAGGTCGCACGCCTCCTCGGCGTCAGCCCATCCACGTTGACATCGGTCGTCGACGGGCTCTGCCGACGGGACCTCGTGTCGCGCCGATCAGATCCGAGCGACGGTCGACGCGTGGTGCTGTCCATCACGGAGCTGGGACGTCAACGGGTGATCGCGGCGGACGAGGTCGTCGCCGAACGCCTGTCGAGCCTGCTGTCACGACTGGGCGATGGGCGCACCGACGCCGCGCTCGACGGGCTCGACCTGCTGAACGAGGCGATGGACAGGTACCTCGACGAGCACTTCAGCGACCCGACATGACGCCGGCTGGGACGGGAGCACCCCTCGACCGACCGATCGCCGCCGCCAACCGGTGCGCGCTGGTCATGGACGGAGTAGGGCTGACGCGCGCCGGCCGGGACCTCCTCGACGGCATCGACTGGCAGGTCCGGGACGACGAGGACTGGGTCGTCCTCGGCCTGAACGGCAGCGGCAAGACCACGCTCGTCCGCGTCGCCGCGCTCTACGAGCACCCCAGCCGAGGCACGGTGCAGGTCCTCGGCCAGATGCTCGGCCGCACCGACGTGAGGTCGTTGCGGGAACGGGTAGCGCTCGTCGGCTCGGCGATGAGCGACCTGATGCGCCCTCAGCTCAGTGCGACCGACGTGGTCATGTGCGGGCGATACGCCGCGCTCGAGCCGTGGTGGCACCACTACACCGACGACGACCGCGCTCGTGCGGTGGAGCTGCTGACGGAACAGGGGGTCGGCCACGTGGCAGACCACCCGTTCTCCACGCTGAGCTCCGGTGAACGTCAGCGGACGATGCTCGCCCGGGCGCTCGTGAACCGCCCCGGGATCGTGCTCCTCGACGAGCCGACCGCCGGCCTGGACCTTCGGGGCCGAGAGGAGCTGGTCGACCGCCTCGACGCGCTGGGCGATGACCCGGACGCCGCTCCGATGGTGCTCGTCACCCACCACGTCGAGGAGATCCCACCGTCGTTCACCCACGTGCTGGCGATCCGAGAGGGGCGTGTGATCGATGCGGGCCCGATCGACGAGGTGCTCACCGGCGCGCTGCTCAGCGCGACGTTCTCCATCTCGCTGACGCTCGAGCGGTCGGGCGGCCGGTTCTTCGCCCGCCGATCCACCCCCTGACCCGTTCTGTTCTATGGAATCGACCGAAAACAGTCGATTCCATAGAACAGAACGGGTTTTTAGCGGCGCTCGAGGAACAGGATCGTGCGAGGGCCCAGCTGCACCGTTCCACCGGCCGGGTAGCGGGTCGACGGCGGCGACGACGGCGACGCTGTGTCGAGCACCAGCGCCCACGCCGGCGCCCACTGCTCGGAGGGCAGCACCTGCGCGGACGGCGAGTCGGAGGCGTTGATGCACACGAGGAGCGTGTCGTCGGCGATGACCTCGCCACGCGGGCCGGTCTCTGCCAGATCGCCGTTGAGCCACATCGCGACCTGCCGGGCGTCGGCCCCCCAGTCCTCCTCCGTCATCGGGGTGCCCGACGGACGGAACCAGGCCACGTCGGGGAGGTCGTCACCGGCTCGGGGCTGACCGGTCAGGAACCGGTGGCGCTGCAACGCGGGGTGGCTGCGCCGCAGTGCGATCAGTCGACGGCAGTACGCCAGGAACGACATGTCGGGTTCTGACCAGTCGACCCACGAGATCTCGTTGTCCTGTGCGTAGCCGTTGTTGTTGCCCTGCTGGGTGCGACCGATCTCGTCACCTGCGAGCAGCATCGGCACTCCCTGGGACAGCAGCAGCGTGGCCATCAGGTTGCGCCGCAGCCGATCTCGGTGTGCCTCGATGACCGGATCGTCGGTCGGGCCCTCCGCACCGCAGTTGGTGGAGCGGTTGTCGTCGGTCCCGTCGCGGTTGTCCTCGCCGTTGGCCCAGTTGTGCTTGTTGTCGTAGGACACCAGGTCGGCCAGCGTGAAGCCGTCGTGCGCGGTGACGAAGTTGATGCTGGCGTGAGGACGTCGGCCGTCGTCCTGGTAGAGGTCGGAGCTGCCGGTGATGCGGCTGGCGAACTCGCCGAGCACCCCGCGGTCCAGGCACCACAGGTCGCGCACGCAGTCGCGGTACTGACCGTTCCACTCCGACCACAAGGCCGGGAAGTTGCCGACCTGGTAGCCGCCCTCCCCCACGTCCCACGGCTCCGCGATCAGCTTCACCTGGCTGACGACCGGATCCTGCTGGATGAGGTCGAAGAAGCTCGACAGCCGGTCGACGTCGTGCAGCTCCCGGGCGAGGGTGGCGGCCAGGTCGAAGCGGAACCCGTCGACGTGCATGTCATCCACCCAGTAGCGCAAGCTGTCCATGATCAGCTGCAGCACGTTGGGGTGGCGCATGTTCAAGCTGTTGCCGGTGCCGGTGTAGTCGACGTAGACCGACGGGTCCGCCGCATCGAGCCGGTAGTAGCCAGGGTTGTCGAGCCCCTTGAAGCTCAGGACCGGTCCGCCGCCCCCACCCTCGGCGGTGTGGTTGTAGACCACGTCGAGGATCACCTCGATGCCCGCCTCGTGCAGGGTCTTGACCATGACCTTGAACTCCTGCACCTGCGCTCCCCGGCCGCCGCCCCTGACGCCGTAGGCGTTGTGCGGAGCGAAGAACCCGATCGAGTTGTAGCCCCAGTAGTTGCGCAGGCCCATCTCGATGAGTCGCTGGTCGTTGACGAACTGGTGCACCGGCATCAGCTCGACGGCGGTGACCCCGAGCGACTGGAGGTGGTCGATGATCGGCGGAGCGCAGAGGCCCAGGTAGGTGCCGCGCAGCTCGGGTGGAACCTCCGGGTGCAGCTTGGTGAGGCCGCGGACGTGGGCTTCGTACAGCACGGTCCGGTGCCACGGCGTGTTCGGGCGACGGTCCTGACCCCAGTCGAACCACGGGTTCACCACGACCGAGCGCGGCACGTCGGGTGCCGAGTCGGGGCCTGAGTCGGGTGGCTCCGACGGCTTCACGGAGTCGGTCCAACGCACCGACCCGGTGATCGCCTTGGCGTACGGATCGAGCAGCAGCTTGGTCCGATCCTGGAGGTCACCAGGCCGGGAGCGGGGCCCGGTGACCCTGAATCCGTAGCGCACGCCGGGCCCGACGTCGGGGAGGTACCCGTGCCACACGGATCCGACGTGCTCTGGCAGCGGGACCTGGATCTCCGCGTCGTCCTCGTCGAACAGGCACAGCACCACGCCGCCGCGATCGCCGGGCACGCCGCCCTCGTTGGCGGCCGAGCCCGAGAAGACCGCGAAGTTTGTGCCGGCACCGTCCCAGTGGGCACCGAGCGGCGACGACCTGCCCGGCCAGACACGGACCTTGCCACCCGCCCAGATCACGTGGCCACCCACCGGTTCTGTTCCTCGGAACCGACCGTTTCTGGTCGATTCCGAGGAACAGAACCGGGATGGGGGATGCGCGGGATCACCGTGGGCCCCCGGCGACGCGTTCTACGTAGGTGACGAGACGGGGGCGGGAGCGCTCGATCTCCTCGGACAGCACCCGGTCGAGCAGGGGCACCCACAGGTTGCCGCCATAGTGGAGGACCATGCGCAGCTGCGGCCCAGCGGCACCACGGTCCCGCACGGCGGAGGCCCGGAGGTCCGCGCTGAGGACCCATGCGCTGTGGTCCTTGCCATCGAGCTCCTTGCGCTCGAAGCGCACGCTGGCGTCGCCGTTCGCGTCGGGGTCGTCGTACGCGGTGCGCACCATTCGCAAGCGCTTGGAGCGCCGGAACGGTCCGACCTGCCCGCGCAGGTCCACCGACCATGCGGCGTCCTCTCCGTCGACCGCGTCGACCGGTTCGGAACGGGAGACGATGTCCAGCCACTCGGGGTAGGTGCCCAGGTCGACGACGACGCCGTAGAGCGCGTCGATCGGCACATCGGCATCGAGGGAGGCGATCACGTCCACCGAGACAGTCTGCCCGCCCAGGCGACGTGATCCGGCCGCCCTGGACCGGGGCGCCGGTCGATGAGACGCCCGCGACGGCCCGCAGATCCTCGGACTGGGCGCGCAGGCGGTGCTTCAGAGACCGAGCCGGATCCCGTCGGCGGCATCTGCCTCCACCGACGTCCCGCGACGGCCCGACATCCGATCGACTGACCGATCCACCACCGCCAGCACGGCACCGCACATGACGACGAGCACGCAGCTGAGCGCCATCGCCTGACCGAAGCCCGACGATCCCGGACGCGACATCAGGCGCTCGATCGCCACCGGAACCGTCGGCCGGTCGGCCCGCGCCAGGAAGACGGTCGCTCCGAACTCGCCGAGGCTCGCGACGAACGCCAACCCTGCACCCGCCGCCACCGCTTCCCGGATCATCGGAAGCTCGACCCGCCACCATCGCCGGCGAGGACCGGCACCCAACGTGGCGGCGACGTCGGTGACCGATGGAGGCAGCTCACGCAGCGCGGCGGCGACCGCCCGGACCAGCAGCGGGATCGCCACCAGCGCCTGGGCGGCAGGCACCAACCACCAGGCACGCCGCAGGTCCACCGGTGGACGACCGACCGCCAGGAGCAGACCCAGCCCGATCGTGGTCGCCGACACGCCGAGCGGCAGCAGCAGGATGCGGTCCGACGCGCCGCCCGGACGGCGTGCGGCGACTCTCGCCGCGGGCACGCCGATCACCACGGCGACCACGGTCGCGATCGACGCGGAGACGATCGAGACGACCACGGCGCTCCATGGAGAGACGGCGAGCCCGGTCCCGGTTGCGGCCGAACCGAGGTGCCGCCAGTGATCCAGTCCGTGCGTCGTGCCAGGTAGCCGCAACGATCGCTCGACCAGCGCCGCCAGCGGAACGACGGTGACCACGCCGATCGCACCCACCGCGGCGGCGACCTGTGCCCATTCGTCCGCGCCCGCGGGCCGACGGGCCCATCGCCGCCCGCTCCTCACCGCCCGGGCGGCTCGCCGGCTGAGGCGAGCGTGCAGTGCGAGCGTCGCCACCACGGCGAGCACCTGCACCACGGCGAGCACCGCCGCGCCCGACACGTCGAACTGCCGGGTGGCTCGGACCCAGATCTCGACCTCGATCGTCGAGACCCGACCCCCTCCCAGGATCACGATCACACCGAAGCTGGTGAGGCAGAACAGGAACACCACGATCGCCGCCGCCCACACCGCCGGCAGCACTGCAGGGAACACCACCCGCCGGGCAGCGGCGGCCGGCGTCAGGCCGAGCGTCCGAGCCGTGTCCTCGAGCGACGGGTCGAGTCCGTCGAGCGCAGCACCGACCACTCGCAGGAACACCGCCAGGTTGAAGCACACGTGGGCGATCAGCACCGGCCACCACGTGCCTCGTGCATCGACCAGCCCTGACGGCCCCAGGATCGACGCGATCGCGGAGCCGAGCACCACGGACGGAAGGACGAACGGCACCATCGCCGCAGTCCGGACCAGGCCGCGTCCGCGGAAGCGGTAGCGCGCCAGCACCCACGCCACCGGCAACGACACGCACGCGGTGAGCACCGTCGACGCCAGCGCCTGACCCACGGTCAACGCCATCAGACGCCACGTCCTGGAGCTCCCCATCACCCGGGCGACGACCTCGAGGCTCCATGCGCCGTCGACTCGGAAGGCCCGAGCCACGACCGCCATGACGGGCACGGCGACGGCGACGGCCACCGCAGCGACCGCGGCCCGACCAACCGCGGCCCGACCGACCGTGCCTGACGGCGGTTCTGTTCGGCGTTTCACAACGTTTTCCTTGTGAAACGCCGAACAGAACGGCATCGGCCACGACGACGGGATCGACGTGTCACTCCATGATCGAGCGCCACTGCTCGATCCATTCGTCGCGGTGGGCGCCGATCTCGTCGGCGGGGAGCGTGCGCGACACCTCCGGCAATACGGCCCATCGCTCGAACTCCTCGGGGAGCTCGGTCGAGCCGACCGACGGGAACACGAAGTTGGTCAGCGGCAGCGCCTCCTGCCACGTCGGCGACAGCATGAACTCGATCAGCTGCCGGCCCAACTCGGGCTGTTCCGCTTCGGCCAGCAACCCCGCGTACTCGACCTGAGCGGCACACGAGTCGACCATGACCGACGACGACGGTTCGGTCACCTCGCCCTCGCCGAACACCACCTCAGCGGGCGGCGACGACGCATAGGAGAGCACCAGCGGGCGGTCGCCGCCGGACACCGTGTAGTCGGTGTTCCAGGCGTCGTCCCAGCTCGGGCGCACCCGGACGCCGTTCGCCTCGAGTTGGGACCAGTAGCGCTGCCAGCCCGACCCATCGGCGCTGCCGAACTCGTCGATCGTGGCGATGAGGAAGGCCAGGCCGGGCGACGAGGTGACGGGGCTGGTCACCACCAGCTGATCCCTGTACGCCGGATCGACCAGGTCGGCCAGGGTGGACGGCGCGGCGAGCCCCTTCTGCTCGTACCAGGCCGCATCGACGTTGATGCACACGTCGCCCCGATCGATCGGCGTGAGCAGCTCGCCGAGTCGGCCCGGCAGCCGCAGCGCTGCGTCCGCCTGCTGGCCGTCCGGGGTGAACGGCTCCAGGAGCCCGTCCTCGGCCGCGCGGGTGGCGAGCGTGTTGTCGATGCCGAAGATCACGTCGCCCTCGGGCGCACCAGCGGCGAGCAGGGCCTTGGTGAGCATCCCACCGGCGTCACCGGCCGCGAGGACCTCGATCCGAGCCCCCGTGGCATCCTCGAACGCAGCCGCCGCATCCTCGGGCAGCGCGAACGAGTCGTAGGTGACCAATCGGACGACCTTGCCGTCGTCGCCCGAGGAACCGGACTCGTCGGCGTCGGTCGTGCACCCCGAGACGAACGCTGCCGCCGCCACCACGCACGCGAGCACCGCGGCGACCGCACCCCGTCGCGACCTGCGCTGCTGTGTCTCCAGCTGACCGCTCATCGGTCCTCCTTCACTTCGGTTCCATCGGATTCGCCTGGCTGGTCGCCGGGGACCACCACCAGCACCACGCCATCTGCGACGTCGACGACCACCTCGGATGCAGTGGCCACGTTCGACACGCCACGGCTGGTGCCCACGGCCAACGGCTCCTGGTGCAGCGCCCATCGCACCCCCGTCACCGACACGACGGCCGCTCCGTGGAGCGGCAGCATCGAGAACGTGGTGCCGGCCGGCATCGGAAGTCGACGGCGGCCCTCGGCGACGACGTGGACCACGTCGCCACCCAACCAGGCATCGCGTTCGAACTGCTCGTAGTTCGGCCCGGCCAGGGAACCCAGGAGGGCGAGCACGTGGTCGAAGCGGCCAGCGGTGGAGCCGAGGACCACGACTCGGTCCCCGGGACGACCACGTGCCGTCGCGACATCGAGCGCCAGCTCGGCGTCGGTGGCGTCCTTGTGGACCGGGAACCGGACGACGGACACGCCGTCGGTCGCGGCTCGGGCCAGACGCTCTGGATCGACTGAGTCCATGTCGCCGACGAGTTGGTCGACGGTCACCCCGATCGCATCTGCGAGCCCGATCCCGCTGTCGGCCGCGACGACCGACACCACGTCCTCGGACTCGATGACCCGCGCCAGGCGCACCAGCAGCGCCTCGTTCGGCAACGGTCCACCCGTGAACACGACGTGCGTGCCCATGTCGCTCCCTCCGCTGGCATTACCCAGTTCAGGTCAGACGGGTCGGTGGCGGAACGGCCACCCTCTCAGCCCGGCACCCCGAGCTCCCCGGATTCGGCTTGTGGACCTGAACCTAGCCGACGGATCCCGCCGTCAGATCTCGACCTGCGAGCCGACCTCGACCACCTGCTCGGGAGGGAGCTTGAAGAACCGCGACGCAGAGGCCGCGGCCCGCAGCATGAAGGCGAACAGGCGCTCACGCCAGGGCGCCATCGACACCAGTTCGCTCGGGATCACGGTCTCTCGACCGAGGAAGAACGTGACATCGTGGACGTCGAGCTCGGCACCGCCGATCTCGATGCGGTCGATCGCCTGCGGGACGTTCAGCTCCTCCATGAACCCGTGGTGCAACGTGATCTGGCAGAGTCCTCGACCGAACTCCTCCACCTCGACGCGCTCGGACTCCGCGACGTAGGGCTCGGCGGCGGTCACGACCGACAGCAGGATGACCCGCCGGTGCAGCACCCGGTTGTGCTTGGTGTTGGCCAGCAGCGACGGCGGGGCGACGCCGTCGCCGCGGAACATGAAGACCGCGGTACCGGGCGCACGGGCGATGTCCTCTGGCAGTCGGGCGATGAAGTCCTTGATCGGCACCCGGCCGACGGCGAGGCGCTCGGCCACCACTCGACGACCGGTGCGCCACGTGGTCATGGCGACCATGATCACGCCGCCGACGAGCAGCGGGAACCACCCGCCGGCAGGGATCTTGAAGACGTTGGCGCCGAAGAAGCCGAGCTCGAGCAGACCCATCGGCAGGCACAGGGCCAGGGCGCGAGGAGCGGCCCAGCCCCAGTTCAGCCGGAGCAGCTTGTAGAACAGCAGCGTCGTGACGAACATCGTCGCGGTGACGGCGATGCCATACGCCGACGCCAGGGCTGAGGACTCCTGGAACCCGAGCACCAGACCGATGCACCCTGCAGCGAGCACCCAGTTCACCAGCGGCAGGTACACCTGACCGACGTGGTCGGCGGAGGTGTGGCGCACCGTCATGCGGGGCAGGTAGTCGAGCTGCATGGCCTGGACGGTCATGGAGAACGCCCCGGAGATGAGCGCCTGGGACGCGATGACCGCGGCACACGTCGCGAGCAGGACCAACGGCCAGCGTGCCCACTGAGGGCCCATCAGGAAGAACGGGTTGGTGATCGCATCGGGGTTGTCGAGGAGCAGCGCTCCCTGTCCGAAGTAGTTGAGCGTGAGTGCCGGGAAGGCCACGGCGAACCAGGCCATGCGGATGGGCCGCCGACCGAAGTGACCGAGGTCCGCGTAGAGCGCCTCGCCGCCCGTGACCACCAGGAACACGGAGCCGAGCGACAGGAACCCGTGGAGCCCGTTGCTCGACAGGTAGTCGACAGCGTGCAGTGGGTTGATGGCCTGGAACACGTCGAGGTTGGTCGAGAGCCGAGCGACGCCGAGCACAGCGAGCACGGTGAACCACAGGAACATGACCGGTCCGAACAGCTTGCCGACGGTGCCCGTGCCGCGGTTCTGGATCGCGAAGAGCGCCAGGAGGATCAGGACCGCCAGAGGTATGACCCATGCACCCAAGGCGGGGGCGGCCACCTCCAGGCCCTCGGTCGCCGACAGCACGGAGATCGCGGGGGTGATCGCTCCGTCGCCGTACAGCAGGGCCATGCCGAACAACCCGAGCAGCAGGAGCGTGGCCATCACCCCGGTGACCTTCTGCACGTGGCGGTCACCGACCACCAGCGCGGTCAGCGCCAGGATGCCGCCCTCGCCGTGGTTGTCGGCCCGCAAGATGAACACGACGTACTTGATCGTGACGATCAGGATCATCGACCAGAGCATGAGCGAACAGGCACCGATGACGTTCGGTCGGTCGACCGGCACGTGGTAGTGCACGAACGTCTCGCGGAACGCGTACAGAGGGCTGGTCCCGATGTCGCCGAACACGACGCCGAGCGCCCCGAGTGCCAGTGCAGAACCACCGACGCCGACCTTGGCGGGGTGGACGCGATCCTTGCGACGAACGACCGACAAGTGTGCTCCCGTGGATTCCGGTTCTTCGCGCTCAGTCGCCGACGATGTCGTTCATGCGGGCCAGGGTGCGCAACATGACCTCGTCGGCCCCGCCGCCGATCGACCACAGCCGCGTGTCGCGGAAGAAGCGTGCCGGCCAGTTGTCCTCGACGTAGCCCATCCCCCCGTGGAACTGAACGGCCAGATCGGCCATCCGCCGTGCCAACCGGGCGGACTTCAACTTGGCCACCGTCGCCTGGCGGGTGATGTCCTCGCCCTGCAACGCCGCGTCGACGGCCGCCCAGTTGTGGTGACGAACCAGGTCCAGGTCCGCGGCAAGGTCGGCCAGGTCGAACTGCAGCGACTGGTTGGCGATCAGCGGCGCACCGAAGGCCGGACGCTCCTTGAGGTACTGGACGGTCCGCTCCAGTGCGAGCTCTGTGGCGCCCACCATCTGGTAGGCGGCGATCATCCGCTCGTTCTGGAACTGCGCCATCTGCTGCTGGAATCCGCGACCGACCTCACCGATGGTGTTGGCCACGGGAACCCGGACGTCGTCGAAGGTCAGCTCCGCGGTGTCCGACGCCCGCATCCCGAGCTTGTCGAGCTTGCGGCTGACGGCGAAGCCGTCGACGTCGGTCGGCACGATGACCTGCGACATGCCGCGGTAGCCGCCCTCGTCGGAGGTGCGGCACAGCAGGCAGACCCAGTCCGCTTGGGTCCCGTTGGTGATCCAGAGCTTCGAACCGTTGATCACCCACTCGTCGCCGTCACGGACCGCCCGGGTGCGCAACCCAGCTACGTCGGAGCCGGCGTCGGGCTCCGACACGCCGATCGCAGCGACGTGCTCACCGGAGATCGCGGGACGGAGGTAGCGCTCCTTCAGCTCGGCGGAGCCGAAGCGGTGCAACGCCGGGGTGGCCATGTCGGTCTGGACCGACAGCGCCATGGACACACCGAGCGACGCGGACCGTCCGATCTCCTCGCCGAAGATCATGGTGAAGGAGTGGTCAGCTCCCCCACCCCCGTAGGCGGGGTCGTACTCGATGCCGAGCAGGCCGAGCTCGCCGAAGCGGCCGAACAGCTCGTGGGCCGGGAAGTCGCCGTCCCGCTCCCAGTCGTCCGCGTGGGCATCGATCTCGCGCTGGACGACACCGCGGACGGTGTCGCGGAACAGACGGTGTTCCTCGGTCAGTTGCAACTCGACGTCTCCTGCATCGCGGCGTGGCGTGCGTTCGATCGATCGACGTCGCAACGCGCCCAGCGCTCCGGCGGGAGCGACGCTCCCGCTGCGCCCCGTGGAGGGGCGTTCGAACACTAATCGAACACGACCTCGTCTCCCGAGACCGTCGACGGGTCGCCCCGGCGACGGCGGGACGACCGCCGGTCACGCGGTGAGCGGGCCGACCTTCCGGGGGACTGCCGTCGTCTGGCTGACCGAGAGGGCATCGCCGAGGTCGACCACGGAGCGCACTCCACGGTCGATCGCTCCGAGCAGGATCTGCTCCATGATCGGCCCGGTCAGGTTCTCGAGGACGACCACGTCGCCGACACCAGCCTCGACCAACTCGGCAGCCAGTTCGGCGGTCCTCTCCGCCTCCGCCGGTGCGTCGAGCACGGCGATCACGGGCACCTCACCGACGTGGTCGACGAGCTGTCGGGCCGACGCCGCCGTGGTGGGGCGATCGTGGAACACGACGCACAGCGCGAGCGGGACGACTCTGGCATCGGACGGCCACCGCAGGGGTGTCCGCACGAGGTCCGCGGGGCGGACCACCGTGACGTCGAGTCGCTGGCTGTGCTGCAGGTGCTCGCAGGCCAGCTCCGCGTCGTCGCCGCTCCGGCGCAGGACCAGGACGGGAAGCCGCCCTCCCGCCGCGAGCCTCGCA
>JACDJB010001308.1_pt1 | contig 20541 bp, 20 predicted proteins | sample 7454121 | NCBI WGS metagenome assembly JACDJB01 (sample SAMN14253290, study PRJNA609438) | sludge metagenome | isolation source: sludge after 25d culture with pyrite | collected 2018-12-20
AGCGGATGCGGTGTCAAGAGTGGAGTGCGAACCCTAAAGCTGGCGCACGGATTGGATGTGAAGCATTCGGTACACATAGGGATGGTGGCCATGGCCAAGAGAGTGGAGGAGCTCTCGGGCGGAAAGATGAAAATTGAAATCTATCCCAGCGGTCAGCTGGGCGGCGAACGAGAGTGCCTGGAACTGCTCCAACTGGGAAGCCTCGACATCACCAAGGTGTCGGCGGCCGTAATGGAGGGTTTTGTAGAAGAGTACAAAGCATTGGGCATGCCATACATCTTCAGAAACAAAGAACACGCATTTAATGTGCTGGATGGGCCGATAGGCAAAGAGATACTTCAAAAAGGAGAAGACTACTGGCTCCGGGGACTCTGCTTCTACGACGCTGGTGCACGCAGTTTCTACACCTCTAAACCCGTTTATTCGCCCGACGACCTGGCAGGCCTGAAAATAAGAGTCATGCAAAGCATCACGGCAGTGAACATGGTTCGTGCCTTTGGCTCTTCGCCAACACCTATTTCGTGGGGTGAGCTTTACACCGCCCTCCAGGGGGGCGTGGTGGACGGCGCAGAGAATAACCCGCCCAGCTTCTACCTCTCGCACCACTACGAGGTGTGTAAATTTTATACGCTGGATGAGCACACCATGATTCCCGATGTGCTTCTGATGAGCACCCACGCCTGGGGAAAGCTTAACCCTGAGGAGCGCAGTTGGCTGCAACAAGCCGTTGACGAGTCGGTGGCTGTGCAACGTGAACTGTGGAAAAAATCGGAAGAGGAGGCCCTTGCTGAAGTGAAAAAGGCAGGCGTGGAGATCATCGTACCTGACAAAACGCCGTTTGTAGAGAAGGCACAAATAGTTTACGAGCTTTTTAAAAGCCAACCCAGGGTTAACGATATAATTACCAAGATACAAAACGTGGAATAATCAACATCTTTTATGAGACTTAGAAACTGGATTGACAAGCTATTGGGCACCTTTGTAGTGACTGTGATGGCCATACTGGTAATCGACGTGGTATGGCAGGTGGCCAGCCGTTACCTTTTTTCACAACCCAGCTCCTTCACCGACGAGCTGGCCGGCTTCCTGCTCATCTGGGTAGGCCTGGCCGGAGCCGCCTATGTAAAAGGCGCTAACGAACACCTGGCCATCGATCTTCTAATCACCAAAGTAAGTCCGCTGAACCGAAGCAGGTTACTGATCTTTATTAACATACTCATAGCTCTTTTCAGCCTTTTTGCTATGGTAGTGGGCGGTGCCTGGCTTGTTTACACCCGTTTTAAACTCAACCAGGTTTCGGCTTCACTCGAACTCCCCCTGGGAGTGGTATATATGATAGTGCCTGTAAGCGGCCTGCTCATCCTCTACTATGCCATCGACGATATCAAGCTCCTTGCAGGAGAAATAAAAACACTTAAAAACTAATACATCATGGAGATATTAGGAATTCTGGTACTTGTTGTTTCGTTTGTTTTTTTCCTGGCAATAGGTGTGCCCGTGGCCTTTAGCCTGGGATTGTCGGGATTGCTTACCATGCTGGTGAGCTTTGACGCACTCCCCGCCTTTGCCACCATGGCCCAACGAATGGCCACCAGCTTAGACAGCTTTTCCTTGCTGGCCATCCCCTTCTTTGTTCTGGCCGGTCAACTCATGAATCATGGCGGCATTGCCATGCGGCTCATCGACTTTGCCAAGACACTGGTGGGCCGTTTCCCCGGTGGACTTGCGTTTGTTAACATCACCGCCAACATGCTCTTTGGAGCCATCTCCGGGTCGGCAGCGGCTTCGGCCTCGGCCATCGGCAGCATCATGCATCCTAAGATGAAAGAGGAGGGTTATGACGAAAATTTCTCAGCGGCCATTAACATCACCTCTGCCACCACCGGCCTGGTAATTCCACCCAGTAACATTCTCATCATCTATTCTCTGGCAAGTGGAGGTGTTTCCATTGCAGCGCTGTTTCTGGCAGGATATGTTCCGGGTATTATCATGGGAGTTGCACTAATGTTGGTAGCCGGGGTTTATGCCTACCGAAAAAAATATCCCCTGGGAGCCAAAGTTACCTTAGGGCAGGGTTTCCGAAAATTTTTAGCAGCCATACCCAGTCTTATGATGCTGGTGATTGTGATTGGCGGCATCATTGCCGGCTATTTTACCGCTACCGAAGCCTCTGCCATCGCGGTGGTTTACTGTCTCATCCTGGCCTACATATATCAAGAAGTGAAAACCAGGGACCTGCCTTCCATCTTGCTTAAAACAGTGCGTACCACCTCCATTGTTTTGCTTCTGGTAGCAACCTCCATGGGCCTCTCATGGGTGATGTCGTTCGAGAACATTCCCCAAAATGTGAGTGCAGGATTGCTTACCATCTCCTCCAATCCTTTTGTGATTTTACTTATTATCAACATCTTATTACTGGCAGTAGGTATATTCATGGACATGACCCCCGCCGTACTCATCTTTACCCCCATATTTTTGCCGGTGGTAACGGCCCAATTGGGCATGGACCCGGTTCATTTTGGCATCATGATGGTGATGAACCTCTGCGTGGGGCTGGGCACGCCACCCGTGGGATCGGTGCTCTTTATAGGCTGCAGCGTAGCCGATTTAAAGATACAGGACGTGATAAAACCACTGCTGCCCTTTTTTGCGGCTATGATAGTGGTTCTTCTGCTGATAACCTATATTCCGGCTATTAGTTTATGGATTCCGCAGTTGTTTGGTTTTTAGGGGTTAGCGACCAATTAAATGACAAAAATCAGAATAAAAGATATTGCCCAACAAGCGGGTGTTTCCATTGGCACCGTTGACCGGGTGTTGCACAACCGCGGGGAGGTGGCGGCGCAAACCCGCGAAAAAATCCTGCGTATTGCCGATGAGATGCATTACCAGCCCAATCTTTTAGCCAGGGCCTTAACAGCCCGCAAGAGCTATTCGCTGGCAGTGCTTCTGCCCCGTGGAAGTGCAGACAACATCTATTGGCTGAAACACCCCGAGGGCATAAAAAAAGCCATTCAGGAGCTTCAACCCTTTCGGGTAGAGGTGCAATTCTTCTATTTTGAGCTTCACAACGAGTTCGACTTTTTAGCCCGCACCCGTGAGATTATGAAAGAGCGCCCCGACGGGGTGATCATGGCGCCCATCCTGAAAAAAGAATCGGCCGGTTTTTGCCAAAACCTCGATACGGCCGATATCCCATATATCTTTATCGACACGTTGATACAGGATACCAACCACCTCACTTTTATCGGGGAAGATGGCTGGCAGAGCGGACGGGTGGCTGCCAGCCTGATAGACTATGGGCTTCTCCCCCATAAGGACATCCTGATTGTAAACATCGCCAAGGACCTGGAAAATACCCAGCATCTTAACAGCCGGAACCAGGGTTTTCAGAGCTATTTTTTAGATACGGGTAAAAATAAAGGGTTGAAGATCAGCGTGGAAATACCTTCGGCCAACCGCGAAGAGGTAACCCAAAAGCTGGAGCCCATCTTCAATTCCCATCACAACATTGGAGGCATTTATGTGTCGAGTGCAAAAACCCATGTGATTGCCCGTTACCTTGAACAAGCAGGACATAAGGATATCGTTTTAGTCGGCCACGAGATGACCCGCAAGAATATCGATTATATGAAAAAGGGAATCATCCGCTTCCTCATTGGTCAAAGACCGGCCGAGCAAGCGGAAAAGGCCCTTAAAAAAATGTTCGACTACCTCTCCAACAATGCTGTACCGGAGAAGAAAGAGAACCAGCCTATTGATATTTTAAATACCGAGAATAGCATCTATTTTTAAGAAAATGAATAATTATGAAGCATTTAGGAAAATACTCGTTTGGTATTGGTGATCGTTTTGGACACCAGGCAGTGGCGCAACTCAAAGCCATTATTGACGCGTCGGGGCGCAGTGGCGTAACAATAACCCCTGTGTGGAACAAGTCGCACCGCGAGCATACCATCATTGGAAGCAGTCCCAACGAGACCAGAGAGAGGGCCGATGAAGCAGTAAAAATGCTCAAGTGGACACACCCCTTTTTCGTGGATGCCGACCATGTGAATCTGGATACTGTGGACCAATTTGTCAACCATTCCGATTTCTTCACCATAGATGTGGCCTCCTACATAGGCAAAGAGGGCCCCAGCGTTGAAAGTGATGCGTTTCTGACAAAAATGAAGCCATTCATTGGCCATCCATTCTCCATTCCCGGCATCGAAGAGCCTTTTCGTGTAAGCGGGGAGGCTGTCCGGAGGATGGTGTCACAATACCTCTACGCAGCTTCTATGGCGGGCCAAACCTATCAAAGAATAGCCAATGCCAAAGGAGCCGGGAATTTTATCACCGAAGTATCGATGGACGAAGTGCCGGAGCCCCAAACTCCTGTGGAGTTGTTCTTTATACTGGCCATGCTGGCACATTACAAAGTACCTGCACAGACCATCGCTCCCAAATTTACCGGCCGTTTCAACAAAGGGGTCGATTATGTGGGCGATGCTTTGGCGTTCGCGGCAGAATTTGAAGCCCATCTGTTGATGGTCGATTTTGCCATAAAACAGTTCGGGTTGCCCCGGGAACTTAAACTAAGCATCCACTCCGGCTCCGATAAATTTGCCATTTATCCGCACATTAAAGCCATCACGAAAAAATACGATAAAGGCTTTCACATTAAAACAGCCGGCACCACCTGGCTCGAAGAGATCATCGGGCTGGCTCTCTCCGGAGGAGAAGCACTGACTTTTGTAAAAGCCATCTACACACAGGCGCTTCAACAAATAGACGCGCTTTGTGCGCCCTATGCCGATGTAATCGACATAAATACCTCTCAACTGCCTGCTGCCGAAATCGTTGCAAGCTGGAGTTCGGGCGGGTTTGCATCAGCGCTTCAACACGAACCGGGCCATCCCGGCTTTAATACCAACATGCGCCAACTCATTCATGTAGCCTATAAACTGGCAGCCCGGGAAATTGAAACCTATAACCGGCTGCTGGAAACACATGCCTCCATTGTCAACCAGTGTGTTTACGACAATATTTACAGAAGGCACTTAGCCGGGCTGTTTGAAATAGGCTAATGGCAATTCTCATCTGGAAATAGCCTGAATTTGAACATTTTCAAAAAAAATTTCAAAAAAGGATACGTCCATCGCCCTTTTGGATTGTCATAGGTATAAATCCAATAAAAAATGTGCGCTATGGATACAAAAATGATCCGCCGTAATCTCTATAAAGTATTCAGAAAAACCGGCATACCTCGTGACCGCATCAGTGAGAGAGCCTCATTGGCAGAAGATTTATATATGGACGAACTGGATATGACCTGTTTCCTCTTTTATCTGGAGACACGTTTTAAGGTTGAAGTAAAGAATGATGAATTGCCCCGTCTGCGATCGGTAGCCTCTACCATAAACTATTTACAGCAACTCTACGCCTAAGTGGCTATAAGCACAGGTTATTGTTTGGTATTAAACACCTCGCGAATAGACTCATTGGGCCGGATGATGTTGTAATGCGACCAGAAATCGGGGTCGTAAGAATCGATCTCTTCGGATAAAATATAATTGGACTTAAATGAATCGGCCCACCTGAATTTTTGCCGGTTACCGGGGCGGGACTCCGTAACCAGCATCTCCGATACCGTATTAAAATCACTGCGCACCCTGCGTTCCTTGTCAACAATCTTCATACTCACTTCCCCCCTCACACTGTTCAACATCCAAATATCATTCACAGGCCGGTAATCGATGCTGTATTTAGCAAAGTACGGACGGGTCCGGAATCTGCGGGAGTCACGCCGTATGAGATAATCCCTGCTTTTGCGAATGGTATTTCGCGTCATCTGAAAGGTGGCCCCTGTCACGGCAAATGAGTTTTGTTCCACGCGTATTTCACCCTCGTAGAGCAATTCGCCCGTATCATTAAAAGGCTCAAAGCCAATTATGTAAACCATCCTGCCCTGCTCATAATCCACTCCGTTGAAGCTGTACTGATAGACCGACTGACCCTTTTCATCGGGCAAAAATCCTCCTGTTCTTATTATGTCAACCTGGCTAAACAGGTAGGGTCCGCCCTGCAGCTTAAAATTAATGACGTCCATATCTTCGGTTTCGCCTCCCTTGCGGCCTTTTACAAAACGCACCCGTTCTGGCTCCCAGTCCAACGAGTAAGGTGGTTTATATATCTCAATCACTGCCTCCGAAACATCCACATAACGCTTGTCCTGCTGAATAATTTCACGAAAAAAAGCCGTTAAGATGGTGGGTTCCGAAGCATAATTCTTATCCCGTAGCCGCACCACCTCTGCCATAATAAGAGAGGGTTTCACATATCTTACAAGTACCTCGGGCAGCTGAATAACCGTTTGATCGAGACCAATGGTGAGGGTGGTATCCCTGGGCGGAATAACCACCACCTTGCGAAGGTATCCCAGGCTGGAGAAGGTGAGGTTTCGCCCGGCAAACCGGAATGGCAGAAACAGATCGAAATCTCCCTCCATGTTGGTGGCCGTACCAATGGTTTCGCCCTCTACCCCAATATTAACCATGGCCAGGGGCTTATGGTCGTTAACATCGGTTACATTCCCTGAAATCCGAATAGATTCATCGGGCATGCGCGCCGGCTCCCGCGCTATTACCACCTGCCGCTCCAATTCATACAGCTGAACCTCATCATGGCTTATCACCGAGCGAAGCCAGTCGCCCAGTTTTACCGAATCGGCATGAACAGATAGAATTGAATCGGAAGAAATTAATGAAGCATCATAGGAGAAGGAGATGTTAAACCGCAAAGACAATGAATCGATGAGCTGCCCGAAGCCAATAGAATCGGCCTGGAATGAGAGGGGCCGGTCGAGCACCTCCTCCTGGGCAAAACCCCGGAACAGTGAAGTAAAAGATAAAAGGAATACAAACAGGTACTTCATATCAGTACTTTTAGTCTGGCTTTAATTCCCTCCCGGTTTGGCGCGAGCGTCTGGGTAGGGCTTCTCACGGGTCAGTACGATGGTGTCTCCTTCGCGCTCCATCTTCAAATTAAAGGTCATACGCACCACGTTAAGCACAAAGTCGAGTGAATTGTCGCTGAATTGTGCGGTGAGCTTTTCGGAGGCTATAGAGGAGTCGGGCACTTGAATATTTACATTATAAACACGCCCCAGAGTTTCAAACACCTTTTGGAGCGAAGTTTCATTAAACTGAATCTGCCGTGTGAGCCAGGCCAGATAATTGGCATCGCTTACCTCGTGCACATCCAGCGCACCCTTCGCCTGTTGAAAGAGAGCCATCTGACCGGCATGCAGCATCACTTTGTCGGGTGTGCCAGAGGAAGTCATTACCTCCACCTCCCCTTCTACCACGTACACCTCTTCCATATTAAGATGCGGATATGCACGCACATTGAATTCGGTGCCGGTTACCCGCATGGTAAGATGGCCTGTTTCCACTATAAAGGGCCAGTCGGCGTCGCCTTCGACCTTAAAGAAACCTTCGCCTCTGAGCTGCACTTTTCGCTCATATACATTAAAGGGTTGGGCGCAGGTAAATTTGGAGCCTACATTGAGAGTGACCATGCTGCCATCGCTCAGCACCACCTCTTCGGTCTCTGTATTTGAAACGATTAACGACGAAGAGGGTTGAACGGATGGCCTGGAAAACAACCAAACCAATCCGAGAGCGATAACCAGAACGGCGGCAACGGTCATCATCAGGGAACGCGATGGCATCAGAACCTTTCGGGCAGGCGTTTCTGAAACTGTTTCGTACTGCAACCGCTTCCAGGCATCACCGGTATTAATTTTCTCCAACAGAAGGGCTTCTCCCCCTTTCTTCCAGGCGGCTTCAATGGCCTCCCACTCCTGCCGGTTGGCATCACTTTGGGCCAGCCAGCTCTTCAACAGTCCACGGTCAATTTCATCCCCCTCCCCTGCCAGAATACGGGCTGCCATATCCCAATCTATTTGTCCTGTTTTATCGTTCATTTTGATATGTTTTAAATTCTTTATCTCCGGTTTTACGAAGGTACATTTCCCCTAATTGTGTTTTCGGCAAACAATTCCCTGAGGTATTTAAGCGCCTGCCCCATCTGCACCTCCACCGTTTTAGGCGAAATCCCCAGTTGCGCGGCAATCTCCCGATATTTTAAACCGTCGAACCGCCCCATTTTGAAAATTCTTTGCCGCTGGGGCGGCATCCTGTCAATGGCTCTGTTAATTTCGTCCAGCAACTCCTGGTCGGGCAGCTCTTCCCCCGGGTCATCATCGGGCAGTGGCAACTGCTCATCAATGGAAAGATGGTGCTTCTGCCGGCTTAAATAATTCATGCAACGGTTGCGAACGGCTACTTTCAAATAACTCTTCCACGATTCAACTTTAATTGTCTTTCGGCGCTCCCAAATGTTGATAAACAATACCTGTACAATATTTTCGGCCTCCATCTGATCGTGCAAAAACCGATTGGCAAAAACCACCAAAGGGCCATACCACGTACGAAACAAAGCCTCAAAAGCCTGTTCGTCTCCACGGGATAACCGCTTCAACAACTCCTTATCCGACAGTTTTGTGCTCATACCGGTAATGTTAACATACATTGGATGTGGGCCAACGTTTCATTTATAAGACACTCAAGATAGTAAAAACCCTTATTCTTTATAGAACAATTACTATTTTTGAACGGACAATCCACATCAATCACCTGTACAATGTCAAAAATAAAAGCCTGGCTCATCTCTTTCCGTCTGCGCACATTGCCTCTGGCCCTCTCCTGCATTCTTATGGGGTCGTTTATTTCGTTGAATTACAACAGTTTCAGTTGGCATATATTAATCTGGGCTTCGGTAACCACGCTCTTTCTTCAAATACTCTCCAATCTGGCCAACGATTATGGCGATGCGCTCTCGGGCGCCGACAACGATCAGCGTCTGGGCCCCCGGCGAATGATCCAGAGCGGCGCAATCACCCTGAGCGAGATGAAGCGTGCTGTCACTGTTTTTGCACTGCTGGCTCTCACATCGGGTCTCATATTAATCTTTGCCACATTCAGGGAGGCCCGCCTCATGTCATTCGTCTATCTGATTCTGGGACTGGCAGCCATTGGCGCCGCCATCCGATACACGGTGGGAAGCAGCCCCTACGGTTACCGCGGGTTGGGCGACCTTTACGTCTTCCTGTTTTTTGGCTTGCTGGGCGTGGGTGGTACTTTTTATCTTCATACCCAAATATGGCACTGGCCGGTGCTGCTTCCGGCCTCCGCCATCGGTCTGTTCAGTGCAGGGGTACTCAACCTCAACAACATACGCGACATTGAAAGCGACCGCAACAGCAACAAACAAACACTGGCCGTTTTGCTGGGACGGAAAAGAGCCGCCTGGTACCATCTGGGACTACTGGCAACAGGCTGGATGATGCTTTTAATCTGGCTTCTGCTTTACACAAATGACTGGGGCCCCTGGCTCGGGTTGTTATCTCTGCCCCTTTTTGGGCGAAGTATCCGGGCGGTCTTCTCGTCCATCCCCTCCACCCGGCTGGACCCCGAGTTGCGAAACCTTTCGGTAGGCACTTTGGTTACAGTAGTACTGTATGGAATTGGTTCATTTATCACAGGATAACTGCCTTAACAATATGCTAAAAGCTTCACTTAAACCCTACAACCTTATATTTAAAACCCCGGGCGGCACCTCCCGCGGAATTCTCACCCAAAAAACCGGCTGGTTCATCTCAATATGGGAAGAGTATCTGCCTCGATCACAAGGCATTGGCGAATGCTCCATACTCCCGGGTCTGAGCCCCGACGACAAGCCCGGACTGGAGGATAAACTAAAAGAGGTTATTGAAAACATCCACACGATAGCTTTCGACTTTCAACGCACCTTAACCCAATGGCCCGCCATCCGCTTTGCCATCGAAACCGCTCTCCTTGACCTGCAGACAGGTGGCCGGCGCATTCTCTTTCCCTCATCCTTTACGCGCGGTGAAGCAGGCATTCCCATCAATGGCCTCATCTGGATGGGAGACGCCGATACCATGGCCCGCCAGGTTGAGGAGAAACTTATGGCCGGCTTCCGCTGCCTGAAAATGAAGATAGGCGCCATCGATTTTGAGGAAGAGTACCGGCTGCTGAAAGAGCTGAGACAACGCTTTTCTGAACAGGAACTGGAGTTGCGCGTGGATGCCAACGGCGCTTTTTCACCGGCAGAAGCGCCCGCTCTGTTAGAAAGACTGGCTGCGTTAGATATCCACTCCATAGAGCAACCTGTAAAAGCGGGACAATGGGAAGCAATGGCTAAATTGTGTGAAAGTTCTCCTCTGCCCATAGCACTTGATGAAGAGCTGATTGGCATCAATGAGGTTTCGGAAAAAGCACGATTACTCGAAACCATCCAACCACAATACATCATACTGAAGCCCAGCCTCACCGGCGGTTTCTTCGCCTCCCGGCAGTGGATCGACCTGGCTCTTAAGCAAAAGACTGGTTGGTGGATTACCTCGGCTCTGGAGAGCAACATTGGCCTGAGCGCAATTGCCCAATGGACTTACACCCTCGATAACCCCATGCCACAGGGATTGGGCACGGGTGAGTTGTTTACCAATAATGCGGATGCTTCGTTAAATATCCGTCACGGAGCCCTGTGGTTTAAGTAATTTCAATTTTACAACTCATCTTCTATGCCAACAGTATTTCTGCCGGTATTTTTAGTCCCTTGTGCAACGATTTTACCATCTTAAGCGTCAAGCCCCTTTTTCGATTAAGTATCTCACTAACTCTACTCTGGCTCCCCAGATACTTAACCATATCTGCCCTGGTCATTCCCAATTGCTCCATCCTGAATTTAATGGCATCTATGGGGTCAGGAGGAGCAATTGGATAATGCTTCATCTCATACGCCTCAACTAATGTTATCAATAAATCGAGCTCGTCACCTTCGGACGAATCCCTTTTGGCTCCCCACAATGCTTCTACCCGGCGGATAGAATTCATATAATCCTTCTCTGTTTTTATCGGTTTTATATTCATAATCAAATGGTTTTTACATCAATATGGTCATATTCATCATGCGTTCCAATAAATCTTATAAAAATCACCTGAAACTCATAATCAATTGACACTACTAATCTGTAAGCATTGCCTTTAATATTAAAAACAACCCTGCCTCCTCCAACAATACCGGCATTTTTAAACTGCTTTTTAAGCTCATTTGAGTTTTTCCAATCAGCTGCTTTTGCGTCATGATACCATGCACGCAGCGAAACTTCAGAATCTGCATACTTTTGCTTTTCATAAAACTCCCTTAATGCCCTGAATGCAATTACCCTCATCCTACAAATCTACAAAAATTCAATCATTTCCCAAAATGGGATATTTATTTTTATTGTGATGAATCCTTTTTTGAGTAATTTTCGGGACAAAGTAGATTTTATCTTATGCAAAATTTTAAAAAATACCAACAACTCACCATTTCAGGACAGCACTATGCAACTCCCGGGCTGCAAACTCTTATTTCAGATAAATTGGCACAAAAAAATCTGCCGGACTGGGAAATAAAACTATACAGCTTCCTGCTTGAATGGCTGAACGATGAAGATTTTGTAACCATCCACACCTCCGGGTCAACGGGTACCCCCAAGCCTATCATTGCGAAAAAAGATGCCATGCTGCAGTCGGCCTTTCAAACTCTCGAATTTTTCAAACTCGGAGAGGGTCAGTCGGCACTGCTTTGCCTGCCATGTAACTACATTGCAGGCAAGATGATGGTAGTGAGAGCGCTGGCAGGGGGCTTAAATCTAATTCCTGTTCCTGTTACGGGTCACCCGCTGGAGACGATTAACGCACCCGTTGACTTTGCAGCCATGACACCGCTCCAGATGAGCAACGAGTTGAATGCCCAACCCTCCGGACTGCAATGGCTTAGAAAAGTAATACTGGGAGGTGCACCCGTAAGCCGCGAACTACAACAAAAACTCAATAATTATAACTTTAAAGCCTGGGAGACCTATGGCATGACAGAGACCCTCTCCCACATTGCCCTTAAACCCTTAAACGGAGCAGAAGCCACCCGGTGGTTTACACCTCTGCCCGGGGTGATTCTTTCTGCCGATCACAGAGGATGCCTGACAATTGAGGCAAAAGGTGTTACGCCCGGCCCCGTCATTACCAACGACCTGGTGGAACTCCGGGCAGATGGCCGGTTCAGGATAAAAGGAAGGATAGACCATGTGATCAACTCCGGTGGCGTAAAAATATGCCCCGAGGAGGTGGAACAGCAAATTGCCCGGCTCCTGCCCCATCCATTCGCCATTGTGCCTGCAAAACATCATACCCTGGGGCAGCAGCCGGTATTGATTACCGAACAGCCGGTTGCCAACCCCAAAGAGTTGATTGCACAAATGAAAAACCTGCTGCCACCCTACCATGCACCCCGCAAAATAGTTGTGATTAATCCCCTGCCGCGCACCCAAAGCGGGAAGATAAAACGAACCCTGTTGCCATAAAAATCACAGCATATCTCCTCATTTAGCGATGATTTTGGTACCTTTGCAGGTCAATTTTTTTATAAAAATGGAAACTAACAAAAGTCAGGCCATCCATTCCATCATCATAAAAGGAGCACGGGTACACAATCTGAAAAACATCGATCTGGATATCCCCCACAATCAATTTGTGGTGATTACCGGTGTTTCGGGCTCGGGGAAAAGCTCACTGGCCTTCGACACGCTCTACGCCGAAGGTCAGCGCCGCTACGTGGAGAGTTTGAGCTCCTATGCCCGCCAGTTTTTGGGACGCATCGACAAGCCGGAGGTGGATTACATCAAAGGCATTCCACCGGCCATCGCCATCGAACAAAAGGTGAACACCCGGAATCCGCGCTCCACGGTAGGCACTTCCACCGAAATATACGATTACATTAAGTTGTTGTACGCCCGAACGGGTAAAACCTTCTCCCCTGTTTCGGGAGAAGAGGTAAAACGTAACCACGTGGGAGATGTGGTGGATTTTGTGAACAGCCATCCCACGGACACCCGGGTCGCCGTTTTAGCCCCCATCATCACAGCGGCTGATCGCACCTGTGCCGAACATCTCAACATCCTGGCACAACAGGGCTTTAGCCGGGCAGAGTCGGAGGGAGAGTTCACCCGCATCGAGGAGCTGCTCAACAACCCCGGCAAGCTGGAAGAGTGCACGGAACTCAATCTGGTAATAGACCGGGTGACTGTCAACCCGCAAAGCGAGGACAACCAGTCGCGGCTGGCCGACTCCATACAGACGGCTTTCTATGAAGGTAAAGGCGAGTGTCTGATAAAGGTTTTTAACGGCGAGGGTCCGCGTACCTATAGCTTTTCCAATCGTTTTGAAGCCGACGGCATCATCTTTGAAGAGCCCACCGAACACATGTTCTCCTTCAACAATCCGCTGGGCGCATGTCCCCGTTGCGAGGGTTTTGGCAATGTAATTGGCATCGATGAGGACCTGGTTATTCCCAATAAAAACCTCTCCATCTTCGATGATGCTATTGCCTGCTGGCGGGGGGAGGTAATGGGGGAATGGAAAAAACACCTCGTGCGCAATTCGTATAAATTCGATTTCCCCATACACAAACCCTACTTTGAGCTCACGCCTTCGGAGCGGCGCCTGCTTTGGACCGGCAACAGCCATTTTAAAGGATTGGATACCTTTTTCCGCTATTTGGAATCCAAGCAATACAAGATTCAATACCGTGTGATGCTGGCACGATACCGTGGAAAAACCATTTGTCCCGATTGCGAAGGTACCCGCCTGAAAAAAGAGGCCATGTATGTGAAGGTGGCGGGTAAAAGTATCCACGAGCTGGTACAAATGCCCGTATCAGAGCTTTCTAATTTCTTTAATACCATCTCTTTACCGGCTCATGATTTAAAGGTGGGCAAGCGGCTGCTGACGGAGATCAATGCCCGGTTGAAATTTCTCAACAACGTGGGCCTGGGTTATCTCACACTCAACCGTCTCTCCTCCACCCTGTCGGGCGGTGAAAGCCAGCGCATTAACCTGGCCACCTCCCTGGGCAGCAGCCTGGTGGGCTCTCTCTACATTTTGGATGAACCCAGCATCGGGCTTCATCCGCGCGACACCCACCTGTTGATAGATGTTCTGCGAAATCTGCAACAATTGGGAAACACCGTGGTTGTGGTCGAACACGACGAAGAGATCATCAGGGCCTGCGACCAGATTATCGACATAGGCCCGGGGGCCGGACAACATGGAGGCGAAGTGGTCTTTAAGGGCGATTTCAGGACTTTAACAGCCAGCCCGGAAAGTCTTACCACACAATATTTGAATGGAACCCGGAAAATCGAAGTCCCCGCCTCCCGCCGCAGCTTCAACCATGCCCTCGAAATAGTGGGAGCCAGAGAGAACAACCTAAAAAACCTTACCGTAAAGATACCCCTTAATGTAATAAACGTGATCACCGGCGTCAGCGGATCGGGCAAATCATCGCTGGTTAAAAAAGTGCTCTACCCGGCATTGAAAAAAATAAAAGGAGGCTACGCGGATAAAACAGGTTCCTTTGATCTTTTACGTGGAGATTTGGAATACATCTCAGAGGTTGAGTTCATCGACCAAAACCCCATAGGTAAGTCGTCACGCTCCAACCCTGCCACCTACCTGAAGGCCTATGATGAGATCAGAAAACTGATGGCCGCACAGAAACTGTCTCAAATCAATGGCTTTAAACCGTCGCACTTCTCCTTTAACATCGATGGCGGCCGGTGCGACGAGTGCCAGGGCGAAGGCACCCTAAAGATAGAGATGCAATTTATGGCCGACATTGTACTTACCTGTGAGAGTTGCCAGGGAAAGCGCTTTAAACCCGAAATATTAGAGGTAACCTATCGCGGCAAAACCATCCACGACATACTGGAAATGACTGTTAACCAAAGTATTGAATTTTTCCGTGGGACCAATGGCACTACCGAAAAACGCATCGTGAACCGTCTTCAGCCTCTGTCCGATGTGGGTTTGGGATACGTGTGTCTGGGGCAGTCATCGAGCACCCTCAGCGGGGGTGAGAGTCAGCGGGTTAAGCTGGCGTCGTTTCTGGCACTTGAAAAAAGCGAGCCTACACTCTTCATCTTCGATGAACCCACCACCGGGCTCCATTTTCACGACATACAAAAACTCCTCAAAGCCTTTAACGCGCTCATTGATAAGGGCCACTCGCTACTGATTGTTGAACACAACATGGAAGTAATAAAATCGGCCGACTGGATCATCGACCTGGGGCCCGAAGGCGGTGAGGATGGCGGCCACATCGTGTTTGCCGGAACACCCGAAGCGCTGGTGAAGGCGGAAGGGGGATATACGAGTCAATTTTTGGGGAAACATATTGGGGGCCTCCTCGGGAGGGATGGGGGAGCTCTTATTCCTTAACCCCAAACAAAATGGCCACGCACCCCCCTGTATTTGTTTCGGCATCGTCGTTTTCGAGCACTTTTATCTTGACCACCAGCTTCTGAGTGGTTTGCATATAGAAGTCCCACTTTTGAGAGAAATTGTGATGCGCGTTATCAAAGAGAACCATCTTGTGCATATCCGTCACGGTGATACGAATTTGGGGCAAAGTGTTTACACCTGCTACCACCAAACGGTATTCTACCCCCTCAAAAAAAGTCTTGTAAAGCTCCGCCGATTCTCCTTCGCCCAATATGGTGGCACTGTAGTTGCCATCGTGTACAAAGTCTCCTAACAGTGGCCTGGCTATATTTTTAGCAAAACCAATGCACTGTGCATGACCCTGCATGGAAGATAACAGCAAAAAAAACAGTACAAAAAGAGAGCAGATGCCTGCTGAATGTTGAGTCATTGGCAGGGTTCGGCAGGTGAAGACAGATGTCTTCGCAGTGGTTGAAGGGTTGTTTAAGGGCATATATTTAAGAGACAAAATCGGTACGAAGTTCCTCCACCTTTTCGCACAAATCTTTAAAAACGGCAGGTTCCATATAGGTCTCGCTTTGGGCTTTAATGGTTGTCACCCGGCGCTCCACATCGGTTGTGGCTTCTACATCGGAGGTATTTACTATTTTTATGTCATCAAAGATGACCCGCAGTTGTTTAAACTTATCGATAAGCTGACTGATGTGCGGGTCCTGGTCGTATGACTCCATCATATTGAGCAACGTATAGAGCGACAACTTTTGATAAATAATCCGGTCGATGAGCCTCTGATTGTTCTCCATATTATCGCGCGAAAGCTGGGTGGCCAGATAAAGGCCTTCAATCCAGCCCCCGGCCAGCACCATAAGTGAAATGGAGACCCGGTTATTCTCGGAGAGATAGGCATTGGAGTTCATAAAAGTCTCCGAGATAATGTCCATCACGGCATCCCGGTTGTTCATATTCTCTTCCAGTTTACGGATGGTAGTCTCATCAATAGAGCCCATTATGCCCAGATTTTCGGCCAGTTTCTTGGCGTTCCCCATATATTCAATGGTCGTTTGTGTTTGGTCGAACAAGCTGGAATAACTCAAATCGGCACTGTAAACTCCCAGATTAAGTGCCATCTTAAGATTGGTATTGTACCGGGAGATGCTCTCAATGGGATTTAATATAGAACGATCGAACCTTGCTCCGGAGCGTTTTATAAGCATAGCTGTTTCGAGAGGAGAAGGCAGGGAGTAAAAAATCAGTTTTGACTTATTGAAATCCTCCATCAACTGCTCATTTAGGGGCACAGACTCTATAATCCCGAGTTCCGACATTTCTGAATCCGATTGCCGGTTGCATGAATTACACGAATTAAATGAAACCAGGGAAAAAAGGCCAAAAATGAACAGAAACAGGTAAGTGTAAATATCTTTCATACTATCAGGTTTACTATTTTCAAAATATGAGGGCTGAAATTACAATTTTTATTATAATAAAACCCTGCCCATGTTCTCCTTATACGAGAATAATTTAAAAAGTTCCTTTATTTTGTCCGGTAAGAAACAATTCCGGGAAACCAAAGCAAAAACCGACCCTTAGGATCAATCGAAATTTGAAAAATACTTCATAAACTGGGCACGCTCGTACAGCATGGGGTCTTTAATCCTGCTGTAGCTCATTTTGCCTCTAAAATCATCAATGGTTTTATATTTTTTATCCTTCATCCACTGTCCCAACTGTTCGATCATGCGGGTAACTACCACCGGGCCGTTTTTATAAATGGCCGAGCACACCTGCACGGCTTTAGCCCCTGCCAGTAACTGCTTGATAAGTGCCGTTCCGTCATGCACGCCTGTTGAGGCAGCCACATCGATATTATGAATTTTTGAACTTACCAAAGATACCCAGCGCAGCGAACGCCGGATATCGGCAGGAGAACTGAATACTTCGGCTGCGGTGAGATGCATCTTGTAAATATCGATATCGGGCTCATAAAACCGGTTGAAAAGCACAACTCCCTTTGCTCCCGATACCGAAAGTTTATTCACCACGCTTAACAGATTGGAGAAATACATCCCCAGCTTCATGGAAACCGGGATGGAAACCACCTGACTCACCATTTCGGCCACCCGGTAATAGGCCTGTTCATATTCCGCCGCATCGCTGTTTTTATCGGTATTCACAATAAAAATATTGAGCTCAATGGCATCGGCACCCGCCTCCTCAATGTTTTGGGCAAAGTTGACCCACTCATCGGCCGAATAACAGTTTATGCTGGCAATTACCGGGATATCAACGGCTGCTTTGGCTTCGCTAATCAGAGTAAGATATTCAGACACTGAATTGTGGCGCGAATATTCGCGCATATAATCCTCTGCTTCGGGATAGTGAAATCCATGCCCGGTATGTATGGAATGACTTATCTCCTGATTGATCTGCTCTTCGAAGAGCGATTTTAGAACCACTGCCCCGGCGCCTGCATCGCGCAACTTTTTAATCTTCTCCACGCTGTTGGTGAGGCCCGAGCTGCTTACTATCAGCGGATTTTTAAGCTTTAGTCCTAAATAAGTTGTTTCGAGATTTGCCATATGATTTTATTTAGTTAGATAGTCGTAATGAAATCTGCAACTGTAAATTAAAACATCGTGGTTTTCAACCTGATATACTAATCTGTGTTCCCGGATGATACGTCTTGACCAAAAACCTGCTAAATCGTACTTTAAAGATTCCGGCTTTCCTTTTCCCACAAATGGTGTACGCTGTATATCCTTTATAAACTCATTTATCTTTTTAAGAACTTTCTTATCTTCCCTTCGCCAACTGATGTAATCTTCCCAAGAATTCTTTGTAAAGATTATTCTCATTACTCTTCAATTAAATCTTGCGATATGCCCCGGCCTTGTTTCATCTGTTTTATGGATTCGTAGAGCCGATCGGCGTTAGCCTTAGAACTCAGAAGATGAACCGTCTCCATCAACGAGTTGTATTCATCCACAGAAATCATTACGGCTCCTCTCCCGGCCCCCCTTTTGATAATCAGGGTTTCATTTTCATTTTCAACACTATCCAAAAAGTGTTTCAATTGGGTTCGGAATTCTGTGTAATTTGCAGCAATCATATCTTCGGTTGTTAAGTTACTCTTCAAGTACGAATATAAGTACTTAATTGACTTTTGCCAACTTTATCCGAATTTAAAGTTCGTAATGTCTTTCCCCGAAAATAGCGCTGCCTATCCGCACCATGTTACTGCCCTGTGCAATGGCGAGGTGATAATCGCCCGACATGCCCATGCTCAGGGTATCGAACCCGGTATCGTGGCTAAAAAATTGCGCCTTTATCTCATCAAAGAGCCGCTTCAATCCCGCGAATTCCGCTGCCACCTGCTCTTCATCGTCGGTGAAGGTAGCCATTCCCATAAGGCCCCTGATGCGCACATTTTCCAAAGAGCGGTACGCCTCACTCCCTAAAAGTTCCGGCACCTCACCGGGTGCAAGCCCAAACTTTGAGTCCTCATATGCAATATGTACCTGCAACAGGCAGGAGATAATGCGTTCACATTTAGCACCCTCTTTGTTTATGGCCCGCAACAGCTTAAGAGTATCCACGCCATGAATAAGCGACACAAAAGGGGCGATGAATTTCACCTTGTTGCGCTGCAGATGACCAATCATGTGCCACTCAATGTCGCGGGGAAGCACCTCCGCCTTCTCCACCAACTCCTGCACTTTATTCTCTCCAAAAACCCGCTGCCCCTGATTGTAGGCTTCCAATATCACTTCGGGAGCATGGGTTTTAGTCACCGCCACCAAAGTTATCCCGGAAGGCAATTCCTGGCGTAGTTTATTAAGATTTTCTGAAACAGAGATGTTCATTGGGATTGAATAGATGTTTGAAGGGATTAGGGATTAGTCCCGATAGCTATCGGGAAAGGATTACTGCCGTCTATTGTCTGAAGCAATCGCATTTATATTTCATGAATCACCAATCCCGATCGCAATTTAGGCTCAAACCAGGTGGTTTTGGGCGGCATAATATTACCGGTATCGGCAATGGTGATGAGCTGCTGCATGGATACCGGGTAAAGGGCAAAGGCCGCTTTCATCTCACCCGAATCAACCCGCCGCTTAAGTTCTCCCAGGCCCCGTATGCCACCCACAAAGTCGATGCGGGTAGAGGTACGCAAATCCTTGATATCGAGAATCTCATCCAACACATATTGCGACAGGATGGTCACATCGAGTACGCCAATGGGGTCGTCGTCGTTGTAGGTGTGCCCTTTAGCTCTGAGCCGGTACCACTTATCCCCCATGTACAGGCTGAATTCGTGTAAGCGTTGAGGCTTGTAAATCTCCGCTCCCATCCCGGTCACTTCAAAGGCATCTTTCAACCGTTCAATAAATTGGGAGGGGGCCAATCCGTTCAAATCTTTCACCACCCGGTTATAGTCGATTATCTTCAATTGATCGTCGGGAAAATGCACCGCCATAAAAAAGTTATAGGCTTCATCGCCCCGGTGATTGGGATTGGCTTTTTTCCGTTCCAGCCCCACCCGAGCGGCGGCTGCGGTGCGGTGGTGCCCGTCGGCCACATAGGTAAATGGCACCTCGGTGGTAAAGAGCGATTCCAGGTTGCGGTTGATCTCAGCATCTTTTATCACCCAAAAATGGTGTCCAAAGCCATCTTCGGCCACAAAATCGTACACCGGCTCCTGATTTTTCACTATCTTTTCAACAATGGCATCAATGGCCGGCACCGCTTTATAACTAAAAAATACCGGCTCAATATTGGCATTGTTGGTGCGGATGTTAATCATGCGATCCTCTTCTTTGTCGGGGCGCGTGAGCTCATGCTTCCTGATGATACCCTGCTCATAATCGGAGCAGGCCGCACAACCCACAATTCCATACTGGGTGCGGTTGTTCATGGTTTGGGCATAGATGTAAAAGTGCGGTTCCTCATCGGGAATCAGCCATCTCTTGTCCTTGAAAAGTTTAAAATTTTCGGCAGACTTTTGATACACAGCCGGGGAGTGAATATCCACACCGGGCTCACAATCAATCTCTGCTTTGGTGATGCGAAGCAGCGAAAATTCTTTGCCCTTTGCCATCTGAGCAGCCTCTTCGCTGTTCATCACATCGTAGGGCAGGCAGGAAAGGCC
>JACDJB010001309.1_pt1 | contig 20519 bp, 13 predicted proteins | sample 7454121 | NCBI WGS metagenome assembly JACDJB01 (sample SAMN14253290, study PRJNA609438) | sludge metagenome | isolation source: sludge after 25d culture with pyrite | collected 2018-12-20
CGTGGTGCTGGAGCCGGCGGCACCCACGACGGCGGCGGCTGCGATGCGCCAGGGGGTGGACATCAGTACTGTCGTCAATTGGCACCTGTTCGGTGCACCCGGCGAGACCGGTGCACCCACGGGCCCCGTGCCCATCGACGCACCGGAAACCCGGCTCAATCTGGTCCTGCGCGGCGTGTTATCCTCCGGCGATTCTAAGAGCGCCTACGCCATCATTGCCGAACCCAATGGAAAGGAAAACTTTTTCCGGATCGGATCGGCCCTGCCCGGTGGAGCCGAGTTGGTCGAGATCCATCCCGATCGCATCATATTGAAGCGTGCCGGGCAGCACGAGACCCTGCGTCTGCCGCGAGACGGGCTGGAGGGCGGGGCGCCGACGCGCGCCCGGTCGCCTGGGTCCGCAGCAACCGCGTCCTCCGGTCCGGCCGACACGGCCGGGGAACTGCTGGCCGACTACCGCCAGCGCATGGCCGAAAATCCGCAGTCGCTGCTGGATCTGGCCCGGCCGGTGGCGTACAACGATGCGAACGGCTTCGCGGGATTCCGGCTGTTTCCGGGCAACAATCCCGCGTTGTTCGGGCAGCTGGGCCTGCGGCCGGGCGATCTGGTCAAGGCCGTGAACGGTATCGTGTTGGACAGTGCCGTGCGCGGGGTGGAGGCGATGCAGAGCCTGGCCGAGGCCAGGCAGCTGAATCTGCGTATCGAGCGCGCCGGTCAGGAGATCGATCTGTCGGTCGATATCCCGTGAGTTGCGCCGCCGGTCGGTTGTGGAGCGAAGCCGCGACCGCCGACGCACGCATAACAACAACAGGCCCTAGAGTATGGATTCTATGAAGGCGGCAGGCATGGCGGGTGCGAAGGGCTCAGTGCGGGCGGCGCTGGTGTTGATGCTGGCGCTGGCATGGCAGACGGCCTTCTCGACCAGCGTCACCCTCAACCTCAAGGATGCCGACATCAATGCCCTGATCGGCACTGTCGCCGAGGTCACCGGAACCAACTTCATCGTCGACCCGCGCGTCAAGGGCAAGGTCACGGTGGTATCCGCCAAGCCGATGGAGTCCGACGAGATCTACCAGGTCTTTCTGTCCATTCTGAAGGTACATGGCTATGCCGCGGTCCCCAGCGGCTCCGTGGTCAAGATCGTGCCCGACGTCAACGCCAAGTCCGAGGGTGTGCCGGTCGCGACCGGTCAGACGCCGGGGCGCGGCGACGAGGTGGTCACCCGCGTCATCGCGGTCAACAACGTCTCCGCCGCCCAGCTGGTGCCCATCCTGCGCCCGCTGGTTCCCCAGCAGGGGCATATGGCCGCCTACCCGGGCACTAATCTGCTGATCATCTCCGACCATGCCGAGAACATCGAGCGCCTGGTCGAGATCGTGCGGCGCATGGATCAGCAGAGCGACAGCGAAATCGAGGTCATGCCGCTGCAGCACGCCTCGGCCGTCGAGGTGGTGCGTATCATCACCGCCCTGGACCGACCGCAGCCGGGCCAGCCGCAGGGGGCGGCCGGCGGTGGCCCGACAGTGATCGCCGACGAGCGCACCAACAGCGTGCTGATCGGCGGCGACAAATCCGACCGCCTGCGCCTGCGCATGGTCATCTCGCACCTGGACACGCCCCTCGACCGGGGCGGCAACACCCACGTCATCTATCTCAAGTACGCCAAGGCGGAGGATCTGGTACAGACCCTGACCGGCGTCAGCGCCAGCATTGCCGAGGAGAAGAAGGGTGAGCCGCCCGCAGGCCAGGGCGCCGTTACCATCCAGGCCGACGAGAACACCAACGCGCTGGTCATCAACGCGCCGCCGGATGTATTCCGTTCGCTGGCGGCCGTGGTCCGCCAACTGGACATCCGCCGCGCCCAGGTGCACGTCGAGGCGGTGATTGCCGAGATCTCCTCCGACAAGGCGGTCGAGCTCGGCATCCAGTGGCGTGCGACCACCGATCTCTCCAACAATGGCATCCTCGGCGGTACCAACTTCGGTGGCACCGGTACGTCGATCAATGCCGCGGCGACGAATCCGCTGGCCACCGGCGACGGCCTGAGTCTGGGTTATTTCGAGGGCACCTCGACCATCTTCGGTACGGAGTTCCTCAACCTGGGGGCGCTGGTGCGGGCGTTGGCCTCGGACTCTGCGAGCAATATCCTTTCCACGCCGAACCTGGTGACGCTGGACAATCAGGAAGCCGAGATCATCGTCGCCCAGAACGTGCCCTTCATCACCGGTTCCTACTCCAGTACCGGCGCCGCCGAAGGGGCGTCCAATCCGTTCCAGACCATTCAGCGCGAGGACGTCGGTCTGACACTCAAGGTCAAGCCGCAGATCAACGAGGGCGATGCCATCCAACTCGAGATCGAGCAGGAGATCTCGAGTGTCGGCAACAAGGCGGATGCCGTCGACATCGTGACCAACAAGCGTTCCATCAAGACCACGGTGCTGGTCGAGGACCGGCAGATGATCGTACTTGGTGGTCTGCTGGACGACACGCTGAGCGAGAACGTACAGAAGGTGCCGCTGCTCGGTGACCTGCCGGTGGTCGGCAATCTGTTCAAGTCACGCAAATCGACCAAGACCAAACGCAACCTGATGGTATTCCTGCAGCCGTCCATCCTGCGGGATGCGGCCTACTACACCTCGACCAGCGCGGCCAAGTACAACTACATCCGCGCCCGCCAGATGCAGCTGCGCGAGACCGGCGTCAATCTGCTGCCGAACGACGCGGCACCGGTACTGCCGGAATACCCGCGGCCGGGGGTGTCGGAAGGCCCTGAGGTCAAACCCTATCTGGATCAGGACACGCCGGCTCCGGCGTCGCCCGGGGCGTCCACCCCAACGCCATGAGTGACTCCGCGCTGAGCGCAATCCTGGAGGAGCCGGTGGCAGCCACCCCCGCCGCCCCCGGCCGGCCGAGCTTCGCCTTCGCCAAGCGCCACGGTGTGCTGGTCAGCGGGGAGCGCGACGGCAGCGTGATCGTGCGCCATCGCCCCGATGTCAGTCTGGCCGCACTCGCTGAGTTGCGGCGCTTCCTCGGCCGGTCCCTGGTCCTGGAGGTTGTCCCGGCGGAGCGTTTCAACAGCCTGTTGACCGACGCCTACGAGACCGAGACCAGCCAGACCATGCTGATGATGGAGGACCTGGGTGAGGACACCGACCTGTTCCGCATCGCCCAGCAACTCTCCGAGCCCGAAGACCTGCTGGACTCGGAAGACGATGCGCCCATCATCCGTCTGATCAACGCGCTGTTCACCGAGGCCATCAAGGAAAACGCCTCGGACATCCACATCGAGACCTTCGAGAGCCGCTTGGTGGTGCGGTTCCGCGTCGATGGCGTGCTACGCGAGGTGTTGCAGCCGCAGCGTGGGATCGCGCCCCTGATCGTGTCGCGCATCAAGGTCATGTCCAAGCTCGACATCGCCGAGAAGCGCCTGCCGCAGGACGGCCGCATTTCGCTGCGCGTCGCCGGTCGTGCAGTGGACGTACGCGTCTCGACCCTGCCCTCCGGGCACGGCGAGCGGGTGGTGCTGCGCCTGCTCGACAAGCAGGCCGGGCGCCTCGACCTGGAGCATCTGGGCATGGCGCACGAGGCGCGGCTGACCATGGATCGGCTGATCCACCGGCCGCATGGCATCATTCTGGTCACCGGTCCGACCGGCTCCGGCAAGACCACTACCCTGTACGCGGCACTGACCCGGCTCAACGATCGCAGTCGCAACATCCTCACCGTCGAGGACCCGATCGAGTACTACCTCGACGGCATCGGTCAGACCCAGGTCAACACCAAGGTCGACATGACCTTCGCACGCGGCCTGCGCGCCATCCTGCGCCAGGATCCGGACGTGGTGATGGTCGGTGAGATCCGCGACCTGGAGACCGCCGAGATCGCCGTGCAGGCGAGTCTCACCGGCCACCTGGTGCTGTCGACACTGCATACCAACAGCGCGGTCGGCGCCATGACCCGTCTGCGCGACATGGGCGTCGAGCCCTTCCTGCTGTCGTCGAGCGTGATCGGCGTGCTGGCGCAGCGCCTGGTACGGGTGTTGTGCCCGCAGTGCAAGCAGCCCTACACCGCCAGCGCCGGTGACTGTGCCATTCTGGATCTGCCAGCCGACAATCCGCCGACGCTCTACCGGGCGGTCGGCTGCGCGGCCTGCAGCAACCTCGGCTATCACGGCCGTACCGGCATCTACGAACTGATCGAGATCGACGACCCGCTGGCCAGCATGATCCACGCCGGCGCCAACGAACCGGAGATGGAGCATTACGCCCGTACCCACTCGCCCAGCATCCGTCAGGACGGCCGCCGCCGCATCCTCGAAGGTAAGACGACGCTGGAAGAGGTGTTGCGGGTGACGCGTGAGGATTAGATGCAAGAGACAAGAGACAAGATGCAAGTAAATGCGCAATACCGTGTCAAAGGCTTTACTTGTCTCTTGTCTCTTGTCTCTTGCATCTGCATGTAAATGCCTGCATTCGAATTCATCGCACTGGACAGCGCCGGTCGCCAGCACAAGGGTGTGCTGGAGGGCGACAGTCCGCGTCAGGTGCGCCAGCAGTTGCGCGAGCGGCAGTGGACGCCGCTGTCGGTGCAGGAGGTGGCGGCGCGCGAGGCCAGGGCGGCGCGCGGCTTCAGCCTGCGGCGCGGCGTGGCGGCCGGCGATCTGGCGCTGTTGACACGGCAGCTGGCGACGCTGGTCCGCTCGGGCCTGCCGCTGGAGGAGGCGGTGCGCGCAGTCTCGCAGCAGACCGAGAAGGCGCGCCTCAAGAGCATGCTGCTGGGTGTGCGCGCCCGGATCATGGAAGGCCACACGCTGGCCGCCGGTCTGGCGGAATTCCCGCACGTGTTCCCCGAGTTGTACCGTGCCACTGTCGGCGCCGGCGAGCAGTCCGGTCACCTGGATGTCGTGCTGGAGCGCCTGGCCGACTACACCGAGAGCCGCCAGCAGCTCGGCCAGAAGATCCAGCTGGCGCTGTTCTACCCCGCCATACTCACGCTACTGGCCATCTCGGTGGTGGTACTGCTGCTCACCTACGTCGTCCCGCAGGTGGTGCAGGTATTCGAGAATATCGGCCAGCAGCTGCCGTTGCTCACCCGTGGGTTGATCGCGGTCAGCGATTTCCTGCGCGCGTATGGCCTGGCCCTGCTGGTGCTGCTCGGCGTCGCCGCTGGCGTGCTGGCCTGGATGCTGCGCAAGCCCGGGCCGCGCCGGCAGTGGCACCGTCTGCTGTTGCGCATGCCGCTGGTCGCACGCCTGGTCCGTGGCCTGAACACGGCACGCTTCGCGCGCACCTTCAGTATCCTGCTGGCCTCGGGCGTGCCGGTGCTGGACGCCCTGCGCATCGGTGCGGAGGTGATCGGCAATATGCCCATGCGCGAGGCCGTGGAGGACGCGGCCCGCAAAGTGCGTGAGGGCGCCAGCATCTATTCGGCCCTGGACAAGAGCCACTATTTTCCCCCACTGACCCTGCATCTGATCGCCAGCGGCGAGGCCTCCGGCAACCTCGAAGACATGCTCGAGCGCGCCGCCACCAGTCAGGAGCGGGAGATCGAGGTACTGGTCGCGACGCTGCTCGGCCTGTTCGAGCCGCTGTTGATCGTATTGATGGGTGGCCTGGTCCTCATCATCGTACTCGCCATCCTGCTGCCCATCTTCGACCTCAATCAGCTGGTCAGATAGCGTCGGACCGGCCGAGTACCGTCGTCCGGGGTACGGGAAATCCTTTTTTGCCCGTGCATTCCGCCTCTTCTATGGCTGGATTCTGCCTTGATGCCGGTGCCCCTCGAGGAGGGGGAATAAACCCTCGCGTGCCGCCGTCTTCCCGCTATGACAACGGGGAGACTGTTGCCCATGAACATCGTCTGCCGTATCTGTCGCGCATGGATCTTGCGTCAGCGGATCGAGTCCCACCGGTCGCAGCTCGAACGGGTCGCCTTCGCCTGGGGGCATGACGCCGTACTCGCCCGCCACCTCGCCGCGAGTGCCGGGCGTATGGCGGCGCACGACCTCTCCCTGTTCCGCGCCGGCAGTCGGCTGCGCGTAACGCTGTTCCGGTCCCTGCTGGACGGCTTCCGTGTCTATCAGCGCGACAACCATGAGGTCCTGAACTTCGTCCCCAGGGAAAAGATGTCGGCGGCGCGCCGGCCGCTGGTGCACCGCGTACGTCAGGCCCTGGGTCAGCTCGATGACCTGCAGCGGCTGATCGTGGTGCTGGTGGATATCGGCGCCTGCAGCTACACCGAGGCGAGCCAGGTGCTGGGTATTTCGCGTGCGGAACTGTTGGCGCAACTCTGCCACGCGCGCGTCCACCTGAAGCTGCAGCTGCTTGACGCCGGGCGTACCGGGCAGAGCGCAGTGCGCCTCCAGCCATGGTGCGCGAAATGACACCGAAAAATCATTCCTGCCGAACAGGCGGCAGGAAGACACTGCAACACAAGCAAGTCATGCAGTGGCTGTTGAGCGCCGCCCGGGCGAAGCGTATGGCCTGGCCCGTGTTTTTCCCGTGTGACCCCGTGGCAATACGGTACTTCGGATGAAACGGCCGCCTTCGTCCTACGAAATGCTGGTGTCGTTCGCCGATGGCCAACTCGACGCCAATGATCGCGAACGGGTGCTGACCTTGCTCGACATGGACGCCGAGCTGAGCCGTGAGGTATGGGAACTGCGCAAACTCAAGGACATGGTCGACCTGTCCTATCAGGACCTGCCCGAACTCCTCGCGCCCTTGCCGGGTACGTCGCCACGCCGTCGGGGACGGTTGACAGTGGTGGTCTCCATCGTCGTACTGGTGTTGCTCACCTATCTGCTGCTGCTCGCCACTGGCCTGCTGGCGCCCCCCGGCACCTGATTCACGCCCGATCCCGGATCCAGCGACCTTGTCGGTGCTGTCCGCGGCAGTCTTTATCAACCTGAACAACGTACTTCAGCCACGCAAGCACAGGGAAGACACTGCGATGAAACAGCGTCGCAAAGCTCCGACTCACCACATGGTGGGTGAGGAGTACTGTTGTGTGCAACGTATGATCGTGACCGTGTTGTTCCGTGTGCGTACGTGGCAAATGCGGTTTTTGGGATCAATATCCACCTGCAGATAGGAAATCGCCGCGCATTGCGCGAGAATGCGGGACGGATTCCACTACCCGCCCGGCATGAAATTCAAATTCCTCACCCGTTCGCTCCGGCACCGCAACTTCCGGCTGTATTTTTTTGGACAACTGCTGTCGTTGAACGGCACCTGGATGCAGAGTATCGCGCAGGCCTGGCTGGTCTACCGGTTGACCGATTCGAGTTTCATGCTGGGGCTGGTGAGCTTTCTCAATCTGGCGCCGGTGCTGGTGCTGGGGCTCGCGGCCGGGGCGCTCGCCGACCACTATTCGCGCTACCGGCTGCTCTGGATGACGCAGACGCTGGCGATGCTGCAGGCCTTCGTCCTTGGCGCGCTCACGCTGAGCGGGTATGTGCAGGTGGGGCATATCCTGGTGCTGGCAACACTGCTCGGCATCATTCATGCCTTCGAGATCCCGGCGCGACATGCGCTGGTGGCGGGGCTGGTCGACCGTGTCGACCTGCCCAATGCCATCGCGCTCAATTCCAGTCTGTTCAACCTGGCGCGCTTCGTCGGTCCGGCGCTGGCGGGTCTGCTGATCGCAGCGCTCGGCGAGGGACCGCTGTTCATCCTGAACGGGCTGTCCTTCCTGGCGGTGCTGGTGGCACTGGCGGCCATGCGGCCGCGCCCCAGGATGCATGTGCGCCCCAGCGGCGGCAGCGGCGGACCCTGGGCCGCGCTGCGCTTCGCGTGGCGCCAGCCGCCGTTACGCTATGCGCTGGCGCTGGTGGCCCTGGTGGCTTTAGTGGGGACGCCCTATCTGGTGCTCATGCCGGTGTTTGCGCGCGACGTGTTCGGCGGCGATGCCCAGCAACTCGGCCTGCTGGTCGGTGCCTCGGGCTTCGGTGCCCTGCTCGGTGCCTTGCGGCTGGCGCAGCGTAAGATGAGCACGGGTCTGGAGCGCGTGATCGCGGTCTCCGGTCTGCTCGCCGGCCTCGGCCTGCTGCTGTTTTCTCAGGCCAGCAGCTTCGCCTTCGCCCTGGCGAGCCTGCCCATCATCGGCTTCGCCCTTACCTCGCTGGTGGCGGGCACCAATACCTTTCTCCAGCTCGAAGTGGAAGACAGTCTGCGCGGCCGCTTGATGTCGCTGTTCTCGGTGGTGTTCCTGGGTTCCGCGCCGCTCGGCAACCTGCTCGCCGGCAGCGTCGCACAGCACATCGGAGTCGCCCACACCGTCGCCGCCTGCGGGGCGATCTGCCTCATCGGCGGCGCGGTGCTCGGCTATGGCCTGTGCCGCAGTGCGGCGGCGCAGCGGGTCTGAGGAGATGGATGGCCACGAAACCCTTATTGGCCACGGAAACACACGGAAGTACACGGAAGGCGGGGATACGGCGGGTTTTGCATTCCGTGTACTTCCGTGTGTTTCCGTGGCCAGGTTTCGCCCTTAACGACTTTCGTGGGTTCCGTGGCTAAAGCGGGTTTTTGCGGCGGGTGACATAGACGACGCCGGTCTCGATGCGGCCGTCGGGATGCAGGTCCAGCCAGCGGTAGCCGGGGGGGCGGTCGTCGAGGGTGAACGCGTCGCAGCCGGGCTTGAATTGCGTGCAGCTGGAGGGCGAGGCGAGCAGGCGCACAGCACCGCGCAGCCGGTCGAATTCCTGATGCACGTGCCCCCAGAGGAGGCCACGTACCTGGGGGTGGCGGTCGAGTACCTCGAACAGTACCGCGGCGTTGTCGAGCATGAGCCGGTCGAGCCAGGCGCTCCCGATCGGCACTGGCTGATGATGCAGACAGATCAGCGCATGCCGGTCCGGATGCTCCCGCAATGCGGCATCCAGGCGTTCGATTTCCTGCGGCCGCAGGTGACCGTGCACGGCACCGGCTACGGCGCTGTCCAGCAGGATCAGCTGCCACTCGCCCGCCAGCAGCCGTCCACCACTCTGCACCCGCGGCCCCTTCAGCACGCAGCTGAAGACGTCGCGGGCATCATGGTTGCCCGGCAGACAGTAGATCGGTGCCCCCAGCGGTGCGAGCATCCGGAGCAGGCGTCGGTACGCAGGCGTGCCGCCGTCGTGACTGAGATCACCGGTGGCGAGGATACCGTCGATCCGTGACTCGCGTGCGCGTATACCATCGACCACCGTCGCGAGCGTCTGCGCGGTGTTCACCCCGTGCAACATGCCCCCGGCCCGGTCAGTCAGGTGCGTATCGGTGATCTGCACGAAGCGCAGGCTGCTCATGTCACGTCAAAGCGCTGCCAGCCACGAAACCCAGCATTGGCCACGGAACCACACGGAATACAAGACCTGCCGTATCCCCGCCTTCCGTGTTTTCCGTGTGGTTCCGTGGCCAATATGGTTTTTTCAGGGCCAATAGCCTTTCGTGGCTTGCGTAACGTGCATGGTGAAAAGAGTTTTACCCGTGCTTTCCATGTCTTTTGCGGCAGATGCCGGTCGCGCGCCGCCTATTCCGCCAGCGGCTTGATGAACACCTTGGAGTTGCGCTGGTAGTTATACAGGTCGCGGCGCCGCACGGGGAGGTCGCCCACGACGGCCGCTGCGAAGCCGCGTTCACGGAACCAGTGTGCGGTGCGGGTAGTGAGTACGAACAGCCGTCGGATACCGGCCTCGCGCGCGCGTTCCTCGATGGCGGTGAGCAGCGTGTCGCCGTATTCCTCGCCGCGGTAGTCGGGGTGCACGGCCAGGCAGGCGAGCTCACCGACCGCCTCGTCGGCATAGGGATAGAGCGCGGCACAGGCGGTGATCATGCCGTCGCGCTCGACCACCAGGAACTGATCGATCTCCATCTCCAGCAACTCGCGGGAGCGTCGCACCAGCGCGCCTTCGGCTTCCAGCGGTTCGATCAGCTCCAGGATGCCGCCGACGTCGTCGATGCCCGCCTGGCGCAGGCCCTCATAGACATCGGTTGTTACCAGGGTGCCGACACCGTCGCGGGTGAACAACTCCCGCAGCAGGGCGCCGTCGCTGGCGTGGCCGACCAGGTGGGCGCGCCGCACGCCGCGCTTGGCGGCCCGGGTGAGGCTGGCCAGCTGGCGGGCGGTGTCCTCGGGCAGGGCTCGCCGGCCACGCAGCAGCTTCTCGGCGTCGGCCGGGCTGAGCTGGCGGACGGGCCTGCGACCCTTTGCCAGTCCCGGGCCGTCGGTGAGCAGGATGAGCTTGTCGGCCCGCAGCTCGATGGCGGTGTGCATGGCCACGTCCTCGGCGCTCAGGTTGAACACTTCGCCGGTGCGCGAATAGCCGAGCGGCGACAGCAGCACGATGCGCCCGCCCTCCAGCTGCTGGCGGAGGGCGGCGCCGTCGATGCGGCGCACCTCGCCGGTATGGCAATAGTCCACCCCTTCGCGTACGCCCAGCGGCTTGGCGATGACGAAATTGCCACTGGCCACGCCGATGCGCGCGCCTGCCATGGGCGTGTTTGCCAGTCCCATCGACAGCAGCGCCTCCAGGTCTACCCGCAGGGTACCCACCGCCTCTTTGACGCAGGCCAGCGTCGCCTCGTCGGTGATGCGCAGGCCATTGGCATAGCGGATCTCCGCACCGGCCTTGCGCAGCCGCTCCTCGATCTGCGGCCGCGCGCCATACACCAGCACCAGCCGGATACCCAGGCTGTGCAGGAGGGCGAAATCCTGGATCAGCGCTGTGAACCCGGGCTCCGTGATCGCCTCGCCGGAAAAGCCGATGACAAATGTACGGCCGCGGTGGGCGTGGATGTAGGGCGCCGAATGGCGGAAGCCGGTGACGAATTCGCAGGCGATGGGATTCTTATTGGGCACAGGATGACTCGGTATTGGTTTTGTGGGCTTATTTGTAACGTAAATGTCTGGAACCGCCAAGGCGGCAAGGACGATTTTCTGGAACCGCCAAGACGCCAAGGACGCCAAGAGATCTCAGATGAACCGCCAAGACGCCAAGAGCGCCAAGATATTTTTTGTGGTCAGCAAAGGCGGTAGCACCATACTGTTGCGATATGACTGCGGCCATAGCAAGCCCAACAAAAAACAATAATTCAGGTTTTCTTGGCGCTCTTGGCGTCTTGGCGTCTTGGCGGTTCAAAAAATGTATTTCATCTCCCCGGCGCCACGCAGAACTCGCCGATCAGCCGTTCCAGCAGATCGAGCGTCGGTGGGATGCGATCCAGGCGCAGGTATTCGTCGGGCTGGTGCGCCTGATCGATGTCGCCCGGGCCGAGGATCAGGGTGTCCATACCCAGTTCGTTGAAGTAGGGTCCCTCGGTGCCGAAGGCGGCAGCCCCGGCGGGGTAACCGGTGAGGCGCTCCCCGGCCTGCACAATGGGTGCGCCGGCCGGGGTCTCCATCGCCGGGGTGCCGGCGAACAGGCGTTCGACCTGCAGCCCCAGGCCGCTGCCGGCCAGGCGCTGTGCCAGGCGTCGCTCCAGTTCGCCACGTAGTTCATCCAGGTCCATGCCCGGCAGTGGCCGCAGATCGATGTGCAACTCGCACGCGCCGCAGATGCGGTTGGGATTATCGCCACCGTGGATGTACCCGAGGTTGAGCGTCGGCACCGGCACCTTGAAGAGTGGGTTGCGGTGGCGCTCCTGCAGTTCAGCGCGCCAGGCGAGGATCTCGCCGAGCACCTGATACATGCCTTCCAGCGCGCTGTTGCCCAGTGCCGGGTCGGAGGAATGGCCGGACTGCCCACGGACCCGGATGGCCTCCATCATGATGCCCTTGTGGGTGCGGATCGGCCGCAGGCCGGTCGGCTCGCCGATGATGGCGTGGCGGCCGAGTGCGCGGCCGGCCTCGACCAGGGCCAGCGCACCGGCCATGGAGCTCTCCTCGTCGGCGGTGGCGACGATGGTCAATGGCGCGTGCAGGCTGCCGGCAGCAAAGCGCCGGGCGGCCTCGATGGCCAGCGCCAGGAAGGATTTCATGTCGGCGGTGCCCAGGCCGTAGAGGCGCTGGTCGCGTTCCGTCAGACAAAACGGATCGGAGGTCCACAGCTCGGGGTCGCAGGGTACGGTGTCGGTGTGTCCGGCGAGTACCAGGCCACCGCCGCCGCGGCCCAGAGTAGCGATCAGGTTGGCCTTGTCGGGATGAATGTCCAGCGGCTGAACCTCGACCGCGAAGCCCAGGTCGTCCAGCCAGCCGGCCAGCAGGTCGATGACGGCACGATTACTCTGGTCGAACTGCGGGCTGACGCTGGACACCGAGGGTGTCCCGATCAGGCCGCGCAGCATATCCATCAGTGTCGGTGCAGAGGCAGGCATGCGCCGATTCTGTACCAACGGCGGCGGATTTGAAACGTCCCGCGGTGGGGGACTCCAAAAACCCCGTCACGGAAAATATGGAAAGCACGAAACCCACGAACAGAATCGATGTGCAAAGGCGACGGCCCGTAGGGTGCGTCCGCGCAGCGACGCACCATGACCGCGACGCGAACCCCGCGACTGAAATGGGTTTTCAGGATCAAGGCCTGCATTTGCCACCGAAGCACACGGAAGGCGGGAATGGGACGGGATTTACATTCCATGTCCTTCCGTGGCAGATTTTGGGTTGCGTGACCGTGACTACCCTTCAGGCCGGGCTGCCGGGGGCCGGGGCGGCGTGCTAAAGTGGTGGCCGGTGCACCCGCTTTCCGGCCCCCTGCCCATGATCCGCGACGCCTTGCTTGACGATCTCGATGCCCTGGTCGCGCTCGAGAACCGTTGCTTCGACCACGATCGGCTGTCGCGCCGCAATTTCCGCTACATGCTCACCAAGGCCAATGCCGCTACCCTCGTCGAGGAACACAAGGGCGAGTTGCGCGGCTACGTCCTGCTGCTGTTCCATACCGGGACCTCGCTGGCGCGTATGTATTCGCTGGCCGTCGACCCCGCCAGCCGCGGCCATGGCATCGCGGCGAAGCTGATCAAGGCGGCCGAACACGCCGCCCTGGCGCGCGGCCGAGTGTACATGCGCCTGGAGGTGCGGCCGGACAATGCCGCCGCCATCGCCCTGTATCAGAAGCTGAACTACCGTCAATTCGGAGTGGTCGACGACTACTACGAGGACCACGCCGACGCGCTGCGCTTCGAGAAACTCATGGTGCCGCACCTGCGGCCGGAGTTGGTGCGGGTGCCTTACTACGAGCAGACACTGGACTTCACCTGCGGCCCCGCTGCCCTGATGATGGCCATGCAGGCCCTGGACGACAGCGTGGACATGAGCCGCCAGACGGAGATCCGTATCTGGCGCGAGGCAACCACCGTATTCATGACCTCCGGTCATGGCGGCTGTGGGGCGCACGGGCTGGCGCTGTCGGCCTATCACCGCGGCTTCGACGTCGAGATCTATGTGAAGGACGAGACACCGATGTTTGTCGACTCGGTACGCAACGAGGAAAAAAAGGAGGTCATCCGGCTGGTGCAGGACGAGTTCATCCAGGAGGTCGCCGCGCTGCCCATTGCCGAACACTACACCAAGCTCGGCGTCGATGATCTGAAGTCCCAGTTCAACTCCGGTGGTATCCCAATCGTATTGATCAGCTCCTACCGTATCTACAAGGAGAAGTCACCACACTGGGTGGTGGTGACCGGCTTCGATGAGCGCTTCATCTATGTGCACGACCCGTTCGTGGATTACGACATGGGTAAGACGCGCATGGATTGCATCAACATGCCGATTCTGCAGAGTGACTTCGATCGTATGGCACGCTACGGGAAGAGCGCCCAGCGTGCCGCACTGATCGTACGGCGTCGCTCCACCACGCGCAGGCGCAGGCTGGTGAAGAAGAGAGGCGTGAGGCGTGAGGCGTGAGGCGAAAAGATCTTAGCCACGGAATCCACGGAAAAACACGGAAATATTGATTATTGAAAAGCAAAAATATATTGGTGCCCATGCAGGGGCTCGAGACTAGCAGGGTGCGTCGAGCACAGCCTGACGCACCAGGTTTTTGTACACCGATGGTGCGTCGCTGCCGCGGACGCACACTGGCAATCCTCAAGGTCCTTACAATAAATTTTTCCGTGTTTTTCCGTGGATTCCGTGGCTAAAATGGGTTTTCTTTTTTCTCCTCACGCCTCACGCCTCACGCCTCACTCCTCACCACCCCAAGGAACCCAGGTGACATGACCAACCAGATCATCATCGTCGACAACCTCAAGGATTGGAAGGCGGACTTTCCCGAGGCGACGGTCGTCGACGTCGACGATTACCTCACCAGCCCGGAATACTTCAAGATGCGCAATGTGCAGGTGATCAACCTGTCGCGCAGCTACCGCTATCAGAGTGTCGGCTATTATTGTGCGTTGCTGGCACAGGCGCGCAGTCATCGCACCATTCCTTCGGTGAAGACCATGCTGGATCTCTCCAGCAAGGCCATGTACGGCCTGGACGCCGAGGATTTGGACGATCTGGTAGAACGGGCCTTTCGACGCAGCGGGCAGCGTGGCGAGGGTAATACCTTTGTGCTGGATATCTACTTCGGCGAATGCGCGTACAAGAAACTCGCCGATCTTGCCCGGCAGATCTATGAAACCTTCCCTTGTCCGATATTGCAGGTCACGTTCGAGTACGGGAGCAAGTGGCGCATCAAGGAGATCCGACCGCTGGCATTGAATAAACTAAGCCCGGAACAATGTGAGCTGTTCTCCTGGGCGCTCAGCCATTACTTAAAGAAACGCTGGCGCTCGCCCAAGACCAAGGCGCCGAGTCGTTACGATCTGGCGATTCTGTACAACCCGAACGATCCTCTGGCGCCCTCGGACAAGCGTGCGCTGGCCAACTTCGTCAAGGCTGGCAAGGGGCAGGGTGTGTCGGTCGAGCTCATACAGCGTAAGGATTATGAGCGCCTGGCGGAATACGATGCGCTATTTATTCGTGATACCACACGGATCAATCATTACACCTATCGCTTCGCCAAAAAGGCCGAAAGTGAGGACATGGTGGTGATTGATGATCCAAATTCCATTTTGCGCTGCACCAACAAGGTCTACATGGCCGAACTGCTGCGCGCCAATCGTGTACCGGCACCGAAGAGCAGCATCCTGCACAAGGCTGATATCAAGCGCATCGACCGGATCGTGGAGCGGGAGTTCGACTATCCGGTGGTGATGAAGGTGCCGGACGGATCTTTCTCGCTCGGTGTCTACAAGGCGGAGAACCGTGCCGAACTGCTGGAGATAGCCCAGCGCCTGTTCAAGGATTCGGAGCTGATCCTGGCACAGGAATATCTGTACACTGACTTCGACTGGCGTATCGGCGTACTCAACCGTACGCCGATCTTCGTCTGCCAGTATTTCATGTCCAAGAAACACTGGCAGATCGTCAATCATGGCCCGGGTGGGCGTATCACCGAAGGTGCCTTCAAGGCCTGGCGTGTCGGCGATGCACCCGCCGACGTGGTCACAGCGGCGCTCAATGCCGCCAATCTGATCGGCGATGGCCTGTACGGTGTGGACGTCAAGCAGAATCAGGACGGTGTGTACGTCATCGAGGTCAACGACAATCCGAACCTCGAGGCCGGTGTGGAAGACACCTATCTCAAAAGTGAACTCTACAGCCTGATCATCCGTGATTTCGTGCGCCGTCTCGACAGTCGTCGCAGGAACTGATCCTGCCGGCGCCGTTGCATGTGGGCTATAGCCGGCGCCTGTCGATCAACTCGACGGGACTACCAGAACCTGCATTAACAAAGCCTCACGCCGTGTCGGCAGGACGCCGTGAATACATGCCCCAGGGCACCTTCTCGACCGCTCCGCGGTCTCACCTGGTCCATGTAGGCTTGAAGGCCGCGTCCATGCGGCCGACACCTGCCGACACGGTGTGAGGCTTTGTTAATGGCTGCCATAGTATATTTATCACGTTTCTGCAGGGGTTCATATGTTGCGCATCCGGACCATCCATGACGACATCTCTCCAGCCAACCGCCATGCCTTGGAGCAGATCGCCGAGATCATGCGCAGTCAGTTCCCGCTTGCCTCGCAACAGGAGATCGACAAACTGCCGGGGCAGCTGCGTGACCCACTCAAATACAAATTCCGTTCCATCGTGTTTGTTGCCGAGGACCAGTCGGAACGGGTGAAGGGTTTCGCGTTATTGCTGCATGTCACAGACCTGAACTTCTGTTATCTCGAGTTCATTTCCGTGGCACCGGGCACCACGGGCGGCGGGCTGGGCAGTGTCCTGTACGAGCGGGTGCGGGAGGAGGCGCTGCTGCTGGGTGCGGTCGGTATCTTCTTCGAATGTCTTCCGGACGAGGCGCATCTGGTCGAACATCCGGAGTTGCTGGAGCAGAACAAGGCGCGCTTGCGTTTCTATGAGCGTTATGGCGCACGCCCGGTGGTCAACAACGAATTTCACAAGCCCATCAACGAAGGTGACAATAACCTGTTCTTTCTGGTCTATGACGATCTCGGTCAGGGGGTTCGGGTCAGTCGCAGCCTGATGCGTAAGATTGTGCGTGCGATCCTGGAGCGTAAGTATGGGGATGTCTGTGATGAGAAATACATTCGTGCAGTTGCCGATTCCTTCGGAGACGATCCGATCAGACTCCGTGAGCCACGTTATGTCAGGCGCAAGCGTGACCTGTCCGTGCCACCGAAAAAGATCAGCGGCAACGGTATCGGACTCATTCGCAATGAAGGCCACGACATCCATCATGTGCGTGATCGCGGCTATGTCGAGGCGCCGGTGCGTATCGCCTCCATTCTCAAGGAGCTGGACAAGACCGGTCTGTTCGAGGCGCTCAAGCCGCGCCGTGCCAGTGAGAAGTTGATCAAGGCGGTGCACGACAGTGATTATGTGGAGTATCTGCGGCGTGCCTGTGAGCAGGTGCCGGAAGGCAAGTCCATCTATCCCATCGTGTTTCCGTTACGCAATCCGCGCCGTACGCCCAGGGACTGGGAGCTGCGCGCCGGCTACTACTGCATGGATACCTTCACGCCACTCAACCGCAACGCCTATCTGGCGGCGCGTGATGCGGTGAGCTGTGCGATGACGGGTGCCGATGAGATCCTGGGCGGGCGGCATTTTGCCTATGCGCTGGTACGCCCGCCGGGGCATCATGCGGAGCGGCGTGCCTTCGGTGGCTTTTGCTATTTCAATTCCGCCGCAGTCGCAGCGCAGCATCTCAGTCGCTTCGGTACGGTCGCGGTACTGGACCTGGACTTCCATCACGGCAACGGCACCCAGGACATCTTCTATCAACGTGCGGACGTACTGACGCTGTCCATCCACGGACATCCGAGTTACGCCTACCCGCATTTTGCCGGATTTGTCGACGAGCGCGGCGCCGCTGCGGGTGAAGGCTATAACCTGAACTATCCATTGGCCGAAGACGCATCGCCCGAACGCTACCGTAAGACCCTCGGGCGCGCACTCGCACGTATCCGCGATTTCCGGCCGGCATATCTGGTGCTGGCGCTCGGCCTCGACACCGCCAAGGGTGATCCAACAGGGACCTGGAGCCTGACAGCCGCCGATTTCCGCCGCAACGGTCTGGCCGTCGGCGCGCTCGGTCTGCCCACACTGGTGGTGCAGGAAGGCGGTTACCGCACGCGCACGCTGGGCGCCAATGCCCGGGCCTTCTTCGAAGGGCTCTGGGAGGGCTGGCAGCAGCTCAAGACGCAGCGGCGTGCGCCATGACGCGTCGAGACTGCTGCTTTGGGTGGGCGAACCGCTAAGGTACTGAGAAACTTCAGGGGGGAACCGCCAAGACGCCGAGGACGCCAAGAAACTCGGGGGGGAACCGCCAAGACGCCAAGGACGCCAAGAAACTTCAGAGGCGAACCGCCAAGGCGCCAAGGCGCCAAGATGCCAAGAATCCCAAAAATGAAAGTATGCTGTTTTCAGTGCCAGTATGTATGCGTCACGGTGAGGGAAATCCGATTCGACGTCCAATCCAACGAAAACCTTATATAGAAGTCAGTAAATATTGTTACACCAAGCCCGCGATTCTTACGAACACCAAGCATACTCCTGCAGTCATAATTACTGACTACCAAACAATACAGATTTTCTTGGCGTCTTGGCGCCTTGGCGGTTCAAAATAAGGTTTCTTGGCGTCCTTGGCGTCTTGGCGGTTCCCCCCCGAGTTTCTTGGCGGTTCAAAATGATAAAAGCCAGGCTTTGGCTCCCGCCGGTCTCCCCGGTACAATAACCGGCTCTCACCGACGCCCCATCCCCGGAGATCCCCATGGCGCAGAAGCTGAACCGCTACAGTTCCCGCATCACCCAGCCCAAGAGTCAGGGCGCATCCCAGGCCATGCTCTACGGCACCGGCCTGACCGAGGCCGACATGGACAAGGCCCAGGTCGGCATCGCCTCGGTCTGGTGGGAGGGCAATACCTGCAACATGCACCTGAACGACCTGGCCGCTGAGGTCAAGCAGGGCGTGGTCGCGGCGGGCCTGGTCGGCATGCGCTTCAACACCATCGGGGTGTCCGATGGCATCTCCATGGGCACCGACGGCATGTCCTACTCGCTGCAGTCGCGCGAGATCATCGCCGACTCCATCGAGACGGTGATGGGTGCGCAGTGGTACGACGGCCTGATCGCCATTCCCGGCTGTGACAAGAATATGCCGGGTACGCTCATCGCCATGGGCCGGCTGAACCGTCCCGCGATCATGGTCTATGGCGGCACCATCAAGCCCGGCCACAGCCACGGCCAGGAGGGCGGTGAGGTGTACGACATCGTCACCGCCTTTCAGAGCTACGGGGCCTTCATCACCCACAAGATCACGGAAGAGAAACGCGAGGACATCGTCAAGCACGCCTGCCCCGGCGCCGGCGCCTGTGGCGGCATGTACACCGCCAACACCATGGCCTCGGCCATCGAGGCGATGGGCATGAGCCTGCCCTACAGTTCGTCCATGCCGGCGACCGAGCCGGGCAAGATTGCCGAATGTCATGCGGCCGGTGCGGCGCTGCGGAAACTGCTGGAACTCGACCTCAAGCCGCGCGACATCATGACCCGTGCCGCCTTCGAGAATGCCATGGTCATCGTCATGGCCACCGGCGGCTCCACCAACGCCGTGCTGCACCTGCTGGCGATGGCACGCTCCGTCGACGTGCCGCTGGTCATCGACGATTTCCAGAGGGTCTCCGACCGTGTCCCGTTCCTGGCCGATCTCAAGCCGTCGGGCAAGTACGTGATGGAAGACCTGCACAAGGTCGGTGGCACGCCGGCGGTGATGAAGTATCTGCTGGAGCAGGGGCTGCTTGACGGCGACTGCATGACCGTCACCGGCAAGACCATCGCCGAGAATCTGCAGGCGCTACCCGGTCTCACGCCTGGCCAGGAGGTCTTCTATCCCATCGAGAGGCCGATCAAAGAGAGCGGCCACATCCGCATCCTCAAGGGCAACCTCGCCCCCGGTGGCTCGGTGGCCAAGATCACCGGCAAGGAAGGCCTGCACTTCGCCGGTCCCGCGCGCGTCTACGATCGTGAGGAGGCCATGCTCGCCGGACTGGAACGTGGCGAGATCCAGAAGGGCGATGTGGTGGTGATCCGCTACGAGGGCCCGAAGGGCGGGCCGGGCATGCCTGAGATGCTGACGCCGACCTCGGCGATCATGGGCGCGGGTCTGGGTAAGGACGTCGCGCTGCTTACCGATGGCCGCTTCTCCGGCGGTTCGCACGGGTTCATCATCGGCCACATCGTGCCCGAGGCCCAGGAGGGCGGTCCGATCGGTCTGATCCAGAACGGTGATCTGATCACCATCAACGCCGACAACAACACGCTGACCGTGGACCTCACCGACGAGGAGATAAAGCAGCGTCGCACCGCCTGGCAGATGCCGGCCTATGCGGCGACCCGCGGCACGCTCTACAAGTTCATCAAGAACGTCAAAGACGCCTCGCATGGCTGCGTGACCGACGAGTGAAGGCGGCGTACGGCATTCAGCCGAGTGCGCGCTTCAGCAGCCAGAGTGCACCGATCAGCAGGGGTTGGTGCAGCATATAGATCAGCAGGCTGTGGCGTCCGGCAACGGCCAGCAGGCGTACCGGCACCCGGTCGCTGCGCCAGCGCGTGAGACGGGCGGGCGGCTGGCGCAGCCACCAGCGGTCACCGAGGAAGATACCGACGAGCACCACGCCGAACCAGGGCAGCAGCGGGACGTAGTCTTCTGTCGGTGGCTTGTGGGTCATGAGCCCGATCCACTGCAGGGCCGGTTGGTCGAAGGGTGGGTGTGCGAAGCGGTTGCCGAGCAGGAGCACGGCGATACCGGTCGCCAGCGCCAGGGCCGGCGCACGCACGAACGGCAGGCCGATGACGCCCGCCACCGCGATGAAGTGCAGCACCCCGAAGAAGATCCAGCGCGGTCCGAACATCAGCCAACTTGTCAGGCTGATCAGCAGGGCACAACCAACGATGTAGGCGAGCCGGCGCAGATAGGGCTTCCAGCGTATGCCGGAACGGGTGGCGAGCGTCAGGCTGATGCCGGACACCAGCAGAAAGCTGCTCAGGATCAGGGTGCGGGTATGCCGCCAGAAGGGGTCGCGGTAGAAATCGAA
>JACDJB010001310.1_pt1 | contig 20518 bp, 20 predicted proteins | sample 7454121 | NCBI WGS metagenome assembly JACDJB01 (sample SAMN14253290, study PRJNA609438) | sludge metagenome | isolation source: sludge after 25d culture with pyrite | collected 2018-12-20
CGATCGCTCCAGAGGATCGCGAAGATCCGGCCGCCCGAAGGCCGGACAGCCGGCCGGGACGACAGGCGTCGGCGCATCACTCGCGACGCCGGACGTTGAAGAGCGTGCTGGCGCTGGGCGCGGCGGCGGGCCTGCTCGGCGTGCATGTCCGCCAGGAAAAGGCTGCCGCCCTGCCGGCGGACCGGATCCGGCCGCCGGGCGCACTGCGCGAACCGGATTTTCTCGAGGCCTGCATCCGCTGCGGCCTGTGCGTGCAGGCGTGTCCGTACGATGTCCTGCATCTGGCCGCGGCAGGCGATGGCATCGCCGCCGGCACCCCGTACTTCCGTGCCCGCACGGGCGCCTGCCGGATGTGTGCCGACATCCCCTGCGTGCCGGCCTGTCCAACCGGCGCCCTCGATCCCCTGCTGGTCGACATCACCCGCGCGCGGATGGGAACGGCACATCTGAGCGCACCGGAACGCTGCATGAGCTACAGCGGTGCCGGCTTCTGTCGCGCCTGCTACCAGGCCTGCCCGCTCCCCGATCGCGCCATCCGCATGCAGTACGGTCGCACCGAAGGCGGCGGATTCTTCCGGCCGGTCGTCGATTCCGACCACTGCACCGGCTGCGGGCTGTGCGAGCAGGCGTGCATCGTTGACGATCGCGCCGCCATTACCGTACGGGCCAATCATGAAGGCCATCGCTGATCACCCGTCGCGCACGGCTGGCCGTCGTGCCCTGCTGCGACGACAGCGCTGGCTGCTGGCGCGGCGCACCGTGCAACTGCTCGTGCTGACGGCGTTTCTGCTCGGGCCCTGGACCGGCCTGTGGCTGGCACGCGGCACGCTGGCGGCCAGCGAATGGTTCGGTGCGATCGTGCTGAGCGATCCCTTCGTTGCCCTGCAGGCGCTGCTGGCGCACCACACGCTGGCCGCTCCGGCCCTGCTCGGCGCCTGCCTGGTGGCGGCCGTCTGGGCCCTGCTCGGTGGGCGTAGCTTCTGCGGCTGGGTGTGCCCGATCGGTCCGGCCACCGACCTGGCTGCCTGGCTGCGCACGAAATGGCATCTGCCGGCGCTGCTCGCACGCCACCGGCCCGACCGGCGCCTGCGCTACGGCATCCTGGTGGTCGTGCTGTTCCTCTCGGCCACGCTCGGCACGGTAGCCTGGGAGACCGTCAATCCGATCACCCTCCTGCACCGCGCACTGATCTTCGGACTGGTCGGCGGCTATGGCGTGACACTGGCGGTCTTTCTCTTCGATCTTCTCATCCTGCCGCGCGGCTGGTGCGGCCACGTCTGTCCGGTCGGTGCCTTCTACGGAGTCCTCGGACGGGCCGCTGTCGTGCACGTGAGCGCGACGCACCGCGACCGCTGCACGCGCTGCGGCGACTGCTTCCGCGTCTGCCCCGAACCACACGTGATCGCGCCGGCACTGTATGGAACCGGTACCGCTCCGGGCCCGCTCATCACGAACGCCGATTGCATCCGCTGCGCCCGCTGTCTGGACGTCTGTGACGAAGAGGTGTTCACCTGGGCCGCCGTGGGATTCACACCTGCGGGCACCCGTGGGACACCATCCGGCAACGGGAGCCGAGCGGCCGGACCGGTGCCGGATGCCGCGATGATGCCCACCGGCACGGCTGCCCCGAACATCGCCGGATCTGCGCTGGCAGAGTCGGCCACTGCGCCGCCGATACCGATTCCGGCGAAAAGGAAAAAGAGTCGCCGCCTACAATGAACGTGGCGATCCCGATGGCGTGACGCCGACGCGATCGCCGCCATCGACCAGGAGCCTGGCTCTTTCCGCCCTCGATCTGCCTGCCGGCAGCGACGAACGGTCACCCATGCTCCGGGGCGCGACGTGCAGACCCCATTTCCTGCTGCCTGCATGTCGCCGACGAATCTGCAATCCGCAACCAGGAAAAAAAAACATGTCTGACCAGAGCCTCCTCGACAGCACCCGGATTTTTGCCGCACGTGAACTGGCCCCGCAAGCCGCCGAAATCGATCTTACCGGGGAGCTCCCGGCCGGTCGCTGGGCCAGCCTGGGCGAATTCGGTCTGGCCGGGCTGCAGATACCGGCGGAGCTGGGCGGACTCGGCGCGGATCGCCAGACCGCGCTGGCCGCGCTGGAAATCGTTGCCGGGGCCTGCGCGTCGACGGCCTGGGCGCTGCTGGCACACATGACGGTGAGTGCGGGCATCCTCGCGCTCGGCACCGACGAACAGAAGAAGTGCTATCTGCCCGGGCTGGCACAGGCCCGTCTGATTGGCGGTGCGCTGGCGGCCACCGAGACCGGCGGCGGCTCGAATGCAGCGAGCATCCGCACCTTGGCCCGCCGCGAAGGCGACGAATACGTTCTCGACGGCGGCAAGTTCTTCATCAGTCAGGCTGGCGCCGGCGACGTCTACCTGGTCATGGCGCGCACCGACCGGAATCCCGGCCCGAACGCACTGAGCAGCTTCATCGTCGAAAAGACCGATCCCGGCCTCGGCTTCGGCGAGCGCGAGCAGACGATGGGCATCCGCGGCGTCGCGGTGCGCGAAATCTTTTTCGAGAACTGCCGCATTCCGGCCGATCGCCTGCTGGGCACTCTCGGCGGCGCGCTGGCGCTGATCGGTGCCATCGGCGCCACGAGCGTGCTCGGCGCCGCCGCGGCGGCCACGGGCATTGCCCAGGCCGCGGTCGACGTCACGATCGCGCATCTGCGCGAACGCACGGTTCTGGACCAGCCGCTGTCCGCGATCGGCGCGATCCAGGCGCGCATGGCGCGGGTGCTGCTGGAACTGGAAGGCGCACGCGCCTGGGTGGACCGCGGACTGGCGCGCGTGGAAAATCCGCAACCGGGTCCGCCGCTGCCGGTGTGGATGGCCAAGATCGGTGCCACCGAGGCCGCCGCGCACATCATCGACCAGTGCCTCGCCCTGCACGGTGCCATCGGCTACTCGCAGGCTCTGCCCATGGAGCGGCATTGCCGCGACATCCGCGCCTTCGGCATCCACTGGGGCAACAACGACGTCTTCCTCGACATGATCGGCAAGACGATCACGGGCTGAGCATGCGCGCGAAATGACATCACCGGTTCGGCCACGGACACCGATCGCCGCGGATGAAGTGGTCGACGCTGCGCGCAGGTCACTGAGCGCCGACCCGTCACGCAGGCACAAGCCGGTCGTGCGCCTGGTGCACGACGGCGTTCCCTACATCGTCAAGCGCGAGGAAAGCCGCGGTACGCGACGCATGCGCTCCTGGCTGCTCAGCGCCGGCTGCGCCGTGCTGTTCCGCGAACTCGTGCATCCGGCCAGACTGCGTGCCGGCAATCTCGGCGATGAGGCCAGACGGCTGCGTCAGTTGCGCACGCACGGTGCGCGCGTGCCGGTGGTGATCGCCGAGGAACCTGAATTCCTCGTTCTCGAGGACTGCGGCGAAGACCTGGCCGACCGGCTCGGGCGGGTGGCCGCGCACGAGCGCCGGGCACTGCTCATCCAGGCAGTCGACGATCTTTCCGGCTTTCACCGTGGCGGCCTCTGGCACGGCGCCGCCCAGTTGCGCAACCTGACGATGAAGAACGGACTGCTGCACCGGGTCGATTTCGAGGAGACCGCCGGCCATGCGCTTCCGCTCGACCTGATGCAGTCCTTCGACCTGATCCTGTTCTTTCACTCGGCCTTCGATTTTCTCGAAGGCGACGAGACACAGGCGATGACATTGCTGCGGCGGTATTTTCGCCACGTACCGCGCGCCGGTGTCGCCCGTGCACTGTGCCGCATCGAGTGCGTGACCGGCCGCCTGGCCGACCTCGAATCCCTGCTGGCACGGCTCGCACGCAAACACAAGGACGTGCGTCGGGCCCTGGAACTGGCGCGCCTGCTGCGCCAGTTCTGCCGTTCACAACTGGCGTGAGGGCGTGTCTTCCCGGAACTCCGGCATCGAATCCTGCTCGAGTCGAACGCCCGGGCCGGGGCGGCGGGCGCGCAGATGCGCCAGCCAGTCGTCCAGCGCATCGACGTGCTCGGCCTCCTCGGCAGCAAATTCCGCGGCCAGCCGGCGCACGTCCGGATCGGTGGCATGCATGCCGACCGAGCTGTAATACTCCATGCCGCGCACTTCGTTGGCACGCGCATACTGCAGCGCCCGGAACGGATCGGAAAGCTGCTCGTAGCTCGCCTCGCCGCCCGCTTCGGGAGGCGCGGTCCAGCGGTACTGCTCCGGCTTCAGCTCCGGCAACTCCATGTCGCCGATCCGCTCGCGGATCTCGGCGTGATGCAGCTCCGAGAAATGCACCATGTCGCGAAACAACGCCCACACTTCGCGATTGCCGTGCGCTTTCATCATTTCCACCAGCTCGCGATAGCGATTGGCCGATTCGCGTTCGAGCGCAACCGCATGAGCGAGAAACTCGGGCAACGTGTAGTCCATGACCGCCATCCAGAATCCGCGTCTATGGTGCCCGCGAACACCACGACATTCCATTGCTCTGGATCAAGCGATTCCGGCTTGTCAAGAGGACCGGTCGACGATCTGTGCACGCCAGGCACGCAGGATGCGCTGCAGACGGGCCGCATGATCGGGGCCGATGCGGATCATGATCTTGCGCCCCGCCGACAGCGACTCGAGTGCCGGATCCTCGAAACGGTACTGGACGCGCGGCTGCACCAGAACGATCGGCCCGGTCACCGCCGGCGCCGTCAGCATGTCGTCGATCGCCGCGACGACCCGATCGTTCAGATAACCCTGCGGGTAACCGAGCGCCTGATACTGCTCCTGCAGCAGCGGATAGAAATGCCGGTAGATCCTGGCCACGGCAGCCGGGTCGAGCGCTTCGGCAAACTGCAGGAATGCATCGTAGCGCCGGAAATTGTCTTCCTGCAGGATCATCCGGCCATCGTCATCGTTCGCAATGACCAGCGGCCCGGGGACGGGGCGCAGGGCATTCCACTGTCCGGGCACTCGCTGGCGCGGAAGGTGGTCGACCGTCACGACGAACCGTCGTGCGAAATCCTGCAGATTGACGAAGCGTGCCAGCGTCTCGCGCGACGCCAGCGTCAGCAGCGCTTCCAGGATCGACGGATCACTGGCGCCGGCTTCGGGCAGCGTACCGCTGCCGGCCGCCCCGTCACCGGCGCGCAGCGGAAAGCGCGGCGCCTCCCCGGCCGGTGTCGAATCCGCTCCGGCCGACTCGTCAGCCAACCCGTCGGTCGACACACCCGGCTCGGGCCCGTCGGCGCCTGAAGAGCCTTCGGCCGCATCTCCGCCGGCAAGTGCCGCACGGCCCGGGTCGGTAACGCCGGGCGCCGCGCCAGATTCCGCATTCCCGTGCCCGGATGCATTGGACCGCGCCATCTCGACCGACGGCGAAGATGACGCACTCGTCGAGCGTTGCTGCCAGAAATACCAGCCCGCAATGACGATCAGCACTGCAAGCAGCAGCAGCGCCCAGGGAAACCCGGTGCGGGGTGGACGGGACGAACGGGGGCTGTGTGCCGACATCAGGACTCCGGTGACAGGACAGCCACCCCGTGCGGGACGGCCTCGGCTCGCCGCCACGGACTCCCGGCTACACGACTCCCTGGTCGAGCATCGCGTCGGCGACTTTGACGAAGGCGGAAACATTCGCGCCGTCGACATAGTTTATCGTGCCGTCCTCGCGCCGGCCATGGCGTACGCAGCTCTCGTGAATGGCCTTCATGATCGCGTGCAGCCGCTCGTCGACTTCGCCATGCGTCCAGCCCAGGCGCTGCGCATTCTGCGCCATCTCCAGGCCCGATGTGGCCACGCCGCCGGCATTGCTCGCCTTGCCCGGTGCATACAGCACACCCGCTTCATGAAACACTTCGACGGCTTCGAGCGTGCTCGGCATGTTCGCACCTTCGGCCACACAGAACACACCGTTGTTCACGAGCGCGCGCGCATCCGACTCGTCGAGTTCGTTCTGCGTCGCGCACGGCAGCGCGATGTCGACCGGAATGTGCCAGGGGCGACGCCCGGCCTCGAACTGCAGGCCGCGTTCGGCGGCGAACTCCGACAGACGGCCACGCCGTTCGTTCTTGAGGACGAGCAGAGCCGCCAGCGATTCTTCGTCGAACCCCTGCGGCAGATAGACCGTGCCGCCCGAATCCGATGCCGTGACGACTTTCGCGCCGAGAAAGCAGGCCTTCTCGATCGCATACTGCGCAACATTGCCCGAGCCCGAGACCGAGACGGTTGCGCCTTCGAATCCCCGTCCGACACGACGCAGCATCTCCTGGGCGAAATAGACGGTACCGAAGCCGGTCGCTTCCGGACGCATCAGACTGCCGCCGTAGCTCAGGCCCTTGCCGGTGAACACGCAGGAGGAGTTGTTCACCAGCCGCTTCATCATGCCGGCCATGAACCCGACCTCGCGCGCACCGACCCCGATATCGCCGGCCGGAACGTCGGTATCGGCTCCCAGATAACGGTGCAGTTCGAGCATCAGCGACTGGCAGAAGCGCATCACCTCGCCATCGCTCTTGCCTTTCGGATCGAAGTCGGAGCCGCCCTTGCCGCCGCCCATCGGCAGCGAGGTCAGGGCATTCTTGAAGGTCTGCTCGAAAGCGAGGAACTTCAGGATCGACAGGTTCACCGACGGGTGAAAGCGCATGCCCCCCTTGTAGGGGCCGATCGCCATGCTGTGCTGCACGCGAAAAGCGCGATTGACGCGCGTGCATCCGCTGTCATCGACCCACGACACGCGAAACTGGACGACCCGGTCGGGTTCCACCAGGCGCTCGAGCAGCGCGTGATCGCAATAGCGCGGGTTTTCACGCAGAAACGGCCAGATACTGTGCATCACTTCCCGGACCGCCTGCAGGTACTCCCGCTGGTCCGGATCGCGCTGCGCAACCGCGACGAGAAATGCTTCCGGGGACTCGTATTTCACCGGAACTCCTGAACGAAGCCAACCGTTCATCGTAGCAAATTTTCAGGACGTCCCTGTCTCTTCGACCGCCTGTTGCATACCGTACACAACCGCATCGCTCCGTCACGGACCGTCGCGCCAGTCATGGCACGACCCGTCGTACCGCCCCGCCGCATGCGGGTGACGACGGCAGATGCTCTCGACGTACTCAGCGCTCCTTCATCGAGAAATCGACGATGCTGGTTCCCGAACGAAGACGACCGATCGGAGCGTGAATCTCCTGGGAGACGCTCACGAACACCCCAGGCTGCTGCAGATAGAGCACAGTTGCTTCCACTTTCACCGGAATGCCCATGTAGCGGCCCGTGCCCGAGCAATCGATCTGCGTGGCCCGGCCGGGAATCGCCGGATGCACGCTGGAAGCCGCGCGATCGTCGCCGACGACACAGTCCTCGATCAGCCTGCCCGAACCATCGTCGTATTCGAGATGAAACCGGGCGCCCGTGGACAGCGGCAGATGCAGCCCCTCGATCCGGACGTCAGGCTCGGCACGCCCGGGCTTCAGATGGATGAGACCGCGCGCGCTCACGCGTTGCACGGTGCGCTTGACCGCACCGTCTTCGTCGAGTTCATCGCGCACCATCGCGCTCAGTCCCGCAGGCGCGCCCGGCGGCGTCCCGGCAAAGGTTTCCCGATAGCGGCGCGGCGAGCGCATCGGCCGGGTCGTCACCGTCGTCCAGCGAAACGGCCGAATGCCGTGGCCCGTGCCGATGAGCCCGGATGCGCGCAATTGCGCCAGGGTTTCCGGGGGAACCAGGGCACCGGGATCGACCGTCGCCGCAGGCACGGGTGCTGCGAACATCGCGCTCGCCAGCAGGCCGAGCACACGTCGCCGCCCACTCCATCGCACACCCGCCCGACGGCGGCCGATGCGCAGGAGTCCGTGTCGCTCGCGCGCGATCGAACACATGGCCGTACCGCCGGATCCGCCGGGTCAGACCTGGCGGATCCCGGCCAGCAGCCAGCCGCCAGGACCGTCGACCGGCCTGGTCAGCGTCCAGATTTCGTCGAACGGATGCGCCGCCCGATCGGCCTGCTCGCGCATCATTCCGCTGAAGCGTACGCTGGCCAGATGCTCATCAGGCGTCGATTCGATCGCGAGCAATTCGACGTCGAGCGTCAGCACATCGGTGCGATTGGTCGCACCGGCGCGCTCGTCGATCTGCAGCGCAAGCTCGGCATACACCTCGGGCGTCGTGAAATCGCGCAGATCGTTCCGATCGCCGGCATCGAATACTGCCTGCAGGCGCACGAACTGCACGCGCGCATTGCGCGTGAAGCCTTCCACGTCGAAACCTGCCGGAATCGGTGCCGCCCCGGTCGATGCCCCCGGCCCGGCCGACGCCGTGACGACCCCACGCTCGCCGGCCCGGTCGGTCTGGCCGAGGCCGCCTGAAGACGTTGCCGACCCGGGCGTGGAGCGATCCGGCGCAAAATGCGCCGTAGTCGCCCGACCGGCTGCAGTATCGGCCGGTGCAGCCTGAGCACCCTGCCAGGCCGGCTGCGGCGCACCGGCGCCGCGCGCGGCCAACCGCCGGAACACGACCACGACGACGGCGGCGAGCAGCAACAGCAGGAGCAGAGTGCCCATTTCTTCGCCCAGTCCGAGGTGGCTGGCCAGGGCGGCCAGTCCCAGGCCCGCGGCCACACCTGCCAGCGGTGCCAGCCAGCGGTTGCCGCCGCTCTGTCCGGGTACCGCGCCCGGACGCTGCGGTGCCTGTGGCGCGGCCTGCCGCGGCGGCTGCGCATTGCGCTGCACCGGCGCAGTCGACTGGCGGCCGAACGACTTGCCGCCGCCGAGGCGGCGCGCGTCGGCTTCAGGGATGGCCAGTGAAAATCCGGCCACGAGAATGATCAGCACCGACAGGTAACGAAGCATCCGTTTCATCTTGTCTCCATGAAAATGCATGGGCTGTACCCCGGAACGCGACACCGATGGTACAAGGCGTGAAAAACGACGGCAGAAGGGTACCGAAGCCGGACAGTACCTGAACCGGGCGTCACGGGTCCGGCCGCGCGGATCCTGCCGGTACGCGAGGACAGGAACGCATCGCCGGCCTGTGCCGGCACCGGTCACGAACGCGTGCCCTCGTGCAGGGCGACGACGCCGAAAGTGAGATTGTGGTAGCGCACGCGTGTCAGGCCGGCCGCCTCCATCATTGCCTTGAGCGTGTCCTGATCCGGATGCATCCGGATCGATTCGGCCAGGTAGCGGTAGCTGTCCGCGTCGCCGACGATCCGTGCACCGATCCGCGGCAGCACGTCGAACGAATAGCGGTCGTAGAGCGGCGCCAGTTCCTTGCGAACCCGGGAAAACTCGAGCACGAGCAGGCGTCCGCCGGGGCGCAGCACGCGCGTCATCTCCGCCAGCGCGCGCTCCTTGTGCGTCATGTTGCGCAGGCCGAAGGCAACGCTGACCAGATCGAAGTAATGGTCCGGAAACGGCAGCTGCTCGGCATCGCACTGCACCGCCGGCTGCAGCAGACCATCGTCGATCATCCGGTCACGGCCGATGCGCAGCATCGACGCATTGATGTCGGTGAGCCAGACCTGGCCGCGATCGCGCACCCGACGGGCAAAGGCACGCGCCAGATCCGCCGTGCCGCCGGCGACGTCGAGCACCCGCATTCCCGGGCGGACATTGGCCTGTCCGATGGTGAACGCCTTCCAGCAGCGGTGCAGGCCGCCGGACATCAGGTCGTTCATCAGATCGTAGCGATTCGCGACCGAATGGAAGACACCGGCGACACGCCCCGCCTTTTCGCGTTCGTCGACCTGCTCGAATCCGAAATGCGTGTGCTGCGGTGACGGCATCAAAGGGATCCATGCTTGCCGGGACGGGCACCGACAACGGATGACCCGTCGCGACCCCGGATCGGGATCTGGCGCTGTACCCGACCCGAATCCCGGCGGAAACTTCAGTGCGGGCGCTTGACGGCGCTCGACTGCATTGCTCCGGCCGCCTGGCGGCTCTTGCCGGCTTTCTCCAGCCGGGCCAGGTACTCCGGCCACAGGCGATTGTAGGAGTGCCCGAGATAATACAGATAATCCCAGGTGTAGATGCCCGAGTTGTGCCCGTCGCTGAAGACCGGCTGCACGGCATAGTTGCCGACGGTCTCCATCGTCTGGATCGTCACGTCTTCCTTGCCGACCTGGAGCACTTCCTGGCCAGGTCCGTGGCCGCGCACCTCGGCCGATGGTGAATACACCCGCAGATATTCAAAAGGCAGACGGAAGTTGCGTCCGTCCGAATACTCGAGTTCAAGCACGCGCGAAACCCGGTGAACGACAACCTTGATCGCCGTGGGAGTGCTGGCATTCATTCCGGCCATGGTCTGTTCGGAGAAAGTGGTGAAGGATGGTCCGGATGATGGTACCGCGATTCAAATCGTGTTCCGCCATTTCATCCCGCTCGCCGGGTGGCTTTCCGGACTGCCGCGGCCATGATGTCTGACCGCCTCACCTCCGGGTCCGCACGCGGTCACTCCCACCTGCCATCCGCTTCCGCCGTCCACTCCGGCCGTCCGAAGCCCGGGGTCCGATGCCGGCGGCGTGGTCGGTCGGCACAGCGAAAAGACCGGATCGGGCCCGGCAGATGCCGGCGGCAGCGGTAGAATCCGCTGCCATGCCGTCCGATTACCTGAAGAGGATCCTGACCGCGCGGGTCTATGACGTCGCCGAGGAATCCGCACTCGAGCCTGCCGACATTCTCTCGGCTCGCCTGTCCAATCGCGTGCTGCTCAAGCGCGAGGACATGCAGGAGGTCTTCTCGTTCAAACTGCGCGGCGCCTACAACCGGATGGCCTGCCTGCCGTCCGACGCGCTCGCGCACGGCGTGATCGCCGCGTCGGCCGGCAATCACGCCCAGGGGGTCGCGCTGGCCGCCCGCCGGCTCGGCTGCCGGGCCGTCATCGTCATGCCGGTGACGACGCCGCGGGTCAAGATCGACGCGGTGCGTGCACTCGGCGGCGAGGTCGTGCTCGAAGGCGATTCGTACAGCGATGCCGCCGCCGTCGCCGTGGCCGTGCAGCAGCGCGAGAACCTGACCTTCGTGCACCCGTTCGACGATCCGGACGTGATCGCCGGCCAGGGCACGATCGGCATGGAAATCGTGCGCCAGCACCCCGGTCCGGTCGAGGCCGTGTTCGTGCCGATCGGCGGCGGAGGCCTGGCATCCGGCATTGCCTGCTATCTGAAGCAGGTACGCCCCGAAATCCGCGTGATCGGCGTGCAGACCGACGATTCCAACGCCATGGCGCAGTCGATCGCGGCCGGCGAACGGGTCGCCCTGCACGATGTCGGTCTGTTCTCCGACGGCACTGCCGTCAAGCAGGTCGGCACGGAAACCTTCCGCCTGTGCCGCCAGTTGCTGGACGACATCGTCGTCGTCGACACCGACGCCATCTGCGCGGCGATCAAGGACGTCTTCCAGGACACGCGTTCGATCCTCGAACCGGCCGGTGCGCTGTCGGTCGCGGGTCTGAAAGCCTGGGTCGAGCGCGAAAACAGCCGGGACCGGACGCTGATTGCCGTGGCCAGCGGCGCCAACATGAACTTCGATCGTCTCGGCTTCGTCTCGGAGCGCGCCGAGATCGGCGAACGACGCGAAGCGATCTTCGCGGTCACCATTCCCGAAGAACGTGGCAGCCTGCGCCGCTTCTGCGGCCTGATCGGTGCGCGCAGCGTGACCGAATTCAATTACCGCATCGCCGATCCGAAGGAAGCGCACATCTTCGTCGGCATCCAGACCTCGCAGCCGGGCGAAGCGCAGAAACTCGCCCGGATCTTCTCGGATGCCGGTTTTCGTACCGTCGACCTGACCGACGACGAACTCGGCAAGCTGCACCTGCGTCACATGGTCGGCGGCAACTCCGCGCTGGCGCGCGACGAGCGGCTCTACAGCTTCGAATTCCCGGAGCGCCCCGGCGCGCTGATGCGCTTTGTCTCGAGCATGAGCCCGGAGTGGAACATCTCGCTCTTCCATTACCGCAACCACGGTGCCGACTACGGCCGGATCCTGGTCGGCATGCAGGTGCCGGCGCACGATGACGACAAATTCGCCCGCTTCCTCGACACGCTCGGCTACCCCTATCAGGACGAATCGCAGCATCCCGCCTACCGACTCTTTCTCGGCGCCCACCTGAACGGCAGCTTCCGTTAAAATTCAGTCAGTTATGGAACTGCTGACTCTCGGACTCAATCACCGGACCGCACCGCTGAGCCTGCGCGAGCGGGTGTCGTTTCCGGGCGATGCGCTGAAGGCTGCGCTGGCGGACCTGCGTGCACGCCTGCATCCGGTCGCACCCGAGTCGGCGATCCTGTCGACCTGCAACCGCACCGAGATCTACTGCGCCACCCGGGAGCCGGAGCAGGCGCAAGGCGAGATCGCCGCATGGCTGCACCGGCGCCAGGACAGCGCCGACCTGCTGCCGGACGATCCGCTGCGCACCCATCTGTACGCGCTGCCGAACGATGAAGCGGTACGACACGCGTTCCGGGTCGCCTCGGGCCTCGATTCGATGGTGCTCGGCGAGCCGCAGATCCTCGGCCAGATGAAGGAGGCGATGCGCATCGCGCACGGCGCCGGCTCGCTCGGCTCGAACCTGCACCAGCTCTTCCAGCGCTCGTTCTCGGTCGCCAAGGAAGTGCGCAGCACGACCGAAATCGGCTCGCAGTCGGTATCGATGGCGGCAGCGGCGGTGCGGCTGGCCCGGCGCATCTTCGAAGATCTGCGCGACACCCGGGTGCTGTTCGTCGGTGCCGGCGAAATGATCGATCTCGTGGCCACGCACTTCGCCGCGCAGCATCCCGGGCGCATCGTCATCGCCAACCGCACGCTCGAACGCAGCAAGCGCCTGGCGCAGCGCCTCGGGGCGAGCGCACTGCGGCTGGCCGAACTGGGCGAGTGCATCGACCAGTTCGACATCGTCGTCTCGTGCACCGCCAGTTCGCTGCCGATCATCGGCCTGGGCATGATCGAACGGGCCACGCGCGCGCGCCGGCGCCGCCCGATGTTCATGGTCGACCTGGCCGTGCCGCGCGACATCGAACCCGAGGTCGCCCGACTGGACGACGTCTTCCTGTACACGATCGACGACCTCGGTCGTGTCATCGCCTCCGGCCAGGAAAACCGGCGCGCCGCCGTCGCGCAGGCCGAAGCGATCATCGAGACCCGGGTCGACGCCTTCATGCAGTGGATGCGCGTGCGCCAGGCGGTGCCGGCCATCCGGACGCTGCACGCGCGCGGCGAAGCACTGAAGCGTGCCGAACTCGAACGGGCACGCCGGGCACTGGCCGCCGGCGAGGACCCCGGCCTGGTTCTCGAAGCGATGGCGCACGCGCTGACCAGCAAGTTCCTGCACGGACCGACGACCGTGCTGCACGATCCCGCCATGCAACGCGAGTCGTTGCTGCCGCTGATCGAGCAACTGCTGCCGGAACGCATCACCAACCCGGAGCTGGCGCGCCTGGCGGCCACCGAAACGAGCGAAAGCCATCGTGGCAGCCGGACCGGAGGCTGAGAACGCGTGAAGCGGATCCGGCGATGAAGGCTTCGCTACTGAACCGACTGGAGACGCTCGAGCGCCGGCTCGCGGAAATCAATCTGATGCTGGCCAGCGAGGATGCTGCCCGCAATCTGGACGCCCTGCGCGCGGCCGGCCGCGAACAGGCCGAACTGGCCCGGATCGTGGCCTGCTTCGACGCATGGAAGCGGGCCGTTGCCGATCGCGACACCGCCGAGCAGATGCGCGCCGACCCGGAACTGCGCACCTTTGCCGAAGAGGAAGCCGAAGCGGCCGCGCGGCGTGCGCAGGAACACGAGCGCGAACTGCAATGCCTGCTGCTGCCGCGCGACCCGGATGACGAACGCAACGTCTTCGTCGAGATCCGTGCCGGCACCGGCGGCGAGGAATCGGCGCTGTTCGCCGCCGATCTGCTGCGCATGTACCTGCGCTTTGCCGAACGCCGGCACTGGCACAGCGAAATCATCTCGGCGCACGAATCCGATCTGGGCGGCTACCGCGAAGTGATCGTGCGCATGTCCGGCAGCGACGTCTACGCGCGCCTGAAATTCGAATCGGGCGTGCATCGCGTGCAGCGTGTGCCCGAAACCGAAGCCCAGGGACGCATCCACACGTCGGCGTGCACGGTGGCGGTGCTGCCCGAGGCCGATGACCGGAGCGAGGCCGACATCGCTCCCGACGAACTGCGCATCGACGTCTTTCGCGCATCGGGTGCCGGCGGGCAGCACGTCAACCGCACGGAATCGGCGGTGCGCATCACGCACCTGCCGACCGGCATCGTCGTCGAGTGCCAGGACGACCGCTCGCAGCACCGCAACCGGGATCGTGCGCTGAAGATCCTGGCCGCACGCCTGAAGGATCGCCGCCTGCACGAGGCCCAGACACGCGAAGCTGAAGAACGTCGTTCGCTGATCGGTTCGGGTGATCGCTCGGAACGCATCCGCACCTACAATTTTCCGCAGGGACGCGTGACCGACCACCGGATCAATCTGACGCTGTACCGCCTGCAGCAGATCCTCGACGGCGATCTGGACGAACTGCTCGATGCACTGGCCACCGAGCACCAGGCGCGCCTGCTCACGGAGTTCGAGGAACAGCACGCGTGAACGGCGGCACCGGCGCGGACGCCATCCATTCCTGGGACCAGCTCGTCCTCGACTGCGGCCTGCCCCGCCTGGAAGCGCAGATGCTCCTCGAGGCGGCCAGCGGACGCCGCCGCGAATGGCTGATCGCGCACGGTGACGAAAGCGCCGACACGGCGGCGGCAAGCACCTTCACGATGCTGGCACAACGGCGGTGCGCCGGCGAACCGATGGCCTATCTCGTCGGCGTGCGCGAATTCGCCGGCCGGCCGTTTCGCGTCACGCCAGCCGTGCTGATCCCGCGCCCCGAGACCGAAATGCTGCTCGACTTCGCCCTGCGGCATGCGCCACCGGGCGCTGCGGTGATCGATCTCGGTACCGGCAGCGGCGTGCTCGCCGTCTCGCTGGCGTGCACCCGCCCGGACCTGCGCATCACGGCCACCGACGTCAGCGAAGCGGCATTGACGCTGGCGCGCGGCAACGCGGCGAGCCTGTGCCCGGACGCCGCCGCCGGCAAAAGACTCTGCTGGCGGCAGGGTCACTGGTGGGCGGCAGTGGATGACGATGCGCGTTTCGACCTCATCGTCTCCAACCCGCCGTACATCGCCGGCGATGATCCTCATCTGGCCGAAGGCGATCTGCGCCACGAACCGCGGCTGGCGCTGATGGCCGGAGACGGCGGTCTGGCGGCCCTGCGGGCGATCATCGGCCCGTCGGCACGGCACACGGCACCCGGCGGGCGGATCGCGCTCGAGCACGGCCACGACCAGGGCGCGGCGGTACGCGGCCTGCTCGCTGCCCGGGGCTGGCGCGATATCGTCACGCAGCGCGATGCGGCCGGCCACGAACGTCTCACCAGCGCGGGGCCATTCCGCTAGAATGCACGGTTGCGCGGTACGATCGGCCCGCCCCGGCACGCAGATCGACGGGCAATGGGAGCGCGGCCCCGGCGGCCGCGTCCGGCGCATGACTACGGAGGTTCCATGGACGCCAGATCATTCATCGAAAAGACCGTCACCGACAACCCGCTCGTGCTGTTCATGAAAGGAACGGCGCAGTTCCCGCAATGCGGCTTTTCCGGTCGGACGATCCAGGTCCTGAAGGCCTGCGGCGTCAAGAACCTCGTGACGGTCAACGTGCTCGACGACGACGAGGTCCGCCAGGGCATCAAGGAATATTCGAACTGGCCGACCATTCCGCAGCTGTACATCGGCGGCGAGTTCATTGGCGGTGCCGACATCCTGACCGAGATGTTCGAATCGGGCGAACTGCAGAAGATCATTCCGCAGGAAGCGCTGGCCTGAGAAGGCGCGAAGCCGCCATCCGCGCCCGCCCCGCGCGCCGATCGGGATGAACCTGCTGGTCGCCGTCGACGGCTCGGAAAACGCGTTGCGCGCAACGCGTTTTGCCGCGTCGCTGCTCGCGCAGTCGCGTGAGCCCGGATCGATCACGCTGATCACCGTGCGCGACGATCTGGCCCTGCGCAATGCCCGACGGTTCGTCGGCAACCAGACGGTGGACGATTATCTGCGCGAGCAATCCGAAAGGGATCTCGCGCCGGCGCGCGCCCTGCTCGACGCCGACGCCATTGCGCACGAGTGCCTGCTGTGCGTCGGCCCGATCGCACGCGAAATCGCGCAGGCGGCCGATCCCGAACGGTTCACGATGGTCGTCCTCGGCTCCAAGGGCCGCACCGGCCTGCGCGACCTGCTGATCGGCTCGGTGGCGCGACGCGTCAGTGAAATTTCACCCATCCCGGTACTGCTCGTCAAATGACCGGTTCGACACGGCGCTCCTGAACCATGCTGTCGCTCATCCTCGCCTGGATCATCAATGCCCTCAGCCTGATCGCCCTGGCCTGGATCCTGCCGGCCGTGCACGTTCAGAGTTTCGGCTCCGCAATGGCGGCGGCCCTCGTGCTGTCGGTGGTCAATCTGCTGATCCGCCCGGTGCTGATCGTGCTCACCCTGCCGGTCAACCTGCTCACGCTCGGCCTGTTCACGCTGATCATCAACGGCTTCCTCTTCTGGCTGGTGGCGAACTTCATCCAGGGCTTCACCGTGGGCGGCTTCTGGTGGGCGGTACTGGCGGCGCTGCTCTACAGCCTGATCAGCTCGCTGATCAACGCGGTGCTCAATCCGGTACGCTTCTTCTGATCCCCGACCCGGGGTCCGACGCAGCTGCCGCCACCGGCGCACACACAGCCACGGTCTGCTGCGGCAACCACGCGGCAGCGTCATCGAGCACACGCGTCAGCGCGCGCGAAAAAGCGTCAACCGCCGACGCTGCGGATTCCTGCAGCAGCGCTTCCTGACCGTCGAAGCGACGCAGGGCAACCGTGCGGCCGCGACTGCGATCGATCAGCCGCAACGCCAGATCGAGCCGCACGAAGCCGGGCGGCGTGACGTCGTCGTGCACCAGGGTCTCGAGTTCGAGTTCGAGCAGCCATCGCCCGCGTACCAGCCCGGAAGCGGACGCGACGTCGACCCAGGCGCCGCTGGCGCGCAGGCGTTCGCCAAGCAGCCGCCCGATCCGCGCAGCCGGCGGCTCGCTCCACTGCGCGTACTGATAGAGCGCGAGCCGGCCCGGCTGGCGACGGTAGGCGATCGCCGTCGACGCATGGAACGAGTCGACGGCCGAGGCCGCAATGAGCAGGACACAGTCGTCGGTGCCGGCTGGCGCAGCGGCGCCCGTTGCGGCCGATCGAAGCGCTGGCGACGATCCGGTTGCCGGTGCGGGCGCAAGATCGCGCAATTCGTACCAGACCTGCGGCGCATCGCCAGCGAGATTGACGCAACCGGTGCCCGTCACGGCGGCAACTGCCAGCGTGCAGACCAGCAGCCACGCCCGACGCGTTCGGGTGCGCAAACGGATGTGCGACCGTACGCGTGACCAGAGACCTGAGCGGAAACCTGAGCAGACACGCGGACCGGACTTCGGGCCGGACCCTGTGGGGCGGATGTTCACGGCGTTCTCTCCCCCGGGCCGAGTTGTGCCGGTGCCGGCCCGAACAATGCCGCCCGCGGATTCTGCAAGCGTTCGAGCACGCGCGACAACTGCTCGCTGCTGCGGCGCAGTTCGCGCGCGGTCAGGTGCAACTCGAGCACGCTGCTGTCGGTAGCCGAACCCAGTCGGTCCGTCAGATCGTTGCCGGCCGCTTCCAGCGCCTGTGCCGTGTGCGTGATCGCCTGCAGCATCTTCTCGCCCTGGTCGAGCAGCGGGCCGAGGCGGGCGGCCGCGTCCGCTCCCTGGTCTGCCAGACGCGTGAGTGACGTGGTCATCCGCCGGCTGCTGTCCTCGATCGCCGCCGCGCCGCGCGTGAAGCCATCGAGCGCCTGATCGACGCGCGCCAGGCGTGCATCGACGTTTTCCGCCAGTTCGCGCACGGCCGCTACCGCACTGATCAGTTCGGCCTGGTTTTCCGCGGCAAGCAGTCTGTGCAGATTGTCGAGCACGGCGCCGCCCCGGACGGCCAGCCCGCGCATGGCGTCGGCGATCTGATCGAGATCCGAGGTGCCTTCGGCAATGACCGGGTAGTCCTCGCCCTCGGGGACACCCGCCAGTTCGGGGCCGGGCGTGCCCGGCGTGTCGAGATCGATGCGGGCAATGCCGGTCAGCAGGTTGCGGCCGACGATCGCACGGGTGTTGACGCTCACCGGCGTTTCGCGATCGACCCGGATGACGACGTCGACCCGGTTGATGTTGTCGCGCGAAATCGAATACCGCTGTACGCGCCCGACCTTGATGCCGCGCATGGTGACGTCGCTGCCCACCTGCAGACCTTCGAGCGACTGCGACTGGAAGTGGATGGCATAGTATTGATAGTCGTTGCGCGTGCCGTGCCCGGCCAGCCAGAGATAGCCGGCCACGGCGATCACGATCAGCAACAGGACCGACGCACCGATCAGCGTATAGCGGGATTCAGGCTCCATCGCGGTCTCCGGAAGGCGGGGCGTCGGTGCCGGCCAGCACCCGGCGGCTGGCGAACCAGGAACGGATCCACGGGTCGTCCGCCCGGCAGACTTCATGCGGCGGCCCGTCGGCGACGATGGTACCGGCACGCAGCACGATCACACGCCGCACGATCGTCAGCACGGTGTCGATATCGTGCGTGACCAGCACGATCGTGATGCCCAGATCGCGATTGAGCGAGGCCAGCAGGGCGTCGAGGGCGCGCGCGGTGACCGGATCGAGGCCGGAGGTCGGCTCATCCAGGAACAGGACTTCGGGCTCGAGCGCCAGTGCGCGCGCGATCGCAGCGCGCTTGCGCATCCCGCCGGACAATTCGGACGGCATCTTCGTCGCGGCATCGGGCGGCAGGCCGGCCATGGCGATGCGCAGGCGTACCAGCGCCGGAATCCAGCGCGCCGGAATGGACCGGCTCTCGCGCATCGGCGCGGCGACATTCCCCGCCACATCGAGCGAGGAAAACAGGGCACCGTCCTGGAAGAGCATGCCGATCCGCCGGCGCAGCAACGCCAGTTCATCGGCGCCCGCCTGCCACAGATCGACACCGAACAGGCGCACGATGCCGGCCGACGGCCGATGCAGCCCGGTGACTTCCCGCAGCAACACCGATTTTCCGCTGCCGCTGCCGCCGACGAGCGCGACGAGTTCGCCCCGGCGCACGCACAGGTCGATGCGCTCGTGCACGACGCGAGAACCGAAGCGCGTGTGCAGCGCTTCGATCTCGATGACCGGATCGCCATCAACGGCGCGTTCCGGTCTGTCGGCGGAACACTCCCCGTCCTGCCCGCTCACCGGTGCATACATGCCGCCGGTTGATGGATCGGCTGCCGGCTTCACCATCCGAGGGCCTGCAGCAGGACGGCAAAAAGCGCGTCGAGCACGATCACCGAGACGATCGACTGGACGACGGTCGATGTCGTGTGACGTCCGATCGAACGCGCATCGCGCGGCACCGTCATGCCCATGCGGCAGCCGATGACGGCGATCGCCAGTGCGAACACCGGCGCCTTGGCCAGCCCGATCAGCAGCTGGCGCGGATTGAGCGCGACCTGCAGGCGCTCCATGAACTGGGCCGGTCCGATGCCCAGCATGTGATCGGCGATGACCATCGCACCGAGCATGCCGACCACGTCGGCCACGAAGACCAGCAGCGGCAGCGCCAGCACCAGCGCGATGACGCGCGGCACCAGCAGCACCTGTTCGACCGACAGACCGAGCATGCGGATCGCATCGATCTCCTCGGTCAGACGCATCGTGCCCAGTTGTGCGGCAAACGCCGAACCGGAACGCCCGGCCAGGATGACCGCGACGATCAGCGGCGAGAATTCGCGCGCCAGACCGAGCGCCACTCCGTCGATGACGAAAATGTTGGCGCCGTACTGGGTCGCCTGCAGGCCGAGCAGATAGGCAATCACCAGTCCGATCAGGAAAGAGACGAGCGCGACGACGGGTACGGCCGACACGCACACCTGGCCGAGTTGCGCGAACAGTTCGCGCGGACGCAGGCGTCCAGGCTGCCGCACGACCTGGGCGAGCGCGGCGAGGATGCGGCCGAACCACGCCATGGTGTCGGTGACGAAGTCCCAGGCGTCGACGATTTTCCGGCCGATCGTGCGGGCCGGAAAATCCGGCACGTGGTGCCCGAACGCCACCGGCTCCAGGAAGGACGTTCCGACGCCCCCACCCGCAGCCGGTGACACATCAGCCCGAAGCCGATCGTCCGGCCGCCCGGCCGGATCCGCGCTCACGGCAGGCCCGGGAACGTGCGGCGCAGCGGCGGCCGGCTCCAGATGCGCGCACACCAGGTCGACGATCGACTGGTGCGTCGGACGCAACCGCGACCAGTCGATCTGTCCCGGAGCCAGTCCCGCTTCGCTCAATGACAGGCGCAGCAGCAACGCCCCGGCCGTGTCGAGCACATCGAGATCACTGCCGTCGACTGCGACCGGCAGGGCTACCCCTTCCGCAGGCAGATGCGCACGCAAGGTGCGATCGACCGCCGACAGGGTCGCCACCTGCCAG
>JACDJB010001311.1_pt1 | contig 20513 bp, 17 predicted proteins | sample 7454121 | NCBI WGS metagenome assembly JACDJB01 (sample SAMN14253290, study PRJNA609438) | sludge metagenome | isolation source: sludge after 25d culture with pyrite | collected 2018-12-20
AAAAACGCTATTTCGGATTACTTTAATATGAAATATCTGAGGGAGATTTCGGAAGACCAGTTTGTTGAATTGGTTGACCAGATAGATGAGAAGGCATTCACCGAAAATCGTGTCGATACAACCCTTAAAACTCTTAAGACCATTGTATCATTTATTGGCGAAGCCCGTCAGGAACAATTGGAAACACTGTCCATCGATGTGCTCTCCGCCGCTCTGAAAGACCGTAATCTGAAGGATTTTGAAAGCCTGGTGGAACGTGTCAGGAATGAAACAGAATTATCAGAACTTACTTTTAATGAAATCGAAAGTCTGCTGCGCGACGGGACCATTCCCGGTACTGAAAAAGAACTTGAAGAAGCGACCGAAGTAATCGGGTATGATCAGGTTGAAGATATCGAAACGAGCAAACCCGAAATCGCGGTCGATGGTATTGAAGTACATGAAATGCAGATGGATAAGGTAAAGCTGGAAGAGGAAGCGGAAGAGGAAGATGAAGAAGAAGAGGAAGTTCCGGAAACAGCCGCGCCGGCACCGGTGCCTGAATCGGGTTCAAAGGGCAAAGTAGCAGATGATCTGGCAGCGCATGTCGCCCGTCAAATCATGTCCGATACTCCGCTTGGAGATTTGAACACGATGATAAAGGGTCGTGCCAGGCGAAAAATTCTCAAAAAACTATTCAGTAAGAAAGAAAATGAATTTCTGAACTTTTTAAAAACGATCAACGAACTCTCCACATGGAAAGATGCTTCGCACGTGATTGATGATGAATTTTATAATCGCAGTATAAATCCTTACTCAAAGGAAGCCATTGCTTTGAGTGATATCATTTATATGCGCTTTTTCCCGAAAGATAAATATGTCGGTGAAAAAAGCGATGACATGGCTTTTGATTAATCCCGTATAATTTTGTAAATATCAAGAGATCACATAGTGGTCTCTTTTTTTTTATTTAAATGGGTATTCACTGACATGAAAAATATTCTGATACTGGGAGCCGGAAAAGTCGGCACATCACTAAATATCGCATTAAGATCGACAGGATACGGCAATGTCGATATAAAAGGCCGACAGGGTGAAATGGCTTCCAAAGCCGGCGCTGATTATCTTGACGAATTATCCGATGAATTGTTGACGCGGGCGGAGTTAATCTTCATCTGTGTTCAGGATTCAAAAATCACAGATACCGTGAAGGAGCTGCGGCGGTTTAATCTATCCGGGAAAAGAATCGTCCATACTTCCGGCGCTTATGATTCACAGATTCTCGTTTCTCTGCGGACAAAAGGAGCAAAAACCGGCAGCTTTCATCCCATCCAGACCTTTCCGGAAAAATCTCTCCCGCTAAAGATTTGGAATGGGATTGTATGTACTTATGAAGGCGATGAAGAAAACCGGCAGATGCTGTCGGAAATGTGTTCGCGGTTTGGCGCGCGGTTGCTGCCGGTCACGCCCGACCAAAAAACAGCTCTGCATCTGGCTGCCGTCGTGTCGGCAAATTATATGATCGCCCTGTTTTCCTGGGCTGAAAATATAATCAGTGACGCGGGTATAAATGAACTGCCGGCGAATGAGATTCTTGGCAATATCATAGAACAGGTTGCCGCAAATTATAAGAATCAATCCGCAGAAAATATACTTACCGGTCCTTTGGCCAGGGGAGATTCGGAAACAATTGAAAAGCATTTGGAATATTTAAAGAATTATCCGGCGAAGTATTCCATTATATATAAAAAATTGGCGGAACTGTTATTGGATGACCGGAAATTTAATATCCCAAATAGGGACAAACTGGAAAAGATATTATTAACATGAAGAAAACTGATTATCATATTCATACCAAATTATGTAAACACGCGGAAGGTGAAATGGAGGCTTATGTGGAGCGGGCCATAGAAAAGGGGCTGGGTGAAATTGCCTTTACGGACCACATACCCCTGCCGGATCAATTCGACATCGCGCACCGCATGGAGCTTCATGAACTTGATTGGTATCTCGAAAGAATTTCTAAATTAAAAAAACAGTATCCGGAAATCATCATTAAGGCGGGAATTGAGGCGGACTATTACGAAGGCTTTGAACCATTTCTCGACAAACTATTATCATCCCGACCGTTCGACATTGTAATTATGTCCGTTCATTTTATAAAGGGATGGGACAACGGGAACTGGGCGTTTAAATATGACTTTCCGGGAAAAAGTATTAAGCAAATCTATTCAGAATATCTGAATGCTGTGATGAAAGGTATTAAAACAGGACTGTTTGATGTAGTAGGCCATCTGGATCTGATCAAATCATCCGGACATCCTTTGCTTGAGACAAATATAAAGGAAGTCGAAATGATTTTAAAACTTGTAAATAAGATGAATATGGCGGTTGAACTGAACACATCGGGTCTGCGGAAAAAAATCGGAGAAGTCTATCCAAATCTGTCCTTTCTTCCTCTCCTGGAGGCCAATAATATTGCTGTTACCCTGGGGTCTGATGCGCATAAGCCGGAAGATACGGGATTTTATTTTGATGAGATCCTTGTTAAACTTTCTGAATTCCGGAATATCAGATTTGCGTCATTTGATAAAAGAAAAATGTTCATGGATAGATAATCATAAAGATATAAGGGATAAAGCATGAGTTCATTATGGACAAAAGTAAACAGGAATATTCCTGAGATACTTAAGCGCTACCGTCATATAGCTGTGGTCGGGCTCTCCAATAAAACCCACCGCCCAAGCTACCAGGTTTCAGATTATATGAAGGCGAATGGGTACACCATTTATCCCGTGAATCCGAACTGTGATGAAGTTCTGGGTATAAAATGTGTGGGAAGTCTAAAAGAAATTGAACAAAAAATAGAGATTGTCGATATTTTCCGCCGTTCGGAAGAAGTATTACCCATAGTGGAAGAAGCGATCGCTATAAATGCCCGTGTAATTTGGATGCAGCTTGGGGTGATCAATGAAGATGCTGCCCAAATGGCTCTGGATGCCGGACTTGATGTTGTCATGGATCGTTGTATCAAGATCGAGTATGGCGCCAATTATTAGGTCATCGCTTTTTACCTCCTTTTATGAAATTAACTCCCGTCCTTGATTAACCGGAGCCCGGGAACGGGAAGCCGTCCGGTTTTTTTGAATATTTTAACTGAACTTAGCAGGAATATTTATTCCGCCTCCTGATTTATAACTATCATATCATCATGACAAAAAGAGGGAAGAACCAATTATGCGTTATTTAACGGTCCTTGTCCTGGTTTTTTTAATGCAACAGGAAGTGTTATCGCAAATGACATCCATTCAAAATATAGAAGAAGTTGAAAAACAGGTATATAATAAGATTTTGGATGTCAGGCAGAAGCAAAACATTCACGCGCCCGATTTTCCTAAAGGATTTGCCTGGCTCAATGCCGGACGAGACCTTTCTCTTGAAGAATTAAGGGGGAAAATAGTACTGCTTGATTTCTGGACTTATTGCTGTATAAACTGCATGCATATTATTCCGGAATTAAAATATCTGGAGGATAAATACGCGGATGAACCATTCGTCGTGATCGGTGTCCATTCAGCTAAATTTGAGAATGAAAAGGATGATTCCAATATCCGTCAGGCAATCATGAGATATAAGGTGGAACATCCGGTCATTGTTGATCAAGATTTTGAGATTTGGCAATCCTATGGAGCGCGGGGATGGCCGACACTGGTGCTGATAGATCCGGAAGGATATGTTATCGCTCACACATCCGGAGAAGGTCAGCGGGATATACTCGATGTTTATATACAACAGGCGCTTAAAATTTATGGCCCAAAAAATGTACTGAACCGCGCGCCGCTTAATCTTCAAAAAGAAACTCCGGTTGTAACTGATTCTCCGCTACTTTACCCAGGAAAAATTGTCACCGATCCGGCGGAAGAAAAACTTTACATCACAGACTCGAATCATAACCGGATTATCGTGTCCGACCTGAATGGTCAGATTCTTGATGTAATAGGCAATGGTGAAGCGGGACTGGCCGATGGTGATTTTGAGCGCGCAAGATTTAATCAGCCGCAGGGACTGGCCTTCTTTGATAATAAACTATTGGTAGCGGATACAGAAAATCATGCTCTCCGGTTAGCGGATTTTAATGACCGTACCGTTAAAACCATTGCCGGAACCGGATTTCAAAGCAGAACACGCGTTGATAAAGGTCCGGGTCTTAAAACGGCATTAAATTCACCCTGGGATATCCTGGTTGTCGGGGAATACGCCTATATTGCCATGGCCGGGCCCCATCAGATCTGGCGGATGAATTTGAATAATAATGTGGTTGAGCGCTACGCGGGAAACGGCCGGGAGGGGCGGGGAGACGGCGAACGGCTAAAAGAAGCGTATTTTGCCCAGCCCAGCGGAATTACCTATGACGGGAGATATCTATATGTCGCCGATTCGGAGATCAGTTCAATCCGCCGTCTTGATTTAAAGAACGATGGCCGTGTCCGGACTGTCGCGGGAGGAGATTTATTTGATTTCGGGGATATTGACGGGAAGGGAGATCAGGTGCGGCTCCAGCATCCTCTTGGCGTGTATCGCCATGAAGATAAAATATATATCGCTGATACCTACAATCATAAACTCAAGTATTATCATTTAAAAACCGGAAGAGTAGAAAGTTGGGTGGGAAGCGGCGTTCGCGGAAATGTGGACGGCATATCCGCGCAATTTTATGAACCATCGGGAATGACTGCTGCAAAGGGAAAGATGTACATCACGGATACGAATAATCACTCGATCCGCGCAGTCGATCTTAAGACAAAGGAGACATCCACACTCCGTTTAAAAATTCAGAAGAAAAAAAGAGAAATCACTTCACTGGCAATGAAGTCCGCTCCGGAAATTGTTTTACCGCTTCAAAAAATCAGGCCGTCGGCAAAGGGCTATCTGAATTTTGAAATTGAACTACCCGCGGAGCATCATTTTAATGAGGGAACGCCACTGCAGTACCTGATAAAAAGCGCGGATGGCATTCTAAGATTTGAAGGATTGAACCAAATTATTACGGATGATGATCCGAAAAGAAAATTTTCTGTGGAATTTAAGAGTGAAAGCGCGGGTGAAACGGAGATCCGGACAGAGCTCCTCTATTATTATTGCAGCGATTTCGATGGAATTTGCAAAATCAAATCTGTTAAATACACTATTCCTGTCCTCATCAGCGCTGATGGCGGGAATAATATCGCTCTGCATGAAGCAGCCGAATGAAACGGATAGAAAAATACAAAATATTTGCTTAAGCATTTAAACCAAGGCTGGACGCGACTCCGCTGAGCGCGCGGATAACAAATTCAACGTGCGCGGTGAACTCGACACCCAATTCTTCCGCACCGCGCGTAATTTCTTCGCGGTTCACTTTCGCGGCGAAACTTTTATCCTTTAGTTTTTTCTTCACCGATTTAAATTGAACTTCGCTCAGGGCGCGGCTTGGCCGGACTAAAGTCACCGCTGTGATAAATCCGCACAGTTCATCAACCGCGTATAAAGTTTTAGCCATTAAAGTTTCTCTCGGGACTCCGCTGAAATCGGCATGACCCAGGATGGCTGTTCGGATGTCTTCAGGAATATCTTTCTCTCTGAGTATTTCCGAACCTTTACGCGGATGTTCATCAGGGTATTTTTCGTAGTCAAAGTCATGCAGTAATCCCACTATACCCCATTTTTCAACATCCTCGTTAAATTCTGCGGCATAGGCGCGCATAGCTGCTTCAACAGCGAAGGCGTGTTTTAATAAGCTGTCCGTTTTAGTGTATTCATTCAGAATATTTAATGCTTCCTGACGATCCATTTCTATTTTCCCGTGATAATGTCTGGTGGTTGTTGGCTTATCCGCACATCAGGTGGCCGGCGTTCACGCTCAGAACGGCACCTGTAATGGCCCGCGCCAAATCAGAGGCCATAAAAGCGATAGGTCCCGCAAGATCATCCGGTCCGGGGATAAATCCAAGCGGTATTGTAGAGAGGATATGGTCGTAATCTTCACGGATGGCTTCAGCTGACATATCTGTTTCCACCCAGCCGGGGGCAACGCAATTGACGCGTATTTTATCGGGCCCGAGTTCAGATGCCAGCGCTTTGGTAAAACTTATAATCGCGCCTTTCGAAGCGGCGTAGTGAGAATGAAAGGCTTCACCGCGCTGACCGGCGGCGGATGATATATTTATAATGCATCCCTTGATTTCATTTTCTTTCATGTGTTTAACAAGATAGTGTGAAAAATAAAATACACTATCGAGATTAACCTGCATGGTTTTACGCCAGTTCTCAACACTCATTTCTTCAAGTTTACCGTATTCCCAAATACCGGCATTATTGACGAGGATATCAATGTGATTGAATTTATCAATAACTTTGTTTATAAAACCCTGAACTTCCTGATAATCGCTGATATCACATTCGCTAAAAAAAATTTCGCCTTCAAATTTCTGGCAATCCTTTGATACGGATTCTGCGGCCCGGTAATTTTTATTATAGTTAAAGGCGACATTCGCTCCCAGCGACATAAATAATTTTACCGTGGCGGCTCCTATACCTCTGCTGCCACCCGTAACGATCACATTCTTTCCTTTAAAGTCGAACATTTAAAGCCTCCTGTCTATAACCGCAATCTATAGTTATTAACACATTTACAATAAATCTTAATTCCGCATAAAAAAAGAAGAACCGAATAAGTAAAAACACATGAAGAGTAAATTTGCTGAAAATACCTGAGAAATATACTTATAGTTTGTTTAATATGAAAATTTTCTATAATTTATTTTTTTTATTAACAGTCAAATAAAACTTACGGAGTGATGGATGAAAAATTTTTTCTCTTTGATTATAGTATCATTAATGATATTTTCAATTTTTAGTTGCAGTGGTGAAAATAACGAAGTGAAAGAAGAAAAATCACTAAAATCAGAAACAAAGAAGGAAACAATTATGCCAATTTCAATTCCGGATGACGCCATTACCACCAGTTCAGGTTTAAAATATGTCGAGATTAAAGAGGGTGACGGCGCGCAGCCTCAGAAGGGCAGTACAGTTGTTGTCCACTATACCGGTTGGCTGCTTGATGGCAAAAAATTTGACAGTTCGGTGGACAGGAACCAAAAGTTTGAGTTCGTTTACGGTGTCGGTCAGGTGATCAGGGGCTGGGACGAAGGTCTTTCAACAATGAAAGTCGGCGGGAAACGTAAACTCTTCATACCTTCCGAACTCGGTTATGGACCAAGAGGCGCCGGCGGCGCAATTCCACCAAATGCCACACTGGTCTTTGATGTTGAATTGTTTGAGATCAAATAAAACCAGGCTCACCGATCCGGTGAGCTTTTTTTTTAAGTTCATTGTTTGCCATCGGATTTGAATAAATGACGGTATCCGAGCTCCGTCAGAGCAAGAACGGGGTAATTCCCGGAGCTTTTGGCCAAAAAACCTTTCTGCAGAGCTGAATAAATCAATTTAATAATCGTTTTTTCATTCTTTTCCATCAGGGCACCAAAAAACGGGCTGTGATCAATTTTTTTATCTCTAAACCGGTCTTCGTCGATACCTTTTAATATACTGCTAAAAGTTGTTACACCGAATTTACCGTCGAACTCCTCAATACACCCCAATATGAGTGAAAAATCATTGTGAATATGTAGTGATTTATCAACGGATTCAGATTCAGGAGACTGCCAGTCGAGACAATAATCACAGCCGCCGCAATTGTCTTTTTGATATTCTTCGCCAAAATAACCAAGGATATATTTTCTGCGGCAATGAAATCCATGGACATAAGATTCCACATCATCGATTCTGTCTAATTGCCGGGTTCTTTGCTTATCATAGGCATCAAAATCGATCGCTATTTTTGACCATGAAGTTTGAGTGGAAGTTATCTCTATTCCCCGTCCCCGGAATGGAGGAATGTATAATAGTATATTTTTTGATGCCAGTTCTCTCATGGTGCGGGTAAACTGATCTGCTGTCATATCCAGTTCGCTGAGAGGATCTTGCAATGGTGTGTAATCCTCGATTCTGTTCGAAAGCCATTCAAGCACCTTTTTTTGTATTGGAGCTCTCTTTATCTTTTTAGAGGCAGTTTGATAATCCTCCAGTATTTCAAACCGAAAATGCAGAACCTGCCTGGCCATACGTTTCAGTATTCCATGACGTTCAAATAACAGAACAGCCGAAGCGATCTGCAGGTCGTTGCATTTGATTGCTGCCCCGATTTCAGTATAAGTCAGCAAAATCTGTTTTTTGTCCAAACTGAATAAGTAATTGTATATTTTTTTAAGTACATCTTCAGAGGGGAAGCCGTTATTAATTAAAAACTCCTGAATCTTTCTGTCCTTATAACTATAAAACAGAAGACAGTATGAAGTTTTGCCGTCTCTTCCGGCCCTGCCGGCTTCCTGGTAATAAGCTTCCATGGATCCGGGCATATTATAATGGATAACAAACCGCACATCAGCTTTATCAATACCCATTCCGAAGGCGTTGGTGGCAACAATAACGCGGGTTTGACCGCTTAACCACTGATTCTGAGCTGAATCCCTCGATATTTTCTCCATCCCCCCGTGATATCCCGCGCACGAGATGTTATTTTCTTTCAACAGGAGACTAACTTCCTGTACACCTTTTTTAGTTGATACATAAACGATTCCTGATCCTTTTACGGACGAAGCGATTCGGATCAATTCGCGCTTTTTCTGGTCTTCGGAGATATCAATAGCAAAATATTTAAGATCCGGGCGGTCAAATCCGGTAATGTAAACATGAGGGTTCTTAAGTCCAAGCTGCGACAGAATATCCTTCTGAACATCCCCGGTTGCTGTCGCTGTAAGGGCAATTACGGTGGGATTTCCCAGAGACTCGATGATTTTCCGGAGTTTGAGATAAGAAGGTCTGAAATCATGTCCCCACTGGGAGATACAATGCGCTTCATCAACCGCTACAAGAGAAACTTCAATCTGGCTAATAAGCTTACTGAAAGACGAGACATGAAATCTTTCAGGCGCGATATAAATCAGCTTATATTTTCCGTTGCGTACATCCCGGATGCGGGATTCAGTCTCATGGTAACTGAGAGTGCTGTTTATAAATGTCGCTGAGATCTCCAGTTTCTCAAGACTTTCAACCTGGTCCTTCATAAGGGCAATAAGTGGGGAAACAACCAGTGTAACTCCGGGCAGCATCAGCGCGGGAACCTGGTAACACAGCGATTTGCCGCTTCCGGTCGGCATGACCACCAGCGTATCTTTTTGCGATACTACGGAATTAATAATTTCTTTTTGCGAAGGACGGAAATCAGAAAACTTAAAATGTCTTTTCAGAATTTCCCGGGCATTTTTAAGACTCATTCAACAGGCTCAAATATAATAATTGAAAATTCGATTTAGTTTAGGCGTTGTCTTTTTCAATAGAATCTATCAACAGCTCATAAAAATCCGGAATAGCGGAGTTGATCCGGTTCCAGCTCGGAATGGCCGGAAGTTCCATGGGATTGGCCAGGAACTGATCTCCCGCGATAATAATGCTTCTCAGAAAAACTTCAATGGATTTTTCTTCCGCGTGCCGGTCATACAGCAGGCCGTTTATAGCGGCATCATGCGAATATTTTTCGACAAAGTCGAGGGCTGTTCTCAGATAAGTCGCCTTGATAGTCCGGAATAGCTGATCAGAAAAAACGACACCCATGCTGGCAAGAACCCGGTAGAACGATTTCGCGATGTCTATCGTCATTTTTGCAAGTCCGGAGTTCGGATTGTCTTCCGATAATTTTTGGTGTTTATGATCGTATTGATCGGCAATATCCACCTGGCACATCTGATTTTTCGCGTAATTACGGTAAATCTCATTTAATGTGCCAATTTCGAGTCCCCAATCCGTGGGCAGACGAAGTGTTTGCGCTACATCATATAATACAGCTACTTCTCCGGACAAAGGATAACGAAATGAATCAATATAGTCAAGGTAATCTATCGGGCCTAATATCCGTTTAAGCGTTCTGATTAAGGGTGTGATGAATAATCGGGCCACCCGTCCGTTAAGACGCTCGGATACACGGCTGTAATAGCCCTTGCAAAATCTGAAATTCATGGTTGGTGAAGCCATAGGAAATACTAATCGGGCCAGGAGAGAGCGCTCATAGGTTATAATATCACAATCATGAATCGCGAAGACTCTGGCTTCTCCAACAGCGAGGAGATAGCCAAAACTCATCCATACATTTCGCCCTTTTCCTTCATCACCGGCCGGAAGATTTTGATCTTTAAGCAGTTTGTAAAGTTCCTGCATCCGTTTTCCGCGGTGCCAGATTATCCGGTGTTTCTGCGGGAGGGCAGAAAAAAAAGAACGCGCGTGGTTAAAATCCTTTTCATCGGCGCGATCCAGACCAATCACAATTTCATTCAAATAGGGGACTTTTTTCAGTTCGTCCACGATCCCGGGAAGAGCAACACCCCGCAGTTCGCTGTACAAAGACGGCAGAACAAGGGCGATGGGGCGCTTTTGGGCAAACTGGCAGAGTTTCTCTTCAATTTCCTGAAGAGGATGATCAGTCAGATGATGCAGCGTGGTAATTGCGCCATTCTGGAAAAAATCCGACATGTAAATCTCCTTTATTTTAGGGATCAGTCATGCGGAGACAATTTTATAAGCTTAATTATGGCCTCATTCCATCCTGCCGGTCCGATGCTGTTTGTCAGAAGCAGATTTTTATGATGGATACCGGTTTGGTGAACGCCGGTTTTCTTCTTAACCAGCACAGCATAATCGGTCGCAAGAAGCAATTCGCGATCATTCAGGCTGTCGCCGATACCGATCGTCGAAAAAATTTCATCAACATATCGAAGGCGGTAAAGACTAATTAATTTCTTAACTGCAATACCTTTATCTGTGTTCCCGATCAGGTGATAAAATCGATTGCCGCGCAGCAGCCGGAATCCATGACTTCTTACAAAATCATAAAGAACTTCAAGGTTTCCGGGACTCTTTAAAAACACAAAGGGTTCACTGTACAAACGGGTTTTAGCCATTTCTGAATCAGCTTTTGATAAGCCGGTATAATGAGCGATTTCATCCGTTGTCATCTCATGAAAACCTTTCAGGGTCAATCCAAACCGCTGTTTGATCTTATCAAAAAATTCGATGATCAATTCATAAGATTTCCCGGGTTCAACAACATCGTACTCATCATTAAATGATGTTCCTCCTGTTTCTGCATTAAAGTAGTTTTTCCTGAAAAAAATAGCGCTTCCGTTTTCAACGATCAGCGGCCCGGAGATATCGCATTTTTTAGAGATCTCCAATACTTCTTTAAAGGTTTTACTTGTACAGGGAATTACCGGAATATCCCTGTTTTTAAGATACTTCAGGGATTTCCTCGCGGGTTCAAATGAGTATGTGTCGACATCCAGAAGGGTGCCGTCTAAATCTGTAAAAACGAACCAATAGATGTTAGCCATCCTTATCATCTTATGTGAACTGTTTCCGGTCATCCTAAAGAAATAAATTTTTGAAAAAGCCGTATTCCTATTATATTAAAGATACTCCGGTAAATAAAGTGTCAAATAATATATTTTATACTATCTGTTTTAATTAGTCACTGCCTGAACCGATTTACCTATTATGAAAGCAAATCTGTTATCAAATAATTGAGTTTTGCGCGGAGATGTTTAAATGACCAAAAAAGAAATCGTTGCCATATTGGAAGAAATAGGAACGATTCTCGATCTCAAAGGCGAGAATCCTTTTAAATCAAGGGCCTATTTTACCGCGGCGAGAGCCATAGAGACGCAAGTAGACGATGTTGCAGCAATGGTGAAGAGCGGCAATATATCCGATGTAAAGGGAATTGGCAAAGCCATCTCAGAGAAGCTGACGATTTTGATTCAAACCGGCCGGCTTCCATATTATGAGGACTTAAAAAACAGTATTCCCGAGGGATTACTTGATATGCTCGAGATACCCGGCATGGGTCCCAAAAAGGTGAAGGCGATATATGAAAAATTACTTGTTACAAATATCGGCGAGCTGGAATATGCCTGTACGGAAAACCGCCTGCGGGATTTGGAAGGATTCGGTCAAAAGAGTCAGGATAAAATTCTTGAGGGCATTCAGCTGCGGAAAAAATACAGAGAGCGATTTCATTTTCATATCGCGAGAATGGAAGCGGAGACGGTCGGGGAATATCTAAGAAAAAATTCTAAGATCAATCGAATGGAGTTTGCCGGCAGTCTGCGCCGTAAAAAAGAGACAATAAAAGATATCGATTTCGTGGCTTCATGCCGGGACGAAGACCGTAAAACAATCATGGATTACTTTGTGGACTATCCCGGAAAAGTGACTGTTTCCGGTCATGGTGAAACAAAATCGGCAATGGTACTGAGCAGCGGAATCGTCTGTGAATTACGCCTGGTATCGGATGAACAGTACCCCTTCCTGCTCCATCATTCCACCGGCAGCAAAGAACATAATACGTCTTTGAGGCAGCGCGCCAAAAAAAGGAATATGACGATGAACGAGTACGGACTCTTTAACATTGGGAGTGATAATAGTATCGTCTGCGGCGATGAAAAGGCCATCTTCAGCAAATTAAATCTAAATTACATACCACCTGAACTCAGGGAAAACAATGGTGAGATTGAATCCGCCGAACAGGGAGAAATCCCGGAACTGGTGATGCCGGATCAACTCCGGGGAATCTTTCATGTACATACAACTCACAGCGACGGCGCCGCATCCATTAAAGAAATGGCCGAGGCTTGTAAAAAACTCGGACTGACATATATAGGAATAACAGATCACAGTAAATCGGCCTTTTACGCGAATGGCTTGACGGAAGACAGAGTTAAAAAACAGCATGATGAAATCGATTCGCTCAATGAGGAGCTGAAAGATTTTACTATTTTCAAAGGCATTGAGGCCGATATTCTGCCCGATGGAAGGATGGATTTTGATGATACGGTTCTTTCCTCTTTTGATTTTGTTATCGCCTCAGTGCACTCAAGTTTTAACATGAGCGAAGATGATATGACCCAAAGAATCTGTCGCGCGCTTGAAAATCCCTTTGTTACGATGCTGGGACATCCAACGGGAAGACTGCTGCTTGGCCGCGAAGCTTATCCGGTGGATATGAAAAAGGTTATAGAAACGGCGGCAAAGTTTAACAAAATAATCGAGATAAACGCGAATCCGTATCGCCTTGACCTTGATTGGCGCTGGGGGCGTTTCGCAAATGAGCTTGATGTGAAAACTTCCATAAATCCGGACGCGCATTCCGTTGAAGGGTTAAAAGACATTGAGATCGGTATTGGAATCGCCCGAAAAGGTTGGTTCAACGCCCGGTCAGTTTTCAATACATATCCGGTTGAAAAGATAAAAAGCGAATTGATCAGAATGCGTGAATAACCGGAAGAAATGACTTTGGTTTGGAAGGCCTATAGCATTTAAGAAAAAACTTACTTATTTTTATAATCTGAGTTTAATCTGCTGGAGGAGTGATGGCATACAGAATAGCTGTGGACGCGATGGGCGGTGATCACGCGCCGGAGGAAATCGTAAAAGGCGTGATTGACGCGATGGAGTTGGATAAGTCTATCGAGGCGATACTGGTTGGTGATGAAGACGCGATCAAAAAAGAATTAGACAAATATCAGGCGAAAAGAGGAATTGAGATCGTCCATACCGATCAATGGGTCGGGATGGATGAATCCCCAAAAAAAGCTCTGGAAAGCAAACCGAGAGCCAGTATCAATCTTGCCGCGAGGCTGGTTAATGATAATCTCGCGGACGCGTTATTGAGCGCGGGCAATACCGGCGCAACCGTTTTGGCGGCCGCGCAAAACCTGCCGATAATACCGGGCATCGAACGCACCGCGCTGGCGGCTATTTATCCGACAGCCAAGTTTGTAAAGGGCAGCCACGGGTTTGCTCTGATGCTGGATGTAGGGGCAACCATCAAATGCACGCCAAAGCAGCTGGTGCATTTTGCGTTTATGGGAAATTATTATGTCTCGCATATTCTAGGTATTCCGCAACCGAGAGTGGCATTGCTGAATATCGGCGAGGAAGCGACAAAGGGCGGCGAAGTATTGACAAAAACCTATGAATATCTGCAGGCTGCTGAAGGTATTCATTTCATAGGTAATGTAGAAGGCAAGGATATCCCTAAAGGCGCGGCGGATGTGATTGTAACGGAGGGTTTTGTCGGTAATGTGGTTCTGAAATTACTGGAAGGCGTTGCCGATGTTGTAAAAGAAACCGGAAAGTACGCGTTCAAAAAGAAACTAACCTGGAAGCTTGGAATGGTCATGCTTTCCGAAGGCGTAAAGAGGCTTAAAATTAAAACGGATTATTCTGAGTATGGCGGAGCGCCTGTTCTCGGATTCAAAAAACTCGTGATAAAATCACACGGACGGTCAAACGCAAAGGCAATTTCAAACGCCATGCAGGTGGCTGTGCGTTCTGTGAAAGAAGATGTCTGCTCGCATATTGGAGAATCGATAGCGGAATTTAATGCCCGTCATCGATTGGACTTTATTGAAATATAATGAGATTGTGGAACGGGTACATTTTGAAAGTGTGCCCGTTTTTTTATCTGATCTGACGCCCGCCGTCTACAGGAATAACCGCTCCCGTAATATAATCCGATCCTTCAAGTAAAAACCGCACCGTTTTGGCGATATCCGAAGCAGAGCCCTCCTTTTTTAAAAGAGTCTGATCAAGCGCTTTTTGCCGCTCCGCCTTAGGCATCTCTTTGGGAATCATCACCGGTCCGGGATTAACACAATTAACCTGAATATATGGAGCCAGAGCTTTTGCGAGGCCGATCGTCATGGCGATAATTCCCGCCTTGCTGATGGAGTAAGGAAGATAGGAAGGCCAGGGCGACAGAGCGCCGGCGTCACCAATATTTATAATCTTTCCAGACCGCTGCTTAAGCATTTCATTCCCTGCCGCCTGAGCCAGAAAGAAAGCGCTTTTTAGATTCAGGTTGTGGAATGTATCCCAGTCTTTTTCAGTAATCTTTCCAAACTGGGTTTTATAGAATACGGCGGAATTATTGATGAGAATATCAATGCGGCCGAATTTCCCGATGACTTCAGATATTAATTCTTCATGTACCCCGGAAGCTGAAAGATCGCATTGATAGATATGAATTTCGCCGCCTGATGAATGAATCTCTTTTTGCAGGCTTTCTGCGTCTTCCCGGCTTGAATGATAGTGGCAAAATATATTCGCGCCCGCCGATGAAAGTTCTTTTGAGATCGCGCGGCCGATACGGATTGCTCCGCCGGTAATGAGGACGGTTTTTTTTGATAAATCCACATTGACTCCGGGATTTAACCTGAATGTTATTGTTTTAAAGAATGGTCCGTGGTGATTTTCAGAGATAATCCTGATTCAAAAAAGGATTATGTTCTTTTTCATAGCCGATCGTAGTTGTCGGTCCGTGACCAGGATATACAATCGTGTTATCCGGCAGTGTGAACAGACGGTTTTTGATCGAATCAATGAGCTGGTTGTAATTGCCGCCGTAGAGATCCGTTCGGCCGATAGAGTCCTTGAACAAGACATCCCCCACGAAGACATGCCCGTTAAAAAGCAGACAAATACTGCCGGGGCTGTGTCCGGGAGTTTGTAAAATTTTAAATGCGCCGGCTCCGATGCTGAATTCATCTCCATCCTTGACAAAACGGATATTTTCAGGGACCGGAGAGACATCGATGCCGAACATCATGCTCTGTCTTGGAAGTGATTCCAGTAACGGAAGATCGTCTTCACATAAATGTATCGGAATATCATATTTGGACTGGACATCATTTACCCGGCGGACATGGTCTATATGAGAATGGGTGTTAAAAATATAAACGGGATTTAATTTGTTTTGACTGATATAATTAAAAATCCGATTTATTTCATCGCCCGGATCGATGAGAATACAATCACTGCCGTTATCGGCATGTACAACAAAACAATTCATCTCAAAAGGTCCGACGGGGATTCTCTCAATTTTCATTTTTGCCTCTGAAATTAGACAACCAATGAGAAATATATTAAACAGAAAGCTAAAATAAAATATTTCATTCACTTATTGTTATAAGTTTAAGGAATTTTATGTAAAAAGTCATCATTTTTAGACGAGAAAGCCGGCCTTGTCAGAAGATTTTGTACCAGACATTCATACTTTCAATGCTTCCCGAGATATCCGTGTTGTTAATCAAGGTCCCCGCGAATTGATATCTCATTTTTGAAAAAGTAATATTCATGCCCGGAGAAACGGCTCTGGCTATGGTATAAAATGTCCTGATTTTTCTTTTGGTCATTTCCGCTTCCATTTCCTTCAAAAGCAGTAATGATAAACTTTTTCCTCTGTAATCGGGAAGCGTGGCGAAGTCTGTCATTTCAACATTCCCGGATCTGACATCCATTTCAGCCGAAGACGCGGCAACTAATTTCCCGTCTTCAAAAGCGCCGAAGTAAACAATGTTCTCATTCATGGTTTTAATGATATACTCACTGTTATGAATCGGAAAAGGGTAAGATTCGAAAACGACATCGTATAGTTCTATTAACTGCCCGGCGTCATTTTCATCAAGCATCCTGAGTTTATATCCATGATCCGGAGAGATTGTGACCGGTTGGTTCTGTTTAGATTTAGCAAGATGTATGATGTTTTCGATTTGTTCTTTTTCGTTTTGTTCTAAATTGGCGCGATCTGAATCAAGAAATTTTGAAACAAAATATACGTCTGCTTCTTCACCATAAAATTTCGGGATCGACGCGCGTTCCTGATAACCCTGGCGAACAAACGCTTCGCGCGCCCATTCAGGAATTTTGGCAAAAATTTTTGTGTATTTTTTCTCACGGGCCACATTGTCCAGCTTATTTATTATTTGAGGAAAATCTTCTTTAGAGAGTTTCATAAGATATATGCGATTATTCTGATTTCCATGCTGGATCAATGATTGACCAAGAGTTTCGACTTTGTCAAACATTTACTTTCCTTTCTGATATATCTGTTTATTTTAATACGGTCATACTGGCAAATACTACAAATGCTATAAGAATTCCATAAATGCTGGCATCAAGTCCCAACGGCAGCTTTGTTTTACTGAAGATCAATATGAGCGTTGATCCACCGCCAGAGATCATCGATAACAGTGCGGCGTTGGAATCCCTTTTTTTAAGAAAATACGCGCCGAGCGTCGGTATGAACAATCCTGCCACCATAAAGGAGTATGCGTGCAATATAATTTCGAGAACCGTATGAAAAGAGCTTGCGATGATCAAGGTCAGAGCGCCGATAATTAATGTTACAAATTGGGAGAGTCTCATAATGGTCTTATCAGAGGCTTCCGGAAAGAAGTATCTTTCGATGATATCATTTACAAAATTACCGGAGGACGCGATAAGACAGCTGTCCGCTGTTGACATGATTGCTGAAAAATAAGCGGCGATGACAATTCCGGCAACACCTATGGGAAGAACATCTCTCAGGAGTAATGGTAATCCCATTTCCGCTTCCACATCCGGGAAAAATAACCGGGATATCATTCCCAAAAATACCCCTAGGAATGACATGACAGGATATTCAAGCAAACCAGCGATGTAAAAGGCCTTTTTTGCTTCCCTTTCGGTCCGCACCGCGTAGATTCTCTGATACAGTGTCATAGCGATGAACCAGATCGGGACAATTGTAAAAAACCAGTTGGTGAACTGAACAAGACTGATATTACTAAGTGAGAAAAATTCCGGTGGAAGATTTGCCTGCAAGGCTTCCCAACCTCCGGCAGAGATATAGGCAAAGGGAACACCAAAAAACATCAAGCCACCCAAAAGAACGATCCATTGGATGGTGTCGGTGTAAATGACAGCCTTTAATCCCCCCAGAACCGTATAAAAAAGAACAATTCCGGCCATGATGTAAAGTGAGATATTCAGCGGGTCAATCCAGGTGATTCCTGAAAAAACACTTCCCGCCGCCAGTTTAGCGCCGGCCAGAATTTGCGCCCCTGTGAATCCGAGATAACCGATCCCGGAAATGAGAGCAGCAACCAGCGCCACACGGTCGTTGTATTTATATCTCAAAAAATCAGGAAAGGTAAACATCCCCATTTTTGAATCGACCGCTTTTATCTTCGGAATAATAAGGATGGCGGCAAGCCACGCCCCTACTAATCCGGTGAATAAGAGCCAGCTTCCCGAAAGCCCCATGGCAAATCCGAGGCCGCCGAGTCCGATAGAAAAACCTCCGCCGACATCGGTGGCGACAATTGATAACCCCACATGTCCGGCTGAAAGCGAACGGCCGCCGACATAATAGTCTTCTTTACTTTCATTTTTTCTGTAAAAATAAAAGCCGACATAGAGAATTAACGCAAAATAGATTACAAAAATGATATAATCGATGAGATGCATTATTCTTCGTCGCCGTTTCTGCGGTTCATCCGGTCATTGTTATCAGGAATCAAAGAAATCGTGTCACCGTAATCAGATAGTAATTCAGCAATACCGGTTGCTTTGTATTCATCGGCATCTTCCAGATTCAACTGAAGAGAGCAGTTGTCGCAATTCCTGTCACAAAATACCTGCTCGTAAGAATCAGGTTCCTTATATGTGGAGATCACACCTTCGTAGTTCCGAAGAACGACCTTATTGGTTGACCAGGAGATCAGATAATTCGGCATGACAGGTATTTTCCCACCGCCGCCCGGGGCGTCAATCACATAGGTTGGAACCGCGAAACCGCTGGTATGACCGATTAAACTTTCAATAATTTCGATTCCTTTACCGACCGGTGTTCTGAAATGCGATAACCCTTCAGAAAGATCGCATTGATAAAGATAGTAAGGACGAACACGATTTTGAACCAGCTTATGGACCAGGGACTTCATGATTCGGGGGCAGTCGTTGACTCCGGCAAGAAGAACTGATTGATTTCCCAGGGGAATTCCGGCGTCAGCCAGTTTTCTAAGCGCTTCCTTCGATGAAGTTGTAATTTCCCTTGGATGGTTGAAGTGTGTGTTGATCCACAGAGGGTGGTGCTTTTTAAGCATATTAACAAGATCGTCTGTGATACGGTAAGGAAGAACCACCGGCATTCGTGTTCCGATCCGGATCACTTCCACATGCGGGATGGCCCGCAATTCCGTCAGCACCCAGTCTAGATAAGAATCCGATAACATCAAGGGATCACCGCCGGAGAGCAGTACATCACGAACCTGAGGGGTTTCTTTGATGTAATCGATTCCCATTTGAACGATCCGTTTGTTCGGGATAGAATCCACATCGCCGACTTTTCGTTTTCTGGTGCAGTGTCTGCAGTACATGGAACAGATATTACTGATATGAAACAGAACCCGGTCCGGGTAACGATGTGTAAGGTTCGGCACAGGACTGTCTTTATCTTCAGCCAGGGGATCCTTCATGTCATGTTCACCGATGATCAGTTCGGAAGAATGAGGAAAAGCCTGTTTGTAAACCGGATCGTTGGCGTAATCGTTTTCGTCAATCAGAGAAACATAGTATGGAGGAACGGAAAGAGGAAATTTTTGCATCGTTTTTTCCAGAACGGCTCTGTCCTCTCCCTTAAATTTTATTCCCAGCGCTTGTTCAAATGTGTCGATATCTTTAATAGCATGCTTAAGCTGCCATTTCCAATCCTTCCAGTTGGATAGCGCTACATGATCATCAATTCTATGAGCGAGATCCTGCTGTTTTTCGTTATATATAGACATTGTTATTCCTTATGATTTATAAATACAAAATTCCTGATGGTTGCGGAAAAAACATTAACATAAATTAAATGGACAAAGTAATGTTAATCGCCGGAAACAAAAGGAAAATGATTTGAGATAAGATTGTTTTAGAATGAAAAAATTATGAATTGGTGGAAAATCAGTAAAAATAAAAGGTGTAGATTTTTTTGAATAAATGCAGATGATTTTTTAGATCAAATAATGTAATCATGATATTATCTGGTTTTGTTTGACATAAATGGTGTCTAAGTTAAGACATTAACCAGGGTAATGAAAATTTTTTTTATTCATTATGAAGCCGGAACCGGTTATTATCTTATTTATAGTAGAATAAAGGGAGATAAGATATTATTTTTCCGTATAAACAAATGAACAAGTAAGAGCAGTTATAATTTTATGAAAAAAAAATTAATGTTTTATTTACTGATTTTCTTTTCCACAGTTTTTGCCATAATTGCTGTTTTTGCGGCATGGCTGATTCTCGATAAAAATTTAAGGGATCCGGTAAAGGTGCTTCAGCGCGAATATGAGGTCAAGGAAGTTACCGCGGCTGATGAATATATCATCCGGATTGGAAATACAGAACGACTTTACAAAGATATGATGATGACAGCCGGTGATGAGGATACTATCCGGTTCACGATCAGTATGCCAAAAGTCATGTCTCATGAATCCATCCCGCTTGTTTTTATCATGGGCGGACTGGAAATCGGCAGAAACAGCCTTAAATACATTCCGGAGCACGGGAATAACATA
>JACDJB010001314.1_pt1 | contig 20488 bp, 13 predicted proteins | sample 7454121 | NCBI WGS metagenome assembly JACDJB01 (sample SAMN14253290, study PRJNA609438) | sludge metagenome | isolation source: sludge after 25d culture with pyrite | collected 2018-12-20
CACGGTCTTGCCACCGTTGTCGGACGCGTTGACGACCGCCTGGCCGAGCTTGATTCCATTGAGGTCGCCCACGAAAAAGGAGACCTGTTCCCCGTCTCGGTACTTGAATTCTCCGGCGTTATTGGTTTGGCCGGTGAGGGAAGGGGTCTGGTAGTAGAGCCCCTCCACGGCGCTGTCCTTGAAAAGTCCCCATTGCCAAGGGCAGCAAGCTGACAGGGTTCGTCATGGTCGAGCAAGTCAAATCCGTCGATTTCCGCGCGCGTCGCGCCCGGCGCATCGAAAATGGCAACGATACACTGCTGGCCGAAGTGCTGGCCATCCTGGATGCTTGCGTTTACTGATTGCAAATTGCATTCAAGAGTACATTGATGGGTTTCGCTGTCGCTCCATCCATCCTACCGAAAGGGGCAGCACGCCATCACACCCCCCGCAAGCACCCGTCTATATGGGATCGGCAGGCCAACAGCCAACCGTTTAATTGCCCTGGTTGCCCATTCCCTGGAGGGCATCGATAAGGCCGATGGCCGCCGCGGCGGGGTTGACGTGAACGCCCACCTTGGTGGAAGTGCTTTTGCTCTTGGTAATCATCGAGCCGTCCGGCTGGCGGGTCGTGGTACTGTGACTGGATTCCTTGACCTTCCAGTCCTTGCCCACCGAAGGCGTGGCGGATTCCGCCAGGGCCCGAGCGGCTCCGAGGATATCGGATGTGCTTCCTGAAGACGTTTGGGCCGGTGGTTGGGCGGTTTGTTGACCTGCTTGGGGGAGCCCCCCGACGACCCATTCACCTCTGCCCGTGCGATAGGCCGCATAGCGATCCGTGATGATCCGACCGTCCTTGCGAGCGGCCAGGGTGAAGCGGCGGACAACAGAGCCGTTTTCCATCTGGGCATCCTCAGCCGCCACGGCGAAGGAATAACCGCTGCGGTTGTTTGTCCACACCGTCTGGTGGTTGGTCGGCGAATTCTCAAGGGCCGTTTCGAGCATGTGCTCATCTTCCAGATCCATCAGCTCCACCGAGGACGCCTTGTCTTCCAAGCTTTGGGAGGCCTGTTCGTCGGTGGTTTTCTGCGCAAAGCCGCTTTCCGGTACCAGTCTCAGCGATACGGTGGAGGGGACCAGGGCGTAGGCTTCACCCGATGCCCGCTGCCACTCGATGGATTGCACCGCGCTGTTGACGCCCCAAGCGGCATCTTTGAAAAACTTGGCATCATTGACGCCGGAATTGATCGCTTTCAGAAGGGATACCTCCGTCTGGTACTGCCTGCGGACCGGCACATCCTGCTGGCGGAATCCGTCTTTCCGGAAGGTGATCAAATGGTCCTGGGTTCTTGTGAGATCCACGGCGCACGGTGTCACACAGGAGGGTTTTCCATCCACAAAAACCTGGGCTCCCGAAGGATCGGTGGAGAGCGGAATGTTCTGCATCGCAATGTGCTGCTGGGTGGCACAGGATGCCATAATGGCGCATGAGAATGACAGGGCGGCAATTTTTGAAACAACGAAAAACCTTTTCATCAAATTCTCCTTCTTTGATTATCAGCCAAGGGTTCCCTCCTGCGAGGAGTTGCGGATCATGGCATCCGGATCGGCAAGGTCTGCCAAGGGATTGTTGCGGGAGAACGGTTTCCGGAAAGAACGTTTTTGATGGCCTCGGTATCGGCGCAAGCGAGCATGGCGTAGAGATCCAGCAGGAAAAAACGTTCGCGGGCAAGATCGGCGCAAAGGCCGGTTTGGGTGAATTGCCAGGTCATGGCCCCCGCGAGCATCTCTATCAGGGATTGAGCCCAGGGCGCCGGCTGGCAGGTGCCGGCGAGCCGATCCAGCAGCACCTCTCCGGCCCGCGGATCCGCCTCGGTGCAATGCCCCGCGGGGGCATGATGCAGGAGCAAGCCCCATCCGCGAACCGCCGTCCGGATAAAGGGCGTGGCCCGGGCGGCGCAGGCCCGGCGAAGGGCTTCGGTTCGCGGCGGCGGCAGGTTGCAGGCGATGGCGGGGAGGCCGTTGCCGAGCAGATCGTCACAGCACCGGGAGTTGACACGGACGCAGGTCACCTCGGTGCCGGTGGGGGCGAATTCCTCCAGGCGTCGGCGCCAGTGTGCTTCCTCCGCGGCGGTGGAGACCCCGATGCGCAGGGTGCCGATGCCCGACTGGACCGCACTTTGCAGAAGGTCCGCCGCCAGAGGCGCATCGGCCCAAACGGCCACTCCGGCGGTTCTGAATTTTTCGAAGCCACGGCGCCCGAATAAAGCCGCACCGGCTTCCACCAGGAAACTTTCGTCGGCATCCGTTGGGTTGGGCGGCTGCGCTTCGGTTTGCGGTGGGCGCCAGGCGCGCAGGCAGTCCAGCACGGCCTCATCGTTTCGGTGCCAGGCCCGGTTCAGTTCGCCGATTCGGGTCACGATCTGCGGTCCGTCAAAGGAGGTCAGTCGTTTCAGGTCGAGGACCGTCACCCGGGGAAAGGTCACCGCCGCTGGGTCTTGGACCGCGTGCCGCAGCGCGTTGAGGACCCCCAGGGCCGCCGCGGTATAGTTGGTGCCAGCCAGGTTGTAGAAGCGCGTGATTCCGGTTCGCCGAAAATGCCTCAACATTCCGCGAATCGTTGCCTCTGGATACCCGGCCAGAAGGGCGGCATAGAGCACGGACTGAAGCTGCATCATGCGATCTATAGGGGATTTTTGCCCGGGGCGAGGGCTTTTTTCCCCTCGGCGGGGAAAGTGTTTCCAGGACGAAGAGTAGGTATGGGGCGGATCGGGGCCGTAGACGGTGTGCTGGAGGCAGAACCCCACACAGGCGATCATGGCAAAGGGAATCCGGGCCTCTTCGCAGGCCCGCCCCACGGCCGCCTGGGCCGGGAAGTTGTCCAGGGCCGAGATCACCAGATCCGCCCCTTCGATGAGACGGGATACCGCCTCGGGGCGCATCAGGTCCTGGTAGAAGCTGGTGACCCGGGTGGGACGGCCTTTTTCTTGGAGAAGACGCCGACGGGCCGTTTCCGCTTTCCGGCAGCCGAGGGTCCGGGGCGAGGCGAAGAACTGATAGGCGTTGTTCTTGGGTTGAAACACGTCGGCGTCGCAGATGCGCAGCTCCCTTACACCGCAACTGTAAAGCGCCCGGGCGCAATAACCGCCCACTCCGCCCGCCCCGGCCAGGGCTACCTTCAGACCTCCGATGGCATTGGGCCGTATCACTTCGTTCATCTCGGTCCTCATCGTTTTTCCGGGTGTCTATCCATAAATGGCCTTCTTTCTCGATTCCAGCGTTGGGCGCCAGGATTTAAATTTTAGAAACAGCTTTGCCATGCCTCCGCTTTAAATCCGGCGCCTGTCGTATCTCACGGGAAAAGCCTCATTTCTGGACAGATACTATCGCAAAAACCCACTGGTGCGTCCCTGGTCCATGACCACCATGAAAAGGAAGGGGGTCTTGAGTTCACCTTCCTCGGTGAAGGCGTAAGTCTGAAACACGCCCTGGTATTCGAGACGCCGCAGGGCGGCCTTGACCTTGTCCGGAGCCGCGGATCCGGCCTGGATGATGGCCTGGCCCACGGTCATGGCCTGCTCGTACCCGCAGAGCATCATCTCGTTGGGGATTTTTTCCCTGATCTGCTCGAATCGGGCCACCATGGTGTCTTCGCTGGTGCTGATTTCCTCTCTGATCATTATCGTGTGAACACTGTCGGTGGCGATGTACAGGGGGACCCGCAGTTGCCGCTCCAGCTTTTCGACCATGTGCAGCACCTGATCGAAGCCCGTCTCGCTGGCAAAGACCAGATCGACCCCGCCTTCAGGCTCCAGAATCGACAGAAGTTCCTGAATGGTCTCCAAGTTATCCAACAGCAGGATGGCGGCGACGTGGCGCTGGCGAAATTTGGTGTTGCCCAGCGATTCGGTAAGTTTGAAGCGCCATTCGTCGGTGACCGTTTCCATGCGATAGGCCTGGAGGTCGATCCTGCCCGCCTGGCGCAACCGTGGGATCAGGGCCGATGCGATGGCGGCGGTGTAACTGTTACTACTATAACACAGGATGACGCTCTGGGGGGCGTGCTTGAGACACTCGGCAAAAATCACCTCGGCAATTTTGCTCGTATTGGCCGTAGCGCGAAAAACGCCGCCGGTCCAGCGGTCCTTGAGGAGCTCGTCCGCACTGGCGTTGATCATCGCCGGAATTCCGTAATACTGGGTGAGATGCACCAGGGGGCCGGCGATATCCGAGGTGTAGAACCCCAGGGCAAAGGCCACGTTCAGATCCTGGCTCAACGGATAGATGGCTTTACGGGCCGCTTCCAGGTTGAAGAACCCATCCACGTAGACGATTTCAAGCCGGTGTCCGGCCACCCCACCGGCGGCGTTGAGCTCGGCCACCGCCAGTTCGACCCCCTGGATGAAGGCCCTGTCGTTGCCCTGGCGCCACACCACGGCCAGCTTGATCGGTTCGTTCGCGGCCAGCCCTTCCAGGTGCCGCTGGCGCTGCTGGATCAGGGCGTCGTCCCCGCAGGCCCAGAGCCCCAGGCTCCAGACCAGGATCAGGACCCCGGCCAGCAGGGGGCCGGGTCGTCGGGAAGGGGGCGTATCACCAAAAGATTTCATCTCGTTTCCCTCGATAGAAGAGTATCTTGTCCGGTTTTCCCTTAGACCATCTGACGCTTGGCCTGACGCCTGAAGGGCCCATCCACGGCCATGAGTTCCGCGTAGGTGCCGGTCTGGACCACCCGGCCGGCCGCCATCACGTAGATGCGGTCGGCGTGCATGATGGTGCTGAGCCGGTGGGCCACCACAATGCGGGTGGCGTTGAGTTCCCGCACGCTCCGGGCGACGATGGCCTGGGTGGTGTTGTCCAGGGCGCTGGTGGCTTCGTCGAAGAGCAGCAGCCTGGGCTCGTTGACGATGGCCCGGGCGATCATCATCCGTTGGCGTTGACCGCCGGAAAAGGTGCGCGCGTTTTCCGGCACCACCGTGTACATTCCCATGGACATGGCCTTGATGTCCGGCTCCAGGCCGGCGCGGCGGGCCGCCCGCCAGGCGTCGTCGATGGTCAGGGGGGAGGCGCCCACGATGTTGGTGAAGATGTCCCCCGGCATGAGGCTGCCGTTCTGCAGCACCACCCCCATCTGGTGACGGACACTGTCCAGGTCGAGCTGGCTCAGATCCTGGCCGTCGAAGAAGATGCCCCCCGTATCGGGGGTTTCAAAGCCCAGCATGAGCCGCAGGAGGGTGGATTTGCCCGATCCGGATTCCCCCACGATGGCCACGAACTCTCCCGGTTGGGCTTCCAGGCTCACGCCCTTGAGAATCCGCGGCCCATCCTTGCGGTAGCTGAAAGTGACGTTGCTGACCTCGACGCGACCGCTCAGGGTCCCCGGGTGCGCCTTGAGCAGGTTGGGCTCCGGGGATGCGGCAAGGATGGGATCCACCCGGGAAAAGAGAAGCACGATGCTGCTCAGATACTCCATCACCGGTCCCACCGAGAGCACGGCCACCACGAAAGCCCCCATGGCGGTGTTAAAGGCGGTGTACTCGCCGGGGGTCAGGGCGTCTTTCCACTGAAAGACGAGCAGGGCGATGATCAGCATCCGTGCCAGCGGGTCGTAGACCTTGGAGACGGTCTGCTGCCAGACGCCAAAACGGCGGCTCTTCAGGTCGGCGCGCTTCTGCTCGGCGAAAAGGGCGGCCCAGCGCTCGTAGGCCCGCCATTCGGCCCCGGCCGTCTTGAGCTTGGAGATTCCGTTGGTCAGTTGCAGGACCAAGCCCGAGATCCGCCCCTGGATGTCGTAGAGCCGGCGGGCGCCGCGCATCTGGCACCACCCCAGGCCCGTGATGAGCCCCAGGCCCGCCAGAACCAGCCCCAGGCCGCAAAAGGCCAGTTTCTTGTGGTAGTGAAACATCACGAGGAAGTTCACCGACGCGAAGATTCCCGCCAGGGCCATGGTGACCACCGTCCCCTTGAGCTGGTTGCTCACCTCCATGAGGCTGTTGGCCCGGTTGGCGATGTCGCCCGCGCTGGCGGTGCTGAAAAATGGGATGGGCAGCTTGAGCAGGCGGTCCCAGAGGGCCGGTTGAATGCGCGCCTCGGCCTTGAAGGTGGTCCGGAGCAGGGCCACGGCCTTGAAGAGTTCGAAGATGGTGGATCCCACGGCCGCGGCGATGAGCCCCAGCATGATCTGATAGAGGTAATGGTAGTGGTTGCCGGGGATCACGTCGCTGATGATCTTGTTGGTCACCACCGGCACCAGGAGGCTGATGCCCCCGGCACAGAAGCCTGTTGCCAGGATCGTGCGGATCTGGGGCCGGCACACGTCCAGGGCAGTTTTGACCAGCGCCTTGGGGGTGGCGAGCCCGTCCGGGATGGAAGGGAAGAACATGTAGGCGTGGGGTTCCAGGGAACCGGCCGTTTCCGCGGTCAAAGGTGCTTCGGGGGATCCGTCGGGATCAATCAACCGGTAGGACCGCTTGCCGGCGGGCAGGATCGCCAGGGGCAGGCCGTCGGCGGCGCGAAAGGCCACCATGGGGGCCAAGTCCTCGGTGTACCAAGTGCCGGTGAGTTTGACCTTGTGGGGCCTGACCCCCGCGGCGCGGCCCAGAAGCAGAATCTTGGTGTGCAGGCTCTCATCGGCCGGCAGGTCCGCCGGCTGCGTGAAGCTCACCCCCATGGCCCGACCCACGTGACCGCAGGCGATCAACAGGGCGTCCTCGGCCGTCGCCGTGTCCGGAGGGGCACCGCCGCCTGGGGACATGACATCGGCAAAGTGGGCCACCGCCCGCTTACGCGCCTGTTGATCCACCGTTTTTTGGGCTTCGAATTGGCGGTGGGCTTCGGTTTCCACCCGGTGGAGGAGGGCCTCGGCGCCCCGGCCCCAGGTGCGGTTCAGGGCGTGGAGCAGGTCCCAGAGCATTTCGGGTGCCGGCAGGGCCTCTGTGGGGGCCAGCAGCTTCAGGGAGGCGGGCGCTTCCGCCGTCAGCGTGTACCAGAGGCGTGAATCCAGGGGCAAGAGGTCGGCGGCGCCATCATTGGTATCCAGATCGCCGGCCAACCGCGGGGTCACCGGGGCGTCGGGACGCTGGAGCCACAGACCGTGGTCCTTGCGCATGCTCAGGGTGTAGGTGCCGGGGCGGGGGATTTCCAGGGTTCGTTCGTCGTTTTCCAGGTGTCGGTCCATCCTGGCCGGCCCGACCTCCACCAGGCGCGCCAGAAGTCCGGCGCTCCAGGCATGCAGGGCCGCACCGAGCCAGGTGCCCGGGTTTTCCTGGTCCCTCAGGGCCGCCGCGAAGGTCTCCCGGTCCAGTTGCCACACCTCGGTATGCTGGACCCCGCGGGCCACCAGGCCGATTTCGGGGATAGGGGCGGCATCGCAGAAAAAGATCCCCCCGGCCGACAGGCCACGGCACCAGTGCAGGGGGCCCCGGGCAACGCCCTCCGCCGAGCGTCGGACGATGAAAAAATCCAGGTGCCCCGAAGCCACCCAGCACACGGCGTCCCGGTCCCAGAGGACCATGGGACGGTGACCGACGGCCTGAATGGGGGTGCCGCGGCGCCGGAACACCGCCGTCATGGATGGGGGAAGCAAGGTGGTCTGGTCCATGGGGCAGGTTTCCTTTGGGTTCAGTTTTCGATCAGCCCGGCGTAAAGCCCGTCGGGGTCCTGGATCAACTGTTCGTGACGGCCGCGCTGGACAATTTTGCCCTGGTCCATGACGATGATCTCATCACAGTCGCGGATGGTGCTCAACCGGTGGGCGATGATCAGACAGGTGCAGCCCCGGCGTCGCAGGGCGAGGTCGATTCTGTTCTCCGTCATCGGATCCAGGGCGCTGGTGGCCTCATCCAGAATCAGGATCCTGGGCTGGCGCACCAGGGCGCGGGCGATTTCCATGCGTTGACGCTGGCCGCCGGAAAAATTGCCCCCCGCCTCCCGCACCATCCCTTCGTAGCCCCCCTCGCGCAGGACGATGTCATCGTGAATGGCCGCATCCTTGGCCGCGGCCACCACCGTTTCACTGCCGATGGTGGGATCCCAGAGGGTGATGTTTTCCCGGACGGTGCTCTCGAAGAGAAAGATGTCCTGATCCACCAGGGCCATGGAGTTGTTGAGGCACTTGCGGGGGTAGTGTTCCCGGGGGTGGCCATCGAAGAGGACCTGGCCCGACCAGGGTTGATAGAGCCCGGTGATCAGGCGCGAGACGGTGGACTTGCCGCTGCCCGAAGGGCCCACCAGGGCCACGCGTTGGCCGGGATTCAGGTGGAGATTGAAGTTCTCGATGAGGGGCGGATCCAGGGGGCTGTAGCCGAAGGTCACCTCACGGAGGGCGAGGTAGCCCGCCAGCTTGACCACCGGCGATGATTCGGCCGCTTCGTCGGCCTCGGGGGTCTCGTTTTCGTAGTGCAGAACGTCGTTGATGCGTTTGAGGTCCCCGTCGATTTCCTGCAACCGGGTCCCCAGTTGGATCAGGGTGTTCACCGGTTGGGAGAATCCGGCCATCAGGGCCTGGAAGGCCACCAGGGCACCGATGGTCAGGTGCCCGTCCATCACCCGCAGGGCACCGATGGTCAGGATGGCCATGGTGGCCAGTTGGTCGAAGCACTTGGGCAGCACCGAGAGGAGCTGCGCCGGTAGTTCCATCTCCTGGCGCGCGTTGTAGACCTTGTTGTAGAACCCGGCCCAACGGTTGAAAAAATCCGCCTCCTGGCCCGAGGCCTTGAGGGACTCGATGGTCTGCACGCCGCCCATGGAGGTGGCGGTGAGCTTGCCCCGGTCGCTCTGTAGCCGCCGGTTCAGATCGGTGCGGCGGCGTGCCACATAGCGCAGCATCCAGAGGTTGAGCAGGGCGAAACCGATTCCGATGAGGGTCAGCACCGTGTCGTAGGAAAACATGATCACGGCGTAGAAAACCACGGTGAAAAGGTTGACCATGTTGGTGGCCAGATCGCCGCCCAGGAGATTGGCCACCTGGTCGTTGAGCTGGACGCGGCTGCCCACTTCGCCGCCGTGACGCTGGGTGAAAAAGACCAGGGGCATTTGCAGCACATGGCGTAGAAAACGGCCCGAGGTGACCAGGGAGAGGCGCATCTGGAGTTTGAGGATGACGCGCTGCTGGAGGACGGTCATCAGGGCCTGGAAGAAGATGGCCGAGCCGAAGGCCCACATGAGGGGGTTGACCCAATTATCGCGTTTGGCGCCCAGGATGTCGTCCACGAAAATCTTGGAAAAGGTGGGAATCACCAACCCGGGCAGCACCAGGGCCAGGCCCATGAGCAGGATGAAGGAAAGCGGTTTCTTGAAATCCTTGAGCCGGGTGAGCAAGGGCCCCAGGACCCCCGGCGGACGGCCTCCCCTTTGAAATTGGTCCGTGGGTTCGAAGAAGAGGGCCACCCCGGTAAAGGCGGCGCTGAACTCGTCGGTGGAAACCGTGCGCGGCCCCATGGCCGGATCGTTGAGAAAGACCTTGTCGTGGCCGAATCCCTCCACCACGAGGAAGTGGTTGAAGTTCCAGAAAACGATGAAGGGGGTGGGGTGTTTCTGGAGGTTTTTCAGGGTGGTGATCTGCTTTCCCGAGGCCTTGAGGCCGTAGGTGCGCGCCGCCCGGAGGATGTTGCTCGCCTTGCTGCCGTCACGGGAGACGCCGCAGGCCACCCGCAGCTTCTCCAACGGCTCGAAGCGTTTGTGGTACCCCAGGACGATGGCCAGGGCGGCCGCGCCGCATTCCACCGCCTCCATCTGGATCACCGTGGGGGTCTTGGCCCGTTTGCCACGGGTGAAGGCGAATTTTGGGGTCATTGCTGGTGGAACCTTGTCCATCCTCACCGCCGTTTCAGTCTTCATCGTCCTGGACCCATTTTTGGGTCTCGAAGCCCAGGACTTTTTTCCGGATAAAGGGAACCACGAAGGCCACCGGGCGCTTTTGCTCCACCACCACGCTGGCCGAGCAGAGGGTGCCGCCGCGGATCTGGATGGGCGGCCCCTTCCGGGTGGTCCACTTGAGACCGCTCACCGTGGACGGATCCGGCAGCAGGCACACCGTGGTCTCGTAGGGCGCTCCGTTGGCGGTGAGATTCTGCACCAGCAGGTCGTTCTGCAGCACCTGGCGCATGGCCTCGTTGTTCACCGTGTATTCCGAAACCCGGGTGACGAAGCCGCGCAGTTCGCCGTATTCCCCGGTTTCGATGGAAAAGGGGGAAATGGAGACATCCATCCCCGGATGGATTTTGGGGCCGTCGTTGGGCGCCACGTAGAGTTTGGCGATCACCTCCTCGGCCTGCTTGTTCTGGCGTTCCAACCGCAGGATCTCGGTGCCGGCGGTGAGCATGCGCCCCGTTTCCGCCGAGATGGTGATGACCCGGCCGGTGTACTGGGAGCGGAGGTTGCGCTGGCGGCGCAGCTTTTCGCGGGTCTGTTCGGCCGCCAGCTTCTGCTCGTGCACCGAGCGCTGCATGTCGTTGAGGTCCTGGCGCAACTGGTTTTCCCCCTGGATGTTGTCCACCGTCAGTTGCTGCAGGTTGGCCTCGATCTGCTGGTTCTTGTTCAGGGCGTTTTCATAATCCGTTTGGGCCTGGATATAGGCCTCCTTGGTGTCGAGCCCCTTGTGCCATAAGGCTTTCTGGTTCCGCGCCTTCTCCTTGAGCCAGTCGATGTAGCGGTGGTTGATCTCCAGCTCCATCTGGTAGTTCATCTTGTCCAGAAGCCGTTTCTGCTGCTGGTTGCGCAGGTTCTCTTCGCCGAAACGCTTCTTGTCCTCGTACTGACGCAGCAGGTTGTCCAGTTTTTCCAGATCGTCGTCGATCTGATCTTCCAGCTCGGTCTGGCCGAGGATGGCCACGATCTGGCCGGCGTGAACCGCATCGCCCACCTTGACCAGGACTTCCTGGAGTTCACCGGCGTAGAGGGTTTCCACCGGGGCTATCCCGCTCAGGGTCAAAAATGTGCCCATGGCGTCGACCTTGACGGGGATGCGTCCCAGCCACCCCCAGACCACTACCCCGGCCACCAGGAGGACCAGCAGGGTGCCGGCCACCCACATGCGCGGTGAAACGAGGCGGGGCAGTTGATCCAGTTCATCGGGGGATGCCAGCTTGTCCAGAGCCACCTGGCGGTATTGGATGACCATAGATACCTCTCTTTGACGCCCAAGCCTTCGCCACCCCTTGGGGCGTCGTGAAACCTTTTTCCCGGCGCTTGCCGAAACCCGTGGCGGGGGCGGCCTTGTCCCTGTCACGGGCGGTCAGAACAACCCGTGGCGCAACCGGGTGCCTTCCACCACCAGCTTGACCACCGCGATGCCGGGAACCCGGGAGGGGATGGGCAACCGGTAGATCCCCTCGAATCCCGCCGCCACGGTGGCGATCAAGAGATTTTGCCACTCCACCGCCAGGCTGTCCTCGCTGTGGTCCGTCAGGGCCTCCCAGGGCAGGTCGGCCGAGAAGGAGGCGAAGTAACGGGCCGTTTTTTCCACGGCCTCCCGGTTGGGATGGCGCATCTTGAAGCCCATGTCCTCACGGCATCCATGCAGGTAGGCCAGGCGGCTCTGGGCCGCTTCGGTAATGGCCCGCACCGCGGCCACTTCGGCCGACGCGTGGGCCCCGTAGCCGATGTTGACCCGGATCCAGGCCACCGGGGCCAGGGGATCGATGAGGGCCGCCCAGAAGAGATGAACCCGGTCCACCGGAGCGGCGAGGTGCAGGAGGACCAAGTCCAATCCGTTGCGGCGGACCTTCTCCGCCAGGTCCCCCACCGTGGCCCGGGGGGCGCCGGAAAGCGCCACCCGGCGCGTGCCATTTTGCCTGAGGGTCAGGCGCCCGGTGGCGTCGAAGCACGAGGAGATGCCGTGGCGTTCGAGGATTTCATACAGGGCGTGCAGTTGGGCCTCTTCGATACAGTTGCCGCTGGCCAGGCCGTTGGCGGTAAACCCCAGAATCCGCGGCTGGCGCGGAAAGATGGCCGCCGCCGGTACCATGACGGTTCCATCGGCACCGTGGGGGTGGAGCACCTCCATGGGAATCCAGGAGATGGGGACCCGATCCGTGAAATAGACCCGCCGATCGAAGCGTTGCAGGCGATGGGGGAACACCACGGCCTGCCCCCGGGCTGTCAGCGCCGCCGCCGTGGCCAGTTGCTCCCGGGGATCCATCAAGGTGGCGTGGAAACGTTCGATGGCTTCCATGCGGGCCGAAACGGCGGCGTCCACCGGTTGCGCCCCCTTGCCCCAGGAGATCTGGAGCAAGGGATTTTGCGGGGTAAAGGCCGCATGGACCGGGATTCCGAGGCGGTCCAGGCCGGTGAGATCCGCGCAGCGCCAGATTCCGCACCCTTCCAGGTGGCCGGTCACCAGGGACAGGGTCTCCTCGGGGGGGCGCAACCGGTGGGTCGCCCGGCGATACCGTTTAACGGTCATGGCCCGTCCCCGTCCAGGACGGCCCGGGCCAAGTGCTCCGCCGCTCCGCTGAGACGCAGGGCCTCCATCAGGGCCACCGGCTCTTCCCAGGCCAGACCGAAAAAATCCGGCCCCCGTTCCACCACCCAGGCCCCCAGGGCCCCGGATTCATTTTCCGGAACGTCTATCCCGTGCTCAACGGCCCATCGGGCGGCAAAGGGGAAAGGATCCGCCACCGTGGGCAGCAGGTCCCCTCGCCGCGCCTGGGCCCAGTCCACCAGGCAGGCCCGTTCCATCAGGGCATCCCATTCCATCCGGGTGAGGGCGTTGGCCAACAGAAAGCTTTGAAATCCATCGGCATGACGGGTCAGGGCCGCGTCGCGGTTTCGGGCCACCTGCTCCGGCGGGGGCGCAAAGCCGTGCTCCAGGGCCCAGCGATGGATGAAAAATTCGTTCCGCAACCGGGCCCGCCAGCGGGGGAGGGTCTTCCGGGCCGCGGCCAGGACCTTGTGGCCGTCCACGGTGCGTTCACCGAGCACGAAGGGCCGGAAGCCGATCTCGGTCAGTTGCCACCGGGGTCGCAGCAGGCACCTCACCGGATCCGGTGCCTCGTTGGGGCCCTCTTTTTCCGGCGGGGAGGCCAGGGCCAGCGCCACCGCGGCCAGGACATCCTGCCGGCGGATCGCGGCGGCGTGGTCCCGGAGCCCGTGGGCCGCGGGCCCGGCCTGGGAGGGCGGCAGGTGGTGATGAATCCAGGTGGTCACCTGGGCCCAGGATCGTCGGGGGTAAAAGGTCTGGCGACAGTGGCGTGTCAGGGCCTCGGCCAAATCGTGGCCCAATCCCCCCACGGCCCGGGCCAGGGCCTGGTTTAGAAGGGCCAAGCAAAACCCGTCGGCACCGACCATGAAATCCTCGTCCCGGACTATGGTCTCCCGACTGGCCAGGGAAAAGAGGACGCCCTGCCCGCCCATGCCCATGGGCCCCATCTCCACGGCCCGCAGGGCCCCGGTTCCCCCGGCGCCCAGGACCCGAATGCCCGCCGCCAGCGCCGAGGCGATTTCGCGATGCCAGACGGAAGGTCCGTTTCCGTGGTGGCAATCCACGATCACCAGGGCCGAGACGTCGGCGCGGATCTGTCCCCATACATCACCGAGGGCCGCGGCGGGTCGTGGCACCAGGCGCGATGCCCCGGCCACGGTGGACAAGGCCGCCGTCAGCCCAGGATCGTCGGTGAACACCACCACCTTGCCCCGGCTTTCGGTGGGCGGTGCCGTCATTCGCTTTTCGTCCCCCGATTGAGCCAGGCCCACAGGATCATCTCCAACCCCATGATAAGGAGCAGGGGGATGTAGATCACCGACCAGAGCCGGGGGTAGAGCAGCGCCGCCATCACCGGCAAAATGAACAGGGCCGCACGGGTGAGGTGGCGGCTCCGGCGTTTTTGCCCCTCAAGCCAGCGCCGCCGGGCCCGCATGGCCAGGGTCCCGGCCGGCACGAGCAGAAACAGGGCCCACCATTGCGACCGGCCTGTTTCATCGGCAAAGAGGTGGAGCTTGGCCGCCCCCAGGGCCAGGGCCGTCACCAGAAAGATCAGCCCCAGGTAGATCGAGGTTTCGGGGGATTGCTTGTCACTCATGGTGGCCCTCCTTTTTTGGATCGGCATCGTCCGAGGCGCGGCGGCTCCCCAGCATGAAGGCCCCCACCGACCCTTCGGCGAAATAGTCCAGGCCGCTGATGGCGGCAAAGAGATCGGCGTCCCCGCCGCCCAGGGCCACCCCGGCCAGCCCCATGGCCTCGGCGACCAGGTACATGGTCTGGTAGAGGCACCCCACGTCCTTGAGAATCACCGAGTAGGCGATGGACTCGTACTTCCATTGGATCCGCTGAAAACGCGAAGCCACCACGATCTCCACCTGGGGATTGTCCTGGTCGAGCATCATCTGCCGGCCCAGCAGAAGCATCCGTTGGGTCAGGGGCGTGGGATCGCCGATTTTTTCCAGTCGATGGTCCAGGGGCTGGTAGTGGTAGAAACCGGGGGCCAGCCCCTGGCACGCCTGGACCAGGACGTAGAGCTCCAGGGAATGGAGGGCGCCGCCGCCCGGGGTGGGCCGAAAGGTCACCCCGCCCAGTTCGTCGTCGTATTTTTGCTTGACCCGGAAACAGTGGTGGAGAAATTCGCCCAGTTGGCGCAGGTGGATCGGTTCGCTGGCGTAGCAGCGCCGTGAGGCCCGGGTTTCCAGCACCGGGAAGAATCCCGGGGCGGCCTCGGCAGATGCCTGAGCCGGGGAACCCGGCCGATGCAGATCGATGACCTCCGGCGACATGGGCGCCTTGATCTGGGGCAGGGGGTCGAAACGCCCCTTGAAGCGGTAGGTGGTGGCCCATCCGTTGGCGTGACGGCCCATGCGTGAGCGGGAATGGAAATAGAGGTCATGAACATCCCAGTGGGCCAGGGCCTGGTGCTTTTCCTCATCCGGCCGGCCGTCGGGATCGATCCGGCAAAGGGCTCCGGCGCACTGGAGCATGGCGAGAAAGGCGGCCACCGACCGCGGCGGCAGATCGGTGGCCCGGCTAAGGGCATTGCGGTCCACCGCCTTGGTGAGGGAAAAGAGCAGGGCGCAAAGACGCGGATCCCGCACCACCACTTCGGCCCAGGCCTTGGGGCATTCCAGAACCAGATCCCCGTCGCGTCTTCGCATCAGGGCAAAACGCGACAGGCACCAGGGCCCGTTTTCATCGAGGGGGCGGGCCGAGAACCGAAAGCCGAAGCCCAGGGGATTGAGGTGGGCCAGGACCCGGTCCTCGTCCCGAAGGCGGTAGGCGATGTAGGCGTGCTGAACCAGGACCGCCCACCAACGGTGGAAAATGGAGAGCCCCTTGAGGCCCCGGGTCTCCAGGACCCAGCCGGCCAGGGCCTCCTCGGTGTCCCGTCCGGCGGCGATACGATCCACCACACCGGGCAGGGCCGCTTGGAGCTTGGTCAGTTCCAGGGCACCGAACTGGGTCCGGAGCCGGGTTTCGTTTTCCTGGCGCTGGAGGGTGGCATCAGGTCTGAAGGTGACACAGTACGGCATCGAAAAAATCCCTTTCTCGCGCCGGGCCAAGGGGCCGGCCAAACAGGGGCGGTTTAAAAAAACATCGGTATGGGGTTCATCTTCTCCTCGGGGGTCGGGGCTTCCAGGAGCCCCAGCCGCACCGGCACCTCGTAGAGACGGCCCGGTCCCAGGCGGTTCCAGAAATGGCGCATTCCCGGGGCGATGACCTTCACCACGGGCAAACCGATATCCGGGCGCGTCTGGTCCAGCACCAGGATGTCGATCCCCCGGGCCGCGGCCAGGGCCATGCAGGTTTCCACTTCACGGCGCTGGTTGGAATCGGCCAGGGAGGCGCCGGGATCGTGGCGGTGCATCGATCCTTCGGCGGGTAGCAGGTAAGGGTGGTCGGCCAGGCGTGCCGTTTGCCACCACGCGATGGCGCTCTGGTCATCGTAGAAGTAGCGTGTTCGGCCGGCGGCATCACGGCGGGATAGCGCCGGCAGGAACTGGCCCACCTCGTTGGCCGCCCGCACCAGGGCGGTGCGCATGTCCAGATCGGCGCTGAACCCGATGACGATATCCTCGCTGGGGCGGTCCACGCAACGGGAGATCACCGCCGCCACGGGAATTCCAAGGTCCCCGGTGAGGTCCAGCCCCCAGAGTTGCCGTCCCAGGGCGGCATGACAGGCCGGCAGAGCGCTCAGGTCCGGATCGTTGAAGGAGGCGAGGTCCAGGCCGGGCATGCGCAGCCGGTTGTACCACCAGATGGCCACCGCGTCGCGCTCCACCAGTTCCATGAACCCGCGCAGGATGGCCTCCTCGCGGGTGTTGCCGGCGGCGTTGCCGTTGCTGTCGCAGGCGCAGAAAAAGTGGGCCAGGTCCCGCTGTCCGTAGTAGCAGTAAGCCGCCGGAACCCAACGAAAATGACCCGCGTGCAGGGACCAGACCTTGACCCAGGCCACCTCGAGGTCGGGGTCCAGCGGCTCGGGAACGAGCTGAAAATTGGTGGCGCAGGTCCGGTTCCACTGGCGCCGTTGATCGTACTGACGCCGGCTGAAGCACAGGATTTCGTTGATTTCCAGGGCCTGGGGAGACAGGTGGCGGTAGGTGCCCTGCACGGTGGGCTCGTTTCCCTGCCACAGCCCGCTGTAGCGTTCGATGGCCTCGCAGAGGGCGCCCACCCGGGCGTGCAGGGCGGTGGTGCCCTTGCCTCCGCTGCGGTGGCGCAGGTTGCCGCGCAACTCACTCAGGTTCCCGGCCATGACGGGGAATCCGTGGCCCGCGGCGTAGCTGTGCAGGGTGGCATCGGCCGGATCGGTCTTGGAGACCAGGGAGGTGACCACCCCGCTGATGGGGCTGATGTGATGGCGGTGGCGCCGCCAGGTTTCCGATGGGGGCGCGGCCCGTCGTTCCCCTCCCCAAGCGTGGAGGTAGAGATGGTCCTCCAGGACGATGGGGCCGGCGGCCCCAACCCGGGGGGTGCCGCAGACCGGGCACTGGGGGCGTTTGACCACCCGGTGAACCCCGCACTGGTGGGTCAGCAGGTCCAACTGGGCGATGGTGTCGCCAAGATCGTTGCCCGGCGCCCAGCGCAGGCGCAACTGGAGGCGCACGAAGGCACCGGCCGCCGCCATCAGCGGGGCCCAGCGCGCCTCGGGGCGCCATCCCCGGGGAAAATCGGGCTGGTCGCGGGCGATGAATCCATCCACGTGGGCATTGGATTGGAGCCGGGAGGCCAAACAGGCGTAGCAGGCCCCTTGGGGGTGGAACAGGGGGCCGACCCAGGGCTGGACCCAACTGGCGCGGACCAGGAGCCAGGCGATCCCCTCGCTCACGGCAATGCGGTTCCATTCCTCCAGCCCCGGGTTGAGATAGCTGTCGGTGACCACCACGCGGACCGCTTCGGCGCCGGGGCAAAAATCCGGAGCCATGGATTGAAGAAATCCGGCGAAATAGTCCGCATTAAAGGAGGTTATGGAAAAATCCGATGCCAAGTGGATTGCTCCGCGTCAAAAGAAGATGCTGAACGGGTTCATCCGGGTTTCCGGCAGGGGCGTTTCGCGCCAGCCCATCTTCACCGGCACCCGGGCCATGCGTTCTCCGCCCAGTCGCCGCCAGTAATGGTTGAGTCCCGGCACGATCACCTTGGCCACCGCCAGTTCGATGTCGGGATGGGTCATGTCCATGGCGAGCACCTCAAGTCCGGTGGCCTCCAGCAGCCGGCGACAATGGGTGATTTCCTCGAGCAGGTCGTCGCTGGTGGCCGGCGGGAAATCCTGAAGCCTTCTGGCGGCCAGGTCGGGGGCCGGTTCCAGGTAGCCGTGATCGGCCAGGCGGGCCGTGCGCCACCAGGTGATGGCCTCCCGGTCGGGGAACCAGTAATGGGTGGTGCCGTCCGGTTTGCGCCGAAGCACCGCCGGCAGAAACTGATTGACCTCGGTCAGGGCGCGGATCAGGGCCACCCGTGGGTCCAGGTGGGCCCCCAGGCCGATGACGATGTCCTCGGTGGGGCGATCGATGCAGCGCGAAACCCCCACGAAGGTGGGGATGGCCAGGTCCGAGGTGATGTCCAGCACCCAGAGTTCGCGACCGATGGTCTCGTAGTAGTCCAGCAGACGGGCGGCATACGGTTCCTGGAAGCTGTCGATGTCCACCCGGGGCCGGCGGATCATGTTGTACCACCACAGGGAGACGGCGTCGCGCTCGACGGTTTCCATCAGACCTTGCAGGACCGCCTCTTCCAGGGTGTTGCCGGCGGCCGACCCGTTGGAGTCGGCCAGGACGCAGATCGGTCCCGGGTCCCGGTGTCCGTAGAAGCAGTAGGCCGCCGGCACGAAGCACATGGTCTGGCGGGTGAGGGACCAGGCCCCGGCCCAGGCCACGGGCCGGTTTTCATCGAAGGGCTCCGGCACCCGATGGTAACCGGTTTCCGGCTGGGCGGCATTCCATTCCCGGCGCTGGGCGTACTGCTGGTCGCTGAACAGGGCCAGGCGACGCGGGTGAAAGACCCGGTCTCCCAGGCGGTCTGCCATCTGCCGGAAGGAGGCCGTGGTGAAGGCGTAGCGGGAGGTGATGCCGCAGTAGCGTTCGATGGCTTCGCAAACCGCGCTGGCACGGGCGTGGAAATCCGTGGCCCCCTTGCCACCGCTGCGGCCGCGTAGGTTCAGGGACAAAAAGAAGAGATCGTCCTTGAGCATGGCGAAGTTGTGCCCGGCCAGATAGGTGTTGAGCAGGGGGTTGTCCGGGTCGGACAGCTCCTCGAGGCTGTTCACGATGCCGGTGATGGGGCTGATGTGCTTCTCCAGGCGCTTGAGGGTGCGGCCGGGCGGCTGGGTCCGATGGCCGCCGGCGGTGTCCTGGCCCTTCTTGCAGGGCTGAAGGATCACGGGCTGGGGCGCCATGGGGTGGCGATACGTCTCTTCGCCGCAGGCCGAGCACTGGGGGCGGCGGGTCAGCCAGTGGTCCGTCTTGGACAGGGCCACAAGATCCAGCACCGTCACCCGGCCGGTGAGCCCTTGGTAGTTCTCGTTCTGGACGATGCATTTGCCCAATTCCAGGGCCACCAGGTCCAGGGCGCAGCGGAAGGTGTCGGGGGCCATGGTCACCGCGGTCCGCACCGGTTCGCCGCCGCTTTGGCGCTGAAGAAAGGCCTCGGCCTGGCGGTTGTCCCCCAGACGGCGGGCCAGGCACTGCCAACACCCGGTTCGACCGGGGGCGAAAACCGGCCCCAGCCACAGGGTCACCCCCAAGGGCTTGGCCAGGAGCCAGGGGCGGCCGGTGTCCAGGGCGCGGCGATTGATCTGGGCCAGCTCGGGGCGCAGATAATCGTCCGTGAGCACCAGGGTGAAGTCCGCTTCCCCGTCGACGATGCGAAACCCGTAGGACCGCAAGGCCTCTTGGTAGTCCCGGGCATCGGGAAGGTTCCCGAGACAGTGCAGGGCCACGGGGGTTTCGGCCACCCGCCGCCGGGCCAGCTCCGGGCAGAGCCCCAGGTAGTCCCACCAGGCGGATTCGGAATCGGGAATTTCCGGTCGCCGTTCCACCAGGTAGCCCTTGGTGACCATCTCTTCCAGGCCCTTGAGGATGGTGGGGAGGGAAAAGTGGCTGCCCAGTTCGGCCACCAGCTCATCCCATGACCGGTTGCCGTCGGCCATCCGGGCCACGTGAACGTAGAACTTGCCGCGCAACACGATGTGACGGTGTTCGTCGAGCAGAAAGAGCAACCGGTCGCCCACGGGGCGAACCACGAGGTTGCGCTTGAAAACCGGAACCTTCAGCATGCCGTATCCTCTGAAACTTCAAGGGCTCCCGGGGATCGGTCCACCAGACGGAACCCGTAGAGGTAGTATGTTTTCTGGTTGTGGCAGAACATGAGGTGGTCGTACCATCCCTGCCAGGTTCGCCACTGGGGACGGGTGCGGATGATTTGGTAGACCTCGGGACGTTGGACGCAAGGAGGGGCCAGGCCTCCGAGGCATCCCCGGTAGAGCGCCTTGAGGTTGAAATCCGTTTCGAAAAAGATGTTTCCCGTGACAAAGGGGACCCGCAGCAGGGCCTGGTTGAGGGCCAGGGCCTGGGCGAGAAAAAGCCGCTGCCATTCATCGGCCCCGGAGGGCAGAAGGTCTTGCAGCAGGGCGCCGGCCTCCTCGTAGAAGGCCGAAAGCCGACCCGAACGCACCAGGCGGATCAGGGCGTACTGTTCCCAGGGCCACCAGACATCGCCCAGTTCGGCGGTGGGGATGGTGTCCGGGGCGCCGTTTTCCTGCACTGCCCGGGCCTGATCGATGCTCATCCGGGACAGCTCGGCCATTGCCGGAAAGGTGTCCGGCCGGGCCTGGAGAAAGGCCTCGATCATCGTGGCGAAATCCAGGCCCAGGATCCGACTCCCCAGGACCATGGGCAGGTGCAGCAGGCGGCTGAAGAACAGCAGTTGGGTCAGGTTCAAAAACGCCTTGGCCCGGCGCCAGTTTTCAGCCGGCAAGGTGGCGCTGGCCACCACGATCTCCATCTCTTCGGCAACGCAAGACGTCTGGCCGGCACGGGTGTGGGTGCCGCCCAGTTTCTGGCGCACCGTGCCGAAGGCGTGGCGCACCCG
>JACDJB010001315.1_pt1 | contig 20472 bp, 18 predicted proteins | sample 7454121 | NCBI WGS metagenome assembly JACDJB01 (sample SAMN14253290, study PRJNA609438) | sludge metagenome | isolation source: sludge after 25d culture with pyrite | collected 2018-12-20
GGACATGATCAAAGAAAGCTCCATTTCAAGCGTTAGTACGTTGCATAAGATGGGGTTGGAAGTGATCATGTTGACCGGCGATAACATCAAAACGGCAAGGACGATCGCTCAAAAAGTGGGCATAGAAAAAGTGATCGCAGGTGTTTTACCCGACATGAAGAATGCTGAAATTAGAAAACTTCAGGGGCAAAAGCGGATCGTTACAATGGTGGGGGACGGCATTAATGATGCGCCGGCATTGGCGCAGGCGGATCTTGGTATTGCGATTGGTTCCGGAGCTGACGTGGCGGTAGCAGCCGCCCCCGTTACGCTCATCGGAGGGGATCTGACCGGAGTAGGAAAAGCCATAAAGCTTTCTAGGCGGGTTTTGCGTACGATCAAACAGAATCTTTTCTGGGCGTTTATTTATAATATCGTGTTAATCCCTGTGGCAGCCCTGGGTTATCTCAATCCAATGCTGGCAGCTGGAGCGATGGCTTTCAGCAGCGTGTTTGTTGTAACGAACAGCTTAAGATTAAAAAGGACAAAAATCTAAACACTTAACAATTCAACGAAAGCCGGTTTACTTATAACCGGCTTTTTTATTGGCAATGGTAAAATTCAAATACTTGAACGGAGGGAAGATGGAAAATCTAGAGAAACTGGCAATCAATACTTTGCGATTTTTATCCGCTGACGGTGTGCAAAAGGCAAATTCAGGTCACCCGGGTTTGCCAATGGGAACTGCTTCAATTGCTTACACAATTTGGTCAAAACACTTGCATTTTGATCCAGCTAATCCAGGCTGGTGGAACCGCGACAGGTTCGTTTTATCTGGCGGGCACGGCTCCATGCTGCTGTACAGTCTGCTGCATCTTACCGGATATGATCTCCCACTGGAAGAGTTAAAGTCTTTTAGACAGTGGGGTTCACGTACTCCCGGTCACCCGGAGTTTGAATTAACGCCCGGGGTTGATACGACAACCGGACCATTGGGGCAGGGATTCGCGAATGGCGTGGGGATGGCGATCGCTGAAACAATGTTGGCAGAAAGCTACAACAGGGAGGGTTTCCCATTATTTGACCATTACGTTTATGGAATCGTGACGGACGGTGATCTGATGGAAGGGGTAAGTTCCGAGGCGGCATCACTGGCTGGTCATTTGAAGCTGGGGAAACTAATCTACTGTTATGACGATAATCGCATATCGATTGATGGATCCACAGAACTCGCGTTTACTGAAGACCGGGCGAAACGATTCGAGGCTTATGGTTGGCATGTTTTACGCGTGGAAGATGGAAACGACGTCGAAGCAATCGATAAAGCGATCGCTGACGCCAAAGGAGACCCAAGACCATCATTGATTGTCTGTCGTACGATCATCGGTTATGGGCTGCCGACAAGGCAGAACACAGCCAAAGCCCATGGGGAGCCACCGGGTCTGGAGGAATTGAAGGCTGCCAAGAGGAACTTGGATTGGCCTGAAGAACCGGATTTTTATATTCCGGAATTAGTTAAAGAATTTTATGAAAAAATCGGACGCGAGGGAAGGTCGCGAAATCGTGATTGGGAGAAGCTGGCTGCTGCATATTCCTCACGTTTTCCTCTTGAATGGAATGAGCTGAACGGGCGAATGGGAGGCGTATTACCTGAGGCATGGGCCGACAAACTACCGGTTTTTGCGGCGGACGAAAAAGGCATGGCAACACGTGCTGCTTCTGGTCAGGTGATCAATGCAATCTCAGATACTTTTCCGCAACTTGTGGGAGGATCAGCTGATCTTACGCCCTCAAACAATACATGGATAAAGGAAAGCAGCGCTTATCAAAGCGAAAATCCCGGAGGAAGATATCTGCATTTCGGGGTTCGTGAGCACGGAATGGGTTCGATTGTTAATGGAATTGCTTACCATGGCGGATTTATCCCTTACGGCGCGACATTTCTTGTTTTTACGGATTACATGCGAGGTGCAATAAGAATTTCGGCGCTCTCGCATTTGCAAACGATTTGGGTGATGACACATGACAGCATCGGGTTGGGTGAAGATGGACCAACGCACCAACCGGTGGAGCACCTGGCAGCGCTCCGGGCTATACCCAATCTCGTAGTGATACGCCCAGCAGATGCCAACGAAACCAGTATTGCCTGGAGAGTGGCGATCGAGCGAAAAGAAGGGCCGACACTGATCGCGTTGACCCGTCAGGCGGTACCGACGCTTGACCGGCAGCGATTTTCGCCTGCAGAAGGTCTGTTAAAAGGTGCTTACGTGCTGGCAGACCTGGGTGAAGGTGAACCTGAAATTATTCTAATGGCGTCTGGATCAGAAGTTAGCCTGGTAGTGGCAGCTGCTGAAAGGCTGGCAGCGGAAGGACGGTGTGTAAGGGTGGTTTCATTCCCAAGCTGGGAGTTATTCAAAGCTGCTGATCCCGCCTACCAATCATCAGTATTACCTGAGCGTGTAAAGCTGCGGCTGGCGGTGGAGATGGGGATAGGAATGGGCTGGGAAAGATACACAGGAGACCAGGGCGATATTTTGAGCATTGAAAAATTTGGTGCATCTGCTCCTTACAAAACTTTGATGCAAGAATACGGTTTTACGGTTGATAATGTTCTAGCCAAAGCAAAAAGACTATTAGAGAAAAAGAGGTAGAGATGCGCATAGCTATTGCGGCTGACCACGCAGGATATCAAATAAAAGATGATGTGATAAATATTGTTCAATCACTCGGTCACGATATCATCGATCTGGGGACTTATAACCAGGAACCTGTCGACTATCCTGATTTTGCATTGAAACTGGGGAAAGTAGTCGTAGAAAAACAGGCAGATCGTGGTATTTTGATATGCGGTTCAGGTGTGGGGGCGTGTATCGCGGTAAACAAGGTAAAAGGGATTTACGGAAGTGTGTGTCATGACACATATTCTGCCCACCAGGGTGTGGAACATGACAATATGAATGTTTTATGTCTGGGCAGCAGAATTATTGGCATCGAATTGATCAAAGAGCTTGTGAAAGCATTTTTATCAGCAGAATTTCAACAGGAAGAGCGATTCATACGAAGATTTGAAAAAATTAAGCGCATAGAAGATAACGGAAAGATTTAGGCTGCGAAATGGAAAAGACATATCAAACACTCATCAAGAACCTCGAGCAGATCGGCCAATCCTTATGGTATGACAACATCGAAAGAAAAAATCTAGAAAATGATGAAATTAAAAATTTGATACTTGATGGAAAAATAAAAGGAATTACATCAAATCCCAGCATTTTTCAAAAAGCGATTGCCAATTCGGCAGATTATGATGTAACACTCAAACCTATGGCATGGTCTGGTTATGGTGCCAAAGAGATCTTCTGGCAGCTAGCGATTGAAGACATCACCAGGGCTGCCTCGTTATTTGAACCTGTTTATCAGTCTTCCAACGGAAAGGACGGATTTGTCAGCCTGGAAGTGGATCCGTTGTTGGCGGATGAGACAGATAAAACGATTGAAGACGCTTTGAAGTTATGGCGTAGCGTAAATAAGACAAACCTGATGATCAAGATTCCAGCCACCAAAGAGGGAATTCCTGCAATCCGGAAAGCGATAGCAGCGGGAATCAATGTAAATGTCACGTTAATTTTTTCAATTGACCGTTACGCGGAGGTGATCGAAGCTTATCTTGCGGGCTTAGAGGATCGCGCGAATCAGGGATTGTCCATTGAGAATATAGCATCTGTTGCTTCTTTTTTCGTCTCCAGGATGGATTCGAAAATTGATGGGTTATTGAAGAAAAAAGAAACGAAGGGAGAAATTTCAGCAGAGGATTATAAAAGGCTGGCGGGAAAAGCAGCGATTGCAAATGCCAGATTGGCATATCGACTTTACGAAGAAAAATTTAATAGCGGGCGATTTGACGCGCTAAAACTTAAAGGAGCGAGGGTGCAGCGGCCGTTGTGGGCTTCAACGAGCACGAAGAATCCGGATTACAGAGATGTAATTTATGTTGAAGAATTGATCGCACCGGACACGGTTAATACGGTTCCACCGGCAACGCTGGACGCTTTTTTGGATCATGGCAATGCCAGGATCACAATTGATAAGGATATAGACCAGGCGGTTTTACTATTCAAAGAACTTGAAGCCATTGGGATTTCGATCTCGAATGTGACCGATGAACTGGAAACGGAAGGAGTAGCCGCATTTTCTGATGCTTATCGATCCTTGCTTGATTCGGTGGAAGCCCGCAGGGCAGATGCAATTAAAGAGATAGGGGAGCTACAAGAGCGATTGACCAACCAGTTAACAAGCTTCGAAAAAGCGCGTTTTGCTGAAAGATTTTTTGCCAAAGATCCTTCTCTCTGGACGACGGACGTTGAGGGACAGGAAGAGATCAAAAAACGCATGAATTGGATCTCAACGCCCTTTGAGATAAGGAAATCATTTGACGAGGTGTCTCATCTCGGCGCGGATTATTACAACAAAGGTTTTACACATGTGGTATTGCTGGGTATGGGTGGTTCTTCACTGGCTCCGGAAGTGATCAGTAAGCTTGTGGGAACAGTCGCCAAAGAGGAGTTTCCCGGTTTGCGTTTACTCGTACTGGATTCCACTGATCCTGAACAGATTAATTATATTGACGAACAAACAGCTGATGGTAAAGCGGTTTACATCGTGGCGAGTAAATCCGGTACAACAGGTGAAATCAATGCCTTTCTTGATTATTACTGGGAAAAAGTGAAGGCTGAAGATCCGGTTAACCCGGGTGAGTATTTTATCGCGATCACTGATCCTGACACAGCGCTGGAAAAAAAGGCCCGGGAAAGGAAGTTTGGGAATATATTCCTGGCGGATCCACAGGTTGGAGGGCGTAATTCAGCGCTGACTGCTTTTGGAATGATACCGGCAGCGCTAATGGGGGTTGATCTCAACTTGTTCACGCAAAGAGCCGCCACCATGGCGGAATGGTGTCAAACAAAGCTGATCACAGCCAACCCGGGATTCGTTCTCGGAGCAATTCTTGGTGTCGCTGCCAACGAAGGTAGAGACAAGGTGACCCTGATCACAGATGAAAAATGGGCACCATTTGGAGATTGGCTGGAACAGTTGGTAGCTGAAAGCAGCGGCAAAGACGGCCGCGGAATGCTTCCCATTGCCAATGAACCAGAAATGTCCATTGAGAAATATTCTGATGACCGGATCTTTATTCGCCTGGAACAAAACGGTGAGCGGCAAAGCCTGGTGGATGAGTTGCTTGCCATGGGACATCCAGTGATATCGATCCATGTTAAGGATGAATATGACCTTGCCGCGCAATTTTACCTGTGGGAGATCGCTGTAGCCACTGCCTGCTCTGTGATCGGTGTGAATTCATTTGATCAACCTGATGTACAGGACGCAAAAATAAGAACACTGGCTGGATTGGAAGAGTACAGGCAGCAGGGTCAATTTCCTGAAGTGTCTGCTTTTGCCGAGTATCCGCGTATAAGGGTTCTTTCGTCGATTCCACCAACAGTGGAACGGCGCGGCTCAATCATGCGACTGGTGTTCAGCTACGTGGAGCATAACCTTGATGGTGCAGAGTTTGTAGCGATCAATGCTTTTCTGCCAAAGAACGAGGAAAACGAAGCATTGTTACAAAATATAAGGGGAAAAATTGGTGAAAAATTTGCCCTACCTGTGACCTTGGGGTTTGGTCCACGGTATTTACATTCAACCGGGCAATTTCACAAAGGCGGGCCGAACAATGGGCTTTTCATTCTGATCACCGCGCAGCGCCAGAACGACATTGAAATCCCGGGTCAGGGAATCAGTTTTGGTGTATTCCAGAGGGCGCAGGCAATCGGTGACTTGAGAGCGCTGGAAGCCAAAGGCAGAAAGGTTTTATGGTTGGACCTGGCTGAACCTGACGTCAATATTCTCTTTGAACAAAAATAAATGCGGTGAAAATTGGGCAGGAGCGTTCATCGCTCCTGCCTTTTAAATCTCAAATTCGACAAAATAAACTGAGCATGGTTTTAGCTTGATTCCTAGACTGTTACCTTTCCGTAGCGGAAGATCGGCGTCGGAAATTCGGATGCGATTGGGTTTTACAAAGCTATTGTGATCTTCAGGAGAACGAGAATGGATCTGCAGCGCATGAATGGGGTTCAGACTGTAGCCTGTGGGATCGAGAGAAAGAGTCACATTGACCCGATGGAAGGGGTAGCGGTTGATTAATAGGATAGTCAGCTTTGTTCGCTCAGGATTAATGGATGCTATTCCATCAATATAAGGAACGTTAGAGTGAGCTGATAGATTGATCGATTGTTTTACACTGTCAAACGACTCACAAACGATTATGGAAGTGCGCACATTGGGTTGCATCTGGCGGAAGAGAACGAACGGGTAGAACATTGAGGTTGCGATAGCGCCATTTTCATTGGTCTCGATTAGCGGTAGAACATTCACAAGCTGAGCAATATTTGCCATTCCGACCAATTTACACTGTTTATAAAATGACATCAGCACAGAAGATGCATATAGCGCGTCGCGCATTGTATAGGTGACGCGATGCATACTGACATTTTTCTCCCTGGGAGGAAGCCAGAGGTTCCATTCATCAATCGCCTGCTGGATCTGTCCACATTTTGATGCTTTTTGAATCTGGTTGTCAACCCGGGCAATGATCTTTTCAATGTCAAGGTGCGCGGCATTCACTGAGTGATACAGCTCAATAGGGTCGTAAAACTCCTGCCAATCTTCTCTGTCTGGCTGGTAAATGTGCCAGGAGAGGTATTCGATCTCGTCACCCAACTCTCGTAAAATACCCTCGTTCCATCGAAAGGCTTCGTCGTCTGGTTCATCCGTCAATGGACTGTGACCAACCGCGATGAACTTGATGGAGGGGTCGATCTCCCTCATCTGCCGGATAAACCGCTTTGCGCGTTTGCAATATCCCTCAGCGGATGTTGTTCCGATCTGCCAGGGACCCCAGACCTCGTTTCCTAACCCCCAGTATTTCACGTTATACGGCTCCGGATGTCCATTGAGGTCTCTCCGGGCTCCTTGTTCTGTATCGGCTGGGCTGTTGCAGTAAGAAACCCAACGGGCAGCTTCTTCCGGTGTTCCTGACCCGTCATTGACCACTAGAACAGGTTCTGAACCGATTTCTTCGCAAAACTGTAAAAACTCATCCGTACCGACCCGATTGGATTCCTCAGCCTGCCAGGCTGCGTCATGTCTCACTGGACGCTTATCCAGCGGTCCAATTCCATCCTCCCAATGGTAACCGCTGGCAAAATTTCCTCCCGGATATCGGATCATTGGTGGATTGAGTTGCCTGATCAGGTCAAGTGTATCGGTTCGCAGCCCGTGGCCGTCAATTGTCCAAACACCATCATAAACGCAGCGCTCAAGATGCTCGATGAATTGACCAAGAAGGTAAGGTGACGCACTTCCAACTTCTTCAGAGAGCCGAATTCTCATTTCAACATCTTTTGGGGCTGCAAGGAAGGACCAGGGTTTTGACTTCAATCTATCGTGTTTTAACCTGGAGGTGGTTGAGTTGATTATCACTCCAATTTCACCAACCTCTTTGGTGATTGCTGTGAGACGAACCAGGTCATCACCAGCAGGTGCTCTCACTTCAACGATTATCTCTTCTCCAACAGATAAAAGCATCGGGTTTTGAGGAGTTACAGCGGAACCGGAAAATGGTTGGTTTTGACCGGAAGAAATTCTTATCATTTCCGGGGGAACACTCGAAGCGCCAACCTGGATATTAAATTTTGTAATTGTTGCGGAGGCAAAACTGTTAAGAATTTTGAATGAAAAACCGAGTGCTGTGGTTTTGAATGAATCGGGAACGATCAATTTTTTGAGGATGAATTCAGGTACTGACATTTCTTATCCTTGAGTAATTGAGTTTGCGGAATGCCGGGTTTTTAATATTGGAACCAGGGTCAATAACGTGGCAATAGCTGCGACCTGAAAAATGAGCGCTGTCGGGACAAAAGCCTGCTTGCCATCCAATACAGTTTGAATCCCATAAGTTGTCGTGAGCCAGCTGCCGATCAATGGACCTGGGACCATGGTAAGCGCAACCTGAAAAAAGATCACATAACCGCCAAATTGACCTCGTTTATCCTCGGGAAATAGGTCCTTGCTCCAGGCAGAGACAGCAATTGTCCACGCACTGATTGGTGCCAGCCATAGGATACCCGTAACGACCAGGGCGGGAAAAGAACGGGAGAAAGAAAAAGCCATAAGTCCGATCATTTCGCCGATAATGGCAAATAATGCCATTTTCCGCCGACCCCAACGATCCGTGAGTATTCCAAGGGGGTAAGCGGCGGCGATTCCACCAAGCAGAATTGCCAGAAAAATTATGAGTGTAGCTTGAAGGGTCTCAATGTGAAGATAATGATTGATATAGATCAGCAGGTAAGGGAAGAAGATCTGTTGAGCAATCCCCCATAATGCAACAGCGATCAACAGGTAAAGCAGGTCTTTTTGTTCTCGAAATGTTTGCCAGCGAAAAGTGTTTGCGATACTTTCAAAGAATCCCTCACGAGGAGGTGTTTTTGGTTTTTCCGGTTCCTCAAGCAACAGAGCCGCGACAATCCCCAAAACAAGAACCAATCCACCTACTATGTAGAAAAAAGGAAAATACCCGACTGCGTCGATGATCAAACCTGCTCCGCCATAGACAAAAAGAAGCGAAACCCAGGTGAGTATTTCAAGCACACCCATTACTTTTCCCCGGTTACTGGTTGTCGTGCTATCTGCGACAAAAGCGTGAAATACAGCGTCGTTGGCGCTGGAGCCAAAAAATGTCATGATGCAGTCAAAAAGGATTGCCATAAATACAGCGATACCGATGGGATAAAAATACGCCGCAGTGGGGAAAATCGCTGTGGTGATTCCCCATCCAATGTAACCGATCAATAAAAACGGTTTTCGACCCCAGCGGTGTCGGACGCGATCACTCAGAGCACCCATAAAAATGGATGCCAGTGTAGCGGTGATCGCGCTCGCAGCTACCATCCAGGAAATCGGACGGGGATCAGGGGTAATGTTGTTGTAGATGAATGTGTTGAAAAATTGATTTTCAACTCCCCACGCAAGTGATCCCAAAAACCCAAAAATAATAATAGATCCCCAGGTCTTCTTTGTAGGCATCAATCCTCCAGGAAATTAGCGGGTATCTGATTTGAGCAAAGCAATTGCACCAAGCGCACCGGCACGATCACCAAGTTCGGGTGACACGATGTACTCGTCGATGGTATCAAGATAACTGGTTTTTATATATCCGTTTAAAATTCGGACGGATTCAATACGCACTTTTTCGATCAATCCATGGCGTTTGAGAACGCCACCACCCAATATGATCCGTTTAGGCGAGCAAACCAGTATCAGGTTGTGAATTGCCTGACCAAGGTAAAATGCCTCAAAATCCCAGGCTGGATGGTCATCGGGAAGCGTTTCCGGATCAGCATTCCAGCGCGCTGAGAGTGATGGAGCGTTTGCAAGACCTTCCAGACAAGTGGTGTGATAGGGGCAATTGCCCGGATATGGGTCGTTGGGGTGGGGCTGGATCTTCATATGTCCAATTTCCGGATGTGTCATTCCGAATAGCGGTTTGTAGTTGTGAATGACTCCACCGCCAACACCAGTTCCAACGGTGATGTAAACAAAATCTGAAATCCCTTTTGCGGCTCCCCATCGGCCTTCTCCGAGCGCTGCTCCGTTGACATCCGTCTCGAAGGCAATCGGAACTTCAAGTTGATCTTGGAAAAATTTTAAGATCGGGTAATTACGCCACGCAAGTTTTGGCGTTGTTGTGATGGTTCCATACGTTGGGGAATTTGGGTCAAGGTCAACAGGTCCGAAACAGGATAAACCGGCTGCAACAATTCGAATGTTATATTTTATAGAGACATCTTTGAAAAAAGCCACAACATGGGGGAGAGTTTCTTCCGGTGTAGTTGTCTGGAAGATTTCTTCAGCGATGACAGAAGCAGGATCTTGGGCAATAATCGCTTTGAACTTTGTTCCACCTGCTTCTATACCGGCAAAATAATCCATTTTTTCCCATCCATTTGTTTTAAAGTATAATGCTAAGCACTTATTGTCTGGATTTCACAAATAATCCTACATCATTAATCATTTTTAATGCGAGGTTAGTATGGACCTGTTTGAAAAGTGCCGGAATTTCACCGCCGCCAAAGAAGCAATGGAGAGAGGTATCTATCCATATTTTATCCCTTTGAACGAGAACGAGGGAACAGAAGTGGTTTATCAAGGCCGCCGATTAATAATGTGCGGCTCCAACAACTACCTTGGATTGACCACACATCCAAAAGTCAGAGAAGCTGCCATTGAAGCGGTGAAACGTTATGGGACAAGCTGTACCGGTTCAAGGTTTTTGAATGGTACGCTCGCGATGCACGAGCAGTTGGAAGCGGAGCTCGCTGAATGGGTGGGAATGGATGCCGCATTGGTTTTTTCGACCGGGATGCAGACTAACCTCGGTACAATAAGCGCGTTAATCGGACGTGATGATGTGGTTATTCTTGATAAGGACGACCATGCGAGTATTGTGGATGGGGCAAGGCTTGGGTACGGAAAAATCGAGCGTTTCCGTCACAACGATATGGAACACCTTAAGCGGGTGTTGAACTCCATTCCTGATACAGCCGGTAAGTTGATCGTTGTTGATGGTTTGTTCAGTATGGAAGGGGACCTGGCTCCATTACCTGAGATGACAAAGCTCGCCAAACAATATAGCGCGAAATTGATGGTTGATGACGCCCACGGGATGGGGGTAATGGGCGGAGGCAGGGGAACAGCAGCGCATTTTGGTGTAACTGAAGACGTTGACCTGATTATGTCTACGTTTAGTAAAGCCTTCGCTTCGCTGGGTGGCTTCATTGCCGGGGATGAAAGCACAATTCACTACATCAAACACGTTGCGCGTGCATTGATTTTCAGCGCGAGTATTCCGCCGGCCAACGCAGCTGCTGCACTCGCCGCTTTGCATGTGATGCGTGACGAACCTGAACACTCTCATAGAGTGATCGAAGTGGCTGACAAGATGCGGAAAGGGTTCACTGAGCTCGGGTTTAATATCGGAAACTCGATCACACCGGTTGTGCCGATCATCATAGGGGACGATGAGCGAACATTTATTACCTGGAAGATGTTGTTTGAAAATGGCGTTTTCGTAAACCCAGTGATCTCTCCTGCGGTTTCTCCGGGTCGCCAATTATTGAGAACCAGTTATATGGCGACACATACCGATGCTCAAATGGATAAAGTTTTAGAGACATTTGAGAAAGTCGGAAAAGAAGTTGGTTTGATCTAAGGAAAAGAGGCCGAAATTCGGCCTCTTATTTTTTAAAATACAAAAATTGTTTTTGCGTCCACCCCCTGCATATTCATCTCTGCTGCGGCGAAAACCATTAGACCAATCCCGGTGGATCGGTTTGAAATAATTGTATAAATATCCTTTCGATTGAGCTTTTTCTTTGCTTATAATGCTGATTGATCAGTCGATGGTAATTTAGAGCTGATGGAAGGGGCTGAATTTTTGGGCGGCAAACCATTGGTATTCACCAGATCAAAAAGCTGGGTAGTCGATGAGATTACGCTGTCTTTGTAATTGATTTTACCTATCAGCACATCCAATGGAACAATATCGACACCATATTTACCGATTGATGCAGGGTTATGATCAGTGCCGATCTCACCAATAACTTGCACCATTAGTTTTCTACTAAGAACAAAATTTGCGATGTAAATGGTTCAAGTGTTTTAACCCTATTATTTATTTTCACCTGAGAGCAATCAAGAAATTACACCATTATGAATCGAAATCAGTAAAAATTAGAAAAGAGGCGTCGATTTTCCGAATTAAAAAAATACGGCGTGAAACACGCCGGTATTTTAATGGATTCATGGGTGGTTTGGTAAGGAACTACGGATAATTTAGTACATACCCCAATCCAAATCGATTCCTTCTTCCATCATGGAGAAATCCCAGGGTTCGAGACCAAAATCAATGGTCACCTCACGTTCCAATGCTTCAGCAGCTTTCTGGCGCGCACTTTCAAGCATCGAAGGTCCATAAGGACAGAATGGGGTGGTAAGGATCATCTTTACAACAGCGCTTTCACTTTCAATTTTCACATTGCGGATCAAACCGAGTTGGATGATGTTTAGACCTAATTCGGGATCGAGGACCTCGCTAAGCGCTTTCTTTAATCGGTCACATAGTTCAGGATATTCAGCTTCAGCTTCCCACGCAGGGCGATTTGTACCAGCTTTAGAGGTGTTTGTCATTGGTTATTCTCCACTTGTAAATTTGATGAATATACATAAGAACAGAGGTTGTCTCCGTTGAGGATGCATTTAACGCGGGTCACAGGTGCGGATAACAGCGTGCTCAATATTACGCGATCAATTACACACACTTCGGGGTGAGCCTGGCTGACGTGGTAAAAGGGGCAGGTGATCTCGGAAATGATGTAATCAGATCCGTCTTTGGACCATTCGATCAGAAAACCTTCATTTTGGAGAAATTGCTGGATTGCATCCAGTTTTTGATCGACGGGCAGATCGCGGATTTTTTCGCCGTATCCCGCTGTAATCTCCAATGCGATCTGGGTTAAAAGTCTTTCCATTTCCTTTTTTGTCAGACGGTCTTTTAATTGGACAAGCAATTGATTGACGAGGCGTAAATATCGCGTAGGAAAAAGCTCTGCGCCGGAATCGGTTAAGGAGTAAACCAGGCGAGGACGACCAACGCCATGGCGTTCTTCCCGGGCATGAACCAGACCTTCTGCTTGCATGCTGGTTACGTGGTGCCTGACGGAAATTGTATTGATGTCTACAGCATCAGCAAGATCATTAATCGTTGAATTGGGATTAAGGAGAAGCGTTTGTAATATTCTTTCTCTGGTACTTTTCATTTTTTCAAAGCCCTTAGCCTATATTTTTTATCATAAAAATGACAAATATTGAATTCAATTATACCCTAAATATACTATAAATAAGATAAATATGGTAAATATTGACTGCGATATTCGAGTGTGCTATAATCCTGTGAATAAAATAATATATAAGAATATATATATAAAAAACATAAAAAATGTAGGAGATTTCATAAATGTCGGAATTAAGCATCAGGGATTTGCACGTTAGTATAGGTGACAAGCAGATATTGAAGGGTGTGTCCCTGAACGTTGCGCAGGGCCAGGTGCACGCAATTATGGGCCCGAATGGAACAGGAAAATCAACACTGGCTTACACCTTGATGGGGCATCCGGGGTATGAGGTTAACCAGGGAAAAGCCTGTTTCAAGGGTAAGGATCTTCTTGAACTGGACACAGATGAGCGTTCCAGGCTCGGTCTGTTTTTGGCATTTCAATATCCTGTCGCGATTCCTGGTGTGACTGTTGCGAATTTTCTTCGTACCGCTGTGAACTCTCGAAGGAAGGCAGAAAACCCGGACGATAAAGGTATTCCGATCCCGCAATTTCGAAAGATGCTGATTGAAAAAATGGATATGCTGAAAATGGATCATTCTTTTGCGGGAAGGTACTTGAACGAAGGATTTTCAGGCGGGGAGAAGAAACGAGCAGAAGTACTTCAGATGGCGGTGCTGCAACCTGAAATCGCGATCATGGATGAAACAGATTCAGGGTTGGATATTGACGCATTGAAGGTTGTGTCAGAAGGCGTAAATATGCTGAAAGAACAGAATGTTGGCGTCCTTTTAATCACACACTACCAACGGATGCTTAATTATATTAAACCTGACGTTGTTCATGTGATGATGGGTGGAAAAATTGTAGAAACCGGTGGACCTGATCTTGCGCTGCACCTTGAGGAACACGGCTACGATTGGATTAGAGAAAAGATCGAAAACGGGAATGGTTCTGTTTAGTTGCCCCATAACGATTAGGAGAATCCCATGAGCAATGAACAGAAACACGATTTTTTAGATAACCTGGGTGAATACCAGTATGGTTTCAAAGACCCGGATACTTATGTCTATAAGTCTGAAAAAGGTCTAAGCGAAGATGTAGTTAGGAAGATCTCCGCAATGAAGGGCGAACCGGAATGGATGCTGCAATTCCGATTGAATGCCCTGAATCATTTTGTGCAACGCCCTATGCCTGCTTGGGGGCCTGATCTTTCGGGATTAGACCTGGAAGATATTTTCTATTATGTGAGACCGGCAGAAGCCAGTGAAAAAAGCTGGGAGGATGTTCCAGAAACCATTCGGAATACTTTTGATAAGTTGGGTATTCCGGAGGCGGAACAAAAATTCCTTGCGGGAGTGGGGGCACAGTATGAATCAGAGATGGTTTATCACAGCATTCAGGAACATCTTTCAAAGCAGGGTGTCATTTTCTTAAGCATTGAAGACGGTCTGCGCCAATACCCCGATATTTTCAAGGAGCATTTTGGTTCGGTAATCCCAATTGAGGATAACAAATTTGCAGCGTTAAATTCAGCTGTTTGGTCCGGTGGATCTTTCGTATACGTGCCAAAAGGGGTCACAGTCGAGCTTCCCCTGCAGGCGTACTTCCGCTTGAACGTTGCCAATATCGGCCAGTTTGAACGTTCCCTGATCATTGCTGACGAAGGATCACGCGTCCATTATGTTGAAGGTTGCACCGCACCTCAGTACACAACCAATTCCTTCCATAGCGGCGTGATCGAGATCGTTGTAAAAAAAGGCGCCAGGGTTCGTTACACAACCATTCAAAATTGGTCTACAAATGTGTACAACCTGGTAACGCAACGCGCAAAAGTGGAAGCTAATGGAACGATGGAATGGGTGGATTGCAACCTCGGATCAAAAATGACAATGAAGTATCCCTCAACTTACCTGATGGGGCCGGGAGCGCATGGTGAGATTCTCTCTGTCGCGTTTGCCGGAAAAGGACAATTGCAGGACGCAGGGGGAAAGGTGATTCATTTTGCGCCAGACACGAGTTCAAAGATCACATCAAAATCCATCAGCAAAGATGGCGGTAGATCTTCGTACCGGGGCTTATTGAAGGTTTACAAAGGCGCGAAAAACGTTCGGTCGAATGTGGCTTGTGATGCTTTATTGCTGGACCCGGCATCCCGCTCAGACACCTACCCGACGATCGAAGTTGATGAAGAAGATGTGACAATCGGGCACGAAGCTTCAGTTTCAAAGGTGGGGGAGGAGCAGCTGTTTTACCTGATGAGCCGTGGACTGACCCAGGAGGAAGCGACCACAATGGTTGTATCCGGCTTTATTGAGCCGCTTGTAAAAGAGTTACCAATGGAGTACGCCGTGGAGATGAACCGCCTAATACAACTACAAATGGAAGGATCGGTTGGCTAAAATCAACAGAGCGAAAAAACAATGACAGAAAAACCGATCATCATCAAAAAACCAATACGGACCACAAGAACACAACAAGTGGATCTACAAATTGATCCTCATTTTTTGGACGAGAACGAAGCGGTGCGAAAATATCGCCAAAACGCCTGGAAGACTTATCAAAGTCTGCCATTGCCAAAAGGAAACGAAGAGGAGTGGAGAAGAACAAGCCTCAATAGTGTAGATTTTTCAGCGATAAAAATGATAGATTCGGGAATTTATCCCGAAGTGGAATTTCCGTCCAGGCTTTCAGGTATTGTGGCGGGAGAAAAATCAGGCGCGCAGCTTCTACTTTCTCCGACAAACTCACAACTCACAATTGAAAGTTCAATTGTTGAAAAAGGTGTTTTATTTGGTTCATTGAAGGATATGATCAAAACAAATCCTGAAATAATCGAAAAAATCCTGGAAAAAATTCAATTTAATTCAGCCAAGTTTTCTGCTCTGGCAGGAGCACTTGATTTCAACGGGGTTTTACTATATGTTCCGCGAAACACCCAGGTAGAGCTTCCCTTGCAAAGTGTGTACTGGGCACCGGCCGAGGGTTATACCCATTCGCTGCATATTCTTGTGCATATAGAAGAAGGTTCATCAGCGACATTCGTTCATGAAGCCGGCTCACCAATAGGTTCAGAAAGAGATTCTATTCACGCTGGAATAATGGAGCTTTACATTGGACGAGGTGCGCATCTGAATTTTGTTGAACTTCAATCCTGGGGTGAGAACGTGATCAATTTCACCCGGGAAAACGTCGTGATAGATCGCGATGGCAGTGTAGATTGGATCTTTGGCGCGCTGGGGAGTCGCTTAACAAAAAATTATTCAAACCTGAATCTTGTTGGGCAGGGCAGCACGGGAAAGATGTCTGGGTTCTACTTTACAAATAATCAGCAGCATCTGGACCACGATACACAACAAAATCACCTCGCTCCCAATACCACCAGCGACCTTCTTTTCAAAGGGGCTTTATTGGATAATAGTCGCTCTGTGTGGCAGGGAATGATCTACGTAGCGCCTGAAGCAGGAAAAACTGATGGCTACCAGGCGAATCGCAATCTTGTATTAAGTGACCGGGCTCGAGCTGACTCAATCCCGGGGCTGGAGATTCTGACGGATGATGTTCGATGCACGCACGGTGCCACTGTTGGCAAGATCGACACGGAACAGATTTTTTACCTTGAAAGTCGCGGACTACCACGGGTAGAGGCAGAACGCCTTGTTGTTGAGGGATTCTTTGACCCGATCATGCAAAGAATACCTTTCGAAGGTGTTCGTACCCGCTTCCAGGAGGCAATTAAAGAGAAAATGGAGCATATCGGGTTGCACAATTAAATTCAGCCGATATGATAGAATGAATTGATTAATTCACGTAAATCACAAAAAGGAGCAGCAAACATGCGCTCAGTGCCTTTTATGCGACCGCCAGATCAAGAATACGAATACCAGGTAGGAGATACGGTAGAGGTTCTTTGTGACCACGAAAAAAGCGGTGACCGCATACGAGGTTGGCTGAAAGGAATTGTGGTACAGGTTGATCCCAAGATGGTGGCCGTACAATTCCGATCAAATGTGTTTTTAACTGACGGGTGGATGGTACCTGACCACATTTTATGGTTTCCGCAAAAATCCGCGCACATACGCGTGCCAGTTAAGAAAACAAAGTCCGAATTACCAAAAATTTTCTGATCAAAGGGTTTAGTATGCTCAGTCAATTCCCAACCCGAAAAAATTTGGAGGGGATTAAAAACGAATTCCCGATATTGAATCGGGAAATTCACGCGGGGAAAAAAATAACCTATCTGGATTCTGCCGCTACCGCTCAAAAGCCGGAGAGCGTAATTCAAGCGATGGATCATTATTATCGCTTCTCTAACGCGAATATTCATCGGGGGGTTCATGTGTTGGCGGAAGAAGCAACTTCAGCATATGAAGAGGCGAGACAAAAAGTTGCGTCATTCATCGGCGCTTCATCATCGCAAGAGGTGATTTTTACAAGAAATACTACCGAATCTATAAACCTTGTTGCGAATTCCTGGGGAAGAAAGAACCTCACACAGGGGGATCTCGTAATCCTGACAGAAATGGAACATCACTCCAACCTTGTTCCATGGCAGATGCTGGCGAATGAAATTGGTATAAGATTGGAATTTATCAGTGTTACTTCTGAGGGGGAGCTGGATCTGGAAAGCTTTGATTCGCTTCTCAAGCAGGAGCCAAAACTTGTTGCTTTTGTGCACATGTCGAACGTGCTGGGGACGATCAACCCCGCAATCGAGATCATTGAGAAAGCCAGGGCAGCAGGCGCATTAACCCTGATTGACGCTGCTCAATCAGTTCCGCATTTGCCTTTCAATCTAGGTGATTTAAAGCCTGATTTTGCGGTTTTCTCGGCGCACAAAATGCTAGGACCGACGGGAATCGGTGTGCTCTGGGGACGAAAAGAGTTACTCGCATCCATGACTCCGTTTATGGGTGGAGGAGACATGATCAAGAAGGTGCATCTGAGGGATTTCACCCCCAATGATCTACCGCATAAATTCGAAGCAGGAACACCGGCTATCGCAGAGGCAATAGGTTTCGGTGCGGCTATTGACTATCTGAGTAACCTGGGAATGGACAATGTTTCGGCTCACGAAAAGGCGATCACAAAATACGCGCTTGAGAAGTTGAAAGACATCAAACTGGTAAACGTATTTGGGCCGGCTGCCGAGAAGAAAGGCGCGGTGCTGTCATTCACTATGGATGGCATTCACCCCCATGATGTTGCGCAGATTCTGGATACTGAAGGAATTGCTGTTCGAGCCGGGCATCATTGCGCGATGCCGCTGCATGAAAAATTTCAAATCCCAGCTACCACAAGGGCGAGTTTCTACATCTACAATTCACTGGAAGATGTGGATCTGCTGGTTAAGGGGCTGGAAAAAGTCATCGATTATTTTGGATAAATATGGACGATCTCTATAGAGAAATCATCATTGAACACTACAAAAACCCGTCTTATCGCGGCGTACTTGAACCGAATGACATCTCGTTTGAGGATGAAAATCCACTATGCGGTGATCACATCCGCATTGATTTACGCGTGAACGTGGATCAAGTTATCACAGAGGCAGCTTTCAGTGGACACGGTTGTGCTATTTCACAGGCATCAGCAGATCTTTTGCTGGAATTCATACTAGGAAAAACCATAGATGAAGTGAAGAAGATGAGGAAGGAAGACCTGCTAGAGTTACTGGGAATCGAACTTGGCCCTGTGCGTTTAAAGTGCGCGCTATTACCCCTAAAAGTTATAAAAGCAGGGGTATATGGACTGGGCGAAAGCTCGGACTCGCTCCTCGAAGGAGAGGAGTGAAAGATGACAGAAGAGACCCAGGAATACTCCTATTACCGCATTTCTCCGGTTAATGAATTTCAGGATGGAGAAAGATTATTTATCCAGGTTGAAGATCAGCCAATTGTCATATTTTCCTTCGGGGGAGAGTTTTTGGCGACTGGCGATGTATGTACTCACGATGGAGGCGAAATAGGAGATGGTGAGATCGTAGGCGAGGAGATCGTTTGTCCGAGACACGGTGCTCGATTCAACTTGCGTACCGGAGAAGCAAAATCACTTCCAGCTGTGACGGGAATCCCTGTCTATCCGATCCGCATTGTAGATGAATTTTTGGAAATAGGTATTCCGAAATGATAAATTTGACCTCGTTCAACTTGAACGAGGTCTTTTTTCTTAACTGGCGAATTTTCCAATAATGCGCAGGATATCAAATCCTTCTGCAAATTTCCGTTCAGCCAGTGCACCGTTTTTAATCAGGATCGAGCGGGTAAGATCTGATTCGAAATAATACTTATCCGCATAAGTGTGATACTCCCCCAGTGCTTGAATCTTTTTCTGCACATCTGTTTCATCGACTTCAACCAGAAAATGCGGGAAAAATCCATAGCTGCTGCGGATTACGTCGTAACCGAGCACGGTCGTACCTCTAAATGCGCGTAAACCTTCTTCTGTTACAGTCGCGTGATCCTGGTGCAGGTCTGACTTTGTGTGCAGGAAGACGATGTCAGGGTTGAACTCATTGCGAATATTCAACATAAAAGCCAGGATTTCCTGCCGGAATTGTGGAAAACGACGTGTTTCAAATTGACCGAGAATTACCTTTTCTTTTGGAACTCCCAAAACCCGCATACTTCGATAATGCTCGGTAACCAGATTCTGTAGAAGAGGATTTTTCTGATTGTCAGAAAGCGTCACAACCCGCAGATCGGTCTGATTTGCGATATGGGAGATCAACGCACCGCAACCGATCTCAATATCGTCAGGGTGAGCACCAAAGAAAATGACGCGTTTACCGAAAAATGTCATGTCGTGGTTCATAAGCACCTATTTCGTGGCAAGAATTCCGCCAACAACCTTGGTCATCGTCAGATTACCATCTTTTTCGAGACGTTCTTTCGCTTTTTCTTCAATCTTGATCATAATTTTCTCAAAATCGTCTTTTTCAACGAAAAGGCTTCCCCATAATTTTCGGTCTTCTGACATGGAAGCACGCGTGTAAGCCATGTAAGGTTCCACGGATTCAAAGACAAGAGGGTTCTCGAAAATGTGAAGTTCAACACTGGAATAGAGTGACTTCACTGTGGAAAGGATCTCGGTGGAATATCGGGAACTTCCCGGCATAGGCGGGATCGGTTTGCCCGTGGCTTCTTTTATGAGTTCATAGAAAAGTTTCTTGTTATCAGGCATGGGTCCGGATGTGAAGAGCCTGCCCCCGGGTTTTGTGACACGATGCATTTCTTTGATTGTCTGGGAAATGTTTTCGACGTAATAAATGGCGAAACAACATGAGACGAAATCGAAAATGCTATTCGCATATTGAAACGGTTGGTTGAAATCGAGGTAGTCGAATTGAATGCATGTATTACGACGGGTGTTTTCAGCTTTCGCCTGTGCGAGAAGGTCTTCAGAAACATCTCCACCGGTTATTTCCGCATTGCCTTTTAATTCATCCCAGTAGCCAAAGCATTGCTTCCCTGAGCCGCATCCAACATCCAGAATTTTGCTACCGGGTTGCAGCTGGATCAGATCAAGCATCCAACGGTCGATA
>JACDJB010001317.1_pt1 | contig 20452 bp, 20 predicted proteins | sample 7454121 | NCBI WGS metagenome assembly JACDJB01 (sample SAMN14253290, study PRJNA609438) | sludge metagenome | isolation source: sludge after 25d culture with pyrite | collected 2018-12-20
ACGGCCGAAGCTTTGATAGTGACGCCCTTCTCGCGCTCGATGTCCATGCTGTCGAGCACCTGCTCCTGCATTTCGCGCTCGGAGATGGTGCCGGTCGCCTGCAAGAGCCGGTCGGCAAGAGTTGACTTACCGTGATCGATGTGGGCGATGATGCAAAAATTGCGTATCCTGCTTTGATCCATGTAATCAAGTATAACAAAATGGGCAGTTCTTAACGAAGTCGAGGGAGACCGTCAATGAATCATGATCCTGAGTGGCATCCGCCTCACGCGCACGATCCGAACCCATCGCCACCGAGTAATGATCCCACTCTGTTGCTCATCGGTCCGGGCGGACAAAAGCGCCTGAGGCCGGGCGAACTGGCGGCGTTGCCCCAGCAAATCAGCCCCAATTGTTACATCATCAGCACCGGTCACGGAACGAGCGGCCCGTTTGCGTTTGGCGGGCCACGACTGGTGGATGTGGTCGATCGGTTTGCGGGCGCAAACTGGACAACAGTCGATGTGCTCAGCGCCGACGGCTTCCGGACCCGGCTCTCGGCGGCCGAACTGCGCGCGCCGGGCACGCGGCCGATCTTATTGGCGCTCCGGATCGACAGCCGTCCTCTCGGCCGCGAGGAAGGGTTGGTGCGCCTCATCGTGCCCGACGAGACGGACGACGCGCTGCGGCAGGTGAAATGGGTAAGCGAGATAAGGGTATCGTAGCGAGGACAGGGTAATCGGCTCAATCCGCAAGTACAGCGTCGATCAGGGACGCAAAGGATGTCGAGTTATCGTCCCGTTGCCACCAGGCCAGAAACTCGACGTTGCCATCAGCCCCCTGAATTGAGGAACGCGTAAGACCTGCGATACGCCACCCGGCAGCGCTCGCCCAGCCGAGCAGTTCTTCCAGCACGGCGCGATGGACAGCCGGGTCGCGCACAATACCGCCCTTGCCCACTGCGTCCGGCCCCGCCTCGAATTGCGGCTTGATGAGAGCGACGACGTCTGCTTCTGCGTCTTTGCTGTCCGCCAGCCACTTTTCCACAGAAGGCAGGATGAGCCGCAACGAGATAAACGACACGTCGATCACCGCCAGATCGATCGACTCGTCCAGCGATTCCAGGTAGCGAGCGTTGATACGCTCCATCGTGACGACCCGGGTATCCTGACGCAACTTCCAGTCGAGTTGCCCCTGCCCCACGTCGATGGCATAGACGCGCAACGCGCCACGCTGGAGCAACACGTCGGTGAAACCGCCGGTGCAGGCTCCCACGTCGGCGCAAACCCGACCGGCTACATCCACGCCGAATTGATCGAGCGCCCCGGCCAGTTTGTACCCGCCGCGACTTACATAAGGCAACGGCGCCGCCAGATCGATCCGGGCGTCGCGCGGCACAGGTGTCCCGGCCTTGTCGACGCGCCGGCCATCAACGCTGACTTCCCCGGCCATGATGTAGGCGCGCGCCCTGGCTCGCGTCTCGACCAGCCCGCGATCGACCAACAACTTATCCAGTCGCTCCTTGTCCTTCGCCATATTGCTACCGAGCCGAATCGTCGCCCGCTCGTAGCCGTTCATCCCAATCAGCCAGCGCGTCGGCCAGCGATTGCCGCAACGAAATTCGCGGCTGCCAACCGGTGTCGGCCTCAATCTTGCGGTAACTGCCGTAGAGGCAGGGTACGTCGCTCGCGTTCAAGCGAGCCTGATCGATTTGCACGCTCACGTCCACGCCGCTCAGTTCGATGAGCGATTCCAGCAGCACACGCACACTGACCGGACGGCCGGAACAGATGAGATAGGCCTCACCGGGACGGCCCGCTCCAGCCAGCCGGTAATAGGCTGCGGCCACGTCCCGCACGTCGGTAAAGTCACGCTCGGGATCCAGATTGCCGACGCGGATGACAGGCTCCTGACGGCCCAGCCGGATGGCCGCCAGTTGTGAGGCGAAGTCGGGCACGACAAACCCTGCCGCCTGGCGTGGACCGATATGGTTAAACGGCCGGGCCTCGATCGCGTGCAATCCATAGCGCTCCCAATAGACCCGCGTCAACTCACCGGCGGCCAGTTTGCTGACACCGTATGGATGGCGCGGCTGGGCGCGCGTCTGTTCGGTCAACGGCAAGTCTCCGGCCGATAGCGGACCATAGATCTCGGCGCTGGTGACGACGACCACGCGCGGCCGTCCATGCGCTGTCGCCGCGCGCAGCAGGTTTGCCGTCCCACCGGTATTGACGGCAAAAGTCTGCGCGGGGTCATTCCAGGAGCGGGCCGGGTAGGCCTGGCCCGCCAGGTGAAAGATCACGTCGGGCCGGGCGGAATCCACGGCCAACGCCAGTCCATCAGGATCAAGCAAATCGCCCACGACGGAATGCAGCCGTTCGTGCAACGGCAGCGCCTGATGGCTGGTTGCCTCGTGGACAAGAGCGAAAACCTCATGCCCTTCCGCCAATAACAAATCGACCAGATGGGAGCCGGCGAATCCTGTCGCCCCGGTGATGAATGCGCGCATAAACTCACTCCGAAAGACATCGACTCTCAAACCCCCGCAAGAGCAACAACTGCGCGGACTTGTCGGTCGCGCCCCTATTATAACCATCTGAAGCCGAATACCTACCCGGCTGCCGGACAAGATTATGAGACACGCCTAGGGATCGTTCGCTCGCCGCCCGGCAATCTCTATAATGGCGTCCGGCAAGATGCGATTTATCCACCGTCCGCGACCCGGATCATCCCTGCTTTACAGCGCCGGCGTGCGCCTTCTTGGAATTGCGGTTGTTCTCAGCCTGCTACATCCTGCGCCCACGCTGATCACTTTTGGCCCGCGAGTCGAGGTGAATACGACCCGCCCCACCCTCGGCGTCCACACCCGCCTGACAGACGAGGTCGAGGAATGGAAGATACAACGCACACTGCAACTGGTGCGGGAGATGGGCGCATCGTGGATCGTGGAATTCTTCCCCTGGGCCTATTATCAGGCGGAGGACGGCAGCATTGACTGGGAACACCCCGATCTCGTCATCGGCCACGCCCATGCCAACGGCCTCAAAATCATCGCCCGCATCGGGTATACTCCGGACTGGGCGCGGCCGCCCGATACCCCCCTCACCTACCTCGACCGCGACGCCTACGACGATTTCGCGGCCTTTGCCGCCGCCTTTGCCGCCCGCTACCAGGGAAAGGTTGACTATTTGATCGTGGGCAACGAACCCAACCTGAGCTTTGAATGGGGCTATCGTTCCACCACACCACAGGATTATGTTGACTTGCTGCGAGCAGTCTATCCGGCGGTGAAGGCCGCCAATCCGGAGGTGACGGTCTTGGCAGGTGCGCTGGCCCCAACTCTGGAGCCTGACGGCTCACCCTGGGCCACCAACGATCTCGTCTATCTGCGAGCGATGTATGCGGCGGGCGCGGCCGAATTCTTCGACGGGTTGGCCGTTCACGCTTACGGTTTGTCGTTCCCCGCCACGGCCGAACCCGATCCGCAAGTACTCAATTTCCGACGCGTGGAACTGGTACGCCGGATAATGGTGGAAGCCGGTGACAGAGATACGCCCATTTACATCACAGAGGCGGGTTGGAACGACCATCCACGCTGGTCGATGGCCGTTCGCCCGGCTCAGCGCATTCGCTACACGGTGGACGCCCTCGACCTGGCGGCCGCAAATTGGCCCTACGTGCGAGCGGTAGCCATCTGGGCTTTCCGCTATCCCGCGCCGACGCGCAGCTATCCCGACTACTTCACATTGGTGACGCCGGAATTTATGCCGCGGCCCCTCTATAACGCGCTGAAAGAGTATGCAGGCAATTAATACCCGCCTACGTGCAGTGAGCAAACGCCTCTGCCGCTGGAGCGTTATCCTGCTGCCGGCGCTACTGATCATAACCGGTTGCCGGAAGCCGGATGATTCGTGGCAACGGATCGCGGAGTCGGGTGTGTTGCGGGTCGGCATTGATCCGACTTTCCCGCCGTTCGCGCTGGCTGAGGGGGACGTCGTCAAAGGCATCGACGTCGATCTGGCACGCGCGCTGGCCGAGGAGATGGGTCTGCGAGCCGAGTTCACCTACTTCGGCTACGACGGCTTGTACGACGCACTGACCACCGGGCAGGTGGACACCCTCATCTCTGCGCTGGTCATCGCCCCCGAGCGAACCGAGGACGTGGCCTACTCCACGCCTTACTTTGACGCCGGACTGATCCTGATCTATTCGTCGGAGGAGGGCGATATCACCGACATGACCGATCTCGACGGTCAGGCAGTGGCCGTCGAACTTGGCGCGCTGGGGCACGTAGAGGCCCTGAACCGGCAAAGTAGCCTGCCGGCAATGGAAGTTCGCGCCTTTGGAAGCGCGGATGAGGCTCTGGCCGCTGTTGCGTCCGGCGCGGCCGACGCCGCACTCGTCGATAGCATCGGCGGACGGCTCTATTTGCGCGAGCATGAAACCGACGGCCGTAGCCTGGCCTACGTGACTCAACCCGTTGTTTCGGAACCTTATGCCGTCGTCGTGCGTATAGCAGATCGAAAACTGTTGGAGGAACTAAACCGGGCACTGTCGGTGCTTATCGATAACGGAACGCTTAATCGACTCATCGCCGATCACCTTGGTCCGTAATTCGGCTGCATTTGAGGGAAGATCGTTTATAATAAGTCTGTTCTCCACCTAGCACTGTCAGACACGGAAAGGTTGACCATTCATGTCTCGTAAGAACTCCGTCGCTTTATCGGGAATCGTTGTCACGCTACTTTTTGCTCTTCTGCTCACCCTCGCTCCATCGTCATACGCGCAAACCAAGAGCTTCAACTGGACCGACTGGAATATCGACATCGTCATGCAGCCTGACGGCAGCCTCGATGTCACGGAAACACAAACCCTGAACTTTCTCGGCGAGCCGTTCAGCTTCGGCTTTCGCAGCATTCCCACCGGCCGTCAGGGTAACAACGATGGCATCACCAACGTCTCCGTCCGTGAGGGCGATCTCATCTATCGGGAATCTTCCTCCAACGAGCCTGGCACATTCGAGGTGATCGACCAGGGAGACGAAACGCGCATCAACTGGTTCTTTGAACCGGCGCTTGGCGAGCGTACCTATGCGTTCAGCTATACAGTGGACGGCGCGGTGCGCACGGGCACGGACGAGGAAGGTTCAGGCGACCAGATATTCTGGACCGTACTGCCGAGCGACCACCCGGCAATGGTCGAAAACAGCCGAACGACGATTACCCTGCCCGAAGGTGTCTTTCCGCAAAGGTACTTCGACACCAACGAACATCTCGTTGCCGCCTATCTCAATGACATCCAGACTGACGATGTCCTCATCGACGTGAGCGACGATGAGCGTGTCATTACTTTCACTACCCAGCGGCCCATCATGACGGGCGAAAGGCTCGACGTGCGCGTGCAGGTTCCCCATGGTCTATTGCCGACGTCGACTCCCGGATGGCAGGCGGCCGAACAGCGCGACGACGCAGTCGGGTTGGCGGTGCTGGCCCTTTCGCTCCTGTTGGTGGTGATCGGACCTTTGGGGGTCGTTCTGCTCTGGTATACGCGCGGCCGCGACCCGCAGTTGGGCATTGTAGTGCCTGACTACATCACCGAACCACCCGACGACCTGCCGCCGGCCATGGTCGGCTCACTCATCGATGAGAAGGTCGATATGCAGGATATTGTCTCCACACTGATCGACCTGGCTCATCGCGGCTACGTCGTCATGGAAGAGGATAAGCCCAGCTACAACTTCACGCGAACCTACAAACCGGTTGACGATCTCAGAAAATACGAAAGCTCTTTCTTGAATGCCATCTTCCGCGGCGAAGAGACGCGCACTCTGAGTAGCCTCCAATACAAATTCGCCGGCAAAATACCGGGATTGCGCAATGAGATAATTGATGAGCTGGTGCAGGGCGGCTATCTGCCGAGCGAACCCCAGTCGGTTCGCAACAAATACATTGCACTGGCAGTGTTTGTCCTGTTTCTGGGGATCGTGAGCCTGTTCTTTCTGGGCGTCTTCCTCGGTTCGAATGCCGGGCTGGTCTGTTTCCCGGTTTTCGCCATCATTGCAACCGCTATCGCGCTCTTTATCGCCGCCCGCCACATGCCGCGAAAAACAGCCAAGGGCGCGGAGTCGGCCGCCAAGTGGGATGCCTTCAAAACGTATCTGAGAAACATCAAAGCGTACACCGACATCGAGAACTCCAGCGACATCTTCGACAAGTATCTGTCCTACGCCATCGCCTTTGGGCTGGAGCGTTCCTTCATCAACACCTTCTCGCAATCCCCCGCGACGGCCATCCCGCCGTGGTACGTCCCCTATCCGCCGACCCATATGCCCATGGGCGGCGGCATCGGTGGACCGGTGATCATGGGTAGCCCGCGGCCGGCCGGCGGCTCCGGTAGCTCCGGCGGCGGCAGCGCGCCCAACCTAGGCGACATCTCCGGCGGGTTGACGGGCGGGCTGGCAGGCATGTCGGTCGGGTTGACACGCATGTTGAACAACACCTCCAACGTCCTGAAAAGCACCCCGCCACCCGCCAACACCGGCGGCAGCCGCAGCAGCTTCGGCGGCGGAGGCGGCTTTAGCGGCGGCTTTAGCGGCGGTTCGTCGGGCGGCGGCGGCAGCGCCGGTTTTGGATAATCACACCAATCACAACACGACTTACTATGGGCAAGACACTCGGAATTATACTCATTATTGGCGGCCTCGTTGTCGGCGTGATCATTGTTGCGCTGATGTCGGTCTATCGGAGCGAAGGCAGCCTCACCTCCGGCGCGGCAACGCTTGGCATCACCATCGGCTTTCTGGTGTTGGTGCTGCCGCAACTGGGATTCGGCGCGTACCTGCTGATGCACGGCCGGCAGGAAGCAGCCGTGGCGGAGTCGGCCGGCAAGCAGCGCAAGATGCTGGGCATAATCAAAGCCCGCGGTCAGGTCAACATCGCCGATCTGGCCATCGAGTTGCGATCCAGCCGTGACGAAGTTCAGGGCATGATCTACGAACTGGTCAACATGGGTCTCTACAGCGGCTACATCAACTGGAGCGAGGGCACGCTCTATTCAAGCGAAGCGAGCGAACTGCGCACCCTCGACCGCTGCAAAAACTGTAACGGTCAACTGGAACTGGCGGGCAAGGGTGTCATCCGTTGCCCTTATTGCGGCACGGAGTACTTTTTGTCATAGGAGCCGCAATCCGCTGCTTTATATTATCGTCTATGAATCCTGTAGCAGCCTGGCGCGTTTGACCATAAGAGACCGCGCACGGGGATGCGAAACAAACGAAGGAGTGCAACGAGAGATGGTCGAAAAGGTAGAAGGTTTTTACGAGAGCATCGTGGGGGACGCCGGAACCCTGCGAAACCTGCTCAGCAAGGTTCCCGGGCTGAGCGGCTACATGGAGCGCGGCCGTCGACGCGAGGCCGACCAATTGCTGCGAGACACGATCACCGGCCGCCTGGAGCAGGTCCGGCTCAATTACAGCGCCGTCTATCAAACAGTCGCGCGCGATATTTTCATGGCGATGGAATACGCCGAGCGGATGGGCCGCGCCGATAACCTGCTGATGGGCCTCATTGGCAAGATTAAGGATGCCCCGGTGGGCTATGCGGGCTTCTTCTCCGCCATCGATGTGGACGCCGAAGACCTGGCCCGACTCTATTCATTCGACGAGCAAATGCTAAACCACACCGATCAGATTGGCGCCGAAGTGGATGCATTGAGCAAGGCTGTCGCTGATGGCGGTGATATCGGTCAGGCCTTGACCGCCCTCACTACGTCGCTTCTGGAAGCAAACGAGATATTCAACTCCCGCCAGGAAGTCCTGAACGGGATACAGTAACCCACGAGGAGGATTGAATCATGCCCAAGATATTTGATCGCGTAGCCGTCGAAAGCTGGCAGCGGGATGAGATCGTTCAGAAGTTCCCGCGCGAGGGGTTGGGAGACATCAAGCTCGGCTCACAGCTGATCGTCAACCCGGGCGAGATGGCAGTGTTTGTTCGCGGTGGTGAGGCGATGGGGACCTTCACGCCCGGCCGCCACACCCTGACAACCGAGAACATTCCCATGCTGACCAACCTCCTCGAGGCGGGGCTGTTTGGCGGTGCAAACGTATTCACGGCCGACGTCTACTTCGTCAAGACGACAGACCTGACGCTGAAATGGGGTACCGTTAACCCAATCATTGTGGAGCATCCGCAACGGATGCCGGGCGCCAGCGCCATCGTCGGCAACGGCACCTACGTCACCAAGGTCAAGGACCCCTGGCGCTTTCTAAATGCGCTCGATGCCTTCCGCCCGAGCGTTCGCTTCCAGGAAGTGAAGGCCCGCCTTGACCCGATGCTGGCGATCATGATCTCCGACAAGCTGAGCGAGTTAGCTATCGCCAAGGGGCTTGGCCCGGCCCAGCTACAGTCCTTCACCAAGGAACTGAACGAACTGCTCGTCGGCCTGCTTCAGGAGGAATTTGACGCCATCGGCATGGTGCTTGTCGATTTCGCCATCAACATGTCGCTCCATCCCGACTCGCTGAAGGTCGTCACCAACATGGGTTACGGCACGTCCTACACTCAGAAGCAGCAGGCCGACGCGCTGATGGCCGCGGCCAGCAACCCATCCGGCGGCGCGCTGAGCGAAGTAGGTTTCGGCGCGATGGGCATGGCGGCCATGCAACAGCAACAATTGATGCAGCAGCAACTTATGCAGCAGCAGATGGCCGCCCAGCAAGGCGCCCAGGCTCCCGCCGCGGGGACTGCCCCCACCGCCGGAGCGGCTCCGGCCGCCGGCGGCGCGCCCCCACCCATGCCCGACGTTATGACGCCCGAACAGGCGGCCGAAATTCTGCAGGTAACAGTGCCGGACGTAATTGCAGCAATTGAAGCCGGAGAGTTGAAAGCCAAGAAAATTGGTGCGGCCTATCGCATTAGCAAGGCCAACCTCGACGCTTTTCTGGGCAGTTAATCAGCGCCATCCAGGTTCGGTAACGCGACTCCATCTGCCGGCATTGACGGGCGAGATGGGCAAACATCAATTAGCTAAAGATAAGACGCCGGGACGTAAACTACGATCCCGGCGTTTTTCTATTCAGTCGGCCACTCGCCGGTTGACAAAACGGGGTAGCTATCGCCGGCGCCAAAACGTTGGTGACCAGGTCGCCTCGACAACACCTAAATATGATGTGATACGCTCCACAGCCGTCGGCACGGCCGCCTCAACCGCGGGGGTCAATGTCTCGGCGATTGCAAACGAGCCGCCGGTGATCGTCACCATGTGCGCCGGGGGGCAGCGGCCGAACAGATCCTGAGCCATCGCCAGCAACCCTTCGGGCGTTGCCTCATGCGAACCGGCACGGCGGGCCACGGGTGCGAGGGGAAAATCTCGCACCTCGCCCGGGCAATCGCCCACGGCCGCGTCCACGAAGATAACCACGGCCGCCAGGCTAATCGGTTCGGCCCATTCGGGCGTGAGCTGATAAACAGTTTCGGCCGCCCATCCTTGAGGCAGGACATGCGCCAATGTCTCGACGACGCGCCAACCAACACCGTCATCGCTGCACAAAGGATTTCCGTAACCGAGAATCAGGCCGTCACGCATGATTTTGGCAATTACCCCTGCATGGGGTTAACCATCTCAACTCGTCGCAAAACCATCTGCCGGGCTAACCCTGACGCACCTCATCAAGTAGTTCGCCATCAGGCGAGCGAAGCTCGATACGCAGCGGCATTTGACCAAAGGCATGGGTTGAGCAGCTGAGACAGGGGTCGAACGTGCGAATGACCGCTTCGACGCGGTTGAGCATCCCCTCCTCGATCCTTTCGCCGTGGACAAAGTACCGCGCCACCTGGTAGACACCCTTGTTCATCGCCAGGCTGTTGTGGCCAGTAGCGATGACCAAGTTAGCCCACTGCATCAATCCCTTGCGGTCGATCTTGTAATGGTGCATCAGTGTGCCGCGCGGGGCCTCGCTGACACCGAACCCTTCCGTACGGTTCGGCCCCGCGCTGGCTCGAATGTCGTCGCTCAGGATATTGGGCGCATGGAGCAGCTGGTCGATCTTTTCCACGCAGTAGAGCATTTCAACAAGCCGCGCGTAATGATATTGGAAAGAGCTAAGCGCCGCGCCACGCTCCAGCATGCGAAACTCAGCCCACTCCCCCTCGGCCAACGGCGTGCCGATACGGTCGACGAGATTCAGACGCGCCAGCGGCCCAACGCGATAGATGCCATCGGGGTAGCCCAACGCCTTGAAGTAGGGCGACTTCAAATAGGAATCCGGCTCAACCGCTTCCTCGATGTAGTCGTAAAAGCGCTCTGCTTCGATCTTGTCGGCCACAATTCGGCCGGCGGCATCTACGAAGCGCATCTTGCCATCGTACATCTCCAGCCCACCATCGTCGGATACAAGACCCAGGAAAAGCGAAGGGAAGTTGGCAAACGTGCGAATCTCGGCGTCAAAGTGACCGAATATTTCTTTATACCAGTCGAGCGTGCGCCGGACACGAGCCAGTGCATCGGGAGTCTTGGCTACGATCGCATCCCGGTTCGCGGCCGAGAGCGGCGCGCTGACACCGCCGGGCACCACCCACGCCGGGTGGATGCGCTTGCCCGCCAGCAGGGCGATGATCTCCTGCCCGTATTGCCGCAACCAGATACCGTCACGAGCGAGATCGGGCGATTGGTCGGCCACGCCGAACAGGTTGCGCCGCGCCGGATCGGCGTCCATTCCCAACACTAAATCCGGAGACGACAGATGAAAAAAGCTAAGCGCATGCGACTGGAGAATCTGCGCCAGATTGAGCACCTGGCGCAGCCTGGACGCCGTCTCCGGGATCTGCACGGCCAGTAGCGAATCACATGCCTTGGCCGAGGCGATCAGGTGACTGACGGGACAAATGCCGCAGATACGCGCAGTCAGTGAGGGCATCTCGTGGAACGGCCGCCCCTCCACCAGCTTTTCAAAACCGCGAAACTGCGTCACGTGAAAGCGGGCCGAACTAACCCGGCCGGCATCGTCCAGATGAATGGTGATCTTGCTATGCCCCTCGATACGAGTTACGGGATCGATCGTTATGGTCTTACTCATTGTCCGTCATCCTCTCTCACGCGCCAAAGCGGGTCAGCGCACGCAGATCCGGCCTACGTCCGGCCAGCAGTTCAGTCAGGGCAAAAAAGATAACGTCGGCCGAAGGCGGGCAGCCGGGGATAAATACGTCCACCGGCACCACCTGGTGCACCGGTACCGACTGTTTGCGCAGCGGGGGAATCACCTCCACCGGAATGTGGCGGTTCAATGCGGCGTTCTCCAGATAGGCCCGTTCCAGAACCGAATCGACGCTGAAGCGGTTACGCATCGCCGGCACGTTGGCCGTCACAGCGCAATCACCCAGCGACACCAGCAACCGCGTATGGGCGCGCACTTGTTGAATCTTGTGGTAATCCTCCTCGCTACTGACCGCCCCTTCGATAAGAGTAATGTCCACTATCTCGGGGAACTCCTTGGCATCCACAAGCGGGCTATAGACCAGATCGGCCTGGGCCGCCAGTTCGAGAATGCGCTCATCAATATCGAGGAAAGACATGTGGCACCCGGAACAGCCGTCGAGCCACACCGTCGCCATAGTTGGTTTACCGGTCATTTTCGACCCTCCCGCATGGATTGCAAATAGGGCAGGAATTCGCGACGCTTCGTCATCTCGGCCACTGCCTTGCCCTTGGAGAAAAGCGCCCCGGTCGGACAAACCTGGACGCACTTGCCGCAGCGAGTGCAGCTTTCGGCCGTGCCCCAGGGCTGATTCAGGTCGCTGATGATCAGACAATCGACGCCGCGCCCCGTCACATCCCACGTATGCGCCCCCTCGATCTCGTCGCAGACACGGACGCAGCGGGTGCAGAGAATGCAACGATTTGGGTCGTAAGTGTAATAGGGATGGGATGCGTCGACAGCAAGCTGCGGATACAGATACGGCACGCCTACATGGCTGATGCCGAGCTTGCCGGCCAACCATTGCAGTTCGCAATGCCCGTTGGACACGCAGACAGAGCAGACGTGATTGCGTTCGGAGAAAAGCAAGTCGAGGACTTGCCGCCGGTAAATCTGCAACCGCTCCGAATTAGTGGTGATTTCCATGCCCTCTTCGGCATAAGTCATGCACGCGGGCAAGAGTTTTGACGAGCCACGCACCTCAACCAGGCAAAGACGGCAAGCGCCAATATCATGAACACCTTCCAGATGACATAACGTAGGGATGAATATGCCGTTTTCCTGTGCCAGTTCCAGGATCGTCTCATCCTCGCGCGCGCCGACGTCCATACCGTCGATCTTGAGCGTCTTGACTCGGGTCTTGAACGGCCGCTTCATCGAGTCACCTCCATCATTTCCGCCATCTGCCCGTTCCCTGTCACGTCAGGCGGTTCTGTCATTATGCCTTCCATGTATTCGTCGCGGAAATACCGCAACGTGCTCAGAACCGGATTCGGCGCAGTCTGCCCCAAACCACACAGGCTCGTATTGCGAACCATATCGCACAATTTCTCTAACAGGATCAGGTCGTGGGGTGTCGCCTCGTGGCGGCTGAACTTGTCCAGCAGGTTATGCATGTGCACCGTGCCGACTCGACACGGCACGCACCGGCCACAGGACTCCGTCATGCAAAATTCCATGAAGTAACGGGCAACATCAACCATGCTGGCCGACTCGTCCATAACGATCATGCCACCCGATCCCATGATCGAGCCGAGAGCCGAGAGCGACTCGTAATCAACCAAGGTGTCCAGGTACTCGACCGGAATGCAGCCACCTGAAGGGCCGCCGGTTTGAATTGCCTTGCATTGGCTTCCCCCGGAGATGCCGCCGCCGATCTCGTAGATGATTTCACGCAGTGATGTACCCATCGGTACTTCAATGAGGCCGGTATTGTTGATGCTGCCCGCCAGGGCAAACACCTTCGTCCCCTTGCTGGTGGCTGTGCCAATCCGCGCGTACCAGTCGCCGCTGTTGCGAATGATAGGCGCAATGCCGGCCAGCGTCTCGACGTTGTTGATGAGCGTCGGCCGCCCCCACAGCCCGAACTCCGCCGGGTAGGGTGGGCGAGGCCGGGGTTGTCCGCGCTTACCCTCAATCGAGGCGATGAGCGCCGTCTCCTCGCCGCAGACGAAAGCGCCCGCACCAAGACGAATATCGATTTGGAAATTGAACAACGTGCCGCCGATGCCGCTACCCAACATGTTGGCGCGTCGCGCCTGGCGGATGGCTGTCTTCAGGCGTGCCACGGCCAGCGGATACTCGCCGCGCACGTAGACGTAACCCTGGCTTGCACCGATGGCATAGCCGGCAATCGCCATACCCTCCAGAATACGATGTGGATCGCTTTCCAGCACGCTGCGGTCCATGAACGCGCCCGGATCGCCCTCGTCGGCATTGCAGATGACGTATTTCACGTCCCCGTCAGCCTTGGCAACCGTGGTCCATTTGAGTCCGGTGGGATAACCACCGCCGCCTCGACCCCGCAAGCCACTGGCAATGACCTCGTCGATCACCTCCGACGGCGACATCTCGGTGATGGCTTTCATCAGTCCGGTATAACCGTCACGAGCGATATACTCCTCGATACGCTCCGGGTCGATCAGGCCACTATTCTCCAGCACGATCTTCTTTTGCCGTTGGAAAAACGGCACATCAGTAGGACAGCGTAGCCGCTCCACCGGTTGGGTTTCCAGGGAGGCGACGATTTCCGGCACGTCGTCAACCTTGACGTGCTGGTAGAGGACTTCGCCCGGCTTTTCAGGGTTCACGGCAACAAGCGGCCCGGCAGCACACAACCCCATGCAGCCCGTGCCGCGCACGCGACACCAACGATCCAGCCCTTCGCGTTCTACCTCCTTGTCAAGCGCTTCCTTAATTATGCTGCTCTGCGAGGACATACATCCCGCAGCCATACAGACGTTAACGGTATGGGTATAACGTTCTCCCTGTGACTGTTCGGTGATTGCTATTTCCTCAAGCCTGTCGAACATCATAAGCCTCCTGAAGCGCGTGGAGCCGTTCCATTGCCTCGTGGACGTTCACCTTGCCCGCGATGTCACCGTCGAAAACGGCTACCGGGGCCAGACCACACGAACCCAGACAGCGGGCGGTCATCAAAGAGAGGTTGCCATCGGCCGTCGTTTCTCCGGCCTTGATGCCAAATTCATTTTCGATCTCTTTCAGCAACAGAGGGATACCCTTGATGTAACAGGCCGTGCCCAGACAGACAACACACGTATGTCGACCGGCCGGTTTGAGGCTAAAGAGATGATAAAAGGTGGAAACGCCATACACTTGGCTGAGCGGCGCGTTGAGCGACGCAGCCACATAGCGAAGTGAGTCGTCATCCAGAAAGCCGAATGATTCCTGAACGGTGTGGAGTGTCTCGATCAGCCCATCCCGTTCAAAACCATTACGTTGCATCGTTGCCTGGACGATACGCCACCGCTTGTCGTCCGACGGGGGTTCCAGTTTCTCGTTTCGCGACGCCATAATTCTCCTGTTATAACAGCCGGGTCAATCGCGAATATACAGGCAGACTCAATCACTACCACGAAAAGAGGGAAATAGCTCCGCCCGGACGCGATCACCCTTGTCGTCCTTATTGTGACAGGTATGAGAAACCACCGTTAGTGAAATTTGTCACAAATAGATGTGACAAGTGTCACATGTGCAAAATCAGGAGAGAAGCGTGCCGACGGAGAAAGAGGGATCGATCAACAGGCGCCCCAGCAAGCCTTCCTGCAAGCCGGAGAAAATGCGAATGCCAAGCCCGTCATGGGCTTGGGTCAGCTCAAGCATGGCTCGGACTTTGGCTGCCATGCCGCCAGTGACGTCGGTGCCGCGCGAGCCGCCGAGAGCAGGAAGATAGGCAGGCAGATTATCTATTGTTAGTTGGGGGATGAGCGTTCCGTCGATATCGAAAACGCCCGCCGTTTCACCGGCCAACAACAACCACGAAGGCTGTAATACGCCCGAAAGATACTCCATCACCTCTTCGGTAGAGACAATAGTACCACCGCGTATCGTATCGAACGCCACATCGCCAAACACCACAGGCACGATTCCTGCGGCGAGCGCGGCCGCAATTGGCGTCGTTGCCATGCGTATGATGCGGCCGTCTGCGACAACAGCCGACGACGAAGGCGGCAAGCCGATTGCCGGAACGCCGGCCGCCAACAGCGCGGCAACGACGTGACGGTTGAGTCGCGCCGCCGCATCGCATACCTCGGCGAAGCCCGCCCATTGACCGGCGCTGCCAACACCCGCCCGAGTGCCGTGTCTGGCCGCCGCCACGTGACCGAATGAACCACTGCCATGGCCAAGAACAAGACGAAGCGACGGAGCGGCGGCGCGTGCCGCAGCGATTTCATCCGCTACCCGCGAAAGGATGTCGACCCTCAGTGCTTCAACGCCCGTTTTGTCTGTCAGCAGCGAACCGCCGAGTTTGAGGAAGATGAGGTCCGTCATACAACATTACCATCAAAGTCGATCGGCCAGCCGTTGGCGGATGTAGCCGACGGCCGTTTCGGCCGATGTGGCAAGATAGATCAAATCCATGTCGCGCGGCCGGATATATTCAGCCTGGGCATAAGTGCGAATCGTCTCCCGCCACAGAGGACCAAGCAACACCAGCGGTCGCTGGGCCATCTCACCCGTTTGCATCAGGCTCCAGGCCAGCGCCACTTCCGAGAGCGTACCGATGCCGCCCGGCAGCGCGATCATTCCGTCGTTGACCGTCACCAAACGCAGCAGCCGCTCACGCAGAGAAGCGAGGCGAATCTCCTCACCAACCCACTCGTTCGGCGGCATTGGGCGCCACTTCTCCAGATGATCGGACGTGACCCCAATGACATGGCCCCCTGCTTCGGCCGCACCCCGACTTACCGCGGCCATCGTACCGCCATAGCCGCCCGTGGCGACGGCAAAGCCAACCTCAGCCAGCATGGCGCCCAGTTGTCTTGCTTCCTCATAAACCTCGCTATCGGGTTCTGGGGTCGAGCTACCAAATACCGATATGATTGATTGCGACATATCTCCGTCTCCCCGGGTGTTAATCAGCGCCCGCTAATCCGGGAATACCCATCAAAGAACGCGCATGACGCACGCCGTTCCGTATCGCCTCGCCCACCGCGAGCACGGCCATATTATTGACCAGATTTTCGGTGGCCTCAACCTGCCCGGTGGCCAGCGCGAAGGCCACGTCGCCATCATGGCGCGTGTGGCTGGGCCGGACAGCGATTGCCATCCCGTTATGAGCATGGTGGGTCAATCGAACTAGCTCACTACGCGAAAGGCGGGCGTTGGTCGCCACAACAACAAGCGTGGTATTGGTCCCAACGGGCGGCCACAGGGATACATCCACATAGCGCAACGGATTACCCGTCGCTTCCCACCCGCCCTGGAGGCCGCGCGCGCCGGCCAACACGCTGCCATCCTCGTTGACGACATCCCCCACGGCATTGACCACCGCCGCAGCAGCCACAACGACCTCGCCGTGATGCAACGACGCAATGCCAAACCCACCCTTCATCATGTGCAAAAATCCGGCCCACTTGCCCACCAGCACTCCCGCCCCTGCTCCCACATTCCCTTGCGCGATTTCTCCGGCGAATGACTCAGCAGCAACACAGGCCTGATAACCGCTTTCGGAACTGGGCAGGAATGGGGCATTGTTAAGCCCCAGATCGAAGACGACGGCCGCCGGAACGATGGGCACCGGTCGGATGGGTGTGGGATGACCAATGCCGCGCTCGGACAGATAGCGCATCACCCCATCGGCCGCGGCCAGGCCAAACGCGCTGCCGCCGGTCAGCAAGATTGCGTCCACTTCCTTGTCGTCCGGCTTGTCGGGCGCCAGCAGAGCGAACTCGCGACTGCCCGGAGCCGGACCACGCGCCTCGACGCTGCCCAGCGTGCCGTCGGGACAGAGAAAAACCGTGCAGCCCGTGTTATGCTCCGGGTGCGTGGCGTGGCCGATACGAATGCCTGCAAAATCAATCATGAGTAAACCATTCCGATAGTGACAAAATGTTGAGGTTAAAATCGGGGATTGCGTCAGATCCGTCTCGTCTATTGACCTGTGGCGATCGGCTCTCTTGCCAGGAGAAAGAGACGAACATCACGGTTGACCTCCGCGGCGCGCTCGATAAAGAACAAGTGCCCGGCGGCGGGATAGGGGATGAATCGCGCGCCGGGAATGGCCGCGGCCAGCAAGCGGCCGTTTTCGGGCGGGATGAGCCGGTCTGCTTCGCCATGGAGCACGAGCGTGGGCGCATGTATCTCATCGAGGCTATCCGACACATCATGGGACAGCACAGCCTGCATTTGCCCGGCATAGCCAATGGGAGTCTGCGGATTTTCGGCCGCAAGATCGGCCAGGCGCTCGACAATATCGAGTTGTCCCGTGATACAGGCGTCGCTCAGCGAGATCCACATGCCGGCATAAAAATCCTGGCGGCGATCTCCGGTGCTCAATGGGTTCATCAACGCCGTAACCACTTGCTCTTCAGGTTGCACGGTAAGTGCGCCACCGGCGATCGTGCAACCCAGAACAAGCCGGCGCACACGTTGCGGGTAGCGCAGCGCAAAGTGCTGGGCAATCATCCCCCCCATACTGAACCCAAATACATGAGCAGAGTCAATGTCCAGCGTATCGAGCACAGCAGCGGCATCGTCGGCCATGTCATCCATTGTATAGCCGGGCTGCGGGGTTTCGGAGCGCCCTGCACCCCGGTTGTCGAACAGGATCACGTGGAAGTCGTCCGACAATGCAGACGCTTGCCATTGACATTTGGCCGTATAATCGGTAATCCCGGCGATTATTAGCAACGGCGGCAGGGCAACGTCACCAAGTGTCTCATAGTAGATGTAGGGTTGACGATTCGTTAAAGTCGGCATCGGGCTTCCGTATCAATCGGTTGAACTCTAACACGCTTTTACGCAATTCCAAGAGAAGCACGGTATGCTTGTTTCTTGCGATCCTGTTCGGAGAGCAAATGTCGTGATTCTATGGGCAGCGCTTTTCCTGTGCTAGAATCAACGGTCGCCAACGAGAAACTGTATCATGTCGAGAGCACTGGTCGATATCCGAATATTGCAGCGAGAATATTTGCTGGGGATCAGCCGGGCCATGACGGCCGAGCTGGACTTGCACGATCTGCTGCGCCTGATTCTGAAATCGGCCGTCGAACTGGTCGCCGGTCGAGCCGGAATGATCGCCCTGGCCGACGAGGGGGGCGAGACGTTACATGTGGCGGCCGTCTATGGTATCCCGCCCCATCTGGTGGATCATTTCGCCCCGCTGGTGCGCGGCGTCCCTTATCGCGAGGGACACGAGGGCGAAGCGTTCCCGGAGCTTGCGAACCAGTTGCAGCACATCGCCCGCGAGGCCGATCTGGGCTTGACCCAGGTCATCCGCCTGCCTCTCACCATCGGCGGTGCGGTGATCGGTCTGATCTACGTCTTCCAGTCGGGAAACTACTATTTCGTCGAAGACGCTCCCAACCTGTTGCGCAGTTTCGCCGAGCAGGCGGCCATCGCCGTGCGCAACGCCCGCCTCTACCAGCAGATCAACCAGGAAAAGCAACGGCTGGACGCCATTCTGGAACAGAGCGCCGACGGTGTGATGATCCTGGACCGACATCTAAAGATAACCGTTTTCAACAAGGCCCTTAGCCATATGACCGGCTGGCCGGCGTCGGAAGCGATCGGCCGTGACCACGACGAGGTAGTTCACTGGATTTCGCGCAAAACGGAATCGGACCTAAGCTCGGCCCTGGCGCACAATTGGCCACTCCCCAATGCAGCCCACCTCTACGTCGAGGGCGAAGCGCGCCGTCATCAGGACAGCAGTTGCCAAAGCGACCGCAATACCATCAATCTGGGCATCACCTACGCCCCGTTGATGGACGCGGAAGGTCGAATGACAGACATCATCGCTAACGTTCGCGACCTGACCCGCTATCGTGAAGAAGAAGCGCTGCAAAAGACGTTCATCTCTATCATTAGCCACGAATTGAAAACGCCTGTCTCAATTATCAAGGGGTACGCGGGCACGTTGCGTCGCCCCGATGGACACTGGTCTCCCGAAATATTGAACGAGTCGTTCACTATTATCGAGGAAGAAGCAGATAACCTCAACGCCTTGATCGACAATCTGCTTGAGGTCTCGCGCCTGCAGGCAGGGACCTTCACGCTGGAGATTAGCGATGAAGTTCGGCTGCCCAGGCTGGCCGAGAGTGTTGCTCGCCGCTTCGCGACGCAAACGGCAAACCACGCCATCGAAACGGACTTCCCCAACGACTTCCCGACAGTCATCGGAGACGAACGCCGCCTGACCCAGGTTCTCAATAATCTGGTAAGCAATGCTATCAAGTATTCACCCGAGGGGGGCCGGATCATCATTCGCGGAGAAGTTCATCCGGAACATATAACGGTCTCCGTCTGTGATGAGGGGATCGGAATCCCGGCCCGCGATCAACACAGAATATTTAATAAGTTTTCCCGTCTGGATAACGCACTAAGCCGCAAAACTGAAGGCGCCGGATTGGGTCTTTATCTGTCCCGCGCCATCATTGAAGCGCATCGCGGCCGCATCTGGTTCCAGAGTAACAGCGATCATGAACCGGGGAAGCCGGGAACAACGTTTACTTTCTCGTTGCCGCGAGATTAATTCGATTGACAATTCATATCCGCCAAACGGACAAGAAGGCAAACGCGCGATGAGACGTTGGCCGATGCCGTCGCGTGATTGTAAGGAGAAAACATGCAAACGCAGATAAGCTGCCCTAATTGTGGTACGCCCTATATCGCCGACATCTACCAGGTGATCGATGTTGGCCGACAGCCTCAACTGAAGGAGATGTTGTTGTCGGGCCAACTGAACGTCGCCGTCTGTCCAAACTGTGGAGCCGGCGGCCGCATCGCGACTCCCATGCTCTACCACGATCCGGCACACGATCTTTTCATGATCCACATTCCTCAGGAGATGAATCTCGATCAGATGCGGCGTGAGGAATTGGTCGGGCGTCTCGTCCAGCAGGTGATCAACCAGACACCTATGGAACAGCGGCGTGGATACATGCTACAACCGCAAACTATGCTGACGATGCAGAGCTTCATGGAGAAAGTATGGGGTACGGAAGGCGTAACGCCCGAAATGCTGGCCCGCCAGCAGCGTCAGGTCGAACTACTGCGCACGCTGGTTACCGCGTCGCCCGACGTTCAGGATTACCTGATCAAGGAGCGTAGCCGGGAGATCGACGAAACGTTTTTCGGCATCCTGCGCGCGCAGATCGAGGCGACCAGTCAGATGAGCGACGGGAACGAAGTCGTTGGGTTGCTCAATCTCCAGGCCAAGCTGATGACTGAGACAGAGGTCGGCCGCCGTCTGGAGAAACAACAAATCGCCCTGCACGCGTTGAGTCGCGACGCCAAGAAAGCCGGCGGTCTTACTCC
>JACDJB010001319.1_pt1 | contig 20411 bp, 17 predicted proteins | sample 7454121 | NCBI WGS metagenome assembly JACDJB01 (sample SAMN14253290, study PRJNA609438) | sludge metagenome | isolation source: sludge after 25d culture with pyrite | collected 2018-12-20
CGGCGCTCGTAGCACCGGCAGGCCCATCTGCCCGGCGACCGCAGTCGCAACGACGGCGTCGCTGTCGAATGGCTCGACCAGTTCGCCCCAGGCGTTGAACCCGAACTGAATCGCGATGCGGTCGTCGGCGCCTTCGCCGCCTGGCCGACGCACCACGATGGGCCCGGAGTCGCGCGTCCAGGCATCGTCGATCGCCAGCTCCACCAACGTCACGCCGGGCGCCGGGGCCGCAGCGGCCTCGCCCAACTGCGCCTCAGCGCTCGCTCGCTCCCCCGGGTTGACCACCATCGTGACCGGCTCGTACCCGGCCACGGCCCGGGCAACGTCGGCCCAGGCCGTGCGGGCGGCCTCGAGGTGACCGCCGAAGAACGCCCGCCGCACCTCGGTCGGCCAGGCGATCAGGGTGCGCTCGTGCCGGTCGGTCTCGGCGGGCATCACCCCGGGCGGATCGTTCCGCCCGGGGTGCGGGGGATGATCGGTGGCGGCCACGTCCGGCGCCGCTAGAACTTCACCATGACGTGCTTCAGCTCGGTGTAGTGCTCGATCGAATAGATCGACATGTCCTTGCCGTAGCCCGACTGCTTGAAGCCTCCGTGGGGCATCTCGGACACGATCGGGATGTGGTCGTTCACCCACACGGTGCCGAAGTGCAACTGCGAGCTCATGCGCATCGCCCGGGAGACATCGCTGGTCCAAATTGAGGATGCGAGCCCGTACCTCACGTCGTTGGCCCAGGCGAGCGCCTGGTACTCGTCGGCGAAGCGCTGCACCGACACGACGGGGCCAAACACCTCGCGTTGCACGATCTCGGCGTCCTGGGCCGGGTTGGCCACCACCGTCGGCGCATAGAAGTACCCGGAGCGGGCCAGCGTGGAGCCACCGACGGTGATCTCGGCCCCGGCCTCTGCGGCCCGGCTGACCATGCCGGCCACGCGTTCCTGTTGTCCGGACGACACGACGGGACCGATCTCGGTGGCCTCGTCGGTCGGATCGCCCGTGACCAGCCCGCCCACGGCCGACGACAGGGCGGCGACCAGGTCTTCGTAGATGCCGGGCCCGGCTATGACCCGGCACGGCGCAGTGCAGTCCTGACCCGAGTTGTAGTAGCCGGTCTCGGCCAGGGTGGCCACCAGCGTCTCCAGGTCGGCATCGTCGAAGACCACCACCGGTGCCTTGCCGCCCAGCTCGAGGTGCACCCGCTTCAGGCTGTCCGCCGAGTTGCGGGCGATCAGCTTGCCGGTGTCGACGTCGCCGGTGATGCTCACCATGGCCACATCCGGGTGGGTGACGATGGCGTCGCCGGCGGTCTCGCCCTGGCCGGTCACCACGTTGAACACGCCCGGCGGGAAGATGTCGGCCGAGATCTCCGCCAGTTTCAGCGCGGTCATCGGGGTGAGCTCGCTGGGCTTGAGGATGAAGGTGTTGCCCGCGGCCAGGGCCGGACCCAGCTTCCACGTCGCCATGTTGAGCGGGTAGTTCCACGGGGCGATGCCGGCGCACACGCCCAGCGGGTCGCGCCGCAGCATCGAGGTGTGGTCCTCGAGGTACTCGCCGGCCGCCTGGGTGCTCAGCGTGCGGGCCGCCCCGGCGAAGAACCGCAGGTTGTCCACCGTCAGGTCGAACTCAAACTCGATGATGGAGGCCGGTTTGCCCACGTTCTCCATCTCGAGGCGCTGGAGCTCGTCCAGGTTGTCCTCCACCGCATCGGCCAGGGCCAGCAGCTTCTCGGAGCGGTCGCGCGGCGTGGTGCGCCTCCAGGCACCAAACGCTTCGGTGGCCGCCTGGACCGCCGCATCGACATCCTCGGCGCCGCTCGCCGCCACCTCGGCGATCTGCTCGCCCGTCGCCGGGTTGACGACGGCGTCGGTGTTGCCCGACGCGGCGTCTCGCCATTCGCCCCCGATGTAATTCTGCATGGCCATAGGTCCGTCGCTCCCCGTGTGATGTGAGTTGAAGGGTGCGGACGATTCGATTGCGCGACCGCGACCCTGAATACGCCAGCGTCGCCAGCCCGAAAGCCGACGACGCGTACCGCTCGTGGTTGCCCCTGAGTGCAGATGCTGGGCGCTGGAGCGGGCGAATGCAAGGGATTCCGTCGTAAATCCTCTCTTTCACGTTAGAAACGCTTGCGAGGGGTCGTGTCCGGTGGCACAGTTGCGGATCAGGGGACAGGGTGGGCGGGCCGGACGGTCCGCAGCGAGGGGGTGGCGCCGCCGGCGCCGCATCGCTCGGCACCGACGAGGGGACGACTGGTGTGAGTACTGCTGCGACCGCCGACGGTGAGACCGCCCCCGGGCAGGTGTCGACCGACGGCGTCCCAACGTCCAGGGCTGCGGTCGGCGAACGCCCACCGATCATCGAGATCGACCATGTGACAAAGGCGTTTACCGACTTCGTGGCCGTCGACGACGCCAACTTCTCGATCGGGCAGGGCGAGTTCTTCGCGTTGCTGGGCCCGTCCGGCTGCGGCAAGACGACCACCCTGCGCATGATCGCCGGCTTCGAAACCCCGACGAGCGGCGCCATCCGGCTCGATGGCGAGGACGTCTCGCGCACCCCGCCGCACAAGCGCAACGTCAACACGGTGTTTCAGCACTACGCCCTGTTTCCCCACATGAACGTGTGGAACAACGTCGCCTACGGCCCCCGCGCAAAGAAGTGGGATGCGGCCAAGGTGCGCGAGAAGGTCGATGCCGTCATCGAGGTGGTCCGCCTGGGCGAGTTCGCCGACCGCAAGCCCTCGCAACTGTCGGGCGGCCAGCAGCAGCGGGTGGCGCTGGCGCGAGCCCTGGTGAACGAGCCGGCGGCCCTGCTTTTGGACGAGCCCCTCGGCGCGCTCGACCTGAAGCTGCGTCAGGTGATGCAGTTCGAGCTGAAGCGCATCCAGCGAGAGATCGACATCAGCTTCGTGCACGTCACCCACGACCAGGAGGAGGCCCTCACGATGGCCGACCGCATGGCCGTGATGAACGCCGGTCGCGTCGAGCAGATTGGCACGCCCTCGGAGGTCTACGAACGGCCCGCGTCGGTGTTCGTGGCCGGGTTCATCGGCCAGGCCAACCTGTGGCCGGGCACCGCCGAGTCGGTCGGCGGCGGCCACGCCACCGCCACCACGCTGGGCTCGACGGTGGGAGCCAGGTGCTTCTCGCCCCAAGTGCAACCCGGCAAGGTGGTGGTGATGGTGCGCCCCGAGCGCCTCTCGGTGGCGACCGAACGGCCCGAGGCCGCCTCCGCCGTCGAGGGGACCGTCACCGACCTCACCTTCCAGGGCCCGGTGGTGCGCCTGTCGATGCGGGCGGCCGACGGGCACCCAGTGATCGCCCACCTGGGCCCGGAGGACCACCTGCCCGGCTTGCGGCCCGGCGACCGGTTGTGGGCCCACTGGCCCGACGACGCCGCCTGCGTGCTGCCCGACGCCCCGCTACCCGCAGTGGACGACCCCGACGCGGTCGATGAGTAGCCGGCCACCGACACCGCCGATCAACCAACCCAACGCCCCACCGACCGCAGAGGAACGCTCATGAGCCCCACCCCAACCGATGCCACCAGCCGACTCGCCCAAGCCCAATGGTCACGACGACGGTTCCTGGGCGGTGGCGCCGCGCTTGGTGGCGGCCTGTTGCTGGGACCGAGCCTGTTGGCCGGTTGCGGCGGCGACTCGGAGACGTCCTCCTCAGACGGAGGCGGCGACCAGAACTCGGGCGGCAAGCTGCTGCGGATCTCCAACTGGCCGCTGTACATGGCCGAGGGCTTCAACGCGAAGTTCGAAAAGGAGACCGGATACACCGTTGACTACAAGGAGAACTTCCAGGACAACGAAACCTGGTTTGCCGCCAACAGGGACGCGCTCGCCGCCGGCCAGGACATCGGAGCCGACCTGGTGATCCCCACCAACTCGATGACCACCCGCCTGATCAGCCTCGGGTGGCTCACCAAGCTGGACCACGCCAAGATCCCGAACATGAAGAACGTCCGACCCGATTTGATCGAGGGCGTCTGGGACCCGGGAGCCGTCTACTCGATGCCCTACTTCACCGGGTTCGCCGGACTGGCCTACAACAAGGCCGAGACCGGCCGGGAAATCACTTCGGTCGACGACCTGTGGGACCCCAAGTTCAAGGGCCGGGTGTCGATGTTGTCCGACATGCAGGACGGCCTGGGCATGATCATGCTGGCCCAGGGCGTCGATTTGGCCGACGTCACCGTCGAGGATGTGCAGCAGGCGTCCGACCTGGTGGCCGAGAAAAACCAGGATGGGCAGATCCGGCGGTTCACGGGCAACGACTACCAGGACGACCTCACGAACGGCAACGTGGTCATCGCCCAGGTGTACTCGGGCGACGTCGCTCAACTGCAGGCGGACAACCCCGACATCGAGTTCGTGGTGCCCGAGGGCGGCGGCACCATGTTTATCGACACGATGGTGGCGCCGATCACAACAAAGAACCTCGACGGCGCCGAGGCCTGGATGAACTTTGTCTACGACAAGGACAACTACGCCATGCTCACCGACTACGTCCAGTACATCCCCGTGCTCAGCGACATGGACGATGCACTGGCGAAGGTGAACCCCGAACTGGTCGACAACCCGCTGGTCAACCCCTCACAGGAGGTGCTGGACCGGGTGCAGGCCTGGCCCCCCCTCAAGGAGGAGGACGAGGCGGCCATGGTCAAGACCTACGCCAAGGTCACCGGGGGCTGAGCACGTGACCCACCAACGCTCGATCACGGCGACGAGGCCCTGATGGCCGGCACCGCGTCCAGCGGGCGCCGCACCGCCAGGTGGGTTCCCTACGCCATGATCGCGCCGACGTTGATCTTCCTGATGATCTTCTTCGTCATCCCGATCTTCACGTTGTTCAAGACCTCGCTGTCGACCAACACGGGCTCGGTGTACCTGCCAGTGCAGAAGTTCGGCTGGGAGTGGGGCAACTACTCGTCGGCCTTCACCCAGTACCGAGCCGAGATCGGGCGATCGTTCGGGTACGCCACCGTTGCCACGGTGATCATGATTGTGCTGGCCTACCCGCTGGCCTACGTGTTGGCGTTCAAGGCGGGGCGCTGGAAGAACCTGATGCTCGGCCTGGTGATCCTGCCGTTCTTCATCACCTTTCTGGTTCGTACCATCGCCTGGAAGACGATCCTGGCCGACGACGGCTTCATCGTCGAGGCGCTGGGCACGGTCGGCCTGCTGCCGCCGGAGGGCCGCATCCTCTCGACGTCGTGGGCGGTGGTCGGCGGGCTGGTCTACAACTTCCTGCCGTTCATGGTGCTGCCGATCTACGTCAGCCTGGAGAAGATCGATCCCCGCCTCGTCGAGGCGTCCAGGGACCTGTACTCCTCGGCGGGTCGCGGCTTCACCAAGGTGATCCTGCCGCTGTCGATGCCCGGCGTGCTCGCCGGCAGCCTGTTGTGCTTCATCCCCGCCAGCGGCGACTTCATCAACGCCGACTACCTCGGAAGCACCAAGACGACGATGATGGGCACCGTCATCCAAAAGCAGTTCCTCGTGGTGAAGGACTACCCGACCGCCGCCGCGATGTCGTTCGTGCTGATGGCGATCGTGCTCGCCTTGGTGCTGGTGTACACCCGGGCCCTGGGCACCGAGGACCTGGTCTGATGTCGCTCCAAGGCATTGTGCAGCAGGGCACCGGCGAGCTTGCCGGATCGGCACCGATTGCGCCCGACGTGACCCCCGCACGCCCGAGACGCTTCGGCCTGATCGGCGAGGTGCTGCTGAGGCTGTCCGCCGGGCTGGTGCTGTTGTTCCTCTTCGCACCGATCTTCGTGATCGTGCTGTTCTCGTTCAACAAGCCGCAGGGCAAGTTCAACCTCACGTGGCAACGGTTCAGCCTGGATGCCTGGACCGACCCGTTCCGTTACCCAGAGCTGACCAAGGCGATGCGCAACAGCCTCGAGATCGCAGCGGTGTCGACGTTCGTTGCGGTGATCCTCGGCAGCTTCGTGGCGATCGCACTGGTGCGGCAGCGCTTTGTGGGCCGCAAAACGCTCGACACGTTTCTAGTGTTGCCGCTGACCGCAGCCGAGGTGGTCATGGGCGCCTCGCTGCTCACCCTGTTTTTGGACCTGGGCTGGAACCGAGGGTTCGGCACGATCGTCATCGCCCACATCGGCTTCGAGGTGAGCTTCGTCGCCCTGACCGTGCGGGCCCGGGTGCGAGGCCACGACTGGACGCTCGAAGATGCCTCGATGGACCTCGGCGCCAACCCCCGGCGCACGTTCTGGAAGGTCACGCTGCCGATGATCATGCCCGGCATCATCGCGGCGGCGATGTTGTCGTTTGCGCTGTCCCTCGACGACTTCATCATCACGTTCTTCAACGCCGGCTCGACCACCACCTACCCGCTGTACGTCAACGCCGCGGTCAAGAACGGGCTACCGCCCCAGGTGAACGTGTTGGCCACCGCCATCCTGATCATCAGCCTGATCTTCCTGGGCATCGCCGGGCTGCGCGCCCGGCGAACAACCGGTTAGCTGCTGCCGGGGCACCACCGGCTGCAGCCTCAACCCATGTCAGCGCCCAGCCCAATCGTGCGGGGCGCAACCCATCCAACGTTGCCCGCAAAGGAGCGTCGTGTCACGTTCAGCCAGCGAACTTCAGGAATTGTCCGCCCGTCACACCTGGGGTCACTTCTCCCAGCTTGCCCCCTCCGACCCGTCGGAGATCGCCGTGATCGACCGGGGCGAGGGGTGCTACGTGTGGGACGCCAACGGCAAGCGCTACCTGGACGGCCTGGCCGGGCTGTACACGGTGAACGCAGGCCACGGGCGCTCCTCGATCGCAGCCGCCATGGCCGAGCAGGCCGAGGCCTTGGCCTACTTTCCGCTGTGGAGCTACACCCACCCGGTGGCGATCGAGTTGGCCGCCCGGCTGGCCTCCCTGGCCCCGGGTGACCTCAACCGGGCGTTCTTCACCACCGGCGGCGGCGAGGCGGTGGAGTCGGCCTGGAAATTGGCCCGGCAGTACCACGCTGCCCGGGGCGAGCCCAACCGCTACAAGGCGATCGCCCGCCAGACCGCCTACCACGGCACCACGATGGGGGCGCTGTCCCTCACGGGTGTTGCCGAAATCCGCGGCCTGTTCGAACCGCTCGTGCCCGGCGGCATCCACGTGGAGAACACCAACCGCTACCGATGCGCGTTCTGCGCCTCGGGGCCGACGTGCACCCTGCAGTGCGCCGACGACATCGAACGGGCGATCCTGCGCGAGGGTGCCGACACCGTGGCCGCCGTGTTTCTCGAACCCGTGCAGAACTCGGGTGGCTGTTTCACGCCACCGCCGGGATACTTCCAGCGGGTGCGGGAGATCTGCGATCGTCACGGCGTGCTGCTGGTGTCCGACGAGGTGATCTGCGCCTTCGGCCGCCTCGGCGCCTACTTCGGTGCCGAGCGGGTGGGTTCGGAACCCGACATGATCACCATGGCCAAGGGTCTCACCTCCGGGTACGCGCCGCTCGGCGGCGTGATGGTGTCGGATCGGGTGGCCGAGCCGTTCCTGGAGGAGGGCTCCATGTTCATGCACGGCATCACCTTCGGTGGGCATCCGGTGAGCTGCGCCGCGGCGATGGCCAACCTGGACCTGTTCGAGGCCGAGGACCTGAACGGTCGGGTCAGGTCGCACGAGGACGAGTTTCGGGCCGCACTCGACACCCTGACCGACCTGCCGGTGGTGGGTGACGTCCGGGGCATGGGCTACTTCTATGCGATCGAGCTGGTGAAGGACCGCGACACCCGGGAGACGTTCAGTGCGGCTGAGGGCGAGCGTCTGCTGCGCAAGCTGCTCTCCCCTCGACTCTTCGAGTTGGGACTGATCTGTCGGGCGGATGATCGCGGCGACCCCGTCCTCCAGCTGTCGCCGGCGCTGGTGGCCGGCACCGACGAGTTCGATCTGATCGCGGACGTGATCCGAACCGCGCTGACCGAGTCGATGGGGGCGCTTTCTGCATGACCGACAATGCAACGTGGACGATCCGGTGAACGACAACGGCACGTCCGGTCAGGTGCAGCTCGACGAGATCGACAAGGCGATCATCCGCGAGCTCCAGTTGGACGGTCGAATGAGCTACGCCCAGCTCGGCCCTGAGGTGGGCCTGTCGCAGGCCGCCGTGCGCCAGCGGGTGCAGCGATTGACCGATTCCAAGGTGATCGAGGTGGTGGCGATCACCGACCCGCTGCGCCTGGGGTTCACACTGCAGGCCATGGTGGGGGTCCGGGCCACCGGCGACCTCAAGACCCTGGCGTCGCAGCTGGCCGAGGTTGTCGAGTTCAACTACGTCGTGGTCACCTCCGGCCGTTTCGACCTCCTGCTGGAGGTGGTGTGCACTGGACCCGCCGATCTCTTGGAGCTGCTCGACACCCGGGTGCGCATGCTGGGTGGCGTGGTCAGCACCGAGGTGTTCACCTACCTCCACCTCGAGAAGCAGTCCTACGCCTGGGGCGCCCGGTAGCCAACCCCTCGCACCACCTCAGCTGTCGAAGCCGACCCCGGCGGCATCGAGCAGCCGAAGCCAAGGCCCGCGGCGCCCATCGTTGCGGTCGGCCTTGGCGATCGCCCGTCGGGTGAGCGTGATGCCCGCCCAGCGCACCGGTTCGGGCGGCCACGGCACCGGCGGCCGGCGCACCATGGCCAGGCGGGTGCGCTCGGTGTCGGCGCCGGCCAGCAGGTCCAGCGCCACCCTGGAGGCGAACCGGGTCGCCCCCACCCCCAGCCCGGTGTAGCCCACCGCCCAGGCCACGCGGTCGTCCCAGCGCGAGCCCGTCGTGAACGCAAACCGGGTGGTCGTGCCGATCGGCCCGCCCCAGCGATGGCTGATGCGCACGCCCTCCAGCTGCGGGAAGCACCCCAGCAGCTGGGCGGCCAGCATCGACTCGGTGGGTTGGTTGGCCTCCACCGCCGGGCCGAGCTTGCCGCCGTAGTGGTAGATGGCGTCGTAGCCGCCCCACAGCACCCGGTCGTCGGGGGTGAGCCGGAAGTAGTGAAACTGGTTGGCGGCGTCGCCGATGCCCTGGCGGTTGGCCCAGCCCAGCGACTGGCGCTGTGCGGCGGTGAGCGGTTCGGTCACCAGCACGTGGTCGTACACCGGCACCACATGGTGGCGGATGGCGGGCACCAGACCGGGAAACGCGTTGGTCGCCACCAGCGCCTTGCCCGCCTCCACCCGCAGCCCGTGCCCCCGCACCGCCACGCCGGCGTCGGTGCGTTCCAGCCCCTCGGCTGAGGTGTGATCCGCCAGACGTCCACCGCGCCGCACCAGCGCCGCCCGTAACCCGGCCACCAGGCGTCCAGGGTCGAGCAACCCCACGTTGTCGTGGCGCCAGATGCCACCGACGAACGTTGGCGAGGCCACCTCGGCCTGCACGGCGTCGCGGTCGAGCACGGTCACCCGCTCCCCCGCCTGTTCCAGCAGCGACACCCCGCCGAGCAGGTCCTCCAGCTGCCACGGGGCGTTGGCCACGTCCAGCTCGCCGACCGGCTCCCAGCGGGCGTCGATTTCGTGGCGTTCCAGATCGGCGAGCAGTCCCTGGAGGTTCTCGTTTCCCAGCCGGTGCAGCGTGGGGTAGTCGTCCGGCCAGTGCGACATGCCGTTGGCAGTGCCGTGGGTGATCGAGGAGTCGCAAAAGCCGCCGTTGCGCCCCGAGGCCCCATCGCCGGGGCCGGAGGCATCGATCACCAACACGTCACGGCCCGGCTCGTCGTCCAGCGCCTGATGGGCCGCCCACAGGCCGGTGAAACCGGCGCCGATGATCACCAGATCGGCCCGGTGGTGGCCCCGAAGCGGGGTCTGGGGCGGCAGCGGGACCTCCGGGCGGCTCAGCCAGAACGGTGCCAGCTCGGCGTCGGCCAGCATGGCCCTGACCGTCGCATCTCCGGGGTTGGGACCCGTCGAAGCGCCCACGGTCAGGCTTGCGCTTCGGCCAGGTCGGCCAGCGCCTTGCGGGTGGTGTCGACGATGAGGTCGAGGTCGTCGTCGCCGATCACCAACGGTGGGCAGAACGCCACGGTCGCCGCCGGGATCGGCCGGGGGATCACCCCAGCGGCCAGCATGTGGTCGCGCACCGCCGCCGGGGCCACCCCGTCGCCCAGGCCCAGCGCCCACACGCCGTCGGTCCCCCGCAGCTCGGAGGCCAGGCCCTCGTCCACGAGCGCACCGAGCGCAGGGCCGAGGCGGTCGCCGATGCGAACCGCCCGCTCGAGCAACCCCTCATCCTCGATGATCGCCAGGTTGGCCAGCGCTGCGGCGCACACCGTGGGGTGCCCCGAGTAGGTGAAGCCGTGGCGCAGCATGCGGGTGTCGTCGGCCTCGAGCACGGCGTTGACCTTTTCGCTGGTCAGCACGCCGCCCAGCGGCAGATAGCCCGACGTGGCGCCCTTGGCGAAGCACATGAGGTCGGGGGTCACCTGGTAGCGCTGGGCTCCCCACCAATGACCGAGCCGGCCGAAACCGCTGACCACCTCGTCGAAGATGAGCAAAGCGCCGTGCTCATCGCACAACGCCCGCAGACCCTCCAGGTAACCGGGCTGGGGCGGGTAGACGCCGGCGGCGCCCTGGAGCGGCTCAGTGATCACTGCGGCGACGCGCCCCTCGTAGGCGGCAAAGAGTTCCTTCACCTGGGCCAGGTCGTCGGCCTCGGCGTGCACGACGTCGGCCAGCAGCTCGCCCCACCCTTCGCGGTTGGCGGGCAGCCCCTGGGCGGTGGTGCCGCCGTAGCCAACCCCGTGGTAGGCCCGTTGACGAGCGATGACCACCCGTCGTTCGGGCTGATCCTGCCACGCCCAGTACAGCCGGCTGAGCTTGAGCGCGGTCTCCACCGCCCCGGAGCCCGAATCGGTGAGAAACACCCGGGTGTCCGGCATCGGCGAGCGTTTCGCCAGCGCCGCGCAGAGCCGCTCGGCGGGGTCGTTCGTGAACATCTCGAAGGTGTGAAACGCCTCCAGCGCACCCATCTGCGCGGCGACCGCCTCTGCGATCTCGAGTCGACCGTGGCCCACCTGGCAATACCACAGCGAGGCCATGGCATCGACGTAGCGGTTGCCGTCGTCGTCCCACACCGCGGCGCCCTCACCGCGCACGATGTTGACGAACTCGTCGGCGGCTGGACGAGCGAACGGGTGAAGAAACGCGGTCTTGGCCATCTCACTCCTCTCGGGTCACTTCTCAGCGCCCCATCGGTGGCGCGTCAGTCGGTGCCGGGCCGTCGTTCGGCCTCATGGTCGCCGTCGGTCTCGATCCGTCCCGAGGGATAGGTGGAGGCCAGCTCCTCCTCGCTGGGCTCGTACGCGTGGCGGGCCTCGGCGGGCAACAGGTCGACCAGCGCGTCCATGATGCGCTCGGTGTCGCGCGCAGGGGAGCGGTATTTGAGGTCGACCGGGCGGCCCACCCGCAGGCGCACCGTCGGCGGAGACAAGACGTTCCATACGTGGGGCAGCTTGGAACTGCGGGGCCAGACGTGCTCGGTGCCCCACACGCCGATGGGTATCACCGGCGCCTTGGACGCCTTGGCCAACTGGGCGGCCCCCCAGCGGCCCTTGAGCTCGGGATCGAAGAACGCCTGACCGCGCGGGATGGTGCCCTGAGGCATCAGCGCCACCACCTCCCCCGCCGCCAACGCCTCCTCGGCGGCGGCCAGCGGTTCGTCGGAGCCGCTGCCCCGCTCCACCCGGATGCCACCCATCGCCTTGGCGAACTCGCCGACCACCGGGGCGTCGAACACCTCCTTCTTTCCCAGGAAGCGCACCGGCCGACCCGCTTTGGCCAAAAGAACCCCGACGGCGATCGGGTCGAAGTAGGAGCGGTGATTGCCGACGATCAGCGCCGGACCCTCCTTGGGCAACAGGTCGACCCCATCGATGTCGAAGCGCACGTAGGGGAAGAACTCGCTACGCACCAGCTGGAACAACACCTGCTGGGGCTCGACGCCGAGAAACTTGGGCACCCCGGGCGGTGCGTCCAGGTGAATTTGAGGCCACCCCTTAGCGATCGCCAGCAGCGCCAAGCGCGGGTCGGGGTTGACCGCCACCCCATGGCCGACAGCGCCGAGCAGATGCTGGTCGTAGTAGCTGTCCGAATAGGCGTAGCTGGCGTCGAGATCGACGCCGTGGTCCTCGGCCCAGTCGGCCACCGCCTCGAGCTTGCCCCGCCCCCATACGTAATGGCCGTCCACCCGGCCGGTGAACTTGCCGTCGACGGCCTCGTAGCGGGTGGCGATCACGCCGTCGAGGCCGAGCGCTTCGGCCAAGGGCTCGACCAGGTCAAACGGGGTGGTCGTCGCCATCACCATCGGACGGCCGGCCGCCCGATGCTCGTCGAAGAGTTGGTGAGCCCACGGCTGGAGGATCTCGACCAGGTCCGGGGCGGCCCACTCGGCGGCCTCGCGCACCTTGGCCCGGGGCCAGCCCTTGGTGGCCCGCACGCCCTGACGGGTGATGAACATCGCGGGCAGGGTCTCTCCGATCGTGTCGAAGATGCCAAAGACGACATCTTCGATCGCGGTGCGGCGAGGGCCCAGACCCACCCGGCGAAGCGCTTCGCCGTAGACACGGCCCGAGGCACCGCGCAGCAGCGTTCGGTCGAGGTCAAAGAACGCCGCCCCACGAGGGGCGTCGGGGGCGGGGTCGGACCGATCAGGTGTAGCAGCCATCGATGGCAAGCTACCCGAACGGTCCGGCGTTCATTGCCCGAAGTGCTCGACGGACGGTCGGGCGAGGACCGGTGTGCAACCGCCTTCGGTAGCCTTGCCCCGGTGACCATGACCCCACCAGGAGGCGGCTGGCCCCCCGATGAGCAGTCGGCGGAGCGTATGCGGCGCCAGCGCGCACTGGCCGAACGGCTCGCCGAGCAACAACGCCTCGACGCGTACCGACGCCAAGTCCACGCCGAGTTCGGGGCGCATGCGGATGACCATGCCGGCTCGGGCCACAGGGGACAACGACGGCGCAGAACAGGTCGGCGCCAACGGCAATCGGGAAACCGGTTCGTTGCCATGCTCGCCGTCGTAGCGCTCGTCGCCGGGGTGCTCACGGCCGAGCGCTGGAGCGACTCGGGTGCGGGCGGCATCGGTTGGACCGGATCCGGCACGGTGTTCGGCCAGCGAACGACGGCGGAGGGGCGCCCCTCTCCTCCATCCGACGCCAGCGACACTCCGCTGGGCAACCCGCCGCCACGGCCACAACCCGGCGGCAGCTACGCGTTTGTGCAGATGCGACCCGACGCCCCCGATAAGCCGGTGACGTATGACCCGTGCCGCACCATCCGCTACGTCGTCAACGACGCGGCGGCCCCGCCCGGAGCCGACGTCATGCTCGCCCAGGCGATCGATGCGACGAGCGCCGCTACCGGCTTGGTGTTCGAATACTCAGGTACAACTGACGAGGCGCCGGACGTGAAGCGGGAGGCCTACCAGCCCGATCGCTACGGCGACCAATGGGCCCCGGTGGTGATCGGCTGGACAACGCCCGAACAGCAGCCGGACCTCGCTGACGCAGTCGCTGGGCAGGGTGGTAGCGCCTGGCTGGAGGTCGACGACGTCGAGGTCGACGGGCGACGCGTGACCACCGCAACCTTCGTCACCGGCGTGATCGCCCTCGATGGCCCGCAGATCGAGATGATCGCCCGCGAGAGCCCGCAGGGCGTTGCGGCCGCCCGGGCTGTGGTGCTCCACGAGTTGGGCCACGTGGTCGGGCTCCAGCACGTCAACGACCCCACCGAGCTGATGAACCCCGAGAACAGCGCCGGGGTGACCGACTTCGCCGCAGGGGATCTCCTGGGCCTCAACGAGCTGGGTCGGGGGCCCTGCACCCCCGAGATCTGAGACTCCGCGCCCCGGCTCGGCCTCAGCACACACAACCCACCCGCTCGCGCTCCGTCAGGGTGGTGAACCGCAGGTGGCCGCAGAGGTGGGGCCCTCGATGCCTCGTGCAACCGCCGCTACCACATAACAGCGAGGACTCGGCACGCCGCCTGTCGGCCACGGCCAGTAATCAGGAGCGTCGATGAGCCCGAGCCGACCAGGTTGAATCTTGCCGAGAGCCTCGTTCGTCACGTCAGCCAAGTGCCAGCGTGTTCCAGTGCCCCGCTGCAGGTACACGCGGTAGTGGGTGACGCCTTGGCTGGCAGGCGAGGGGACCCAGGTCACAGCGACCTCGCCGCTGCCGCCTCCTGGGGACACAGTCACACCTGTGACCGCATCCGGCTGATCACAACACCTGATGCGGGAAACGAGACGGCTCAGACGGTCCATGTGGACAACACTATGACGCTCCAAGTCAGCACGCGCCCCCGTGATTCTTCGCCATGGTTCAGGACCGGCGAGACCGACCACCCCACCCGGGCTTTGCCAGGGAGGGGCGGACGACTGACGAACCCAGCACCCCAGTAGGGTCCTGAGCGTGGTACTCCCCGATCCAGACGATCCCCGGTGGCGGGCGAACCCGACGGGTCCCTCCGGCTCCCCCGCCCCTGAGACGCAAGCGCCCGTCGAGCTCTCCGCAGAGGAGCGCCAGCGGCAGGCCGACCGCCTGCAACGCAAGCGCGCACTTCAGGAGCGGCTGAACACAAGCGGTGACGAGTCGGCGCCGAGGGTCCGGGGTGCCTGGGGCACAGCCGAAGGATCGGACGACGGGCCCGACGAGAGGCTCTCGGACGAGCCGCCGGCCCGACGCCGGCCATGGCTGCGCCGGGTTGCCTTCGCCACCGCCGCAGCGCTCCTCGCGTCGGGGGCGGCCCTCCTCATCATGACGGTCTCCGCCGGCACCAACCCGCTCGAGCGACGGGGAACCGATGGGAAGGCCGCAGCGGACGGAGCCGGATCGACGCCCGCCTCCGTTGGATGGGCGGGAGGCGACGCGGTCGTTCAGCAGGCCGACCCGATCGACCTGCCGACACCTGCTCCGAACCCGGCCGGCGACCCGAAACCGCTCGGCACACCGCCGCCGATACCCACCGAAGCAGGGAACTATCGGTTTCTTGCCCGGCAACCCACCTCCGATCAACCGGTCGCCTTCGATCCATGCCGAACGATCCGCTACCTGGTGAACGAAGCCGATGCGCCGCCGGGAGGCGACACAGTGATCGTCGACGCGCTGACGGACGTCAGCGCCGCCACCGGGCTGGTCTTCGAACCGCTGGGGCGGACCGACACCGCACTGTCGACCGTCAGCGAGACCGTCAGAGGCGCAGACGGCCGTTGGTCACCGGTTGTCATCGCTTGGACCGACCCGACCGCCGAACCACGCCTGGCCGACGACGTGGTGGGGTTCGCCGGTGGCACCCGACTCGAGGTGCAAACCCCGTCCGCCACCGACGGGACCGTGCAGCAAACGGACGTCTACGTCTCCGGTGTCATTGCGCTGGACGGGCCACAGATCGCCGGCATCCTCGACTACTCCCCAAACGGACGCGCCGAGGCCGTCGCCGTGGTGAAGCACGAGGCCGCCCACCTGGTCGGCCTCGACCACGTCGACGATCCCAGCGAGATCATGAACCCACGCGGATCCGCGCTGGTCACGGACTTCGGTCCCGGCGACCTCCGGGGCCTCAACCAACTGGGGCGAGGGCCTTGCGTCCCCGAGGCCTAAGCAAGCGACGACACCATTCGTGCGAACCATGCAGGATCGGGCAGACTTTGTCCACCCGATCCGACCCCAAAAAGAACTGAAGGGCCAGCGGGGGGGCCGGCCCTTCAGTGGGAACCGCGGTACGGGGGGACGTAACCGTCGGTTGACAGAGCCGAGGAGAAGAGGGGGGAATTTGTTCCCCTCGGCGTCTTGATATGGACACCATAAACCGGAGCAAGCAATCCGGCAAGCAGTTTAGGCAGATATCTTACATCGTAATTAGTGATAGCCGGAGTAGGGTGCCCCGGTGGACATCAAACAACTCCGGGCGGTCAGTGCCGTTGGCGCCCATCGCAGCTTCTCGGGCGCAGCACGGGCGCTCTCGACCGTGCAGTCGAACATCTCGGCGCACGTCGCCCGGCTGGAACGGGAGCTGGGCGTCACGCTGATCGAGCGGGAGACCAACGAGCTGACACCCGAGGGGCAGGTGGTGGCGGCGCGTACCCAGCGCATCGAGACCGAGCTGGAGGCCCTCGCCTCCGACCTGGCCGCGCTGCGCGACGAGGTTGTGGGACAGGTTCGCGTGGGCATGATCGGCACGACGGCCCGGTGGTTGGTGCCGCTGCTCCTCGACCACCTCTCTGTGGCCCACCCCGGCATTCACGTCACCCTGCTGGACGGCACCACGTCGGTGCTCCTGCCCCGGGTGGTCGAGGGCGACCTCGATCTGGCGGTCGTTTCCGAGTCATCCCACGACCCCGCCGTGTCGATGGTGTCGCTCTTCGACGAAGACCTGGTGCTGGTCGTCGGCGTCGACCATCCGCTGGCCGGGCGTTCGCGCGTTTCGGTGGTCGATCTCGACGGCTGGGAGGTGATCCTCGACGTGCCCGGTAGCCGTTTCCGGGCGTTACTCGACTCCCGCTGCGCCGCCGCCGGCGTCGAATTGTTGCCCAAGGCCGAGATCGAGGGATTGCGGTTGATCGCCTCGCTGGCCTTCTCGGGCTTTGGCGCCGCCGTCCTGCCCGCATCGGCCGCCCCTTATGGCGGCAGCCAGGACTGGGTCGCCATCCCGTTCGACGACATCGCCGGACGGACGGTGGGCCTGGCCCAGCGCCGCCCGGGGATGCCCTCGGCTGCGGCGCGTACCGTCGCCGAGGCGATCGTAGAGGTGGTGACCGCCTCCGCAGCCCACCAGGGCGGCATCCGCGCCCGAACATCTGGCGCAGGTGCCTCGTGACGGACGGCGCACGCTCGATACGATGGCCGACGTGACCGACTCCATCACCATCACCGACAACCGCAGCGGCGAATCCGTTGACATTCCCATCGACAAGGGTGGGGTCGCCTCCAAACCCTGGAACGACCTCATGCCCGGGGTGTGGTTCAACGACCCGTCCTTCGGAACGACCGCGTCGGCCGACTCGGAAGTGACCGAGCTCGACGGCATCAACGGCATCCTGCGCTACCGCGGCTATCCGATCGAGCAGCTCGCCGAACGCTCGTCGTATCTGGAGGTGGCCTACCTGCTGGTCAACGGCGAACTGCCCACCGCCGAGGAGTTCGAGACCTGGCGCTACGAGATCACCCACCACACCTTCATCCACGAGAACGTCCGCAAGAAGTTCCTGGAAGGGTTCCACCACGACGCCCACCCGATGGGCATTCTGGTGGCGACGGTCGCAGCACTGTCCACCTTCTACCCGGAGGCCAAGGACATCTTCGATCCTGAGGTGCGCCGCAAGCAGATCGTGCGCCTGATCGCCAAGATGCCAACCATCGCCGCCGGTGCCTTTCGCTTCAGCCGCGGCATGCCCTTCGTCTACCCGGACAACTCGCTCGACTTTTCGGCCAACTTCCTGTCGATGCTGTTCAAGACCGCCGAGCCCCGCTACGACGCCAACCCGGTGCTGGCCAAGGCGCTTGACGTGTTGTTCATCCTGCACGCCGACCACGAGCAAAACTGTTCGACCACGGCCATGCGCACCGTCGGCTCGGCCCACGCCGACCCCTACGTGGCCACCGCCGCAGCGGCGGCCGCGCTGTACGGGCCCCGTCACGGCGGCGCCAACGAAGCCGTGCTGCGCATGCTCGAGCGCATCGGCTCGATCGACAACGTCCCCGAGTTCATCAAGCGGGTCAAGGAAGGCGAAGAGCGCCTGATGGGCTTCGGCCACCGGGTCTATAAGAACTTCGACCCACGGGCCACGATCATTAAGCGCACCGCGTACGAGGTGTTCGACGTCACCGGCAAGAGCCCGCTGCTCGACATCGCCCTGAAGCTCGAGGAGGTGGCGCTGGCCGACAACTACTTCGTCGACCGCAAGCTCTACCCCAACGTCGACTTCTACTCGGGCCTGATCTATCAGGCGATGGACTTTCCGATGGACATGTTCACCGTGCTCTTCGCCATCCCCCGCACCGCCGGCTGGCTGGCGCACTACAGCGAGCTGCTCGATCAGGATCAGCGCATCATCCGGCCCCGCCAGGTGTACATCGGCGCCGACGCACGCGACTACGTCCCCTTCTCGATCCGCTGACCGAACGGCTCCCTACCGGAGGGCCGCCCCGGCGATCGCGTCGAGGGCGGCCACCGCCATGGTGGAGAACCCCACCTGACGTTCCTCTGGGCTGAGGTGGGTGTCCTCGCCCAGGTGGTCCGACACCGTCAAGATTGCAGCCGCCGCCACCCCTTCGGTGGCGGCGACGCCGAAGAGCCCGGCCGCTTCCATCTCAACCGCCAGATGGCCGGTCGCCCCTAAGCGCTCCATCTCCTCGGGTGGCTGCCCGTAGAAGGTGTCGGAGGTGAACACGCGTCCCACCCGCACGCTTGGGCCCGGGCCGTCACTGCCCCGTCCGCCCGCCGGGTCGGCAGCGGCAACCGCCGCCTCGGCGGCCTCGACCACGGCGCAGGTGAGGCGGAAGTCGGGCGTTGCGGCAAAGTCGTAACCCGCCACCAGGCGGCGGTTGACGCCGGAGTCGGTCGAGGCGCCCGAGACGACGATCACATCCCGCAGGGCGACGTCATCGCTCAGGGCGCCACACGAGCCGATCCGCACCAGGTTCTCGACCTCGTAATGGCGGACGAGCTCGGTGGCATAGATCGATATCGACGGGACGCCCATGCCGGTGCCCATCACCGACACCTCGGAGCCCTCCCAGGTGCCGGTGTAACCGAGGATCCCTCGGATCGAGGTGACCTCGACGGCGCCGCTCAACAGCTCGTTGGCAACCCAGCGGGCCCGCAGCGGATCCCCCGGGAGCAGAACCGACGGGGCGAACGCCCCGGCGGGGGCGGCGATGTGCGGGGTGCTCACCGGCCGGCCCCAACCGTGATCAGCACCTTGCCCACGTTGGCGTTGGCCTCCATGTGCCCGTGCGCAACTGCGATGTCGTCCATCGCAAACGTCGTGTCGATCACCGGGCGGAGCTCCCCGCTGTCGAACAGGGGCAGCAGCTCGAGGGCCACCCGCTGGGCGAGCGCAGCCTTCTCCTCGGCGGGACGTGAGCGCAGCACCGTGCCGATCAGGGCGACACGCTTCATCATGAGCACCCCGAGGTTGATCTCGCCGGTGCCGCCCGCCATCGTGCCCACCTGAACGATCCGGGCGCCGGTGCCGGCCACCTTGAGGTTGGCGGCAAGGGTGTCGGCTCCGACGACGTCGAGCACGGTGTGCACGCCGCCGGGGCCGGTGGCAGCCTTGGCCCGGGCGACCGGATCGTCGTTGCGGTAGTCGACGACCACGTCGGCCCCCAGGTCGTGACAGGCGGCCAGCTTGTGCTCCGAGGCGGTGGCGATCACCCGAGCGCCGATCGCTTTGGCGATCTGGATGGCGGCGGTGCCCACGCCCGAGGCGCCGGCGTGGATGAACGCCCAGCGACCGGAGGTGAGCCCGCCCTGGACAATCAAGGCGTCGAAGGCGGTGAGACAGGCCTCGGGAATCGCCGCCGCGTCGGGTAGGCCGACCGCCTCGGGCACCGCCATCACCTGACGTTCATCGACCGCGACCTGCTCGGCGTAGGCGCCACCGCCGACGATTCCCATCACGGCATCCCCGACCGACCAGCGCTCGACCCGCTCGCCCACCGCAGCGATCGTGCCGGCGTACTCCATGCCCGGGATCTCGACCGCCATCGGCGGGCCGGGGTACAGCCCACGACGCTGCAACAGGTCGGCCCGGTTGAGGGCGGTGGCGGCCACATCGACGATCACCTCGGTCGGCCCGGGCGATGGGTCCGGCACCTCCTCGATCGCCAGCACTTCGGGGCCACCATGGGTTCTCAGCACGACTGCACGCATGGCGGCGATGCTAGGACGTCGGGGGCGGCCGCCTGCCGCCGCGCGAGCAGGTACCTGCGCAGTGTCTGCCAAACCCTGTGCCAAAAAGAGACTGGAGCCCCCGAGGGGGCTCCAGTGAGCGCAACGGGTGGCGGGATCCCGATGACGCCATGTGGCCAGGCGGCGGAGCCTGGCCAAGCCCGGAAGCTAGTGACGTTACGATTTGATGTCCATTTCACTCCGGCGTCGAGCCCGCACGGAGAGTGACCAAAAGTGAGCAGATGGCGAACTACCAGCGCCTCCCTAGGTCGATTTATCGCGGTCTTTCTAGGTTCGCCAACATTTTGACCACCAAACGTGAGGTTGACCATAGTTGTGTCTTGCGTCACATTTACAGGAATGTCACGTACGGCATCGGACGCCGGCGGGCGGCGCGTTCCACATTCCCCGCCTAACCTGGAGTGGTGAGTTCCCCGATCCGCCACTGCGAGAACGACGACGCCGGTGCCCGGCTGACCTACGAGGCGATCGATTTCGATGATGCGGCGCAACGGGACTGGC
>JACDJB010001320.1_pt1 | contig 20407 bp, 15 predicted proteins | sample 7454121 | NCBI WGS metagenome assembly JACDJB01 (sample SAMN14253290, study PRJNA609438) | sludge metagenome | isolation source: sludge after 25d culture with pyrite | collected 2018-12-20
GCCGGTTCCATTGCAGCCTTCTCACATCGGGCAAACGTGACGGCATCGCCCCTGCCGGTTGATATGAATCGCCGACCATCCCCTCTCCGGTAGAGGCCGAGGTTCAGCGTATAGGCACCTGCCGGAAGGTCGTCCGGCAACGCGAGCGAGTGCCGTTGCAAGACAACATCTCCTTCCCGCAAGGTCGTGGCGGCGGCATCCAGGCCATCGTACTGAGCGATAAGCGCTCCCGATTCATCCAGCATGTGCACAAAGATGGTCGTATCCGAAGGCAATGGTGCTGCGATTCGCCACCAACTGCCGAACGTAAGCCACCCTTGATCGACCACGGGCCGGCTTCCTCCGACAAGCGCCACCGCCAACGCGCCGTCGGGCGTCGCGAACATACTCCCTGCCCTCCCTGTGACGTTTTCAGGAGGATCAGGCAGATCATAAACAGCGAAAGACGGCGCGTCACTGCTGCGGAACATCGGCTGGGCAGCCAATCCCGCCTGTTCCATGAGCGCCGGGTCCAGCGGCGCGTACTCCGGCACATAGACCGCGCTCCCTTCTCCCGCGGGCCAAGCCATCGCCCCCGCGACATCGGCTCCACTCTGCACCCAGCGCGCTTCGGGGTTCGCACCAATCATTCGCCGGAGACTGTCGGCGTCAATCGGTTCAAAGAACACGTCCGTGACAACCGGATCAGCCCTCTCACTCACCGACCAGTGCCGGCCTATATCCAGCAGAACTGACTGATAGCGCTGATGCGCCTCCAATTCATCAGGCCAACGGACAAATCCATCCCGTATGGTTCGATAGCCGTTGATGCCCACCAGCACGACGAACGTGATGGCAAGTCCCGTGATGAGCCAACGACGCTCGCCGGGACGTCGAGCCGGGAGGGACTCATAGCGGCGGATTACCGTCGCCAGCGCAATTCCTGGCAACAAATAGACCACGGGCAGCGCGCCGATTAGCCGAACCGTGCTCGGCGCATCAGGCGAAAGGGCGCTGGGCAGCAGGGCAACGATGAGCCACAGCGAGAGAACGAGATAAGTGGGGCGTCGCCGGCGCCATAGTGCGACGAGCAGACCGACATAGGCGAATACAGCCGTCAGTGGATCGAACAGCGGCCGATCGGGAATGCTATACGTCCAGCGCGGATCGCCGGTAAAGCTGAGAAAGCCGAATGTGGCCGCCGTCATTTGCAGCACCGGCTCCAGGTCGCCGCCCCTGAGTGACTCTAACGGGCCTTCCAGTTGCTCAAGCCTTTGCTGGAGTTCGGGATTGGCCCGCAACGTGAGGAATATCGGCAGGGAGACGACAGCACCCACCAGCAACACCACGGCGGCATAACCGGCTTGCGTGCTCAACATATCGCCCCCTACTATACCTCTTCTCCCCTCCCGCCGTTCCCAGGCATATTGCGCCATCATAATCAGCAGAATTAACATTGGGAGCAGCAGAATGATTCGAGCGGCCGTATAGGTATAGGTTGACAGCCCGAACCAGAACCCCGCCACAGCCGCCGCCCATAATCCCCGCCTGGTGATGGCGACCGCTCGCAGCGGCCAATTCCACACAGCAAGCACCAGCAAGACCGGTTCCAGGATCGGCCGGATGCCGATGCGGCTGAAGATGATGGGCCACCAACTGATGGACAAGCCGGCTCCCGCCACAAGGGCGACTGTCGTTCCATAATCCCGCTTTGCCCAGCGCATCACCAGCGCTACCAACAGCAGGCCCAGGTAGACCGAGGGCAGGCGAATCGCCAGGTAATTGTCGCCCAGCAAAGGTGCAAAGGGCGCCGCCCAATAATGGTAGAGTGGCTCATGGCCGTAACCGTGGGAGAAAAACAGGGCGTGCTCGCCCTGGCGAATGAAGTGCGCAATATCGGCGTCGAGCACCTCATCCTGCGCCAGTCCCGGCGGCACATCTTCCAGCACGAACAGGCGAAACGCCGACGCGACAAGCAGGATCAGGGTCGCGGCGAATAACCAACGGGCTTTTCGGCGAGTGTCGTCAGCGAAGATCATAGATCAAGATCGAATACCCCACCCGATCGTCAGGCTCCCGAGCACGAAACCAGGCATACACCTGCTTCTCCTCCACCCGAAGCGGCGGCTCCCAGAGGCTGGACGCGCTGATGGCGTAGACGCCCGGCTCCGGATCGCGCGGGTCGAACGGAACCTCCCACCACAGGCGGAAGAAGGTGTCTCGGCCAAGCCCCGGCAGCGGATCATTGGGGATGGCGTAGTATGCAGGGTCGGCCGTTCCAAACCAACCCAGCTTCACTCTATCCACATCGTTGGTCTCCATCCACGCCCGCAAGCGAACCAGGTCCTGCCCCCAATCCACGTTACTATCGGTCAGAATACGATAACCATTGGCGGGGCCACCGGCGGCAACGTTGAAGTAGCCAAGATAATGCGGATGAATCCAGAGGGCAACACCCATCAGCACAGCTGCGCCGGCGGCGAGTGCATATCGTGCTGCCGGGCGACGATCGGAGCGAACCAGCTCCGGAGCCGCCAGGCCGCTCACCAGGATGAGCAGATAGGGCAACGCGGGCAAGGCATGGCGATAGCCAATGTTAAGCGCGCTCTGCATGAGGAAAGCATAGTAGCCCATCGCTATCAATAACAGGAAGAGCGCCCGACGGCGTGTCCGGCGATTGTGGAGGAGGAGAATGGTTGCCAGGGCAATCAGCCCCAACAAGATGAGCGGCGTCTTCACGGTGAACGCCGCGGGGAAATAGGCCGGCGTTCCGCCCGACACAAACCGGCCAAACAGAAAGGCCGGGGCGCGTCCGCTGTTCCCCAGAAGCGCCGCCTGCTCCAACCCCGCCCAGAAGGTCGGCATTGGCCCGGGCCACCGATTCAAAGATGCGAGTCCGTCTGTCACAAACGAGAACAGGCCCCACTCCAGACCAAAGATCAGCCACACGATCATCAGCGCAACCGCGGCGGCCGAGACCAGTTGCGCCACCCGCATCAACGCCGCCCGCCCTTTCCTCTCCCCCGTAACAGGATAGAGCGGCAAAAGAGCCAGTAACAGCCAGACAGGCAAAAAACCGAATGTAGACAGCTTGCTGCCGAAGGTCAGCCCTATAGCCAGCGCCGCGATCGCCCAGCGCGACCAACTCCAACGTCCCGAATGTTGCCACAGACGCCACAACGCAAACGTCGCCAGGAACGAGAAGAGGGTCGCGCCCATATCGGTGGTGGCATAACGCCCGTGAGCCATGAGATTAGGCTCAAACAAAAAAAGCACGAGTGCGGGAAGCGCAGCCGCCAGGCCCCACAGGAAACGGGCAAAGTGAAAACCTGCCAGCGCCAGCCCCAGACTCAGAAAAACCACGGGCAACCGCGCCAGAAATACCACCCGCGTCGCATCATGGTTATATTGCCACATGAACAGGTCGGCAAATTCATACCAACCCTCGCGCCGTTCCCAGCTAGGGTGGTCGGTGGGCAATCTCAGTTCAGGCATCGTCAATAACGGCAATGCGCTAAGACTGTTGATCAGTGGCGGATGCTCCAGACTGAGCCGAGGGTCGCCGGTGCGCAGAAAGGCCAACCCGCGAGCAATGTGATTTTGCTCGTCCATTGTCGGGCTGTCGGCGATCACGCTATTGACAGCCAGAAAGAAAAACAGCAGCAATGCCGCCGTCGCCGGCCACACGCGAGCCGGGCCGCTTATCAGGCGCGACATTCGTCGGGATCGCAACACTGCCATATCACAGGCGATTATAGCCATACCCCGACCAACGTGGTATCCGGTTAGCCTGCGGCGCGAGTGACGAATACCGACGGATCGACTACAATCGCTCTCCGATGGCTTCGGCAACACCTCCCCCATCCTCTCAAAAATCCTCCGCGACCAGGCGTCAGCGGCTCATGACGTTTCTGAAACTTGGGGTAACTGTATTCGGCCTCGTGCTGGTTCTGCGCAATCTGAACCTGGCTGCTGTACTTGAAGCGATCGGAGGAGTCGACTGGGTCTGGATGGCCGCCGGCGCAGCATTGATGATACTCAGCATCTTCATCAGGGCTTATCGCTGGCACGTCGTGCTGCGCGGTACAGGCTCGCGGGTTCGATTCGGCCGCCTGGTCGAACTTTACTTCGTAGGCAGTTTCTTCAATGCCTTCCTGCCGTCCGGCCTGGGCGGCGACGTGGTACGCGCGGCCGAAGCCGCACAGGACGTCGATTCCGGCGTCGCAGCAGGAACCGTTTTAGTCGACCGCCTGACCGGCTTGATGGCTCTGTTTGCCATGGCGCTGGTTGTTTTGCCTTTCCGCCCGGACGAATTTTCGCCGGTGCTGGCCCGTAGCATCGGCCTTCTGTGTGGGGTTGGGTTACTCGCCAGCCTGATTCTTGTAGACGGACGCTTGTTGCGGGCTATCGCGTTACGGCTGCCGACCGGTATTCGCAGCGCAGGCAACAACTTCCTGGAGCGGTTTGCCCAGGCGATCGATCGCTGCGGCTGGCGCGCGTTGGCCGGAGCACTCCTGATATCGGTCGGGTTCAACCTGGTTCAGATCGCCTGGTGGGCGACAACCGGCCGCGCGTTGGGGCTGTATATCCCATACAGCTACTATCTGCTGGTCGTGCCCATCATGTCGATAGCCTTGCTGGTACCCTCGATCGGCGGTCTGGGCGTGCGCGAGAACCTCGCTCCGCTCTTGTTCACCAGCGCGGGCATCTCTGCCGAGCAGGCGGTTGCGCTCACGCTTCTTGTATTCGGCCTGGAGCGCGTTGCCAGCCTGCTGGGCGCGCCGATCTATCTCTATTCCATCTTGCGCGTCAACCGGCCTCAGGCAGGCTCTCCCCCTCGCCGGGCAGGAAGGTGATCTCCAGCATCCCGTCTCGCAGACGGCCGCCTCCGGTCCGCCGTTTGGCAAGCACGGCCGGCAGGATCATCTCGCGTTTGAAATTGCCGATAGTAATGAACAGTTCATCACCACGCTTGCGCAGGCGCACGTCATCACGCCCAACGAAGGGTATGGGGAGCCGCAACACATAGCTTCCATCTCCGGAATCGATAATTTCCTGCACGATTCCGCGATAGAAGATCTCGCCCGGATCCGCTTCACCAAAACAATCCAGCGCCAGCCGCTCCAGCGCCTCCAACCCGACGACCTCGTGAGAATAGTAGGGCGCATACCATAGGGGCAACGGCCTGAAGTTGTTCTCGATCATCTCGATGTACTTGGCCTGGATGGCTCGGCGCTCACGATAGAAGTCTCCCTGAGCCGCCGATTCGGGCAGGATACGGTTGATGATGACGCTGTCCACCGGATAATTGAACAAACCCAGGTAGCTGACCGCCCGCTCGGCCTCGCGCATCACCATCTTCTCGGGTTGCAACACGACACGGTAGCTGCTGACCTCGGGATCGCTGAGGGTTGCCCTTAGATCGGCCGTGGCCGCATCCAGGTTGTTAATTGCATTAAGCACCTCGGATGGCCCCTGCAACAACCTTCCGGCGAACGGCTTCAAAGCCCGCATGAGAATGGCTGACTCCAGCTTGTTGACGTGCCCGGCATACCAACGGAAAGTGTCGGGCATGGTGAGCAGCCGGATCGTTTCGCCCGTTGGGGCAGCGTCGATAATTACGCGGTCGAACGACTTCTCTTTGGCCTGCTTGTTGATATGCAACAGACTGACGATCTCATCCATCCCCGGAAACGAGGAAAGCTCGTCGGCCACAACGTTATTGATACCTGGACCGCTCATCATGTTGGAGACGAATGACTGCAACGTACCCCAGTAGTTATGAATGTCGGCGACGACGCTGATTTCCTGCGCCCACAGGTTATCGGCAACCTGAGCCGGCGCGGCCGACAAGGGGATGTCGAGCGAATCCGCCAGGCTATGAGCGATGTCGGTGCTGGCTACAAGTGTTTTGTATCCCAGTTGTGCGCTGCGCAGCGCGGTAGCGGCGGCAACAGTTGTCTTGCCGACGCCTCCTTTACCCAGATATAAGATAATCCGCATTACAATAATTACTCCTTCTTCAGGATATACGTCGGCGGCCGGCTTCGGTTGCATACCAGTGGCTCGGATGAAATGTCTCCAGCAACGAGCCGCCGATAAATTCGCGCAAAATGGAATCGTTGGCGATGTATTGCAAATCGCCGGGTGACATTGGTTCGAACCATTGCAGGAATGCCATCAGCCTGTTGGCCTCCAACCGTTCCATCGTGCCGGTTTCCACTTGCAGCAGCAATGGTTCCGCCAATAGCTTGAGCGCCGATAGCTCATAAACCAGCGCGGAATTGAAAAATACGTCGGCGCTGTTTTGATAGGGAAAGATGTGGTTCTTCTCGCCGCGCCGAACGCTACTCCAACGGCCGATCGTCTGGGTAGCCGAATAGCCGCGATGAGCTGCATCGCGGACGATGCGACGCAGCAGGCGCGTGTCGGTCGTGGGCACACGGCTGTGTCGGTCAAGATTCAGTTGTGTAAAGGCAGAGATAAAGACCCGGAACATGGCCGATGGCGGCAGATTCGCCGTCAGTCGAGGGTTAAGGCCATGGATCCCTTCCACGAGAATGACGTGATCGCGGCCGATTCGCAGTGGCGCGCCCTGCTCGCGCAGTCCGGTCTTGAAGTTATAACGTGGCAGCACTACCTCTTCCCCGGCCATGAGTCGACGCATATCCGCTTGAAACAGCGCGATGTCAACAGCCTCCAACGCCTCGAAGTCGAAGTTGCCGTGGGGATCGCGCGGCGTGTCTTCACGGTTCACAAAATAGTCATCGAGGCTGATGATAACCGGGTAAATACCCTGGGCCATCACCTGCAGGGCCAGCCGCTTGGCAAACGTAGTCTTGCCGGCCGATGTCGGCCCGGATACGGCGACGAGCTGCACGGCGGGCTGGCGGTTGGCAATTGCGCGAGCAATGCTGGCAAGCTGCCGCTCGTGTAGCGCCTCAGCCACCAGGATCACTTCGCGGCTTCGGCCGCTGGCAATGGCCTGATTGAGCGCAGGCACATTGCCGACGCCCATGATGGTTAACCAATCCTTATAGGTCTGAAAAATCTGCGCCAACCGTGGTTCATCCTCGAACGGCTGGAGGACACCCGGCCAACTGCGCCGGGGGAATTGCAAGATAAATCCGTTGTTATAATGACAAAGATCAAACAGATCCAGATATCCCGTGCGCGGCACCATAAACCCGTGGAAATAATCCCTGATGCCGTTCAACTCGTACAGCGTCAGATAATCCTTGCGACGGCGCGCGAACAATTCGGCTTTCTCAAGATCACCCTGTTCCCTGAAAAACGCCAGCGCCTCGTCGAGCGGCAGGCGGACGTTGTCAATCGGCAGGTCTGCCTCAACCAGTTCGCGCATCCGGCGGCTCAGAGCCGACAACTCATCGTCCGTCAGGCGACGCCCGTTATCCCGCTCGCAATAGTAGCCGCCGAACGGCATCGAGTGGAGGATGGTGATCACCTGGCCGGGCAACGCCTCGGCCGCCGCAACGATCATCAGAAAGCTCAGCGAGCGCCGATAGATGCGCGCACCGTCATTAGTGGCGGTTGTGATCGGCACGAGATCGGCGTCTTCCTGAAGCGGAAAGCAAAGCTCGCGCAAGTGCCCGTTCATCAACGAAGCCACCACACGTGGCTCGGCCGGTAAATCCGCCGCCAGGATAAACTCCTCAATCGGTGTACCGCGCGGCCCCTCCATCACACGCCCGTTGAGAAAACGCGCCTGGATAGTAGGCCGTAATTCAGCCTGATAGACAATGGGGGTGGAGTTCACCCCGACCTGAACAAGAGAGGGGATACTCCCCTGAAAATCGGATGAATTCATGCTTCCACTCTCGGATGTTATCGGCCGGCAGCCGGACAATAGGATGGCGAATACCAGCGCGTCGTGATTTGTCCACGCAAGCGGTCCAGGCTCGGCAAGCATGCCAGCAGAACGCGAGGATTGCCGGAGGCGCTACGAGCCGATTTTTCGCCCAACCGTGCCCGAAGCGGGGCTTCCAACTGATCGAGGTCTCCCACATCCGCCTCAACACCCACGTATTCCGACAAGCTTAACGGAACGACAAATCCGCGCACATAGTAATTATGACCTTGTTCGTCGGCAAAGGCATAAACCGTATGCTCGACGAACGTATGAAGACCAACAACCGGCCGGGTCCCCAACACCAGCGGTAAATCGGATGGTACGTTACCGGCCCTGATTTCGACCGCCACCGTCCACCGTTCCGCCATATCGGGCGACAGACCACTTCGGGCGATCAGCGCGCGGCCATAGCTATCCAGAACCCGCGCAGCATATTCTCGTGACACACGATCGTCGACCTGCTCCCATCCGCCGTTATAGGCCGCCAGAGCAGTAAACAAATCGCCGCCCGACTGCTGCACGACGTAGGAGAGGATAGCCATACCCCAGCGTAAATTTGTCTCCGGCGTCAGCAGTTCTTCCGACAAGGGTTGCCACACCAACCCCGGATCGGCCGGCGTTCCGCTCATCAGATCGAGCGCGCCCGTCCGGTTGGTTGCCTGCTGCTCATCACCGGTTTCATGCGCGATAACCGCCGCGATAAAATCCGGATGAAAGCCATAGGCCTCGGCCAGTGCGCCGATGTAGTCACTCCAACGCTGAATACCCGGTTCCCAAAACGGAGAAAGCACGCTCGTAGGCGGGGTATTATCTATGGGTTCGTCCAGTTGACGCGCAGCATCGGCTGTGGGAAGCTCGTTTGCCAAAACCGGCTTTGCCCCTGTGCCTGCGTGGACAGCTGTAACGGTCAACACGACCGGCAGAAGGATCAGCCTGAGCGCCCCCGGCAAGCGACGCACAAAGTGTCGCCCGGTCTGACGTCTTTGGGACGATTGCTTTAAGGCAAACACGGAACTCGCATAGCCTGGCGGATCAGAGCTACGTAAGGAAGTCTAACCCGACCTGATTTGGATTAACACGCCACCAACTGATCTGCGCTCCACGCAACAGCGCGCCAGGTTCGGCTGTCGGTTGTGCGGGAACGGCCGACACAACCCCTTCATCAGGGATCAATACCGCCTGCAAAAGAATTCCCGACGACGGAGGAGAATCTTCGGTCGTAAAGGCATACACCGGATATTTCCCGAACAGCTCCAAATCGCGCAAGAAATATTGGACCGGCTCGCCGGAAGGGCTATGTCCGAACACCTCGGCGCGGGGAAACATTGTGCCATTATCACGTACCCAGTCATAGAGCGTCAGGCCATCGATCCGATTGCCCCAGTCATCGAGCAGGAATGACGGCAAGATCTGCCACTCCGGACCTTGCGTAACGAGCGCATATGATAAATAAACCGTCGATTTCGCATCTGCCCCCAACAGGCGTAAGGCGTGCTTCTCACCTTCCCTTATGATAGTTCCTTGTACCGGTTCCATAGCGCTCATGATAAATTGCCTCTCAATTGCACAGCAGCAACGAGACTGCCGACTGTAAATCCTCCAACCATTGCCCACCATACTTGCCAATCGAAGTGTATCCAAGCGATGGGGCAATTACAAACCGTAAACCTTGCCCGTTACCTGCACGAGGTCTATTATTCTACGTTCATAACATACACATCCCCTGAACCATTTTGACGAGGCATGATGAACGATGACGCTTATCCCGGCGACCCCCTGAGCAATAAAACCGATGTGGCGGCCGCCATCGAAGAGGCGCGCGCGCTACGTCGCGCAGATGAACTGGAAGCCTCACAAGGACATCTATTGGCGCTTATGGAGGAGTATCCCGACCACCCTCTCGTCCTGTTCGAGGTTGGCGGCTCCTATGATGTCATGGGTGAGGAGGAAATGGCGATCCCTTACTATCGCCGCGCAATTGAAGCGGGTCTCGACGGCAATGACCTGCAAGAGTGTCTGGTCTGTCTGGGTAGCACCCTGCGCGTCGTGGGCGAATACGAAGACGCCGTGTCGATCCTGGAACAGGCGGTCGAGGAGTTTCCGGAGCGCAACAGCGCCAGGGTATTTCTGGCTCTGGCGCATTACAGCAACGACGATCCGGCCCAGGCCGTCAGCGATCTGCTGGCCTTGCTGCTCGAGACGACCGGCGATGAAGATATTCTGGCTTATGCCGACGCGCTGGATTATTACAAGGACAACCTCGACGAATCGCTGGACGATTAACCAACCTTTGCCGGCGTCGCTTCTTTCGGGCAGCAGCCCTACTATGGCCCATGACGGAACTCCTCTCACACATCAATCCTAACAGCGCCGAATTCAAGGCTAATTTCGCGGCGAACAAGTCTCTGGCCGGGATGTTGGCCGAACGCCAGCAGCTTGCCACCCGCGAGCGCTCGCCGCGCGTTGTCGATCTGCAACGGCAGCGCGGCAAGTTGCTGGTCCGCGATCGAATCGATGCGTTGATTGACCCGGGCAGCCCATTCCTGGAACTATCGCCCCTGGCGGCATGGGACATGTATGATGGGGAAGCGCCGAGCGCGGGCATTGTGACCGGCATCGGGCGTGTTTCAGGCGTCGATTGCATGATCATCGCCAACGACCCGACAGTCAAAGGCGGGACGTATTTTCCCGAGACGGTTAAAAAGCATCTTCGCGCGCAGACGATCGCCGAGGAAAATCGACTGACTACGATTTACCTTGTTGATTCCGGCGGCGCATTTTTACATCTTCAGGCCGACGTCTTCCCGGACCGGGAGCATTTCGGCCGCATTTTCTACAACATCGCCCGAATGTCGGCCGCGGGAATCACCCAGATCGCTGCTGTGCTTGGCTCCTGCACGGCGGGCGGGGCCTATATTCCGGCCATGGCAGATGAGACTGTCATCGTTAGAGGCAACGGCACTATTTTCCTGGCCGGGCCGCCGCTCGTTCGGGCTGCCACCGGCGAGGAAGTCAGCGCGGAAGAACTGGGCGGCGGAGACGTTCACACGCGGATCAGTGGCGTGGCGGACCATCTGGCAGACACCGAACCTGAAGCGCTGGACAAGGTTCGCGAAATCGTCAGCCATCTGCGCCCCGGCCTCTCACTCCGGCCGCGCGCCCTGCCGCTCGCAATAGACGCGCCCGACGAGCCGCTCTATTCGGCCGAAGAGCTTTACGGCATTATTCCCACCGACCCACGCCAAAGCTATGACGTACGGGAAGTCATCGCCCGCCTGGTCGACGGCTCCCGTCTGACCGAGTTCAAGGCCCGTTTCGGCCCTACCGTTGTTTGCGGCTTCGCCGCCATCATGGGCATCCCGGTCGGCATCGTCGCCAACAACGGGCTGTTGTTCAGCGAGTCGGCGCTCAAGGCCACTCACTTCATCCAGCTCTGTGGGCAACGCGGCACCCCCCTGCTGTTCATGCAGAATATCGCCGGGTTCATGGTCGGACGGCAATATGAGAATGAGGGCATTGCCAAGCACGGAGCTAAAATGGTGATGGCCGTTAGCAACGTCAACGTGCCGCGCATCACCCTGCTCCATGGCGTCAGCCACGGCGCGGGCAACTACGGCATGAGCGGTCGAGCCTACGATCCGCGCTTCCTGTTTTCCTGGCCCAATAGCCGTATCAGCGTCATGAGCGGCGACGCGGCGGCCGATACGCTTTGGATGGTGGGCAAAAAGCAAGTGTTCCACCAGATAGATGATCCGACCGACAGCGAAATGCGGCGGGCCGAAGCCGAGTTCAAGCGCCCCGTCCTCGAGCAGTATGCTCGCGAAAGCGATCCGTACTTCGCCACGGCCCGACTATGGGACGACGGCATCCTTGACCCCATCAGGACTCGCACGGCGCTAGGCCTGGCTTTCGCCGCCACCGGCAACGCTCCGTTGCCTGACGGTAGCTACGGCACATTTCGAATGTAATATGACAAGACAGTTCCGAGAGATCGACAACGGCGTTCGCCTGTCCTATCTGGATGAGGGAATGGGCGAACCGCTTATGCTCATACACGGATTTACCGGCACGGCCGAGACCGATCTCGGCGACCTGATCCACGCTCTTCGACCCACACATCGCATCCTCGCCCCCGACCTGCGCGGCTACGGCGCCAGCCGGCCGCCGAATCGGGATTTCCCACCCGATTTCTACCAACGTGACGCGGCCGACCTGGCCAAACTGCTGGATGCCATTCAGCCCGGGCCGGTTACGTTGCTTGGCTACAGCGATGGGGCGGAGGTATCGCTCCTCCTGGCCGCCGCTCGGCCCGATCTGGTGCGCGGAGTCGTCGCTTGGGGAGTCTGTGGTGTTATCTCCGACGAGGAATTAACCTCCGTTGCTACGTGGTTGCCCATATCCGGCTGGGATTCACAACGTGAGAAATGGAAGCGGGAAATCATTGAGCGCCACGGCGCTGAGCAGTTCGAGCCGATGATCACCGGTTGGGTTGCGGCCGCGCGAGCCATCCATGCTCGCGGCGGCAACATCTCCCTCGACACGGCCCACCTAATCAAGTGTCCGGTCTTGCTGATGAACGGTGACGGGGAAGTCGGCAACACGCCGCGCGACATCAAGAATCTGGCGAACCGGATTCCAGACTGCCGATTGGAATTTGTGCTCAATAGCGGACATCCGATCCAGAGAGAACAACCTGCTCTCCTGCTCGACCGCATTCACCGCTTTCTTGCCGAGCTGTCCGCCTTATGAAATAAAGCTTGCCGCCATTCCTTATCGTTGGGATTGAATTTATTGAACGTTCTCATGAGCGCGGCCCTGTTGGTCGCATCGTCGCTTTTGTCGTAAACTAACAGACTGACCAGTCGGTTTATTTCCGGCGAACCGGTATATCACGACTGGATGATGTATTTGCAGGAGATGGCGTTGGCAGATAACGAAAAATTGGTGAGCCTGAGAGACCCACATTCGACCAAGGGGCGTATTCTCGACGCCGCGTTGTCGGCTTTCTCCCGCAAAGGGTATCACGACACGCGTCTCGACGACATCGTCGACGAGTCTGAGACGTCCAAAGGGGCGATCTACTTTCATTTCGCCAATAAAGAGCGTCTGTTCCTCGCTCTGGTGGATCAGTTCGCGGACTTGCTCGAGCGGCGGGTACTGGAAGCGATCGAGGGTCAGGCCGAAGGGATGATACGGGTGCAAGTGGCGCTGGAAACCGTCCTGGAAACATTCGGCCGCTATCGACGCCCTGCCAAGATATTGCTGGTGCAGGCCGTTGGGCTGGGCAACGTTTTTGAGAACAAGCGAGCGGAAGTAAACGATCGGTTCGCACGCCTAATCGAAACGTATTTGAAGGAAGCCATTGAACTGGGCGACGTACCTCCGGTTGACACCGAGGTAGTTGCCCACGCCTGGATGGGCGCAATCTACGGCATCGTCATTCGATGGGTGACCACGGGTGAGCCGGAGCCGGAGCGCATCATGCAGACGCTTGTACCCCTTCTCCTCCGCAGCGTAGGGTACGAGTCAAACCCAACAGAGAGTCCGTTACCGGCAGGACGGGCGAAATGATTGGTAAATTGACACAGGAATGGGAGAAAGTTAAGACCGTACATCGAGAGAAGGTGCGACTCGTCAGCCTGTACATGACTACAGCCGGGCTATCTCCACTGGCTCTGGTTCGCGGCGGACAGGGAGCCGAGCGATTTTTCTGGGCTGAGCCTGAACAAAACGGCCGGGCGCTCACGCTGGCCGGCGTCGGGGTAGCCGCCGAGGTGCGTGTGCCGCCGGTGCTCGATGCCGAAGGGGTAGCTTGCCGACCTTCCGGTTTCCGCTTTGAGGAAGTGCGCAAACAAGCCAACCGTCTATTTGCAGAAGCTGTTTTCAGCTCGATCCGCGACGAGCACAGCGATGGAACAACGCAAGCCCATCATCCGGCGCGACCGCGGCTTTTTGGCGGTTTCGCCTTTCAGGACGATTTTATACCTGACGTCACCTGGTCTGCATTTAGTCCAGCCCATTTCATTTTGCCCCACTATCAGCTCGCGCAGGTCGGACAGGAATCGTATCTGACGATCAATGCCTTGCTCGGGCCGGAAGAAGACCCGGCAGAAGCGATGCATGGGCTGCGCGAGGCGCTGCTGGTGCGCCTCGCAACACTGGATAACTCTCCTGCCACCCGCCCGACCGGCAGACCACATCTTCACTATCCGATGACGGCCGAGACGTGGCGCGACATCGTGATCCAAGCCACTGATACCATACAGGCCGGCGCGATCGAAAAGGTCGTTTTATCGCGCGTGTGCGAGATCCGCGCAGATGAATCGATCGATGCGGTCTCGGCACTCGACTTCCTGAACAATCGCTACGCCGACAGTTATCGTTTCCTTTTTGAGCCGGTGCCGCACCATGCATTCTTCGGCGCGACACCCGAACTGCTCATCCACAAATCGGGTCGTGCGGCCCGCACAATGGCCTTGGCCGGATCAATCGCTCGGGGCAACTCACCGACAGAGGACGACGTACTTGCCAACACCCTGCTGACCTCACCCAAGGATCGACATGAACACAAGCTGGTCGTCGAGATGATTCGCAACCAACTGGGTTCAGACGCAGATGGGCTGTTCATCCCGGGCGAACCGAACATCCTTCGCCTGCGCAACATCCAACACTTGCTGACGCCGATTGAGGCTCAGTTTAGCGACCGCACCATTGATGTACTGTCTCTCGCACGACGGCTGCACCCCACGCCCGCGTTGGGCGGCGTGCCGGCCGACCGCGCCGTGGCTTTCCTGCGGCGAGTAGAGCCGGTGCCGCGCGGCTGGTATGCCGCGCCGGTCGGTTGGCTGGACTCGCAAACCGACGGCGCATTTGCCGTGGCGATCCGTTCGGCCGTCACCCAGCACGACCGCGCCTGGCTTTACGCCGGGGCAGGAATCGTCGGCGATTCGCAACCGGAGCGCGAATGGGCGGAAACGGCGCTCAAGTTTCGTCCCATGTTGGGCGCGCTGGGCGTCGGGGAGGCTATCTGACGTGAACCTGACTGATAACGTCAATACTCGCTGGATGTCGATCTTCGTCAACGAACTGGCGCGCAACGGCCTCGAAGCAGTCTGCATCGCGCCCGGCTCTCGCTCAACGCCGCTAACGCTGGCCTTTGCCGTGAATCCGGCAATTCGCCTCTATCGACACCTGGACGAGCGCAGCGCCGGTTTCTTCGCGCTTGGCCTGGCCAAGGCAACCGGCAAACCTGTCGCGCTGGTCTGCACATCTGGGACGGCCGCGGCAAACTTCCACCCGGCGGTGATCGAGGCATACTACAGCCACGTGCCGCTGCTGGTACTGACGGCCGACCGGCCCGCCGAACTGCGAGGCAGCGGCGCAAATCAAACCATCGACCAAATCAAGATGTTCGGCGATCATGTCAGATGGGCTGTTGACGCGCCCACCCCGCAAGACAGCGCGCCGGACGTGGTTACACGTCATTTGAAGACACTGGCTGCGCGAGCCTGCGCAACGGCCGATGGCTTAGTGAAAGGCCCGATCCATCTCAACTTCCCATTCCGCAAACCGCTGGAGCCGGACGCAGATCGGCAAAGTGAGCAATTCGAACGCAAGGATGCCCACCTGCAAGAGGCGCGAGCCTATGCGCGGGTCAGCCGCGGCCGCCTTCTGCCAACCGATGCGCAGGTCGCGTGGATTACCGACACCATCGCCGCCAATCCACGCGGCCTGATTATCTGCGGCCCGGAATGCCCCGGTGACTCGTTTCCGGCGGCGGTGGTCGGACTGGCCGAACGCGCAGGCTATCCCATTCTGGCTGACCCGCTGTCGAATCTGCGCCATACGCCCGGGGTGTGTTCGGACCTGGTACTTGGCGGCTACCATCTATGGCTCCCCACGCTCGACGAGACCCTCGTCAAGCCCGACGTTGTATTGCGTTTCGGCGTCGTACCGACATCAAACGCATTGGCGGCTTATCTGGAAAAGGCAGCCCCACTCTATCACCTGCACATTCGCGAGGATGGCGAGTGGGCCGACGATCTGCACCTGACGCATGACGTCGTTCAGGTAGACGCCGACGCGCTTTGCCACGCGGTGTCTGCTCAACTACCGGAAAGAAGCCGTGATTTACGATCGGAATGGCTCGAATGTTTTTTGTCGGCTGAGCATAAGACCTGGGCAGCCGAAGGCGAAGCGCTCGCGCGTGAACCGTTTTTTGATGGAGCCGCGGTCGCCTTGTTGCTGGAGGCGCTGCCCGAGGACACCATCCTGTTTGTCGGCAACAGTCTGCCCGTTCGCCACGTGGAGGTATTCGACCACCCCGATTCACGGCGCCTCGCGTTGTTCGGCAATCGCGGGGCGAGCGGCATCGACGGCAACGTGTCAACGGCGCTTGGCCTGGCCGCGGCCGACGGCCGTCCGGTTGTAGCGCTGCTGGGCGATATTACCTTCTACCATGACATGAACGGGCTGTTGGCCGTGCGACAGCACCAACTAAACAACGTTACGTTTGTGGTCATCAACAACGATGGCGGGGGTATTTTCCATCGGCTGCCCGTGGCCCGCCACGATCCCCCTTTCACAGAGTTGTTCCTAACACCCCATGGGCTGACCTTCGAGGCCGCGGCGGCCATGTACGGCCTGCGCTACACGACTGTGTCCGATGCAGCCGGCTTAAGACAAGCGCTGGCCGATGCCTGGCAGCAATCGGCTGCATCCACCTTGATCGAGATCACGACCGATGGCCGCGCGGACTACGCACACATGCGCGCGGTGGCAAACGCCGTTCAAGCGGCTCTGAATCAAACCGAGCGGCCGACCGTTGCCTGAGACGGACGGGCGCAAACCACAAGCAGGAGAATTGATAATGACCGATTGGCAAGCCGTAAAAGAATACAATGACATCACCTACCATAAAGGCGACGGGATGGCCCGAATCGCCTTCAACCGGCCGGAATCGCGCAATGCGTTCCGCCCGCTAACCATCGATGAAATGATCGATGCTTTTCGCAACGCCTGGATGGACCAGGAGATTGGGGTTGTTTTGCTCACAGGAAACGGCCCGGCCACAGACGGCAAATACGCTTTCTGCTCCGGCGGCGATCAACGGGTGCGCGGCCACGCCGGATACGTGGGCGACGACGGCGTAGCGCGCCTCAACGTGCTGGAGCTGCAACGCATAATCCGCACCATGCCCAAACCGGTCATCGCCCTGGTCGCCGGTTACGCCGTCGGTGGGGGGCACGTGCTGCACGTGGTCTGCGACCTCACCATCGCCGCCGACAACGCCATCTTCGGGCAAACCGGGCCAAAGGTGGGCAGCTTCGACGGCGGCTTCGGCTCCAACTATCTGGCCTCTATTGTGGGACAGAAGAAAGCGCGCGAGATCTGGTTTCTCTGCCGTCAATACAGTGCCGCCGAAGCACTCGACATGGGATTGATCAACAAGATCGTACCGGTCGACCAACTGGAAGCGGAAGGGATCGCGTGGGCGCAGGAAATCCTCGCCAAAAGCCCCATTGCCATTCGTTTCCTCAAGGCCGGTTTAAATGCCGATCTCGACGGCCAAACCGGCCTGCAAGTATTGGCCGGCGACGCCACTATGCTCTACTACATGACCGACGAAGGCCGGGAGGGCAAGGAGGCATTTCTGGAGAAGCGCAAGCCGGATTTCCAGAAGTACCCTTGGCGTCCATAGGAAAACGTCGAGTCGGGAGAGATGAACACATCCGCCGTGGGGACAGATTGGTTGAAAGCCCGCGCCGAGGCTTCGCCCAACGCATTGGCGCTGCTGGTTGAACGAAGAGCCTATACGTTCGGCGAGCTGGACGTCCTGGTGTCGCGCCTCGGCCGCCGTTTGGCGGCCGAAGGCGGGACGCCGGGCGGGCATCTCGGCCTGCTGATGAACAACTCGCTCGCCGCCGTCTGCGCCGTCTTTGCCGCCGCGCGTCTTGGGATCGTTCTCGTCCCTCTGAACACCCGACTCACGCCGGTCGAACTGGCCTGGCAGATAGAGTACGCCCACTGCACTCGCGTGCTATGCGCACCGGCATTCGCGCCAACTACCGGGGAGCGACCGACGATTGTCGTTCCCACTGATCCGACGGCGTTCGAATCGTGGCTTAGTGAATCAATGCCCCTTACCCCTGACATGGGTGCATCGGATGCGCCCGCGCCCGGAGCGCTTGACTCTCTGCAATCCATCGTGTTCACGTCCGGCACAACCGGCTTTCCCAAGGGCGCGATGATCACGTTCGCCAACCATTTTTGGAGCGCCGTTGGCTCGGCGTTCAAGCTCGGTACCCGCCCGGACGATCGCTGGCTGGCATGCCTGCCGCTCTTCCACGTCGGCGGCCTGGCTATCCTGTTTCGCTCCTGCTTGTACGGCACGGCCGTCATCCTCCACGACGGCTTCCAAGAAGAGGCCGTGCTGCAAAGCCTGGAGCAGGACGCGCCCACGCTCGTCTCGCTGGTACCAACGATGCTCCATCGTCTCCTGGATACCGGCCTGACTGCTGCCACAGCACCATCATTGCGCCTGATTCTGCTGGGCGGGGCTGCCGCCGCACCCGAACTGCTGGCACGAGCAACGGCCGCAGGACTACCCGTGGCTGTGACTTATGGTTTGACGGAAGCAACATCTCAGGTGGCCACATCACTGCCGGAAGAGACGCGCCTCAAACCCGGTAGCGCGGGTCGCCCGCTGCTTTTCTCGCGCGTGGCCGTGGTAGATGACGACGGCCGCGCCCTTCCCGCGGGGGAACCGGGCGAGATCGTCGTGAGCGGGCCAACAATAACCGCCGGCTATTACGGCGACGCACAGACCACGGCCGCAAAATGGCGAGACGGCTATTGGTCAACCGGCGATGTGGGCTATCTTGACGGGGACGGCGATCTGTGGGTATTGGATCGTCGCAGCGATCTGATCGTGTCCGGCGGGGAAAACGTCTACCCGGCCGAGGTCGAGCGCGTTCTGCAGGCACATCCGGCGGTCGCCACGGTCTGTGTTGTGGGACTGCCGCACCCCGAATGGGGACAGCAAGTGGCAGCCCTGGTCGTTCTTGACGAGCGTAACGAACTAACCGCGGCCGAACTGCTGGCCCATTGCCGCGAGCACCTGGCAGGTTACAAGCAACCGCGACAGATTATGTTTGCCGATTCGTTGCCATTGACAGGGTCGGGAAAGATCGAGCGCCGAACCGTTGCTTCGTTGCTCTCCCGACAACAGGAAGCAGCATGAACAACCGTTACCACGTAATCGACGGTCTGCGCTATCACGTCACCGAATGGGGGACGGGAGAACCGCTGCTGATGTTGCATGGGTTTACCGGCAGTGGCGCTACCTGGCTATCATTCAGCAATCAGTTCGGGAAGCAATATCGGGTGCTCGCCGTCGACCTGCCCGGCCATGGGCGGACTGATGCGCCACTGGATATCGCTCGCTATCGTATGGAACGTGTGGCCGCCGATCTCGTTCACTTGCTTACCGAACTACAGGCGACCCCGGCCCATTGGCTTGGCTATTCCATGGGCGGCCGTCTCGCACTCCATGCCGCCGCCCGCTTGCCGGAGCATGTGCGCACTCTCGTGCTGGAGAGCGCCTCGCCCGGCCTCGCAACGGTGGCTGAACGGGAAGCCCGACGAGCGCAGGACGAGGAATTGGCCCGGCGGATCAAAGTTGAGGGCATGGCGGCATTTGTCGACTATTGGGAGCGCTTGCCCTTGTTCGCTTCACAGTCCCGTCTGTCCCCCGATCGGTTGGCTGAACAAAAGGCAGGAAGATTGCACAATTCCGTGAAAGGATTGGCCGGCAGCCTGCGTGGGATGGGAACCGGTTCGCAACCGTCGCTATGGGATTCTCTCGCCGGCCTGACAATCCCGGGGTTACTGTTGGCCGGAGAACTGGATGAGAAGTTCGCGGCGATCAACCGGCGCATGTCGGAGACGTGGGCAACTGTGGAACTGACGATCGTCTCTGACGCAGGTCATGCCATCCACCTGGAACGCCCTGAACTGTTCGCGGCCGTCGTGCCCGATTTCCTTGAGCGCGCCTCAGAGCATAACGGCCAGGACCTGACCAATCGCAAACAGCGCGACGAACGCGAGCGCGGCAAGCGACATTTGCTTGAGCCACGGATTGAGAGCAGGCAAATCATCGGCCCGACTGATCGCCATGCCGTTGCGATAGAGCAGCGGAACCGCCAGGAGGAATAAGAGTTGCCAGGGCGAACGAAATTCCAGCAAGACGAACACGAGCGACAGGAGCGTGGCCAGCGCCAGAAGCGCCCAATGGTATTGCCGGGCGCGACGCAACCCCAGCCGAACAGGAATGGAAAGCTTGCCGGCCAGGCGATCCGACTCCATGTCGCGAATATTATTCACGTTGAGCACAGCAACGGCCAACAATCCGCAGGCAGTTGCGGGAAGCAGGATCGGCCAGGCAAGTTGGACGGTTTGTACAAAGTAACTGCCGATGACGCCAACCCAACCAAAGAAAATGAGCACCATGACGTCACCAAAACCGGCGTAGCCATAGGGCGCTTTCCCGGCCGTGTA